>ERZ795044.5410-NODE-5410-length-10348-cov-5.218109_pt1 | contig 10348 bp, 7 predicted proteins | sample MGYA00375128_ERZ795044 | MGnify/ENA primary metagenome ERZ795044 (study PRJEB30173, sample SAMN05720213) | anaerobic digester metagenome | isolation source: active sludge of municipal wastewater-treating anaerobic digesters | place: USA | collected 2014-12-22 ... | reverse complement strand
CCGCTACCCACACTTGGAATCACCGCAGTTGAGGCAGGTGAGGCAGCCATCCAGCAGCACCTTGGCCTTGAAGTGGCATTTGTCGCACAGTTGCGCCTGGGCCGGAAAGTGGCCGCCCTCTTCGGCAGCTTCGTCGGTCTGGGCATCGAGCGGGGTCAGGGCGAACTCCTTGCGTTTCTCTTCGAGCAGCTGCTTCTGGGCGGCGTCGAGTTCGGGCGCCTTCAGCATGCCGATGCGGATCAGATGCTGTTCGATCACGTCGCCGATCTCGGCCACCAGCGAGGGGACGTACTTGCCGCCCTTCTTCCAGTAGCCACCACGCGGGTCGAACACCGAGCGCAGCTCCTCGACCAGGAAGGTGACGTCACCCCCCTTGCGGAACACGGCCGAGATGATGCGGGTCAGCGCGACGATCCACTGAAAGTGGTCCATGTTCTTGGAGTTGATGAAGATCTCGAACGGCCGGCGCAGTTCGTACTCGGTGCCGGGGTTGAGCAGGATGTCGTTGATGGTGATGTAGAGGGCATGTTCGGAGACATGGCCCGGCGTCTTCACCTTGTAGGTGTGGCCTTGCAGGATGTTGGGCCGCTGCACCGACTCATGCATCTGGATGATGTCGGCCGCGCGCTTCTCGGTCGCTGCCGGGGCCGGTGGCGCGGGCGGCGCCGCGGCCGGGGTGCTTTCGTCCTCTTCCTTGATCACCTTCTGGCCGATGATCTTTCTGTCGATCTTGATGCTCATGGTCTCACCTGGGTGTGGGGTTGCCGCTGGGGTTCAGAACTTGCCGTAGTAGCCCTCTTTGAGCGCATCGTAGAGGTTGGCGGCGGTGTGGGTTTCACCTTCGTATTCGATCTCGTCGTTGCCCTTCACTTCGACGACGCTGCCATCGTCGAGGGTGAACTGGTAGCGGGTGCGCTCCAGATCCTGCTCCTTGACCAGCACGCCCTGGAAGGCTTCCGGGTTGAAGCGGAAGGTGGTGCAGCCCTTCAGCCCCTGGTCGTAGGCGTACAGATAGATCTCCTTGAAGGTGTCGAAGGCGAAGTCGGTCGGCACGTTGATGGTCTTGGAGATCGAGGAGTCGATCCAGCGCTGCGCGGCGGCCTGGATGTCGACATGGCTGCGGGCCGGGATGTCGTCGGTGGTGACGAAGTAGTCGGGCAGTTGCGCGGCGGGGTCGCTGGCATAGGGCATCGCGTCCGGGTTGACCAGCGCACGGTAGGCGAGCAGTTCGAACGAGAAGACCTCGACCTTCTCCTTACTCTTCTTGCCGGCACGGATGACGTTGCGCGAATACTGGTGGGCAAAGCTCGGCTCGATGCCGTTGCTGGCATTGTTGGCCAGCGACAGCGAGATGGTGCCGGTCGGGGCGATCGAGCTGTGGTGAGTGAAGCGGGCGCCGACGCTGGCCAGTTCGGCCACCAGCTCGGGTTCGACGCTGGCAACGCGCTGCATGTAGCGGCTGTAGCGGGCATGCAGCACCCGGCCCGGCAGTTGGTCACCCACCTTGTGGCCATCGACGGCCATCTCCGGCCGCTGCCGCAGCATTTCGGCGGTGACGGTGAAGAGCTCATCCATGATCGGCGCCGGCCCCTTCTCGCGGGCCAGGTCGAGCCCGGCGCGCCAGCCGGTGATCGCCAGCTCGCGGCTCACCTCGTCGGTGAAGGTGACCGACTGCGCATCACCATAGGTCATGCGGAGCATCGCCAGCGTCGAGCCGAGGCCGAGGTAGCCCATGCCGTGGCGCCGCTTGTGCATGATCTCGTGACGCTGCTGCGGCAGCGGCAGGCCGTTGATTTCGACGACATTGTCGAGCATGCGGGTGAAGACCAGCACCGCCTCGCGGAACCGTGGCCAGTCGAAACGGGCCCGCTCGGTGAAGGGGTCGAGCACGAACTTGGTCAGGTTGATCGAGCCCAGCAGGCAGGAGCCATAGGGCGGCAGCGGCTGCTCGCCACAGGGGTTGGTGGCGCGAATCTTTTCGCAGAACCAGTTGTTGTTCATCTCGTTGACCTTGTCGATCAACACGAAGCCCGGCTCGGCGTAGTCGTAGGTGGCCGACATGATGCGGTCCCACAGCCGCTGTGCCGGAATCGTCCGGTAGATCCGGCAGGCCACCAGCCCTTCGGCATTGACCACCATGCCATCACTGACCGGCCATTCGAGCCAGAGGATGTCGGGATGCTGGTCGATGTGCGGAAAATCGTCGGCCTCGTCGGAGCGGATCGGAAAGGCCAGCGGCCAGGGGCGCCCTTGCTTCACCGCCTGGATGAAGTCGTCGGTGATCAGCAGCGACAGATTGAACTGCCGCAGCCGGCCATCCTCGCGCTTGGCGGCGATGAAATCGAGCACGTCGGGATGGCGCACGTCGAAGGTGGCCATCTGCGCGCCGCGCCGGCCGCCGGCCGAGGAGATGGTGAAACACATCTTGTCGTAGATGTCCATGAACGACAGCGGCCCCGAGGTGTAGGCTCCGGCGCCCGAGACATAGGCGCCGCGCGGGCGCAGTGTCGAAAATTCGTAGCCGATGCCGCAGCCGGCCTTGAGGGTCAGACCGGCCTCGTGCACCTTGCCGAGGATGTCATCCATCGAGTCGCCGATGGTGCCGGAGACCGTGCAGTTGATGGTCGAGGTGGAGGGTTTGTAGGCCTGGGCACCGGCGTTGGAGATGATGCGCCCGGCCGGAATGCAGCCCTGACGCAGCGCCCACAGAAAGCGGCGGTACCACTCCTCGACCTTTTCCGGGCTGCTCTCGACCTCGGCCAGCGCGCGCGCCACCCGCTGGTAGGTGGCATCGATGTCGGCATCGACCGGCGCGCCACTCTTCTGCACCAGGCGGTATTTCTTGTCCCAGATATCCTGCGAGGCCTCCTGCAGCGGCAGCTCCATGGCGGCCGGGAGGCTGTTGCTGACGGCCGACAACCGGGTTGAAGTCATGATCGTGCTTCCTGTGCGGGTGTTTTTGTTGTGTGTTGGACTGCGCACGGAATACTACATCATGTGCCTTAAAAATAAAAACACACCAGATATAGTGTAAAGAGCAAAAAATTCTTGCGAAAGGAACTTTGCCGGCAGATCAGCCGGTTAGCAGAGATCGGCTGCGCTCACCCAGCTCGACCGGGTGAGCGAAACCGCGGAGCGGATCCGGCTCAGCCGGCCTGCAGTGGCCAGAACAGCGGAATCAGCAGCACGGTCACCACGCCGACGATCAGGTTCATCGCCGCGCCCATGCGCAGAAAGTCGGAGAACTGATAACCGCCCGGGCCATAGACCATCATGTTGGTCTGATAGCCGAGCGGCGTCGCGAAGCTGGCCGATGCAGCGAACATCACCGCCACCGTGAAGGGGACCGGATCGAGCCCGAGCGGCCCGCACATCGCCAGCACGATCGGCAGCATGATCGCCGCGGCGGCATTGTTGGTGATCAGCTCGGTCAGCAGCATCACCGTGAAGTAACTGAGCGCCAGCAGCAGCCAGGGGTCGCCGCTGGCCAGCGTCATCAGTTGTTGGGCCAGCATTTCGGCGGCGCCGCTCTTCTCCAGTCCCTTGCCGAGCGCCAGGCTGGCGCCAATGGTGATCAGCACCGGCAGATCGAGGCTGCGCCGCGCCTCGCTCGCCGAGCAGCAGCGGGTCAGGATCATCAGCCCGGCGCCCAGCAGCGCGGCATTGAGCATGTCGAGCAGCTCGAAACTGGCGAGGCCAATCACCCCCAGCAGGATGGCCCAGCTGATCGGCGCCTTGTCATGGTTGGGCCGCTCCTCGTTCAGGTCGTTGATCACCAGAAAGTCGCGCAGCGCATGCTGGCGGGCGATGAAAGAGGGGCGTGCCTCCAGCAGCAGCAGATCACCGGTCTGCAACTCGATCGAGCCGAGGTTGCCCTTGATGTGGCGCCCGCCGCGTGCCACCGCCAGCACCACCGCGCCGTAACGGCTGCGAAACTGGCTGTCGCGGATGGTCTGCCCGATGCATTCGCACTCGGGCGAGATCACCACCTCGACCAGCCGCCGCTCCGGGGCATTGCGCTCGATCACCGGCTCGGCGCCTTCCGAGGCGACCAGCCCGTTGATGCGCAGCACATCGATGATCGCATCGGTCTCGCCGACGAAGACCAGCCGGTCACCGCCTTCGAGCCGCTCCTCGCTGGTCACCGCGGTCAGGATGTGGCCACGGCGCTCGATCTCCGCCAGATAGATGCGCTGCAGGTGGCGCAGTCCGGCCTCGATGATGCTCTTGCCGACCAGCGGGCCATCGGCGGCCACCGCCACTTCGAAGGTGAACTGCTTCTTGTTGGCGAATGCCTGCTCGGTCCCCTGCCGGTTGGGCAGCAGCCGCGGCGCGGCCAGCATCATGAACGACATGCCGACCAGCGCCACGGCAATGCCGAGCGGGGTGATGTCGAACAGGCCGAAGCCGGGGCGACCGGTCAGCGTCTGGTACTGACCATTGACCACCAGGTTGGTGCTGGTGCCGATCAGCGTAACCGTACCGCCCAGAATCGAGGCGTAGCTGAGCGGGATCATCAGACTCGACACCGGCACCTTGATCTTCTTGGACCAGCGCGCCACGGCGGGAATCATCGTCGCCACCACCGGCGTGTTGTTGATGAAGGCGCTGGCCAGCATCACCGGCGCCATCAGCCGACCGATGGCGCGCCGCTCGCTCTTCGGCGTACGCAGCAGCTGGTTGACCACCAGATCGACACCGCCGGAAGCGCGGATGCCCCCGGCCAGCACGAACATCGCCGCCACCGTCAGCAGACCACTGTTGCTGAAGCCGGAGAAGGCCTCACTGGGGGTCAGGATGCCGCTCATCGCCAGCACCAGCACGGCCGCCATCATCACCATGTCCGAAGGAGCGCGAGTGAAGATCAGCAGCAACAGCGTCGAAAGGGTGAGTCCGGTGGTCAGCCAGACCTGCCATGCCAGTGCCATCGTCACCTCGGGTGTGTTGTGGAAGTCAGTCGGAGTGATTCATCGCCTGGCCTGCATCGCCTGCGCTGCCATGCGGCATGGGCGGATACAGGCACGAGTCGAGCCAACTTCGTTGCGTGATGACGAAAACCAAGCTGGCGGCGCAGTGGGCAGGAGACGAAGGCGGATGGCGGAGGGGGTGGGATTTGAACCCACGAAGGGCGTTAACCCTTGCCGGTTTTCAAGACCGGTGCAATCAACCGCTCTGCCACCCCTCCGGCGGCCGCCATCTTACCGCAGCCGACCGGGGAATTGAATTGGACTTTGTTCGCAGGCCAAGCCACCCGGATCGAACTGGCTGAGTGCCGACCGCCAGGCAGCCAGCTTCTGCTGCTGGCCGAGGGTGGCATGGGCCGGACTGGTCGAAGGCAGCCGCAGGCAGCGGAGCGATGTTTCATCCAGAGTGGACCGCACATGGCGCAGAAAGCACTGCTCGGCCTTGGCACCATTGAAGAGAATGGCGTGGATTCGCGGATGTTGGCGCAGAAAGCCGGCAATGTCGTTGAGCTCGAGCGAAGCATCGTCGATCTTCGCATCGGCGCTGCCTTCGCGGCGGCAGGCGTGGAGCACATCCCACAGCGCGATGCCGGACGACTTGAGCGCCTCGAGTCGCTGCGGGTAGGCGAGCGCTGCGTCAAAACCGCAGAGTTCGGCCATGATCGGCCAGAACCGGTTGCGCGGATGGGCGTAGTATTCGCCCAGCCGCAGCGAGTGGCCGCCCGGCATGCTGCCGAGAATCAGCAACCGCGCCCGCGCATCCGCGATCGGGGCAAACCCCTCCAGCCGGACCATCGACGGCCGCTTACTGCGCCAGCGCCTCACGCACGAAGCGTGGCAGCACACCGGCCGCCTGGTGGATCTGCGGCGTGTAGTAGCGGGTGTCGATCCCCAGCTCGTCGAACCGGGCCGGCCCCGTTTCCGCCAGGGTCACCCCATGCCCGCCGAGGGTGACGCTCCACCAGCCCGAAGGGTAGATGGTGAGCGGAAAGGTCAAGGTACGGCGGCTGCTGAAGCCGACCTGCGCCAATCCGTCGTGCACCCCCCTGATGATGCTGCCGGCGTGGAACAGCGGCGATTCGCTCTGCTGCACCAGCACGCCCTGGGCACCCAGCGCCCGGTGGCAGTCGCGGTAGAAGTCGGGGTGGAACAGCCCGGCAGCGGGGCCGACCGGATCGGTCGAGTCGATGATGATCACGTCGAGCGAATCGGCCGGGCGTTCACGCATCCAGGCGATGCCGTCGGCAAACAGCAGTTGGGCGCGCGGGTCGCCATTGCTGCCACACAGCTCGGGAAAGTACTGCTCCGACACCCGGGTGACCCGCTCGTCGATCTCGATCTGCCAGGCCTGCTCGACGCCACGGTGCTTCAGCACCTCGGTGAGGGTGCCGCAGTCGCCGCCGCCGATGATGGCCACCCGTCGGGGCGCGGGATGGCTGAAGAGCGCCGGATGGGTGATCATCTCGTGGTAGATGAAGTGGTCACGCTCGCTGAGCATGAAGCAGCCATCGATCAGCATCACCTTGCCGTAGCTGCGGCTTTGGTAGATCTCGATCTTCTGGAATTCGCTCTGCTCCTCGTGCAGCTTGGCCTCGACCGCAAGCCCGATCGCCGAGCCCTCGTCACCAAACCGCTCGATCACCCAGGCGTCGCCGTTGCTCATCGATTGTCCTCGTTTGTCATGTCACTGAAGTAAGGCAGTCATTACCCTGTGCCCGATCACAGCGGGACGATCGACAGGCAAAGTGCTCTGGCTGGCAGAAAAGAGCGGCTATTATAGTGAGTCCGCCCGCAGCACGCGCTGCCGAGTGCAGTGCAGCCGTCCATTTTACCGACCACCACCCATCGTCGACCTGCCGTTCGCGCATCACAGAGGAGTATCCCGATGGCGCATGACCACACCATGACCGCCGCCGCCCATTTTCGCGTCGCCCGCTGGGGCGAGGGCTACTTCGACATCGATGCACAAGGGGAGGTGGTGGTGGCGCCCCGGGGCGCACGGGCACCGCAGCGGTTCAAGCTGACCGCCATCGCCGACCGGGTGCGGGCCCAGGGGCTCAACTACCCGATTTTGCTGCGCTTCACCGACATCATCGCCGACCGGCTGACGGCACTGTCGGAGGCGTTCGAGCAGGCCCTCGCGCGCAGCGGCCATGCCAGCGGCTACCGGGCCATCTATCCGATCAAGGTGAACCAGCAGCGCGAGGTGGTCGAGGCGATGGTTGCCGCGCAGAAGCAGCGTGGCTATGTCGGCCTCGAGGCCGGCAGCAAGCCGGAACTGCTGATCGTGCTGGCCAATGCCGAACCGGGCTGCACCCGCATCGTCTGCAACGGTTACAAGGACCGTGACTTCGTCCGGCTGGCGCTGCTGGGCGAAAAGCTCGGCCACTGCGTCTATCTGGTGATCGAGAGCCTGAGCGAGGTCGAGCTGATTCTCGACGAAGCCGCACGCCTCGGTGTGCGGCCTCGCCTCGGCGTGCGGGTGCGGCTGGCCACGGTGGCCAAGGGCAACTGGCAGAACACCGGCGGCGAGAAGTCGAAGTTTGGCCTGTCGGCAGCGCAGATTCTGACCCTCGTCGAGCGGCTGCAACGCGCCGGACGGCTCGACTGCCTGGAGATGCTCCACAGCCACATCGGCTCGCAGATCGCCGACCTCGAGGACATTCGCCGCGGCAGCCAGGAGGCGGCGCGCTTCTACGGCGAACTGCACCGGCTGGGCGCCGCCGTGCAGGTGGTCAACCTCGGCGGTGGCTTGAGCGTCGACTACGATGGCAGCTTCTCCAGCAGCTACTTCTCGATGAACTACCGCTTTGCCGAATATGCCGGCGCGATCATCGAAGGCATCACGGTCGAATGCGCCCGCCGGCAACTGCCGTTCCCGCAACTGATGAGCGAATCTGGACGGGCGCTCACCGCGCACCATGCCCTGTTGCTGACCGATGTCGCCGACGTCGAACGGCCGGTGCAGGAAGTCGCGCCGGCCGCCACGCTGCTGGCGCAGTGGGCCGAGGTCTCGCCGGTGCACCGGCGGCTGGTGGAGTGCCATCAGCGGCTCGAAGCGGGGGATCTCGACCATGCGCGCAACGCCCTGCAGTGGATGGAGGGATGGCTGGACGAACTGGAGACGCTGTTCGCCGCCGGCGAGGTCTCGCTGCGGCAGCGGGCCGAGGCCGAGCAGTTGCATGCGATCAACTGCCGCAAGATCGCCGCCCTGATCGCTGCGGCAGACATTCCCGACGATGGCCTGCTGGCCGCACTGCGCGAGAAGCTGGCCGACCGGCTCTATGTCAACTTCTCACTGTTTCAGTCGATGCCGGACATCTGGGGCATCGACCAGATCTTTCCGGTGCTGCCACTGAGCGGCCTCGATCAGCCTCTGCAACGCCGCGCACTGATTCATGACATCACCTGCGACTCCGATGGCCGGCTCGACCGCTATGTCACGGCCGAACGCACCACGCTGGCGCTGCCGGAGTTCGACCCGCACCAACCACCGCTGATCGGATTCTTTCTGCTGGGTGCCTATCAGGAGACCCTCGGCGATCTGCACAACCTGTTCGGCCGGGTCGACTCGGTCAATGTCACCCAGAGCGAAGCGGGCGAGCTCTGCTTCACCGAGACCATTCCCGGCGAGAGTGTGGCACAGGTGCTGCGCGCGGTCGATTACCAGCCGGAGCAGTTGTTCGACCTTCTGGCAGAGCGGGTGCGGGAGGGAATCGAACCGGGCGCAGAGCGCGAACGGCTGCTGCAACTGATTGCCATGCAGGCTTCGACCCACACCTATTTCAGGCGTGACACGGAACAGAGATGACCTGCGAAGGACTCCCCGCAGCAGCGGGGAGTCCGAAAGCAGCGCGGATTGGATTATTGCAGCAGACCCTCGGCCTTCATCGCTTCGCGCACGGCTGGACGTTCCATCATCCGGGCGCGAAAGGCTTGCAGGCTGGGGTAAGGCGACAGGTCGAGCTTGGCATAGCTCGACCAGCCGCTCACCACGAACAGATAGACATCGGCCGCGCAGAAGCGGTCGCCGAACAGATAGGATTTGCCCGCCAGCGCCGCATCGGCCAGCTTGAGTCGCCCTGACAACTGCTGCACCACCCCCGCGCGGGCCTCGTCGCTGATGTTGGGCCGGAACAGCGGGGCAAAGCCCTTGTGCAGTTCGGTGCCGATGAAGCCGAGCCACGAGACCATCTGATACCAGACCGGGCTCTTCGCCGGCGGCACCAGTGCGGTGCCGGTGGCATGGTCGCCGATCCAGAGCATCAGCGCCGGTATCTCGGTCAGCAGTTCACCGCTGTCGAGTTGCAGCGCCGGCACATAACCCTTGGGGTTGATCGCCAGAAAATCGGCACCGCTGGCGGTCTTCTTGCTGGCCAGGTCGACCCGCTCCAGCTCGAAGTCGAGCCCCGCCTCGCGCAGCAGGATGTGGGGTGCCAACGAGCAGGCGCCGGGCGTGTAGTACAGTTTCATCGGGTTGTTCTCCGCAGGGATGAAAAGGTGAGCCACCAATGTGCGCCACCGCTGCACGATGGTCAACCGTGTCACCGTGACCACCCGGCGCGACCACAAAAAACTGATAGACTCGAAAACCCCGACCCACTCATCACCCGCTCCATGACCCCATCACGGCCCGCTGTTGCCGAATTGCGCCGACTCGCCGCGCTCGCCGGACCCATTCTGGTGGTGCAAATGAGCTACACCGGCATGAGCGCCACCAACGTGATCATCGCCGGTCAGCTGAGTGCCACCGATCTGGCGGGAGTCGCGGTGGGGGCGGGCGTGTGGATACCGATCTACCTCACCCTGTGCGGACTGCTCTACGCACTGGCACCGCTGGTGGCCTACCGCCAGGGCAGTGGTGCAACGGCCCAGATCAGGCCACTGCTGCAGGTTGGCCTCTGCTGTGGATTGGCACTGGCGGCGCTCGGCATGCTGCTGCTGTGGAACATCGAGCCGCTGCTGCGCTGGATGGGCAGTCCGGAGCCGGTGCGGCGGGTGGCGGTCGACTACCTGCGTGCGCTCTGTGCCGGCATTCCGGCGATGATGCTGTTCCAGCTGCTGCGCAACCTCAACGAGGGACTGGGACTGCCCCGACTGGCGATGCGGGTCGGCACGGTCGCCTTCGCGCTCAACATCCCACTCGCCTGGTGCCTGGTGACGGGTGAAGCGGGACTGCCGGCACTGGGGGGCGCCGGCTGCGGCATCGCCACGGCGCTGCTGTTCTGGGTGATGTTCGCGCTGCTCTGGCTGCTGTCGCGGCGCGATGCGCGCATCGCGCCCCATCTGCGCGGAACCGTGCGTCTCGATGGCGCGCTGTTGCGGGAGTTCCTGCAGCTCGGCCTGCCGATCGAGATCGGAAGAGCGTCGTGTAGGGAAAGAGT
>ERZ795044.5405-NODE-5405-length-10353-cov-5.319868_pt1 | contig 10353 bp, 5 predicted proteins | sample MGYA00375128_ERZ795044 | MGnify/ENA primary metagenome ERZ795044 (study PRJEB30173, sample SAMN05720213) | anaerobic digester metagenome | isolation source: active sludge of municipal wastewater-treating anaerobic digesters | place: USA | collected 2014-12-22 ... | reverse complement strand
AGGCGGCCTCGGCTTCGTGCAGGGCTCTTTGTATGGAGCAGTCCTGATCTTCGGGCTTCCGTACTTCATGTCAAGGGGTTTCGGCCAATGGCTCACGCTGATAATCGGCGTGATGCTGATCGTATTCGTGATGTTCTTCCCCAAGGGGGTTTCCTACGGACTCATGATGCTCTGGCACAGATGGGCCCAAAGGCCGGTCATATGGGCCAGGAGGAGGCTGGTGGGCGGTATGCGGCAGGGTTCGCGATTCGTCGAGGTCAAAGGCAAGAGGATACATTATACGGAGAGCGGCGGGGGCAGCCCGGTTCTTATGATCCACGGGAACACCGGATCTTCGGATTGGTTCGCGGACGTGATGGATATTGAGGGCTTAAGGTGCATAGCCCCCGACCTGCCCAACTGCGGGCTTTCTGACAGGGTCGACACGGGAGACATGGACGTGTATGCGGACTACATGCTCGGCTTCATGGACGCGCTCGGGATAAAGGAGGCCGTCGTCGTGGCGCACTCCCTGGGAGGGGCCGTCGCGGTCTCGATGGGCTGCCGCCATCCCGAGAGGGTCATGAAGATGCTGCTCATCGACCCCTGCCCGGTCAAGGGGCTCGTAACACCCGAAGAGCACTACCCCGTCATAGAGCTGTACAAGACGTCGAGGGACATGATGAAGGCGGCTTTGGGCGCCATGACACCTTCGATGAAGGACGATGCGAGGCTCGCAAGGCTGGTCGACGGCGCGTTCAGGATGAACCCGGCGAGCTTCACCGAGCACCCGAGGGCGCTGGCGAGGTTCGACTATGCGGGAAGGTGCAGGGATTTCAAGGGGAAGGTGCTGATAGCGGTAGGGAAGAAGGATACGCTCATCACCGAGGCCATGGCCAGGGAATCTGCGGCGGAGTTCCCCGATGCCGAGGTCAGGGCGCTTGAGGGCGTAGGCCATTCGCTGATGGTGGAAGACCCTGACAGGTTCGTGGAGTTGGTGAAAGAGCTGGCGGGCTGATCGGCCCCGATAGCATTTCGCGCGGATGGCCCCTTGCGTCGCTAGGGGCCATCCGCGCGTCTTCAAGACTGCGTATCTCGGTCAGTAATCCACCTTTATGCTGGTTATGTAGACCTTGCCGCCTTCCGAGGACGAGAACATCCAGGGATACAGTTGCTCCGGGGAGCAGTAATTCGCGTCGAAGCGGGCTATTAGCGCGCCGTTCAAGGTGGCGCTGTAGTTGTTGCCCTTGCGGACGATCTTTATGGTATTCGCACCGCTCTTGTTGTATCCGGGCTGATTGCCCGCGATTAACCTGATGTCCATGTCCGCCCCTTCGGCCATGTAGATTTCAACCGCGCCGTCGTTACCCAGTTTCTGGCAATAGACGCCGACGAAGTCCTCGGGGAGCGGGCTCGGTTCCGAGAACAGGCCCAGCTTGACGTCAGCCGTGTTCACGGAGTCAGTCAAGAGGTTGAACTTGACCGTCATCGTCAGGTCGCCCATGTAGTAGTAAGGACCGAAGAAGGCATAGCCATCCAGCTCGATGCCCAATATGCTCCTGTCCCAGCGGAAGGGCGAGCATATCATCACCTTGGGGAAAGCGGCAAGGTCGGCCTCCTTCTTGAAGTCGAAGGACCAGGAATTGCCCCCGCAGCCCGCAAGGCTTGCCACAAGTACGATCGCGGCGAAGGCGCAAAGTATTCTGTCCCGCCTCATTTAAGCACCTCCTAGAATAAGCATGAAACCTCCTACTCCCCCGAACGGGAAAAATCCTCCAATATCACGGCTTGTTCTGAAAATAGAACTTTGACGCGCTAAGGACAATGGAAGCCTTGTGTATGACTGCCGCGCCCCGCTGTGAGATAATCATGGATATCCGGCGGTACTTGCGCCGGGGACGGTATTCACCGTAGGGCCTGAAACCCGTCAAAAGGCCTCTGCGTTAATATCAATGTACCAATGAGCATTTCTTCGAAAGGTTGTGAATCCTTTGTCCAAGAAGATGATTATATCCATCACCGCGGCCGTGGTGATCGCATTGTCGCTTTCGGCCGTCTCGACGGCGGCGATGCCGCCGCTTCCGGAGGGCGCCTTGTACATATACGGAGGTTATGCCGACGTAACGGGCGACGGTGTGGTAGACGAGGTCTACCTGATCGCCAGGAGGGCGCAGGCGGATTCGGATTTCATGTCCGAGCACGGCCTGCTCGTAATAGAAGGCAAAGAAGGCAAGCAGCTGCTTAACTGGCTGGGACCCGAGAGCGCGGCTTATCCTGGAACGATAACCTTCGGGAAGCTGGATATCGGCAGCTCAGTCGACATGCTGATAGACCTCCCCTCTGGAGGCTCCGGAGGGATCACCACTGCAATGCCTGTATCGATGGAAGGCGGCACGCTGAGGATAATGGCCGACCTCTATGCGCTAAACGACGGCCCGGCGGTGGACATGCTGGTGAGCGACGGTTACAAGATGGTCGCGAAGTACGAGGGGATCGATTTTACGATAGACCTCCTCAGAGGGGCCGCCAAGGACGATGAGGGCACGTACGGTGGTATTTTCGACGAGAACGGAAGGAAAGTGGGGACGCTCAAGCCGGTCATGGACCCCGTCGGTTCGACCGAGCTTACGGACGTGAACAATGACGGCATCTCTGAGCTCGTCACATACAGGAGCATATGGGCCGTGTACCACGCCAACGCGGTAGCGGTGGCAAGGACGGTCTGGGGCTGGGAGCAGGACGCCATCAAACCGAGGTTCGTATCCGTGAAGCCCCTTTTCACTCCGGAGGATTACGCAAGCTACCTGTCCTCCGTCAAGGCAGCGGATCCCGCAGAAGCCATGAAGCAGGCTCTCGACAAGTACGTGGCTGCGTTTTCGGCGGCGTCCCCGTACTGGAGGTATGAGGCGTTCCTCGTCTACAGGGACTATGCTTCGGCAGTGGCCCAGAAGATAAACGAGGCCCTGCCTTCAACGGGCACGGCCGACCAGGCTGCTATGCAGAAGGTATACCAGCTGGCCGACAAGCTTGCGCCGGTCGGGCTGGGGATATTCTACACGGGCGAGGGCGAGCTGCTTGCGATACCCGACCCGAAGTTCCAGCTGAAGAACTTCGAGAAGTACATCCAGCGTGACGCCGTCGAGTACTTGATGCTGGAGGAAGTCGAGGTGTATGACATCTGGGCGATGGACGGGGCCCTCAACATCCAGCAGGAAGAAGTGGGCAACAGGCTCCATGACTGGGAGTATTTCCTACAAAGCTTCCCGGGCTCCGCGTTCGAGCGGTACGCGATGCAGCAATACGTAGCTAAGCTCGCCGCGTTCATACTGGGCATCGACAATACGCCTAACTTCAGCTACAGTGACGGGACGCTGAATCCGGGCGTGATGGCATCGTTGGAGAAGTACGTAAGGGAGTACGGCAACACACCCTCGGGCCAGACGGTTGCCATGGCCATAGGGATAATGAAGGAAGGAAACGGCAAGCTGAACCAGGGGCTGATAGACAGGATAATAGCCCTCATACCCAAGCCGACCGTCCAGGGCGAGAAGACCGAGAAGTAGGCTTCCAAGGCGGGTAGCATCCGCAGGTGCGCGCCTGCCGCCCGGAACGGCTTCGTAAACCGTCATCAATGAAAGAAGACGCTCCGTGAAAAGAGCGTCTTCTTTGTGTCCTTGCCTTTATGCCGCCCTACTTGACTACGGAGATCCTTCCTTCCACCTTCGGGGCGATCTCAAGGCCCTTGATGTACTTTATGGCCACGTCGCGGAGCATCTCACCCGACATATACAGCACCTTGGCGTCCTTGAACATCGCATAGCCGTCCCCGCCCGCCGCGGTGAAGTCGTTCGTCGCCACGCTGTAGAGCCTGTACGGGTCGATGGTAAGGCCGTTGACCTTGACCTCGACCACGCGGCTTCCGGCCGGCTTGGCGGGGTCGAACTTGAATGTAAGGCCGCTGACCTGCAAGAATCCGCCGAGCTGGTTCGGGTAGGAACCTACCGAGAGTTCCAGCGCCTTGACGATGGCATCTCCCCTGAGCTGTATCACCACGAGGCTGTTGTCGAAAGGCAGCACCGATATCACGCCGCCTACAGTGATGTCCCCGGCCTTTATGGAAGCGCGGATGCCCCCGCCGTTCGTAAGGGCTATGTCCGCCTTGGTCGCGCCCTTCATGATGTCTGTCACCAGGTTGCCCATGTTGGTCTCCTTGGTACGGACATTGGCGCGCTCCCCGTCTAGGTCGACGAGGGCCTTGCCGATGACTACGTTCATCTCCTTGGCCAGCGCATTGCCGTATACCTTTATACGGGCGCCAACCCTGCTCGAAAGACGAGCGTCTGCCACCTTCTCGTCCAGCCTTACTAGCTTGCCTTCGAACGCAGTCACAGCGTTGTTCTTCACCGTGACTTCAAGGGTCCCTGCGTATGCGGCCCATTCACCGGCGGATACGATGACCGTGGGCCCGACTTTCACGGGCTTGTCAAGTACGGTGTGGGAGTGGCCACCAACTATGATGTCTATCCCGGGCATCGCCTTGGCAAGCTTCAGGTCCTCTTCATAGCCCAGGTGGGACAGGCATATGATGATGTCCGCGCTCTCTTCTAGCTCTGCCATGACGGTCATGGCCGAATCGATCGGATCCAGGAACTTCAGCCCTATTACGTTGTTGGGGTGCGTCACTATCGGGGTGTCGACGGGCGACAGCCCGAACATGCCGACCTTGATGCCGTTTATGGTCTTCACGGCATAGGGCATTGTGAAATAGCTTCCGTCCTCATAGACTATGTTGGCTGCCAGGAACGGGAAGCCGGCTATGGATTCGAGGTTCAGAAGCTGTTTCTGGCCGTAGTTGAACTCGTGATTCCCCAGGGAAGTAGCCGCAAAGCCCATGTCCCTCATCACTTCGGCCATAGGAACGCCGTTGAAAAGGTTGACGATGTTGGTGCCGTGCACCATGTCGCCCGAGGCTAGCAGAAGTACGTCCTTGCCCTCGTCCCTTAGCCCGTCGACATATGAGAACAGCCTTCCCATGCCTCCGATGGCGACTTTCTCGTTCGTGGGGATCCAGGGTTCCAGCCTGCCGTGCACGTCGTTCACGTGCACTATCGTGAATTTACCGTCGGCCGCAGACGCCATGAAGGCTGCGGAAAGTACGATTAACACCGACATAAGGACTACCAATAATCTCCTGTTTCGCATCGGTCACCCTCCTCATATAGATTTCGTGCGCTAATACAACTTGATTATACTGCAAGTGAATACGGGTACTAAAGAGAGTAGGGGGCGTTTCGCGGCCCTTTGCGCCCGTTTCTGTATGATTGCGGCACTAAACCCCGTTTTATCCATCCCGGTCCCTTCCATTGCAGGCCCTTGCGCAGGCCGGGCATGTGTTCACGGTGAAGTGTCATTCGGGCTAGGCAGACAGGCAAAAGCCCTCCAGAAGGTCGGATGGTTCACTAACGCCGTCCTATAACAGTTTCTGTAAAAACAATTCATTTCATTATATGTTCTAAAAGGAGTTCACATCGGGAAGTCGAAATCCTTGTTATACTTCCCACCTTCAATCAGGAAAGGAGTGCAGGCATTTGAGTCCGAGAAGAGTTTCGGTGTTATTAATGGCGTCGATCCTCATGCTATCGGCGACTCTGGCTTCGGCTTCGCTTCCGAAGGTAAACCCGGACGAGGTACGGTCGAAGCTCTCAGAACTGGGGCGTCCCGAGAAGCTCGAGGTGAACACGGACGAGCTTTACATCAACGAGCAGATCAACTATACGGGCCCCAAGGCCATGAAGCCCGGCAGTGTGATAGTGAGGCTCGATACCGGCGCCATGGCTACGGCTGCGGACGCCGCCCTGGAAGGGGCGCTCGCCAAGCTCGGAGGGACCATAGACAGGACACTCGAGATGAAGGACCGGTCGGAAGGACCGAAGGCTGCAGCCGCTGCGCCGCTGCGGTTCGCCTTCCTCAAATTCGCAGAGGACGCGGACATCGAGGCATTGGTCGCAGAGCTTGGCAAGGTGCCCGGAGTCGTGTACGCGGAACCCAACTACATGTTCTATCCGGACGCCACCACACCACCCACCGATACGTACTTCGCCAACGGTTACCAGTACTACCTCTACAACGACGGAAGGCCCTACATATACATAGATGAGTACGCGGGTACTCCGGGATCCGACATAAGGGCGGTGCCGGCTTGGGAGTACGCCAACATGAGCTTCAACCTGGATTCTTCAAGCGTCGTGATCGGAATCATCGACCAGGGCGTGTGCTTCTGGATACCTGAGCTTGCGCCCAACATGTGGGTCAACGAGGCCGAATTCGCCGGTACCGAAGGCGTGGACGACGACGATAACGGCTTCATGGACGACGTCTACGGCTACGACTTCTACCACAACCTCGGCATAAACGACTATGAAAGCGGATACTTCCCCTGGATGGAAGACCCGCACGGCACGCACGTGGCCGGAACGATATCGTCGGATTGGAACGGGTCGGGCACCGCGGGGGCGGCCAGGAACGCTAAGATAATGAGCCTGAAGTTCCTGGGTCCCGGAGGCGGCTACACAGAGGATGCCATAAGGGCTTTGGACTACGCGGCGATGATGGGGGCCGACCTCACGTCCAACAGCTGGGGCGGCGGCGAGCCTAGCATGGCGTTGGCCGAAGCGATAAGGGCGTCGGGCGTGCTGTTCATCACTTCCGCCGGAAACGACGGCAACAACAACGACTTCTTCGGTCATTACCCGTCTTCGTACGCGAATCCCGGATTGCCTATGTACTGCGAGAACGTGATCTCCGTAGCGGCGACGGACGCGAACGACAACCTGTCGGCATATTCCTGCTACGGGGAGCAGTCAGTGAACATCGCAGCTCCCGGCACCTGGATACTCGCCCCGATACCAAAGGTGGGGTCCGGAGGCACGCTTGCCTATGCATACTCATGGTATAAGGGCACTTCGATGGCTACGCCGCAGGTGAGCGCCGCAGCGGCGATGGTGATCGCCCAGGACAAGGACAATCCCGGATACGATCTGCCTCAGTACCATGAAACCGGCTATTCGATATGGGGCACGGTCAAGAATATCATCCTGAACAGCGCCGAGAAGAAATCGCAGCTCAACGGGCTTGTCAGCACGGGCGGGAGGCTGAACATGTACGGCGCGCTGACATGGCAGCAGCTGCCCGGCATAGAATCGATAACCGCGACGCCGACATTCAGCAGCGTCGCGCCGGTCGATATCGAAGTAAGCGTCGAGCTGGAAGAGGACTTCTATGAAGAGATCGGGAACATCGAATACAGGTGGTACCTGACCAGGTTAGACGCCTGGTGGCAGCCCCAGGAGACGGGCGTCACCGCGACCGGACCGTCGGCGGTGCTGACCGTACCGGAAGGAAAGTACGGCAACTACCAGATAAGGTGCGAGATGTACGACACCGACAACGACGTCGTGGTCACGACGTCGTACAAGCACGTCCTGGTGGCGGAACCGGAATCGGTGGTACTCGTCCTGGACGACCAGTGGTACGGATACGAGGACATGTCCTGGCTGGACGAGATACCCTTCCTGGTGTTCGATATCCCGTACCATTACGCGTTCCCGCCGATGGACATACCGAGCACGATCCCAAACATAGTCTTCTGGACGACCTCCTACACCACGTCCGGCGTCCTGAACGAGGATGACGCGAGGTGGATAATAGACTACCTGAAGTACGGAGGAGGAAGGCTGTTCCTGGCAAGCTACGAGATGCTGAACATGATCGACGGCTATTACGGCGAGTCGGCCATGTCGACCGCAACGGCGGCGGAGCTCCTCGAGTTGCTGAAGATAAACGACTACATAACGGACTACACCTACAACGTGACCGGGGACTTGCCGCTCTATGAGCCGATGATCACCGTCGAAGGCGACACGATAGCATGGGAGGATGGGCTTACGCTGGACTTGGAGTACGAGGTCTGGTACCCTGCGATCATGAACTTCGGTGATGTCATCACCGAGTTCGGTCCCGGGGCCTACCCGATACTCCTGTCGTCCTACGGAGGGGCCATCGACGAGCCCACGAGGGCGGCGTACGGCCTGAGCTATGCCGGCGACGACTACAGGCTGGTGCTGCTCACCGCTCCTTTGGAGGCGATGCAGGGCCAGGACTACTACAATTGGTGGTATGAGGATATCGATTCCAACGGGGATATGTACAACTTCTGGTATTTCATGGGTAACAGCTGGCTCTTCCTCACCGGCGACGGCCCCGACAGGCTGGTGGCATGGCTGGACAACCCCGAGACCGGAGGTACTTATTCGGCCATCAACTTCGAATGGAGCCTGCAGGACGTGCCGGATACGACCCACGGAGCCAGCATCTGGTACAGGGTGAACGAATCCTCCCCGTGGGAGCCGGTGACCTTGTACACGTCCGGGGACGACCTAGAATACCCGTGGATGTCGCCTCCCGCGACGGCAGGCACACAGTACCAGGTGATGCTGCATGTCTACGACGAATGGAGCCCGTATAGGGCGTCGTACGACTTCGAAGGGCCGTTTGCCTTCTGGCCTGTCTCCTCGGCGGAAGGGGCAGGGGCGGGCGTGGACAGGGCGAATGGTCTGGTGAACTTCTACGTCAACGCGCATAAGCCCGGCACACTGTACGTATACGACCTGTCCGGCACGCTGATCTTCTCCCACGAGGTGGAACGGGGGATAAGCACAGTAGTATGGGATATTATGTACAAAGGCATGAGGGTGGCCCGCGGGCTGTACGCCTTCCGCATAGTCTATGAGGACGGCTCAGCATCCAGGGTCGGCCGAGTGTTGATCAACTTCTAACGAGGGAGGTGCGATAAGCAGATGAGTAAGAAGGCGACGATAGTGGCTGCCATGGCCCTGGTCATGGCCGTGGCTCTGGCGGGTTCTAGCATTGCCGCCGAGTATTGGGGCACCCTGCCCTCCCTTAAGCTGGGATACTCGGTCAGATCGGAAGGCATGGGCGGAGCGGGCCTGGCCCTTGACGGCGACCTCAGCATGGCGGGCTTGAACCCCGCGGCGCTGCCTACGACGGAAGGTCTCGGCCTGTATACCAACTACACTTCCGTATACGCCACGAACGGCAAGTTCAGCCTCGTCTTCGGATGCAAGTACGTCGGCATCGCGCTTGACGTGCTCGGTGCGACCGATGTCGAGATCACGGACGAATACGGGGCGATCATAGGGGTGGGGGACTACTATGAGGGCAACGTGGCCCTTATAGGAGGATACAGCCTGAAGCTCGGCGACAGGGGCTTCGTCTCCATCGGCGCGTCTCTAAAGGGCCTTGGGCAGTTCATGCCTGAGAGCAACGGTTACGGCCTTGCCCTGGACGTGGGCGCGATAGGGCGGTACAACATCGGGAAAGTGGGCCTCAGCGCGGCGTTCGTGCTGAGGAACGCACCCGGCATCATCTGGTATCCTACGGAAGGCGCGTTGCCGGAAGCGGGGACCGGTGAAGCGGAGATGGTATTCCTTGACATCGCATACGCCGGCGGCATAGCGGCCCATTTCTTCGACGAGAGGCTGCTGCTGGCTCTGGACGTCGATTCGGCGAGGGGCCTGTCTGCCGGCATAGAGGGCAAGATATCCGTCCTCAGCCTCAGAACGGGCGTGAACTGGTGGATGGACAGGCCTCTGTCATTCTCGCTGGGCGCCGGACTGGACCTGTTCAAGGGGGCCAGGCTGGACTATTCGTGGACTTACCTCGTGCATATGCCCGACAGGCACAGGGTCGGCCTGCTGATCAGGTTCTAGCGGGAATCCAATACGGCATGGAGGTGCGGCGCGGGCGCTTTGATGCCCGCGCCGCACCATTCATGAGCAATTAAAGATTTAAGTGGCGTGAAGGAACGACTATGGCTCCATAGAAGTTTATAATGGTTAGTGAATGAAACCGACGGAGGGATCAACTTGAAGAAAAGACTGATAGCTGCGCTCGTTATTTCCCTGATTGCCATGACGCCCGCGATGGCCTCTGCCACTGACGTGATCTTCGGTCTGTCCTACAGGCTGGCCAAACCGGCGGACGAGATTGCCGACGTGGGTAGCGACTTCAAGGCCAACCTTGGACTCAAACTTGACATTTCAAAGATATTCGAGACTCATATGTCCCTGAAGCTGGGCATGGTCAGAACGGACCTATACGACCCCGCATCGGAGATGAAATTCGGCGTCGCAGGCGAGCTCGATGCCGTATTCTCCCTGCTGAACTGGCAGATCAGCGAGGACTACCTTCTTAAGCTGGGACCGATCGCAGGGCTTACGTTCGCCAACGGCCCGGCCTATGCGCCTGACGGGAACATCGACCTGCTTCTCGGGGCATTCGCGCGTTTCGATTTCC
>ERZ795044.5402-NODE-5402-length-10358-cov-5.556731_pt1 | contig 10358 bp, 10 predicted proteins | sample MGYA00375128_ERZ795044 | MGnify/ENA primary metagenome ERZ795044 (study PRJEB30173, sample SAMN05720213) | anaerobic digester metagenome | isolation source: active sludge of municipal wastewater-treating anaerobic digesters | place: USA | collected 2014-12-22 ... | reverse complement strand
ATGACAACGAGATGTTCAATGTCGCAAGAATCTGGCTGGACCTGGGGCTGGGTCTCCTGTTCGCCTTCCTGGGCAGCTACAGGATGATATCGGCGATCCGAAAGGAAACTGGCAAGAAGGGGCTGAGCATCGAGAAGCTGCAATAGTAGAAAGGGGGGGACAACGGCGATATGGAGTTCATAGTCGGCATATGCTTCACTGTACGGCCTATCCGCACTATCATCGGGGCGGTGATAGAAGTGGGGGATTATGCCAGGGACTTGTGGAGAAACATGTAATAAGCAGTACGGATAATGCTGCCATTATGCTGATTGCGCTATGGGGATGAGAGCTCGGTCGCCTGGGGATGCCAGATCGATATGATGGCGTTATTCATAGTAATGTCGTCCCGAGACTCCGCACGGAGAATGTCCCAACCTTATGACCTGTGCTTTTGCCAGGAGTAAATACATCGATGTAGATTGACAAATCCGTGGATGCCGTATAAACTCTAAAACAACCGAATATTAATAACCGATGAGCGAGAATAGTATGTCAACGGGCGAATCACAGCGAGTGGCCGATGGTGTGAAGGCCATATTAGGAAGTTGACCGAATGGACTCGCGAGGGTGACCCGAAAGCGGCTGATGTGCCTGCCAGTAGGCGTCGACGGGAAGCCAGCCCGTTATCATGTGGACACATATCACAGCGTATGTGATCGAGTGGGCTTTGGAAACAGAGCCAAGTTGGGTGGTACCGCAGGATTTCAGTCTTGTCCCAAACAGGGATGAGACTGTTTTTTTATGCAAACGGGGGAGGGGCGGGCATGTTCATTATGTCGAGGCGATGGCGATGACAAAGGAGATCTTCGGTCCGGCATGATTAACTGTTACGGAGGTAAGAAGCAATGAGAAGGATAGCAATCGCCCTATTCATAATCGTTATAGCGGTAGTTTCCGCCGCCGGGTGCGGGAAGAAGGTCCCCACGATCGGCATCTCGCAGTACGGTGAGCACGCCTCGCTCGACAACTGCAGGGAGGGGTTCATAGAAGGCCTGGTCGATGCGGGCCTTACCGAAGGGAAGGATTTCAAGGTAGATTACCAGAACGCCGCCTTCGACGATGCCATCGCGTCCCAGATAGCCCAGAATTTCTCGAGCAACAACGTGGCCCTTATGCTGGCAATCGCCACCCCGTCTGCGACGGCATGCTATGCCGCCGCCGAGGACAAGGACATCCCGGTCGTATTCTCGGCCATTTCGGATCCGGTAAAGGCTAAGCTTGACAGCGGCAACGTCACGGGAACCAGCGACAAGCTGCCGGTAGAAGCACAGCTGGACCTTATCCGCAGGCTGCAGCCTGAAGCGGACTCCATCGGCATCATATATACGTCAAGCGAGATCAACTCGGTTTCGACGATAGCCGAATACGAGCAGAAAGCGGCCGCATACGGCTTCACTATCATGTCCATCGGGATCATGCAACAGTCCGAGGTGACGCTTGCGGCCGATTCCCTAATATCAAAGGGTGTGGATTGCTTTTCGAACCTAACGGACAACAATGTGGTCGGAGTCCTTCCGTCCATGCTGGAGAAGACCCGCGAGGCGGGCATCCCGGTCTACGGAAGCGAAGTAGAGCAGGTGAAGATAGGATGCGTCGCGGCGGCGGGGATAGATTACTTCGAGCTGGGCAGGCAGACAGGCGCGATAGCGGCCAGGATACTCAAGAAAGAGGCCAAGGCGTCCGAAATACCCTACGAGACGATCAGCGAATACGGAATCTACATCAATTCGTCCGCGCTTGAGGAAATGGGGATCATGGTCCCTTCAGATATTGCCGACAGGGCGATAGAGGCGAATAATTAGGTGCGAGGAGTGCTAGGGCCAGTCCCGTAGTACGCCTGATCCAAGGTCATCTTAGGAGGAAGAGATAGCGGTGGGCAACGTTTTCGACCTTATCGTAAGCACCCTTACGCAAGGGCTCATATATTCACTCCTGTCGTACGGGGTGTACATCACATACAAGGTCCTGGATTTCCCCGACCTTACCGTGGACGGCAGCTTCCCTCTCGGGGCCGCCGTGACCGCCGTGCTGCTTACAAGGGGAGTGGACCCCTATCTGGCGATACCCATAGTCATAGCGGTCGGGGCGCTGGCCGGGCTGGCCACCGGGCTTATACACGTGAAGCTGAACGTGCGCGACCTTCTGGCCGGCATTATCACAATGACGGCACTGTTCTCGATCAACCTGCAGATAGCAGGGTCGAACCTGATAATCGGAAGGGACATCGACACGATATTCAGCGCCGGGCCGACCATGGCCTTATTGGGAAGCTTCAGCCTCATATACAGGAAGCTGATCATCTCGATCATAATAGCGGTCTTGTTCAAGCTGCTGCTCGACGCATACTTCAAGACGAGGAGCGGGCTTCTTCTCCGGGCGGTGGGCGACAACAGCGTCCTGGTCACAACCCTTGCCAAGGACAAGGGCAGCGTCAAGATAATTGGCCTTGTCATCTCCAACGCCCTCGTAGCCCTCGCGGGCGGGATCGTCTGCCAGGAGCAGCGCGCCTTCTCCATAACGATGGGTACGGGGCAGGTAGTGTTCGGGCTTGCGACTGTCATAATCGGCATGACTCTGTTCAGGAAGCTCGGTTTCGTGAAGGGGACGACGGCGGTGATGGCAGGCAGCATACTCTATAAGTCGTGCATACAGGCCGCAATAAGCATGGGGATGCCGGCCAACCTGCTCAAGTTCATAACGGCCGCACTTTTCCTGGTGATACTGGTCATCGGAAACCAGCAGAAGGGCGGTGCGAAGAAGAATGCTTGAGCTGAGGAACATAACCAAGGTATATAATCCCGGCACCGTAACTGAGATGTGCCTTTTCGACAAGTTCAGCCTCACGGTAGGCGACGGGGAGTTCCTTTCTATAGTCGGGAGCAACGGAAGCGGCAAGACCTCCCTGCTGAACATCATATGCGGGAGCATACCCATAGAAGGCGGCGAGGTGCTGATCGGCGGGCAGAGCATCGGCAGGCTGAAGGACCACCAGAGGTACAGGAGGATGGGAAGGGTCTATCAGAACCCTGCCATGGGCACGTGCCCGAACCTCACACTGCTGGAGAACATGTCCCTGGCCGACAATAAGGGGAAGCCGTTCAACCTCGGTATCGGCATCAACAGGGCGAGGGTGCCCTATTACGGTGAGCAGCTTTCGATGCTAGGCCTGGGCCTGGAGAACAAGCTGAATGAGAAGGTAGGGTCGCTCTCAGGAGGGCAGCGGCAGGCGGCCGCCCTTATAATGTCCACGCTCACGCCCATCGACTTTCTGATACTCGACGAGCATACGGCGGCCCTGGACCCGAAGACCGCGGAAACGATCATGCAGCTGACAAGCAAGATAATCAAGGAAAAGAAGCTGACCGCCATGATGGTGACCCACAACCTGAGGTATGCTGTGGAGTACGGAAACAGGCTCATCATGATGGACAACGGGCAGATCGTGCTTGAGAAGGCGGGAGCGGAGAAGGAGAGGCTCACCGTGGACGACATCCTCAAGGTATTCACAGACATAAGCATAGAATGCGGCAACTGAAAAACTGTGGCACCGACTATGGGAACGGATCCGCCGATAAGGATAGGTTCACACGTAAGCGGCAGATGAAGAGGAAACGGCACCCCGTGTAGGGGTGCCGTTCCGATTCCTTCACCGGCTATCCTAGGATTTGCATGTGATGCACGTCCTCTTGATATAGTCGGCGCCCAGAAGGCGTATTTCGGGCGCTATGAAGCCTTCCTTCACGGGCTCGTCCCTCACAAGGTCCGTACTGAGGTATTTCTTGTTGTCATCGGAGAAGATGGTCACCACGTTTGCGTCCCCGCCCAGCTTTTCCCTGGCTATTACGGCCCCCAGGAAGTTGGCTCCCGATGATATGCCTAGCGCGAGGCCTAATTCGCTGGCCAGCTTCTGCGCCATGATGATCGAATCCCCGTCGTCTACTCCTATCACGTCATCCAGGTAGGAAGGCTTCAGGATAGGTGGTATGAATTCGTCGGAGATCCCCTGTATCCTGTGCTTGCCGACCTTGTAGCCCGTCGATATCGTAGGCGAGTTCGAAGGCTCCAGAGGATGCAGCTTTATCGATGGGTTCTTTTCCTTAAGGAAGCGTCCTGTTCCCATTACGGTGCCCCCTGTTCCCACGCCTGCTACGAACGCGTCGGGCATGAGTTCGCGAGACTGCATCTGGAACCATATCTCGGGGCCAGTATGCATGTAATGGGCCTCCGGGTTGTCAAGATTCGAGAACTGATGGGGAAGGAACGCGTGACCGATTTCTTCGGCCATCTTGTCGGCAGCGGCGATGCTGCCGAGGAATCCTCCCTGTTCCTTGCTTATGAGCTTTATCTGTGCCCCCAGGTGAGAGATGAGGTCCTTCCTCTCCTGGCTCATCCAATCAGGCATGAATATCGTTACGGGATGACCCAGCGCACGGCCCACGGCGGAGAATGATATCCCCGTGTTGCCGCTGGTAGCTTCTATAATCATATCTTCAGAGGCCAGCTTGCCGAGCCTGTATGCCTTGCTTATCATATGCAACGCGATTCTGTCTTTGATGCTGCCCGTCATGTTGAGGCTTTCCAGCTTGGCGAAGATTTTGTGGTCCTTTCCCTTGTACCGATAATCGATGGATAGGAGCGGCGTGTTCCCGATGCACGCGGATAGGTTCTCGATGACTGTTGAGTTGGTCTTTAAATTGCTCATAATTCACACACCTTAATGAATATTAATTACTAAGCTATATATAACATTTATCCTAAGAGGATGCGAATCATTTGAGCTCTTTCACCAATGTAGCGCCTGCTGTAAGAGGATTCACCATATTGGCTATCATGCCGGTCGAGCATGCGACCGACGCCCTCCTTATGGAGGCGGGCCCGAACCTCGAAGACATGTCCCCCAAGACATCCCTTATGCGCCTTCCGATGTCCGATTCCTCATCTATGGGCAGCCTCAGCTGGATTTCCTTGGTAAGCCCGGATACGCCGGCGCCCACGAGCCTTACCGTCCTTCCTTGCACATATATTCTTTTGTACAGATGGAGCAGCGCGTCCATTATATGGTCGGTCAGCGTCATGTCGTATCCGATCGTGAACGATCCGCCCACATCGTTGAAGTCGGTGTACCTCAGGTGCAGGTGGGCCACCCTGGCAGCCATCTTCTCTACCGCCAGCCTCCCCGCCAGGTTGTCGGCGATCATCAGCAGGTGGGCCTTTATGACATCCTCGTCCGCTGTGGATTCGAGGAGGGTGAAGTCGTTGCTCATCGATTTGGTCTTGAAAGGAAGGCCCCATCCATATGCGGGCTCCCTTCCCTCGATGGAATCATAGAGCCAGTCGACCCTTACTCCCATCAGCGGGCGAAGCAGCTCCTTCGGGAACGCCCTCAGGTCCCCGAGCGTACGTACGCCCCTCTTCGCGAGCGTCGCCGCCGTCCTGTAGCCGATTCCTGGCAGGTCGTCCACGGGGAGGCCGTCTATCTCCTTGGATATGTCCTCGTAGGGTATGAGTTTTAGGCCGTCCGGTTTGCCCATGTCCGAGGCGAGCTTCGCCAGCACCCTAGTATCGGCTATTCCCGCCGTTACCGTTATGCCGAGGGTATTCCTCGTCCATGCCCTGAAATCCTCCGCTATCGATACGGCGCTTTCATACCCTTCCGGGCAGCTTATGTGGAATTCGTCTATGGAGCAGGGATGCACGTATTTTCCGTAGGTAATCAGCCTGTCGTGCAGCTTCCTGCTGAAGTCGAGGTACACATGGGGCTTGCCCCTTATGAAATAGCCGTTGGGCATGAGTTTCTTGGCCTGGAAGTACGGCATGCCGGTCGTTATCCCGTACTTCTTCGCCTCCCTGGACTTCGCAGTCACAACACCCCTTTGGGTGGATTCCGCAGAGCCCACCACGGCGACCGGCTTTCCCCTGAGGGAAGGATTTATCGCCTGCTCGCAGCTGGCGAAGAACGCGTCGCAGTCTATGAACATCTCGGCCATGCGATCGCCCCCCTCAGCTGTATGTGCTGCCGTCCGGAAGGTAAACTTTGACTATCCTCCAGGTGAGCGTCTCGCTCGACAGCTCCAGCTCATAGACGTCCGGGCCTCCGGACAGGACGGCGAAGTGGTGCTCGACGACCGCGCCGGACCTCTTGGCCCAACGGGCCGTTATCGCGCTCACTTTATATGCCCTGCCGCTCCAAAGGAACGCCAGGGGGGATATGGCCCCCTTCGAGAACCTGGCCGTGACCGATACCGGGCAGGGAAGATCTCCGTACATCCTAATCACCACCGAACAAGTGTTCGATTAGAATCTACCACATCCGGGCCCGGGTAGCAACCTCCGGAAAGCGGAAAGGCGGCCCTGCCGCCTCATAAAATACCTGATATACATATATTTCAAGTCACGCTTTCACCAATAAGGCCGTCGTCTTAGGGCGATCAGAATTTTATCCCGGCCCCGGCGGACACGAAGATGTCCCGCCTCAGGTAATCTAACCCGGTGAACAATACCAGGGGGCCTACGGGGTTGTACCTGACGAAGAAGCTGGCGTCTACGAACACATCCTTGAACGTATACAGGGCGTTCCCCTCGATTTCGACCTTGCCCGAGAGAATCGAGCATATCGCCTGCGCCCCTATGCCGAAATCCGCCGTCCCCTCGGTCTTGGAGGAGGACGTGTTGCCGTAACTGATGCCGACCGCCGGCCCGAAGCCGACGTAGAGGCCGTCCTTTTCGTACTTGACCAGGTCATAGCCGAATCCGGCCCTTGCGGATATGGATACGGCCGAGCCCGAGGCGGCCGACCCTGACAGGACAGGCTCGCCCCCCGAGTACCCCAGGTATGACACCATGCCGGCCCGCATGCCGGGCACCGTGCCGATGCATAGCGACAGCGTACCTTTCAGGTTCTCCTGCCAACCCTGTGCCGTCCACAGGGGATCCGGCGAGAATGCCCTGTAAGAAGCCCCCAGTGCGACATAGTTCGATGCCAGGGCGGAGGAATGCGACGACAACAACAGCAAGACGACTATTGCGAAAACAATCCGGTACTTCATGGCCCACCTTCCTGAAAAAAATCTGTACGCTTACTATGATTAACCGCAGAAGTCCGATTACCTTCACGCAAAGTCCGATACATTGCTTGCCGCCCGCGAATTCGCCGCGACAGGGCCGTCCCGGCGGGCCAATCGGACGGAAACGGCCGTCCTGCCGGCATGGGAACTTAAGCGGGATGGGGTGCCGTACGCACTTCCGGGTAATGTGCGCCCCCTTTGCTGTATAATTGACCTAAAACGCGCATCCATGTCAATCGGACCGCGAGGTGCAGGATGTCGGTGTCATCCGGCTGGAAGTTGTTCGCCGCCAGCATACTGTTCGGCGCAATAGGAACGTTCTCGGCCCTGCTCAGGAACGCAGGGGTCTCGTCTTTGGTACAGACTTCCTTCAGGACAGTGGGCACGACGCTGGCCCTGCTTATCTATTTCATTGCCATACGCAGGAAGCCGGCCGGCCCCGGGAAATTCATGCCGTACTTCCTTTCGTACGGCCTCTTCGCCTTCGTCGGCATGTTCATAGGATATACGTCCTCAGTAGCGCTCGGGACTCCCGTCGCCATAACAACGCTGCTGGTCAACCTGCAGCCGGTGTACGTGCTTGTCATGGCATCGGCTTTGCTCAAAGAGAAGGTGGACGCGTTCAAGGTAGTTCCCGTAATAATATCCCTTTCCGGCGTCGTGATACTCGTCGGGGGCTGGAACACCCAGGGAGGATTCCTGCTCGCCGGGACTCTCTTCGCCGTGATGAACGGGCTTTGCTATGCGGTCTACCTCTACATGACGAAAGTACTCAGGGCGGGGAGCGGCATGGAACCCATGGACATCCTCTTCTGGGGCTACGTGTCGGCATCCGCGGCCATGCCCTTCGTGCTGGTGCTGATGCCCCTTGCGATAAAGGACCCCGCGCTTACGTCCTTGTCGTTCAACCTGACGCTGCCAACGGCGCTCTACCTGGCCGGCCTTACGCTCGGCTGCACGCTGCTGCCGTACCTGCTGATCACACAGAGCCTGGGCAAGGTGGAACTGTCGAAGGCCTCCCTTAGCCTGGTGCTCGAACCCGTCAGCGCTATAATGATAAGTGCGGTGGTCCTGGGCGAGCCGGTATATGCCTATCATCTGGCCGGAGGCTGCCTAATACTGCTCGCCGTGATCTTGGTGAACACGCCGAAGGATACGTTGTTAAGGATGATGGGGCGCAGAAGATGATAATGAAAATTCACGGAGGATCACATGAAGGATTCTAGCAAGGTAATACTGGTGACCGGCGCGACATCGGGATTCGGCAAGGCGGCCGCCCTGTATCTGGCGGGCCTAGGACACAAGGTCTACGGGTTCGGAAGGTCGGTCGAGTCCACTACAAGGGAAGCGGGCGGGAACCTCACCATGATGAGGATGGACGTCAACGACTCGTCCTCGGTCAACGATGCCATAAGCGCCGTGCTCGCGGCCGAAGGAAGGATCGACGTCATGCTGGCCGCTGCCGGCCTCGGCTTGGGCGGCTCGGTGGAGGATGTCACTATCGCCGAGGCAAAGGCGCTGTTCGAGACGAACGTCTTCGGCGCCATGAGGACGGTAAAGGCTGTGGCCCCCGTCATGAGGGGCCAGAAATCGGGGCTGATAATCTTCGTAAGCTCGATAGGCGGCCTCATAGGGCTACCCTTCCAGGGCCTGTACAGCTCGACCAAGTTCGCTGTCGAAGGGCTTGCCGAGGCGATGTCGATGGAGCTTAGGCCCTTCGGTGTGGATGTAGTGATAGCCGAACCGGGGGATTTCGCGACGGGATTCACTGCGAACAGGGTGAAGGCGGTAGCGTCAGAATCGGCCGATTCCGGCTACAAGGAAGCTTACAAGCGGGCGATGAGGAACATCGAGAAGGACGAGAATTCCGGCTACAAGCCGGACGTCTTCGCGATAGCGATCTCGAGGATAATAAACTCCAGGCGAAGGAAGCTAAGGTACATGATAGGCAGCCCGCTTCAGAAATCTTCCGTATTCATCAAGAAGGTGCTTCCATCCAGGCTCTTCGAGAGGATCATGGCCTGGTACTACACAGGAAGCAGATAACGGAGGCGAGTGAAAATGGCGGCGAGGACTGCCGAGAAATACGCCAAATACATGTTCCCGACGGTAAGGACGCTCTACGAGGAGCCGATCGTCATGTCCAGGGGCTCCGGCCATTACCTATACGACGAGGACGGCAAGGAATACCTCGACTTCTTCGGGGGGATACTGACCTGCGGGATAGGCCACGCAAACCCCAAGGTGGCGGAGGCCGTGTCGAAGCAGGCGCATACGCTGCAGCACTGCTCCACTCTCTACATAATCCCGGGGCAGGTGGAGCTGGCCGAGAGGCTTTTGGGGATAGTCCCCAAGGGGATATCCAAGTTCACGTTCGCCAACAGCGGCACGGAAGCGATTGAAGCGGCGATCCTCATGGCACAGATCGCGACGGGTAACGACGAGATAATCGCCCTTAGGCACTCCTATTCCGGAAGGAGCAAGCTCGCCATAGAGCTCACCGCCCTCCACAATTGGAAACAGGGCATGGCGCCGTCCGGCAACGTGAAGTACACCCACAACGGCTACTGCTACAGGTGCGCCTTCGGTCTCGGCTACCCTTCGTGCGGCATGAAGTGCGCATACGACCTCGAGGAGCTTATAAGGACGTCGACGAGGGGAAGCATCGCCGCTCTCATCGCCGAGCCAGTACAAGGCGTCGGAGGGGTCATCGTGCCTCCGCCCGAGTTCTTCCCGATAGTTGCCGACATAACCAGGAAGCACGGCGGCATATTCATCTCGGACGAGGTCCAGACCGGCTTCGGCAGGACGGGCGGCAAATGGTTCGGCATAGAGCACTGGGGGGTGGAACCCGATGCCATCACGGCCGCCAAGCAGATGGCCTCCGGCGCGCCTATAGGGGCGCTGATGGCAAGAGCGGAGCTCGCAGACAGGTGGACGGCGCCTTCGATATCGACGTTCGGCGGCAATCCCGTGACGATGGCCGCGGCGTGTGCGACCATAGACTTCATGAAGGAGAATGACACGAAGGCGAACGCCGAGGCCATGGGAGCGAGGCTGACGGACGGGCTTTCAAGGCTACAGAGGAAGTATCCCTGCATGGGGGACGTGCGCGGCAAGGGCTTGATGATAGGCATAGAGTTCGTCAAAGAAGGCAAGGAGCCCGCGGCGGGGCTTCTGCTCAAGGTCCTGGAGGGGACCAAGAGGAGGGGACTTCTCGTCGGAAAAGGAGGGCTCGACGGCAACGTCATG
>ERZ795044.5401-NODE-5401-length-10362-cov-4.688464_pt1 | contig 10362 bp, 8 predicted proteins | sample MGYA00375128_ERZ795044 | MGnify/ENA primary metagenome ERZ795044 (study PRJEB30173, sample SAMN05720213) | anaerobic digester metagenome | isolation source: active sludge of municipal wastewater-treating anaerobic digesters | place: USA | collected 2014-12-22 ... | reverse complement strand
CCTGACAAACAGAAGGAAGTTCATCATCAAAAAATTGTGCTTCATCAATTCCAATTACATCGACATCGTTTGCAAGCAATAAAATTTGAGATGCCGATTCAACAGGTGTGGAGTGAATTGAATTTGAATCGTGCGAAACTACATTGACTTCGTCGTAACGGGTGTCGATCTTTGGTTTAAAGATCTCGACTTTTTGTTTGGCAATCTTTGCACGCTTTAATCGTCGAATCAATTCTTCAGTTTTTCCTGAAAACATAGATCCACAAACCACTTCTATATGGCCTTTTCGGACTTCTCTTGCGTATAATGATTCCAGAAACATGTTTAGCTGATTGAAGGGCCAAACGTACGTTTTTTGGAGGGCTTTTCCAAGGTGTATCTGTGAGGGCCGACTCCACTTTTTATTTTTGGTCAAAGGTCAAGGGTCAAAGGTCAGCGAACTTTCAATATGCCGTTTACTTTTAATTAACTCTTGACCCTTGACCTTTGACCCTTGACCTATTTCACCCATTTAGTAGACCCAAATTTTTCCCAAAAACCACAACATCTTCCAAAATGCTCCGTTATAAGGGGTATGCAAAGTCCCATTATTCATCAGCAATTAATTCTTTCTACTGAAAGAATCAGAGACCTCCATCGTTCCATGCAAGCTCATTCTTCTGCAATCCCTGCAGCGGAAATGGAAGTGTTTTTAGCAGAGATCCGCAAACTTTATGAGCTGGCGCTGCAATTGAATTATCAGAATGCAATGCAACTACTCAATGAAATGCAGATGCCGAACATTGCTGAAATGAGGATGAATACTAATTCTGTTTCTGCGCCTTTATCTTCTGCACCAACAGAACCAATTTCTCAGACTTCTGAGGCGCCTATCGCTGAGGATAAAACTCCTGTTTCGTCACCAATCACAAAAGATGTTGCACCACCTATAGTTGCATCTGTACCGGTTCCTGTGGAGCCGATTCGTAAAGAAGAGTTAAGTGAAGCACCTGTTGAAATCCCGGGAAGTTCACATTCTAATATTTCCATGGATAAATTGATGGCTGACATTTCAAAGGCTGAAACGGCTGCAGAATTGAATCATATTAAAAAATCACATTCTGATCTGCATGAAATGTTTGAATCGGCTCCTTCAATCGCACATAATTTTGAAGATCTCGAAACTCTTGCCGATCGGATAGCATTAAGTCAAAATTCGCATAGCGTATCTGATCATTTGCACAAGGTGCCAGTGAAAGATATCAAAGCAGCTATCGGACTGAATGAAAAATTTCAATTCATCAACCAACTCTTCAATGGCGATTCACAAAAATACAACGCTTCTATCGACCATTTGAATTCATGTGGCTCTTCGAATCGTGCACAGGAATTTCTGAAAAATATTTCTCAGGAATATAACTGGGAAAAACAATCTTCAGCCGCATCCCTTTTCATGGATATCGTTGAAAGACGTTTTCTTGGGTAATGGAAAAAACAGGGCTCTACCTTGTGCCAACTCCCGTTGGTAATCTAGAAGATATTACTTTACGGGCAATCAGGATCCTAAAAGAAGCCGATACCGTTCTTGCTGAAGATACACGCGTAAGCGGAAATCTGATGCGACACCTTGGAATCGACAAACGTCTGCAGTCGTATCATATGCACAATGAGCATAAGATCGTTGCCGATATCGTAAATAGAATTTCTGCAGGAGAAACAATCGCTTTAATTACTGATGCCGGAACTCCGGGTATTTCTGATCCGGGTTTTTTACTCGTTAGAGAATGCATCAAACAAGGAATAAAAGTGGAAACACTTCCCGGTCCAACTGCTTTCGTTCCCGCTCTCGTCAATTCCGGTTTACCTGCTGATCGCTTTACTTTCGAAGGTTTCCTGCCTCAAAAGAAAGGCAGAGCTACACGTTTGGAGAAATTGCGCGAGGAAGAACGGACCATGATCTTCTATGAATCGCCTTACCGATTGGTAAAAGCACTCGATCAGTTTATAACTATTTTTGGTCCCGAAAGAAGTGCTTGTGTTTCCAGGGAAATTTCCAAAATGTTTGAAGAAAACTATCACGGTTCTTTGCTAAAATGTAAAGAACACTTCAGTGCAAAAACAGTAAAAGGCGAAATAGTAATTGTGGTGGCCGGTAAAAATTCAAAACAAGAAGTTGACCTTGAATCTGCAGAAGATGAGGATAACGAATGATGAAAATTTTGCGATTTTTACCTATGAAAAAGTTGTTTTTGACCCTTAATTTAACATTTTGCCAATAGTTTTGAGTTATACACCATATACTGTACGTTTCTTTTAATATAAGAACATTCAACAAGGGGCATTTTGCCTATCTTGCAACGCATTATGACAGACGTGGAAATTCGTGAGAAAAGATGGGCAATGAAACCGGACGGGAAACCCGAACTGGTTACTGCGCTTGCATCGCAACTGAATATTAGCAAAACTCTTGCTACTCTTCTGGTGCGTCGCGGAATTACTACATTCGATCAGGCACGCCTATTCTTTCGGCCTTCGGTTACGGATCTTCACGATCCGTTTTTAATGACCGATATGGATAAAGCAGTGACTCGCTTAGAAGAAGCCATTTTCAGAAATGAGAAAATTTTAGTTTACGGCGATTACGATGTGGATGGGACTACTGCTGTGGCTTTAGTTTACTCATTTATCAAAAGTTTTTATGAGAATGTCGACTTCTACCTTCCCGATCGTTACAAAGAAGGTTACGGAGTCTCTACTGCCGGAATTGAATACGCAGCATTGAACGATTTTAAATTGATCATTGCACTGGATTGCGGTATAAAATCGAACGACAAAGTTCACGCAGCTAAATTAATGGGCGTCGATTTCATCATCTGTGATCACCATCGTCCGGGTGAAACTCTGCCTGAAGCAGTTGCTGTTTTGGATCCAAAACGCGCTGACGATTACTATCCATTCGATGAACTCTCCGGATGCGGTATCGGTTTCAAATTTATTTCCGGATATGCGCAGAAACATAAAATTCCTTTCAAAGAAATTGAACAATACCTCGATCTGGTTGCAATCAGTACTGCAGCCGATATCGTCCCATTAGTTGGAGAAAATCGTGTTCTTGTTCACTTCGGATTAAAGCAACTTAATTATAAACCACGATTAGGAATCAAAGCCATTCTTGAAATGGAAAAAGTTCCCGTTTATGTGGATGTACAGGAAGACGATAGGAGAGTGCCACATTACAATCTTACAGTGAACGATCTTGTTTTTATCATCGGTCCACGAATAAATGCAGCCGGAAGAATTCATGATGCAAAACATGCTGTTGAATTATTGATCTCTGAAAATTCTGCTATTGCAATTACGAATTCACTTCGAATTAAAGAACATAATGAAGAACGAAAAAGCCTGGATGTAAAAATTACACAGGAAGCTTTTGATATGATTCAGGCAGACCCTGAGTTTTCAAGAAGACGCTCTACAGTTTTATTCAATGGCAGTTGGCATAAAGGTGTAATTGGAATTGTCGCTTCACGACTTACAGAAAAATATTACCGCCCTACCATTATCCTTACTGAATCTAATGGAATGGCAACAGGTTCGGCGCGATCAGTAAAAGATTTTGATGTCTATAATGCAATTGAAAGTTGCAGCGACTTACTTGAACAATTCGGTGGACATATGTACGCTGCCGGTTTGACGATGAAGATCGAGAACATCGAAAAGTTCAAAGAGCGTTTTGAAGAAATCGTTGCTTCGACTATTGAAGAACATATGCTCACGCAGGAAATCGAAATCGATTCCATGCTTCGATTGTCAGAGATCACACCTTCGTTTTTTAATATCCTTAAACAATTCGCCCCATTCGGTCCGGGAAATATGAATCCTGTTTTTCGCAGTGATAATGTTCGGGATACAGGCATGTCTCGTGTTGTTGGAAATAATCACCTTAAACTCAATCTGGCCGAAGACGAAACTACTCGTTTCGGTATGGATGGAATCGCCTTTCAAATGGGCCAACATTTTTCTTTTATCTCAAGAAAAATTCCATTTGACGTTTGCTATTCTTTGGATGAAAACACATTTAACAACAAGACCAGCATTCAAATGAATGTGAAGGATATTAAATTGAAGTAGTCGTAACCCCAAAAATCGGATAAATGAAACTTCTTGCTCAACTTATCATTAGCGCTCTTGCTGTTGTAATTGCATCTTTCCTTTTCAAAGGTGTTGAAGTTGATTCTGTTTTTACTGCTATTATCGTCGCTGCTGTTTTAGCAGTTCTAAATGCACTCATCAAACCTATTTTAGTTATCCTTACGATTCCCATTACAATTGTAACGCTTGGATTATTCTTACTCGTTATCAACGCTGCAATGATTCTCCTTGCTAGTAAGATCGTTCCCGGTTTTCATGTCGATGGTTTCTGGACCGCTTTTTTCTTTAGCATCATTCTTACTTTGATTAATTCGGTTTTCAATGCACTTGGGAATCAGGAACGTAATTCGTAATTCGTGAATCGTAATTCGAATCCCGGCTTTTTGGTAATTACTTGTTCAATTAAACGTTTCGCATTAACGATCTGATTTAGATTACTTTGTAATCCTATTCCCCTTTGATTAGTTGTCTCTTTCGATTTACGATTCACGATTCACGAATTACGATCAACATTCTCGATAGTGCATTACTTCCTCAAACTGCTGTTGCACGATTTAAAAACTTAGCTATTTTTACAAAAAAAAGGACTCTATCTATGAGCAATGATCTTGAAAATGGCCAGAAGTTTTACAATGACGTGATGGCGTATTTTGATAAAGCGGCTGCCTTGACTGATTTTGAACCGGGACTGCTACATCAAATAAAAATTTGTAACAGCATTTATAAATTTTCTTTCCCTTTAGAAAAAGACGGAAAGCTTGAAGTTGTCGAAGGGATTCGTGTGCAACACAGTCATCATAAAACTCCTACTAAAGGTGGTATTCGTTACAGCGAATTTGTAAACGAAGAAGAAGTAAAAGCACTGGCAACACTCATGACTTTCAAATGTGCCGTTGTTGATGTTCCATTCGGTGGTGCCAAAGGTGGTATCAAAGTGAATCCGCAAAACTACACTGTTAAGCAGCTGGAAAAAATTACCCGTCGTTATACAACAGAACTTATCAAGAAAAGTATGATCGGAGCCGGAATAGATGTCCCTGCTCCTGATTACGGAAGTGGTCCTCGTGAAATGGCATGGATCGCTGATACATATGCGACATTTAAGTATGATGATATCAATGCACTGGGTTGCGTAACCGGAAAACCATTAGGTCAAGGTGGTATTCAAGGTAGAACTGAAGCTACAGGACAAGGGATTTTCTTTGGTATCTGTGAAGCGTTAAGTCATGCAGAAGACATGAAGGAAATCGGACTGACAACAGGCATTAGTGGCAAACGTGTGATCGTTCAAGGTCTTGGTAATGTTGGTTACTATTCGGCTAAATTTTGTCAGGAAGGTGGAGCATTCGTAACGGGAATTATTGAACGCGAAGGTGGAGTTTACAATGAAAAAGGACTTGACATTGAGGCCTTATTTAATCATAGAAAATCCTCAGGAAGTATTCTCAATTTCCCGGGAGCAAAAAATATTACTGATGCTATGTCAATGCTGGAAATGGAATGCGATATTCTTATCCCTGCCGCATTGGAAAATCAAATCACAAAAGAAAATGCTCCGCGTATTAAAGCAAAAATAATTGCTGAAGGTGCAAATGGTCCGGTGACAAAAAACGCAGAAGTTATCCTGAATCAGAAAAACGTAATGATCATTCCTGATCTATATCTGAATGCAGGTGGAGTTACCGTTTCATATTTCGAATGGCTGAAAAATTTATCACACGTTCGTTTCGGAAGAATGGAAAAACGTTTTCAGGAAACGTCAACTTTTGAAATGATCAAAGCGGTTGAAGACATGACTGGAAGAAGTTTGGATGCACGTCAGAAAAAAGTGATCACGCATGGTGCAGATGAGATCGATCTGGTACGTTCAGGCTTAGAAGAAACAATGATCTCTGCATTCAATGAGATTCGCGAAATAAAAAAATCAGATAAACGTATTGAAGACCTGCGCACTGCTGCATTTGTAAGTGGTATCAGGAAACTGGGAGTTAGCTATCAGTCGTTGGGAATCTTCCCTTAATAAATTGGTAAGTAGTGACTGGTATTTAGCACTAAATTCATCTTGGAATTGGATTACAAGAAATATATATTTGGTCAAAGCTCAAGGGTCAAAGGTTAACAAGGCAGTACTAACCCTTGACCTTTGACCTTTTAATTTTACCATCATAATTACCCGTGCTTTGCAGCTTACCACTCACTTCTTCAACATCTGCTCCGTCGCCTCAAGCCCCTGTCTCGCATTTGAATAATTCGGATCGATAGCAAGAACTTTTTGTAGTGACTCTTGCGCCTTTGGAAAGTTGCTAGTGTTATAATAAATTCCACCCAGATTATAATAGATTACCAGCATCATTGAATCTTTCCTAAATGCATAGGTCGCAGCTTTGTTATAAAAATAGATAGCTGAATCTGTTTTATTCTGCTCGCCTGCATAAATTCCTGCATTCAAATATTTTTTTGCAAGAAAGTCATCGAATATTTTAAGCTTCGGATGATTGGGAGTTCTTGCCCGAACCTGACTCCAATATTCATCGGCCTTGTCGAAATCTCCCTCCAGATTATATGCAAAACCTAGATCGAGCAATGCATCGTTGTACTCAGGATAGATGCTAACCGATTTACTCAAGTGGAAAAATGCTTTTGAAAGCAAAGTATCTCGTTGCTTGCCTAGCGCATTTGAAGTAGTCAACTCATGAAGATATGCGCTTCCAACTGCACAATTCACTCTCGCACTTTCAGGGCTCTTACTGATATCGGCCAAAGGAAGTGTCTGATTATTTTTCCAATCTGCATTTCTGGTAATGGTCTGATATGCGCTTGCAACAAATGCAGGAAAAATTAATATACTTGCAAGAATGATTCTTTTGGTATGCGTTTTCTCTGATAGTAGAGTTACAATTTTTTCTCCAATGAATACAACAGCTATCAGAAAGAAGATGGAAGGAATAAATACAAGTCGTTCGCCCATCAACATGCCAATCTCTTTGAACAAATTACTTCCAATCGATAGTGTGATCAAAAACATCAGAATACTGAATGATAATCTATCTTTCTTTTTGAAGCCAAGCAAAGCATAAATGAAAATCCCCAAATAAAATAATATTGACAAGATCACAAGCGGATTACTGATCTGTTGATAGGGAATTTGATTATAAGAATAGTCGTAGCTAAGTGGATTCGGATAAATAAGTAATTTAATATATAGTAACAGCACGTAGAATTTTGTTGCAATTGCTTCCAATCCCGAAGCTTTCAAAAATGCATTGTTTATTATTTCCGGATTCGCAGCAACATTTGTAAATGGTACAAATGTGTTTCGCATAACGAGATAAAACAATGCCATTGCAACAAATCCTGATGCATAGGTCAGAATTTGCTTTCCTTTTAAATCAGTAAAGAAATAAAGCATCACAGGAATGCCCAATAAAAATGTTATTCCCGTTTCTTTTGATGTGAACGCTAAAAAGTAAAAGAAGTAAGAGAGTAGGAGTGAACGTTTTCGTTTTCCGGAAATATATTTCCAGAGTTGAATCAATGACAGCAATACAAATAACAAACAAAGTAGTTCGTCACGACTTTTTATATTGGCAACTACTTCTGTGTGTATCGGATGAATGGCAAAAAGTAATGCCGTGAAAAATGCTACCCAATTATTTTTTAGCAAATGGTTCTTCAAAAAAAGGTAAAGCAATGCTACAATAGCTGCAAAAAGTAAAACATTTATAAAATGACTAATCCCCGGATGACCCGGACCGAAAAAGCCAACTTCCATTGAAAAGGTAATCATTGACAGTGGGCGCCACCCGGCGCTTGCAGCTTTGCGTCCCTTTGTATGAGTATAGCCGAATAGCATATCCTGACTAACATGCTCCTTGATTCCGGCGAAACCTTTTTGGGTACTCGTATTCTCAGTGATCACCACAGCGTCGTCCAGACAATAATCATTGTAACAAGTATTGCCATAAAAAACAAAGCAGATAGCAATCAAAGCAATCAAAAACCACTTCTGATTCTTGTCTTCAACGATTTTCATTGGCTTAATTGGTTGCGCTTTTTTTTTCGGATTCATTTTAAATCGTTATTCGTTTCTCGTCTTTCGTTTTTCGTAATTAGCACTGGGGAATTCGAATGGCTAAATATAATAAAAGTTTAAGGGGTTTAAAGTGCTTTCAACACCCTAAACCCCTTAAACCATTTAAACTCTTTCAAAAATCTATTCTCTTATTACGAATCTCGATTTAAAATCCGCAAATGAATTACCTGTGCAGTGCTACTCACCACTCACTACTTACCAATTACCTAAATAATAAGCATCGCATCCCCATAACTATAAAAGTGATACTTCTCTTTCACAGCTACTTTATATGCGTTCATGATATTTTCGTAACCTCCGAAAGCAGAAACCATCATCAACAACGTTGATTCAGGCATGTGGAAGTTTGTGACCATACAATTCGCTACACTGAAATCGTATGGAGGAAAAATGAACTTGTTTGTCCAACCGTCGAATGGCTTCAATTCACCTTGTGTCGAAACAGACGACTCAATCGCACGCATAACAGTTGTCCCTACCGCACAAATTCTTTTCTTCTGTGTCTTTGCTTTATTCACAATTGTGCAAGCTTCAGGTGTAATGATTACCTGCTCAGAATCCATTTTGTGTTTTGTAAGATCTTCTACTTCTACCGGACGGAAAGTTCCTAGTCCAACGTGAAGTGTAAGGTCTGCGAAATTCACGCCTTTCAATTCCAGTCTTTTTACCAATGGTAAACTAAAGTGCAATCCTGCAGTAGGCGCTGCAACAGCTCCTTCATTTCTTGCAAATACCGTTTGGTAACGCTCCATATCTTCCGGTTCAGCTTTACGCTTAATGTATTTCGGAAGCGGTGTATTACCTAAAATTGTAATCGTTTTCTTGAACTCTTCATAAGGACCATCGAAAAGAAAACGCAATGTTCTTCCTCTTGATGTCGTATTGTCGATTACTTCTGCAACCAGAAGGTCATCATCACCAAAATAAAGTTTGTTGCCAATACGGATCTTACGAGCCGGATCTACCAATACATCCCACAAACGACTTTCACGATTCAATTCACGAAGTAAAAACACTTCGATCTTCGCACCTGTCTTTTCTTTGTTTCCATAAAGACGTGCCGGAAATACGCGAGTGTTATTCACAACCATCGTATCGCCTTCCGTAAAGTATTCAAGAATATCTTTAAAGTGCTTATGTTCGATCTTCCCTGTCTTTCTATCCATGACCATCAAACGTGCATCTTCACGATTTTTCGCCGGATGGGTAGCAATCAGATTGTCCGGTACATTCACTTTAAATTGAGATAATTTCATAGTTTTAATTTAACGCCTGAGATGGTTAGGTAGACCCCAAACGGGCGGCAAATATACTACAGTGATACCCCCCTTGTAAAGGATTTCCCCGAATATTTTTATTGTTCGGTAATGGGCTTATTTACAGTGATTTGAGACATAAAGTCAAGCGGATTGACGGCATTCTTCAACTCATAAGTGCCAATACGTGTCCTGCAAAGCGCTGAAAGGTGTCCGCCTGTTCCTATCTTTTGTCCATAATCATGTGCCAGTGAACGGATATAAGTACCTTTTGTGCACACTATTCTAAAGTCAATTTCCGGCAGATTAATTCGTGTGATCTCAAATTGACGAATTTCAATGGTTCTCGATTTTAATTCGACTTCCTGACCTTTTCTGGCCATGTCATAGGCCCGTCGTCCATCAACCTTGATCGCACTATGAATCGGAGGAATCTGTTGTTGAATGCCTTCCATGCTTTTGGCCATGTCCAGAACCATTTGTTCCGTAACGAAGTCGAAAGGTTTATGTCCTTCAGGCTCTGTTTCCAGATCATAGGAAGCAGTCGTTGCCCCTAAAACAATTGTTCCTGTGTATTCTTTCTCTGCGTCCTGGATCTCGCTGATCTTCTTTGTCAGCTTGCCTGTACAAAGCACCAAAAGTCCTGTTGCAAGAGGATCCAACGTTCCTGCATGACCAACTTTAAAACGCTTGATCGTTTTCCTTTCTGCTTCGGGAAATTGCAATCGATATTCTTCCAGTAAAGGCTTCTTCAGTTTTTTAACTACATCAAATGAAGTCCATCGCAATGGTTTGTCGACGAGAATAATTCTGTCAGTCGAATTATCCATTTTAAATGATCTGCAAATTATATCCCATACCATAAAGTATGAGTATAGCTAA
>ERZ795044.5400-NODE-5400-length-10362-cov-5.047152_pt1 | contig 10362 bp, 8 predicted proteins | sample MGYA00375128_ERZ795044 | MGnify/ENA primary metagenome ERZ795044 (study PRJEB30173, sample SAMN05720213) | anaerobic digester metagenome | isolation source: active sludge of municipal wastewater-treating anaerobic digesters | place: USA | collected 2014-12-22 ... | reverse complement strand
CGGTATTGAACAAAACGGATGACAGGAGCGACGTTGCAGGGTTAGCCTGCAGATCGGGGTTGGCATTGGCTCCCAAAGTTCCAAGCAGGTATCCATTGCCAATAATGACAAGCTGTTTTGTAAGTGTAAGTCCGCCATAAGAAGCGCCACTGGCTTCTATATGAAGCGTATCGCCGTTAACAACACTGGCTGAATTAACGGCAGTCTGGGGGCTTGTAAAGTCTGCCGGAACGCCTGTATTATTGATCCGCCAGATCTTGGCCGAAGTATTGATCACTAACAAAGAGCAGCACGTTAGAAGGAGGAATATCTTTTTCATACTGGTTTATTTACAGTACGAAACTATTTTTTGAACCGGGACAGAACAATACTCCCGGGAGAGTATTTATAGGGTAGTTATGCTGATAGTAGTTCCTGTACCCGGTGAAGAATCAATTTTAAGGTCGAGGTTACTCTCCAGCGCCCTTTCTTTCATGTTCTGCAGGCCATAATGCCCCTCAGTACCGGCAGTCTCATAAACAAAACCTTTTCCGTTATCGCTTATCGAAATAGTGAAGCGGTCGCCGGTGCTGCCCGCTTTTATTCTTAATTCTGAAGCTTGCGCATGCTTGCATGCATTGTTGATCGCTTCCTGGCAGATGCGGAACACCTGGAGTGCCTGCCCGGAGTTCAATTCAATGCCGGGTGAAAGATCTTCTTCTGTTTGCAACTGCATCGGCGGGCAGACCTCAATATGTCTCGCCGCAAGGCTTACCAGCTTGTCAAAAAGGTCAACAGCTTTGATCTTGTCCTTGTTCAGTATCCAGATGGTCTCCCTCAATGTCTGCATCAGTTCGCCAGTTCCTTCTTTTAGTTGGGATAATTTTTTTTCTACCGGTTGATCTTCCAGTTGAGCTCTTTCCAGCTGGCTGATATTATTGGAAAGCCAGGTGATCTGCGAACCCAGGTTATCATGCAGGTCGCGACTGAGCCGCTGCTTTTCTTTATGTACTTCCTGTTCCATCTGCAGCTGCCTTAATTGTTTCTGGTACCTGCTTCTCCAGATAAAATAAAAAATAGCGCCTACAACTACCAATGCCATCAACATAAAAATGATATATGCCCAGGTGGTTTGATACCAGGGTGGCAGGATATTAATATGAAGCACCAGTGGATCTTTGCTCCAGACCCCTTCATAATTAGCCCCAAGAACATACAACTGGTATTCGCCTGGCGGAAGGATATATTGAACTGTATTGTTTGTTTGTGGCAATGACCAATCGCCCTGCGACCCCTTTAACCAGAACTTGTACTGGTTCCTTTCCGGAACGGTCAGGTCCATATAAGAAAATGAAAGGCGGATATTATTCTGGTTGTAAGGAAGGTTGATCGTTTGAATATATTCAGGCTGCAGGTAAGGTTCATAGGGTTGGTTATTTACTTCAATACCGGTAAGCATGGTCTCAGAAGCCTCACCCTTATTCACCAGGTTCTGCGGTTTGAAAAAATTAACACCACTTACTCCTGCAAAATATAAAGTGCCGTCGGGGCCTTTGCAATATCCTTTGGTGTTGAACTCATCTCCCTGCAATCCTTCTTTGGCTGAGTATGTAGTGATGTGAAATGAGGGATCTATCTTAGCGAGTCCACGGTTGGTACTTACCCAGCTATTGCCTTCATCATCGAAAAGAACTCCATAGACAAAGGAATTGGGTAACCCTTCTTTGGTGCCGATGCGTTTGAACAGCTGCTTATCTTTTAAAACATAAATGCCGTCTGTAGTGGTGGCCCATACTTTACCATCTGGATGCTGGTTGATATGTTTAAAATAAGATAAGGGCAATGGCATTTTTTGCATCTGGTTATTCTCAAACAGCCAGACCTCGTTCAGGGTAGCGATCCATAATTGTCCGGTTTTGGTATAGAAAAAGCTGTTTATTCTTTCCAGGAGTTTATTGTCCGGGGGAACAGTACAGAATTTTGAACAGGTAAAACCATCCTTATTTTTTTTCAATGAGAATACAATATTCCTGTAACTCAACAGCATTTCATTATCCTGCTTTTTTTGCATTCCTGATTCAAAATCCCCGAGGAGTTTATCCATACCAAGGGGAAAGAAATGAGTGAGGTCCTGCCTTTTTCCCGTATGTATGTCAATGGCATAAAGTTTATTGAGCACAGAACGTACGATCAGCGTTGAACTGTCGATCATCGCCATCGCCCGGGGACTTCCGAATTTCTTGTCCTCTTCCGGCAGTATCAATTTTTTCAGGAAATGCCCGTCTTTATCATACACTTCAATGTCGCCGAGATAAATACCCACATACACATTTCCCCTTTCATCGGTACTGATACAATAAGGCAATGTATGATCTTCCCGGTGTTCAAACTGCCCGAATTTTTTAGGTGAGAGCACTTTGATACCACCGATCCCGTTATAGGCAAGCCAGCTGTTTCCATGCCTGTCCTTGGTGGTGATATTAAGATAACGCAGGAGATCAGCTGAGAAGTAATCCTGGAAAGGAAAAAAATCAACCTTTTCTTTTTTCCTGTCGTATTCGAGGATCTTTTTTGTCCCGATCATTAAATACCGGTTGTTGCTGATCTCTCTTGCCCAGGTAGCATATTCATTATCGAGATCTGCCGCATCGAAAGGTTCCTGTAAAACCCTGATCGCTGTAAATGGATCTCCGGCCACCGATTTAAAAACCTGCTTGTCGGTAACGATCACGAGGCTGTCGTTGATATCGGGGATGATAAAGTATAGCGATATGTGCCGGTTGTTGGCAAAGCGCTTGAGTCCTGCAGGAGTTACCAGGAAAATATCTCCGGCCTTTCCTGATCTTCTCCTTAACCAGATATTTTTATTGCCGAAGTGAGGCCTTGTCAGTTCAAAGAAACCTTCTTTTCCAAAGAACTCACTTATCGTAGAGATCCTTCTTACCTGCAATGTGGTTTTATTCACCGAGTAAAACCCTTCATTATAGTTAATCACCAAAACGGTTGAGTCGGTTTCGCCCACGCACCGGTTCGCTGCTTTAAAAGCAGCCAGCTCCGGTGGGGGAATGATATCTGTGAACTCCAGTTTGCGCTTGGGTTTGAATGCAAGTCCCTTGCGGTGAGAGATCCAAAGATTCTCCTGTGCATCTTCATACAAACCGGACACATAGTTGTCGGGAATACTTTTTTTATCAGCAGGGTCATTCTTGAATGTCTGAAAGCGGTAACCGTCAAACCGCTGCAGGCCATCTGTAGCTAACCATAGAAATCCCTGCTTATCAAATAATATATCACTGACAGAATTAAGGCTTAAACCTTTCTCCGTGGTATACTCGATCAGCGGATGCTGTGGTTGGCTGTAAAGAACTGTTCCATGCTGCGTCATGGTCATGAACAGGATGATCAGCTTATTGATATGTTTTATAGGCCCCAAGAGAAAGGAAAATTAGCGGTAAATTAAAACATAAAAAATAATCTCCGTGTAGTATTGTTTTTTGGGATGATAAACTTCAATTTTGCTGAATGCCGATCAGAATAGCTATCGTGGATGATAAACAGATCAACCGGACCACGGTAAAGGATAAGATAGCCCAATACAAAGAGATTGAACTGGTGCTTGTAGCAAAGAACGGCCACGATTTCCTCGAACAATTGCGCCAACTTCCCAAAGCAAAACATCCGCAGGTGACACTCATGGACCTGGAAATGCCCATCATGGATGGTATACAAACCATCAGCCAGTCCACAGCAACCTATCCCGATGTGAAATTTATTGTACTTACCGTGTTTGAAGATGATGAAAAGATATTTGAAGCCATTAAAGCAGGGGCAGGCGGTTACCTGTTAAAAGATGATTCAGCCGTGAACATCATTGATGCCATCACCAGCGTAGTGGAATATAACGGTATTCCGATGAGTCCTTCCATTGCCCGCAAGACCATGGAACTTTTAAAGCATGCACCCGCACCTGTTGCTACGGCAAAGACAGAAGCCGAGCCCATCCTTACCGACAGGGAAATGGAAATACTAAAAGAAATGGTGACTGGCAAGAATTATAAAGCCATCGGTGAAAAATTATTCATCAGTCCGCTTACAGTACGCAAACACACGGCTAATATTTACGACAAGCTTCATGTGAACTCAAGGGCGCAGATCATCAACCTGGCGCATAAGAATAAGTGGATATAAACCTGATTTGAAAATTGGATGATGTGCCGATTTGAAAATGTCTGCATTTAATCGGGTCATCATCCATTTACTTCCCTTTGAAGTTGGCTTTTCTCTTTTCTAAGAAAGCGGCTGTTCCTTCTTTCATATCTTCGGTAATGAAACAATCGCCGAAGGTTTCTATTTCTTTATCGTAGCCGCTTTTGCCATTGGTATAGGCACTGTCGCTTACAACAGCCACGTTCACGCATTCGATGATCTTTCCAACGGCGATGGGAGCTTTTGACTGAATGATGGTTAAAATATCTTTGGTTCTTTCCAATAAACTTTCGGCCGTTGTTACGTGATTGACCAGGCCCAGTTGAAGCGCTTCATTGGCATCAACCAAATGAGCGGTCATTTGCAACTCCATGCTTTTTCCTTTACCCACCAATTGTGTTAAGCGTTGTGTGCCGCCATAGCCGGGTATCAAACCCAGGTTCACTTCCGGTTGGCCAAACTTTGCATTTTCGCTGCACAGGCGAAAATGACAGGCCATGGCCAGTTCACAACCACCGCCCAGGGCAAATCCGTTCACGGCCGCCACAATTGGTTTTTTACTGTTCTCAATTTTAAAGAAAATATCCTGTCCACGTTTTGCCAGAGCCATTGCCTGTTCTTTATTCAATCCGCCAAACTCTGTGATGTCTGCACCGGCAACAAAAGCCTTAGGTCCGGCGCCGGTAATAATGGCCGACTTTATATCTGCATTGGCAGTTATTTCATCAATGGCTTTATCCAGGTCGGTAAAAACATCTTTGTTGAGTGCATTTAATTTATCGGGCCGGTTGATGGTAATGGTGAGAATACCGTTTTCCAGGTTGGTGAGAATGGTGCTGTACATAATTATCTTTTCAAGTGAGATTAAAAATTCCTGTTTTCCTTTACCCAGCTTTTGATATAGTCTGCTATTTCGGAAGTGGTGGCGCCGGGGGCAAATAATTTTCCCACCCCCATCTTATTCAGTTGTTCCATGTCTTCTTCGGGAATGATGCCGCCGCCGGTGAGCAATACATCATTCATCTTTTTTTCTTTCATCAGGGCAATGATCTTTGGAAATACGGTATTGTGTGCGCCGCTGAGAATGCTTACGCCAATGGCATCCACGTCTTCCTGCAGGGCAGCATTCACCACCATTTCGGGAGTTTGCCGAAGGCCCGTATAGATAACTTCCATACCGGCATCACGTAAGGCGGTGGCAATTACTTTGGCACCCCGGTCGTGACCATCTAGCCCTACTTTGGCAACTAAAACTCTGATGGGTCTGTTCATATAATAACCTTATGCAACAAAAGTAAAGAATATCAGCGGTTGAATTCTGCTTTCATCTGCTTTAATCCTACGTTGGCCAGTTTTAAACCGGCCTTATCAATATTCTCAAAGAAAATGATCTTATCGCCGAATTGGCGGGAGTAGGGATTGGTCACAGAATCAATGACCGTTACTTTTTCAAAATGCTGAAACACTTCATCGTCTTTACCAGGCATTCTTCTGCCGATAAAGAGCAGGTTTCTCATTCCGATGGTATCGGGTATCCATAAGAGGAAAGAACCATTATCACTGATCACCCGGTTTTTAAATCCCGGGCTCTTACCATAAAACTTTAATGATCCGGCCTGGCCATAATTGCGGCAATAGATGATGCTGTTTGCTTTTGTGGAATCGGGTAAACTATTAAAAAATCTTTCCGACCTCTCGGTCAGTTCTTTCCATCCCAGCATATCTGCAAAATCCTGCGGTAAAGGATGTGTTTTCAGGTCTTCCCATTTATGTTCTGCATCGATCTTTTTATAAAAGGCATCCAGCTTCTCCGGTTTCCAGATGGGCAGCAGCAGGGGCATGATCATCCAGTTAAAAATAATAACAGCTGATGCTAATGCATAGCCGATCCATTTTCTTTTTCTCAGAAGCTGTTCCCAGGCAACAGCGCCAGCCGCAATAAGCACCGGGTACACACCAAGCGTATAGTAACTTTTTCCGCTACCGAATAAGAGCAGGAGGATGACCGAAAAGTAAATGACAGCAATGATACGCCATTGTCTTTTACTGAGTACCCATGCCAGTCCGGCGATCCACAGAAGCAGGGCCGGCAACAGCATCATGAATTGATCTTTTAGAAAATCCGATTTATTGATGAACTTAAGTTGCGTGTCTCTCAGTTCTTCCATATGATGCAGCAACGGCCAGTTATGAACGTATTGCCAAAACAGGTTTGGAAGTATTATGAGCAATGCAGGTAAAAAAGCAATCCATGTTTTCTTTTTTGTGAACACGTTCCGGTATTGTGAGAGAATGAAGCCGGTAACAATTGCCAGTGCCATGAACAGTACTGAATATTTGCTCCACCAGCCAAGCGCCAGGCTGATGGCCATACACATAATGAATTTATCCTGGCTGGAATTAATGTAGCGGATGAGAAAATAAAGAGACAATGTCCAGAAAAATATATCGAGGAAATTGGGTTGATAGAGAAAATGAATGCGGACAAATGCGCCGCCCATCACGCCCAATGCTGCCAGCAATTGCGCCAGAAATTTACCGCCCAGCTCTGCAACGATCATACAGGTGAGAATAATTGTAGCCGCACCAAATAAGCAGGGCCAGAATTTCAGGGAAGTTTCGGAGCCGCCAAACCACGAAGAGATTGTACCCAGCCAGGAAAGCAAGGGAGGATTTTCGAGATAACCCAGGCTAAAATGAAGTCCTTGCTGGTAGTAAAGGTATTCATCTCTCTGCAGTTCATACAGGGGATCCTGCTGAAGGAATGGCAATACAAATTTTGCAGCAGCTACTAGCAATACCAACGGCCAGTAAATTTTGGCTTTATGCATACAGCAGGAAGATATTAAGAGTTAACATCAGCATTAAGTCCGATCAGCTGCCGAAAATAACCAAGGCCTTTTCAATCCGTTCAATGGTTTGTTCCTTACCCAGTATTTCTGCAATGTTGAAGACAGGAGGTCCGAATTTACCACCCACCAGCATAATACGAAATGGCAATTGCAGATCTCCGGGTTTTATATTCTTTTCAGTTGCCAGTTCCTTGAATGCTGTTTCAAGAGTAACTAATTCCCAGTTGCTGACTCCTGATAACTTTTCAGCATAGGCAACAAAGAATGCCTTCTTCTCTTCATTCCATTTTGGCTTCACTGCATCCACATCCAGTTGCTCCGGTGTTTTAAAAAAGAAAGAAGATTGCTGTACAAAATCTGTAAGTAAGGTACACCTGTCTTTTACCAGTTCAATTACTTTATCAAGCAAGGAATCATCAGAAACCGTAATCCCGTTTTTATCCAGCAAATTCTTAACCTCAGACCTCAAACCCGGAACCTCAAACCTTTTTATCCATTCGTGGTTGAACCATTTTGCTTTTTCAAAATCAAATTTGGCACTTGCCACATGCACCCGGCCCATCGAAAACTTATCTACCAGTTCAGCCATGCTGTATAATTCCTGTTCGGTACCGTCGTTCCAGCCAAGTACGGCAAGCAGGTTGATGAATGCCTCCGGAAGAAATCCTTTTTCCTTGAATCCTTCGGTGAGTTCATTTGTTTTCGGATCGGTCCAGTTCATCGCAAAAACCGGGAAGCCGTATTTGGCGCCATCCCGTTTGCTGAGTTTACCGTTGGGGCCAAGTATCAATGGAAGATGCGCCCATTGCGGCATATCGCTTTGCCATCCCAGATATTTCCACAGTAACAAATGCACCGGGGCGCTGGGTAACCATTCTTCTCCGCGGAAAGCATGGGTTATCTTCATAAGATAATCGTCAACAACAACTGCCAAATGATAGGTAGGCATTCCATCGGCCTTCAGTAAAACCTTATCATCCACCAGGCCTGTTTCAAAACGTATTTCGCCACGGATCATATCGGTAAAGCTGATCACTTCATTTTCGGGCATTTTAATACGGATGACATGCGGGGTGTTTTTATCCAGCAGGTCTTTTACTTCCCCTTCCGTCAACGTCAAACTGTTCTTCATTTTTTTACGGGAAGTATGGTCGTATTGTGGCGAAGGGTTTTCTGCGGTCTTAAGATCTTCCCGCATTTTTTCCAATTCTTCTTTGCTGTCAAATGCATAATAAGCATGGCCATTCTTCACCAATTGCTCTGCATACTGGCGATAACTTTCTTTTCTTTCGCTTTGCCGGTAGGGGCCGTAAGGGCCTCCGTGCAAAACACTTTCGTCGGGTTCCAATCCGCACCAGTTAAGACAGTTGAAGATATATTCCTCGGCACCGGGTACAAACCGGGTTTGATCGGTGTCTTCTATCCGCACAATAAAATCCCCGCCATGCTGCTTTGCAAACAGGTAGTTGTATAAAACAGTGCGTACGCCTCCTAAGTGCAATCCCCCGGTTGGGCTTGGAGCAAACCTTACTCTTACTTTACTCATAGGCTGCAAATATAAGTTGAGTTGGGGCACTAAAAAACCGTCCCGCTTTGAGGCAGGACGGTTCGATGTATTGAAAAACCAAATTAACGGAGAATAATTGTTCTTGGCGGACGGCCATCAATAGAGATGGTAGCCAGGTTGTCGCAGGTACCGTTACCAAAATCAATGATCGCATAATGGTTAGGACCTTCTATTTTTAATTTACCCTGGTCGATGTTTGGGCAGATTGTTGCCTTATGCAGAGCATTAAGGATTGTTCCGGTCCTTGTTCTTCCAGCCGAATTGGTTACGGTATGGTTGCCGGTGATTGAGAACTCGTCGTCTAGCCAGGTAGGAGTAGATACTCCTGCAACTTGCGTAACAGCTTTGGTTCCTGAGTGCAGCCAGTAGTTTCCATTAGGAGCAGTGATCTTACCATTTGTGGTTACCCTTGTCCAGCTTCTTGTACCAGGGGTGCTTGTATTTGTCCACACAATATTTCCTTCAACTTTATAAAGATTAACATGGTAATTATCAAATGTCATGGTTGCCTGGCTGCCGGGCTTCCTTACAGAGTCAGTGATCACGATATTGATCTTGCCGCTGCGGGTTACACCATTAAACGTACAAGCGGTTCCGAAATCGATAACGATCGTTTTAGGAAAACCGGTTTGTGGGGTTACGGTTACGGTAGCACAGGGAATGAAATTATCTACGGTTCCGCCGGTGCCTGGGGCAAAATTGCCGCCGGCTACGTTTTGTTCTACAGCAACCTGCATGAACATGTCGTTTGCATCTTCAGAAAGGTTGTCGGCGATCGCCTGGTCGCCACTAAGTTCAAAGGTGGTTTCTATTTCATCGCTAGATGAATTGTCGGCTTTTTTACAGGAATTGAAGCCAATGGCCAGCGTAATTGCCGCAAAAACGGGTAAAAGCTGTTTAATTTTCATAATGATTAATTTTTAGTTGTCTTAAGACTGTATGAGGTGAAAAAGGTTTAAATCGGTATAAAAAATTAATTTGCCCTATGTTTTACCTTGCCAAAACGCCCAAATGGGTCAGAAAATTGTTCGGCAGAAGCGTCTGGGAGGTGCCCTGTACCGAAAAAAACATATACTTAACATTTGACGATGGCCCCCATCCTTCGATTACCCCCTTTGTGCTGGAAGAACTGGACAAATACGGGGCCAGGGCCACTTTTTTCTGTATAGGCAGAAATGTGGCTGAAAACCCTTCTGTTTACGCAGATATCCTGGCCAGGGGCCATGCTGTTGGTAATCATACCCATAACCACCTGAACGGCTGGAAGACAGGGGCTGGGGATTATATTGCGGATGTGTTGCAGGCCAGTGAATACATCGGTTCGGATCTTTTCAGGCCTCCCTATGGGCGGATCACCAGAAAGCAGCAGCAGGAACTTGCACAACTGAAGCAGCCATTTCGTGTAATAATGTGGAGCGTTTTAAGCGGCGATTTTGATGCCGGCCTGTCGCCTCAACAATGTTGTGAGAACGTTATCAGTAATGCCCATAGTGGTTCTATAATTGTTTTTCACGACAGTGAGAAGGCAAATGAACGAATGAGTTATTGTTTACCGAAAGTGCTGAAGTATTTTTCTGAGCAAGGCTATTCATTCAAAAAGATCGAACCTGAAAACTGGTAAAAAGATAGCTGGGGAGGAATGGGATACCTGTTAAAAAAATTGGGCCGGGGTAGAAACCCTGGCCCGTTTTTAATCCGTACCCTATGAAAACTGGGATAAATGTACATTGTTGTTGTTAAATAAGCAACAATTTTTTT
>ERZ795044.5398-NODE-5398-length-10362-cov-5.370913_pt1 | contig 10362 bp, 6 predicted proteins | sample MGYA00375128_ERZ795044 | MGnify/ENA primary metagenome ERZ795044 (study PRJEB30173, sample SAMN05720213) | anaerobic digester metagenome | isolation source: active sludge of municipal wastewater-treating anaerobic digesters | place: USA | collected 2014-12-22 ... | reverse complement strand
AAGCGCGTGATGCTGACGTCGGCGGGGGAACAGATCGTGGTGCGGGCGCGGCGCATCATCCAGGCCAGCGAAGAAGTCGTCGAGATCGCCAGCACCCATCGCGAACCGCTCGCAGGTCGTCTGCGCATCGCGTTCCTGCCGACCATCGGGCCCTATCTGATGCCGCAGATCATGCCGCGACTGCGCAAGGCGCTGCCGCGCCTCGAACTGATGCTGTACGAATACCAGACCGCGCCGATGCTCGAACACCTGCACGCGGGCGAAATCGATCTTGGCGTGCTGGCGCTGCCGGTCGAACTCAATGGCCTGGAGTCGCGCAAGCTCTACGACGAACCCTTCGTCGTGGCGCTGCCGCAGGGCAACGCGCTGACGAAACAGGCATCGCTGCGCATCGGTGATCTGAACGGCGAGACCGTGCTGCTGCTCGCGGACGGCCATTGCCTCCGGGACCAGGCGCTCGACGTGTGCGCACGCGCGAGCGTCAATGAGAAACAGGATTTCCGCGCGACCAGCATCGAAACGCTGCGGCAGATGGTGGCGAGCGGCGCGGGGATCACGCTGCTGCCGGAACTCGCGAGCCGTGGCGCCTACGCGAGTACGAAAGGCGTGACGATCCGGCCGTTCACGAAGCCGGCTCCCGTGCGGAGTATCGGAGCGGTGTGGCGCAAAACCAGCGCCAGAGGGGATGCGATCGACGCCGTGTGCCGGGAGATCGCGGAGCACGCGCGCTGAGGTGTATCAGCGCGCGCGTCCTGCGCGATCAGAGCCGGCTCAGGCCGTGCCGGGCTTCTTGACCCAGACTTTGCACCAGCCTGTCTGGTGCACCAGCTTCTTCGGGAAAAGGTTGCAGGGGCGATATTCTTCGCCCGCCTTGCCCTGGATCTGCAGACAGTTGTTGCAGAGCTGGTTCGCCTTGTGCATCGGAAACTTCTTCAGATCCACCTTCGTGGCGTCTTCGTGGTAGCCGAGCGCGACCGCAGCCGGATCCTTCGGATCGAGCTTGACCGGACCCGCGGCAGGCGCTGCAGCAGGTTTGGCCGCACCGGCAGCGGCCGGCTTCGCAGGCGCGGCGGCCGGAGCCGTCGTCGCGGCACCGGCGGCGTTAGCCGCCACGGCCGTTCCGGCCGCGAGTGCGATGTTCTTGAGCAGCGATCTGCGTGAAAGTGAATTCGACATCGAGTTTCTCCGTTTAATCAACTGACCCGGGCGAATGCGCCACGACCCTTTCGTTGACGCCGCCATTATCACGCCCCCATCCATGAAGGCAGGCTGAACAGCCATATTATGCAGCCAGCGCCTAGGTCCCCACCAGACCGAAACGAAGCGGATCGTCGGGATCGAGAATCAATGTCGATTCGGCCGTGATGAAGGCTTCACCGCGAACCGTCGGCACGACTTTGCCGTCCAGCAGCTCGATGCTGCCCTCGAAGACACTGCCGGTGACGCTCTCCTGCCGCCAGATGGACCCCGGCGCAAGGCGACCATCCGCGTGCAGACAGGCGAGCTTGGCGCTCGTGCCGGTGCCGCAGGGCGAGCGGTCGTAGGCCTTGCCCGGACAGAGCACGAAATTGCGGGCGTCGTTGCCCGACTCCAATGGGGCACCGTGCAGCTCGATGTGATCGATCTCGGCACCCTCCGCCCCGGTGATACCGGCGTGCACCAGCGCCTGGCGGATGCGCCAGGTGAAATCGACGAGTTCGTCGGCATGGGCCACGTCGAGACGCTCCGCCACCCGATCCACCAGGAAAAACCAGTTGCCGCCCCAGGCCACGTCGCCCGTGACCTCGCCCCGGCCCGGGACCATGACGGTCACGCGATGGCTGTGCCGGTACGCCGGTACGTTGCGGACTGACACGCCGCCATCGTCGTGCAGGCGCGTGGTCACGACGCCCACCGGTGTCTCGATCCGATGCTGGCCCGGACCGATGCGCCCGAGCCAGGCCAGCGTCGAGATCAGGCCGATCGTGCCGTGGCCACACATGCCGAGATAGCCGACGTTGTTGAAGAAGATCACGCCGGCCGTGCAGTCCGGCTGGGTCGGCGGACGCAGCAACGCGCCGACCATCACGTCCGACCCGCGAGGTTCGTTGACACAGGCCGAGCGCAGCCAGTCCTGCTCGGTCTGCAGCTGTTCGCGCTGCTCGGCCATCGAGCCGCGCAGCGCGCGCTCCACCTGCGCGCCGGCATCGATCACGACACGCGTCGGCTCGCCGCCCGTGTGCGAATCGACGACGCGGATCAGCTTCGAGGCCGCCATGGCAAGCGTTCAGCGGTCCGAGGACTCGATTGCGAGGGATACCTTCGGCCGCGTGCGCAGCCCGTGGCGGATCAGTTTCAGCACGACCTTGCGCTCATCGCCGATCAGCGGCAGGCGCGGCGCGCGCACCCACTCGGCGCCGTAGCCCGCCTCGGCCACGGCGAGCTTGATGTACTGCACGAATTTCACCGGCACATCGAGATGCAGCAGCGGCGTGAACCAGCGGTACACGGCCCGCGCCGTGTCGAGATCGCCGCTGGTGGCAAGGTCCCACAGCAGCTGGCCTTCGCGCGGGAAGGCCAGGTTCATGCCGGAAATCCAGCCCGTTGCGCCAAGTGTGATGGCCTCGAGCACGAGGTCATCGACGCCGCAGAACAGTGCATAGCGATCGCCGACCAGATTGATCAGATCCGTGATGCGCCGGACATCGCCCGATGATTCCTTGATTGCGACCAGGTTCGGGACGTCTGCAAGTTCATCGAACATCAGCGGCGTGATGTCGATGCCATAGGCGAGCGGATTGTTGTAGCAGATGATCGGCAGCCGCGTGGCAGCAGCCACCGCGCGGTAATGCGTCAGCGTCTCGCGCGTATCCGCCCGGTACACCATCGCGGGCAGCACCATCAGTCCGTCCGCGCCGAGTCGCTGCACCGCGCGGGCATAGCGACAGGCCGCGGCCGTGCTGGTCTCGACGACACCGGCGACGACGGGTACTCGCCCGCGGGCCACCGCCACGGCCGCCTTCACGACCTCGAGTTTCTCGTCGGCCTCGAGCGACAGGTTCTCACCGAGCGAACCCAGCACGACAATCCCCTGCACGCCAGCATCGATCATCGTGCCGATGTGCCGGGCCGTGGCGGGCAGATTGAGTTCGCCGTTGCGACGGAACTGGGTGGTCATGGCCGGGAACACTCCCTGCCAACGGATCGGTTTCTTGCGCAAGAACTGCACTCCCATGAACGACAGGTCATTATAGAGCGCATGGTCGCGCCCATTGCTTCAGATCCCGGTGGTGGGGTCACTCCCTACGACCGCATGGCCTTCAGTGCGGCAGACGTCAGTCGCTGGCTCGCGCGCGGAGAGCACGCGCAATTGCTGCAGACCCTGTTTGGGCCGGACGCACATGCCGAACTCGTGCCGCTGGCGATCGCGGCCGAAGCGGCCGAGGCACGCCAGCGGCGTTCGCGTCGGCGCACAATCGCGCCGCGCGTGTGGATTCTGCCCGGCATCATGGGATCGCTGCTCGGCCTGCCGCGCGATGCCGGTAGTCCGCCGGATATCCTGTGGCTGGACGCGCTCGACATCATCATCGGTCGACTGACGCGGCTGCGTACTGATGCCACGCCGCCGGTACAGCCGATGGGCGTGCTGCTGCCTACCTACCTGCGCCTCTCGCTGCGGCTGACCGCAGCCGGGTTCGCGCCGAAGTTCTTCGACTACGACTGGCGGCGCGATCTGTGCGAGGTCGGTCGTGACTTCGCCGCGGCGCTGCGCGCGGATGGCCGCACGGCCAGCATCGTCGCGCACAGCATGGGCGGCATCGTCGCGCGCGCCGCGCTGACACAAGGCTCGCTGCCGGATGTCGAGCGCGTGTTGCTGGTCGGCACGCCGAACTTCGGCTCGTTCGCGTCCGTGCAGGCGTTGCGCGGCACGTACTCCGTCGTACGCAAGCTCGCCCTGCTCGATCTGCGGCACGACGCGGAGGAGCTCGCCAGCGGCGTGTTCTCGACGTTTCCGAGTCTGTATCATCTGCTGCCCTTCGGGCGCGCCGCGGAAGGCGTGGACTTCCACAGGGCCGCGAACTGGCCGACGAACGGGCCGCGACCCGAACCGGCACGCCTGCGGGCCGCGCGGAATCTCGAGCAGTCGCTGGCACCGGCGGACTCGCGATTCATCGTCATCGCCGGCATCGGCGAGCGCACCGTGCATGGCGCGCAGCTCGACACCGCGAAGGATCAGTTCAGCTATTCGATCTCGCGCCTGGGCGACGGCACCGTTCCGCTCGTCTCGGCGGAGCTACCCGGCGCGCCGCGCTACCTCACCCAGGTCTCGCACAGCGATCTGCCGCGCAGCGCCGTGATTGCCGAAGCCGCCATCGATCTCCTGCGAACCGGTTCGACCACGCGCCTCGGCAGCGAACTGCCGACGACCCAGCGCTGGCATGCCCACGTCAACGACGAAGAACTGCGCGCAGCCACTCGCGGCAAGATCGACTGGCACGAGATGACGGCCGAGCAGCGTCGGCATTTCCTCGAGCGCCTGAACGACATGGGCGATGCAGCGCTGCATCGCGACGACAGCCGCGCCCAGGATTCGAAGTCCGAAACGACCACCGCACGCGCAGCGCCAAAAGTCGCGATCGTCACCGGCGACATCGCTGAGGGAGAGACCAGCGCCATTGCGGCTGCGATCCTGCAGGACGTGCGTCCCGCCGGCGCAGTTGCCGCGCTCGATGCGAGACTCGGCGGCGTCATCGCGGAGTTCCGCTGGCGCAGGATCCTGAGCGGCGAGTCCGGCCGAGTGGCCTATGTGCCGGCACGCGAGCGGCTCGGCGGAACCCAGGCGGTGCTGCTCGCCGGCCTTGGCCCGTTCGATCGTCTCGGTGCGAGCGCCATCGAATTTGCAGCCGAGAACGTCGCGCGAATGTGCCGCCGCGCAGGCTTCGCGAGCCTGTCGACCGTGATCTGGGGTGCGGGTGCAGGTCTGCCGCCGCGCGAAGCCTTCGAGGCGCAGCTGCGCGGACTGCTGCGCGGGCCTGCGCCGTCTCAGATCGTGTTCCGCGTCCGCGATGTCGCCACACGCGATCTGCTCCGCACGGCAGCGGCGCGCCTGCTCGCGGACTTCAGCGGCCAGGACTCCGTGGTCGAGGAGGTGGCACAGGCCATCGAGCCGGAGCGCAGTCCGCGAGTCGTGCCCCTTCGCAAGACGGTGCGTACGGCCTATCTGCTGGTCAATCGCGAATCCGTGCGCGAGGACGCCGAGACCTGGCGGCTCGCACTGCTGACGGCAGGGAGTCCAGCCGCCATTCTGGCGGAGTCCCAGGTCGTATCGCAGCGAGCACTGCTGCGGCTGCTGGGACGGCTCGAGGCGGAACGCTTTGGCCTCACCGAACTGAAGCGATTCGGCACGGACCTCGCCGAACTCGTGCTGCATCCCAATCTGCGCGAACTGCTCGGCCGCATGAAGGACACGGAACTCGTCGTCGTGCACGACGCCGACACCAGTCGGGTGCCCTGGGAAACTCTCCACTTCGGCAGCCGCAGCCCGGCGATCGACAAGGGAATGTCGCGTCGCTATGCAGCGTCCGATCTCAGTCTTGCGCGTTTCAGCCAACAGCGGCGGGAACAGCGCGAACTCGCCGTGCTGCTGATTGGAAATCCCACCGACGATCTGCCCGGGGCGGAGCTCGAGCGTGAGCGCATCGAAGGCCTGCTTCGCGGACGTGACGGCATCCGGCTCGAAGTCATCGCCGGGCGTGCGGCGTCGCGTGCGCGCGTGCTGGGCGAGTTCCAGTCGGGCCGGTTCGATGTCGTGCACTACGCCGGTCATGCGTTTTTCGATCCCGCCTCGCCCGGCCGCAGTGGCCTCGTCTGCAGTGATGGCGACCTGGCCGGCGAGGATCTCGAATCCCTCGCACGCCTGCCGTCGCTGGTCGTCGCAAACGCCTGCGAATCGGGGCGCGTGCGGCTGCGCGCTGGCCAGCAGCGGCGCGGTTCCGGTCAGCGGGCCACGGCCGCATTGGCCGGACGCGTCGGACTGGCTGAAGCGCTGCTGCGCGGCGGCGTCGCGAATTTCATTGGCACGTACTGGCCGGTGGGTGACTCGGCAGCGCTCGCATTCGCGGAAGTGTTCTATGCGCGGTTGCTCGCAAATGAAGCTCTCGGTGCCGCGGTCCTCGCGGCCCGGCGCAGGGTGCGCGATCTGCGCTCGCCGGATTGGGCGGACTACATTCACTACGGCGATCCTGATTTCCGCCTCAAGCTCGACACCGAGCGCGACTTGCCATAAGCGTGAGGCGCTGCGTCGCCCCGTCAACGAACCGGGCCCCGCTGCGTTGGTGCAGATTTCGGGAGGTTGCTGCATGACTGCCGTGTTTCACCCATCGCTCGCACGCATCGCAGGGGTTGCCCTGGCGCTCGCCGCCATCGCGCCGGGCACGACCGTCGCGGCTGGCAACTTCAACGCGTCGTTCGCCACCTTCGTCGATTCCGAAAATGGCCAGAGTCTCGATCTGGATCTGTACTGGGACGCCACCCGCTGGGTCTCACTCGCCGCCGGCGCGGGCAGCACGGATTCCGCGTCCTCGCTTGCGGACCTGAACGGTCGATCGCTGCGCGCTGCGATCGACGTTCACGGCGATGCGGTGGGCGCGCGCATCGGCTGGCGCAATTGGCAGGATGGCGATGAGTTCGAGTCGGATGTGCTGAATGGTGAAGTGTACTGGCGCCACGCGGGCTGGAAGCTCGGCTTGGTCGGCGAACAGCGAGACATCGACATCGGCTACAGCATCACACTCGCGAACCGCGTGCTCGAGCGCACGTTGAGTTTCAGTGGTACCGGTATCGGTGCCGAGGCGAGCTGGTACGGCGACGCCTGGGGCGTATACGCACGCAGCGTCGTCTATGACTATGACTCGGCGCTGGATCGCGCGATTGCGGCCTCGCAGCAACCGAACCTCGCGCGCTTTCCGCGCATCCAGGGCCTGGTCGCGTCGCTGCTGACGCGTACGGCCGGTGCAATCGACAACGACCTGAGCGTCGGTGTCGAGCGCTCGTTCAAGCGATCCGGGCTGCGCCTCGATCTCGCGCGCTCGCGCGACGCGATCAGCCAGGCGGACAGCACCAGCGCAAGCGTCGCATACCGCTATACACTCACTCCTCGCTTCGAAATCGAAGGCACGGTTGGCCTCACCGACACGGAATCCGCAGACTCCGTGAGCTTCGCCGGCATCACGCTGAGTCTGCGCAATTGATGCGCCGCCAAGGCTGTTGCGGCCCCTGACGTCTGAACGTAGCATCGCCGTGGGGTAGATGCGATCAATCAGGGGGAAGAATAATGTCGATTCCGGAGAAAACGGCGCCCCGCGCCGTGGCGATATTGCTTTGCTTCGCGATCGCCGGGGGGTCGGCGTCGGTATCGGCCCAAGGCGTGTCGGCGGCGAACGATGGTTACCTCGAAGAGGTCATCGTCACCGCACGCAAGCGCGAAGAGCGGCTGCAGGATGTCTCGCTGTCGATCACCGCCATCACGGCCACCGAGATCGAGAAACGTGGCATCGCCGATATCGCGGACGTTGCCAAGCTCGACGCCTCGCTGATATTCGACAAGGGCTACTCCGCGACGGACAACCGCATCCAGATCCGCGGCCTCTCGCCCACGCGCGGTCGCGTGACGGTCGCCGTGCTCGTCGACGGCATCGACACCTCGAGCGAGAGCATCGCGTTCGCCGGCGGCTCGCTGCTCGCCAGCAGTCGCTTGATGGATCTGCAGGCCGTGGAGATCGTCAAGGGGCCCCAGTCGGCGCTATACGGGCGCAGCGCGTTCGCCGGTGCCGTGCAGTACGTCACCCGGGATCCCTCCGAGGAATTCGAAGGCAGCCTGAACGGCGGACTCGGCGATTACGGCCGATATGACCTGAACGCATCGTTCAGCGGACCGGTCAGCGAGACCCTGGGCCTGCGCTTCAACGGCAGCACCTGGAATCAGGACGCCATCCATCGCAATCGCATTACCGGCGAGAAAGTCGGCGGCGGCGACGGATGGGGTGCGGCGCTGACGGCCAAATGGACGCCGACCGAGGCGTTGAACGTCAAGACGCGCATCGAGTTCACCGATGACCAGTTTGCGCCGGAGGCCATTGCCTCACTGCCGGTCAACTACATCGCGGCGCGCCCGGTGAATGGCAGTGACTGCTATACCGCGGGCACCACGGGTGCGGGCACGCGCGTCGCGGCACTCCCCGCCGGCGGCTGCCCAACGGGAAGTTCTCGCGTCTATTCGCCGACGGCCACGGCGTCGGGGCCCGGTGCCGGGCGGAACTACGCGTATGCGTTTCGCGGCACGGTTCCGGACGGTGATCAGCTCTCCGTCGCGTTCGATCCTGATCCGACCACGGGCCGAGATTACGCGGGAAGCAGTCGCGAGGTGGTGCGCGGATCGGTCGTCGTGAACTGGGATCTCGGCGTCGGCATGCTGACCTCGCTGACCGGATATACGGATGCGAACTTCACATTCAAGCAGGACGGCGATTTCGACTCGGGCGTCATCAACGGCGTGGAGCAGTCCCTTCGCGCGGCGAACTTCGACTACGACAATGCCACGCGCCAGATCAGCCAGGAGCTTCGCTTCAGTTCCGAGCTCGACGGTCCGCTGAACTACACGGTGGGCGGCCTGTACTGGAACGAGAAGGCCGAGCAGACCACGCGATCCATCAACATCCTGTGCTTTCCCCCGTTCGCACCGGGCTTCCCGCCAAACTGCGGCTCGGTCGGATCGAACGCAGCCATCGGGTTGATCACGCCGATTCCGCGTCTCGCCGCGCGCGAGATCGATCACAAGTCCATCTATGGCCTGGTCGAATGGAAGTTCGCGCCGCGCTGGAAATTCACGCTCGAAGGCCGTTACGCCGACGAAACCGAGACCGTCGAAGGCACGAACTGCTCGCCGACGCTGGATGTTCCCGGCCTCGGCGCCTGCCAGGATCCGTCGTTCCCGGGCTTCGCCGTCTTCGGACCCTCGGTGAACTATCTGTTCCCGCTGGTGAATTTCTTCGGCGGCGCGCCGCTCGGCTGGCAGCAGGCACCGGGTGTCCAGGTCGTGCTCGACTCGAGCCTGAACTACACGGCGCCGCGTGCGACGCTCGAGTTCAAGCCCAGTGACGATTCGCTCGTGTATCTGGCCTGGGCCAAGGGCGTGAAACCGGGCGGCATCTCGACGGTGACCGCCGGCTCCTGGCAGGACGCCGACTACGATGGCTCGTACGATGAATTCACGTTCAAGAACGAGCGCCTGACCGAGTACGAGCTCGGCGCGAAGACCGAATTCCTCGATGGGCGCCTGCGCTTCAATCCCTCGATCTTCCTGATCAAGTACAAGGACAAGCAGGTCGGCGCGCAGTTGACGACGCCCTCCGGCATCAACGTCGGCCGGCTGCTGAATGCGGGCGCGGCCGACGTGAAGGGCCTCGAGATCGATGCCGAGTGGGCGCCGAACGAGCAGTGGCTGCTGCGCCTGAACTATTCGTATCTCGACGCCGAGTTCACGGACTTTCCGTTCACTTCGAACTCTTCGAACGACGCTTCGCGTTTCGGCGACTGCCCCCGCGGCCCGAGTCCGACGCTGTGCTACTTCAACCTGAAGGGCAACAAGCTCGAGCGGGCACCGAAGCACTCGCTGATCGCGCAGGCCCGCTGGTCCCGTCCGATCAACGAACTGCTGGGCTCACGCGGCGCGCGCTTCTTCATCGAGGGGGACCTGCAATCCCAGAGCGAACGCTACATCGAGATCTGGAACCGCACGAAGCTCGACGACTACGTCATCGGTGACCTGCGATTCGGCATCACGTCTGAGCGCTGGGATGCGCTCGTGTACGTCAACAATGTCGGCGACGATCGCACAGTGACCAGCGGCGCGCCGTTCCCCGGGGATGTCGCCCAGTCGCTCGCAGATCCGGCAGCCTTCACGCCGGCGGATTCGGTCGGCGCCACGTTGCCGGATCCAAGAATCGTCGGCGTGCGCTTCAGCTACCGATTTGCGGGGCCGTGACGCGCGCTGCGTAGCATCCACGCCAGAGCACCGGCGAAGACCGCCACGAGGACCAGCGCAGAGAGCGGGTTCTCGAGCGGTCGGCGCCACGGCTGGCCCAGCATCCCGAACTGCGCGGGAAACTCGACGAGAATCCACGTGAGCAGACCCACGGCCACGCCATAGCGAATCGTATGGCCTGGTCGCGTGCTGCGCGCAAGGCGTGAGATCAGGTACAGCAGCCACACGGCATACACACCGAAGATCACGTAGAACGCCGTGCTCAAGCCGGTGGCCCAGAACACGAAGCGCCAGAACGAATTCTGCGCCCAGATGACGTAGAAGGTATCGAGTGCCGTCGT
>ERZ795044.5394-NODE-5394-length-10364-cov-4.886410_pt1 | contig 10364 bp, 9 predicted proteins | sample MGYA00375128_ERZ795044 | MGnify/ENA primary metagenome ERZ795044 (study PRJEB30173, sample SAMN05720213) | anaerobic digester metagenome | isolation source: active sludge of municipal wastewater-treating anaerobic digesters | place: USA | collected 2014-12-22 ... | reverse complement strand
TGAGTGCCACCGAGCACAGCCGGGCAGCATCCGAAATGATCCTCGCCGACGCCGCCGCGGCGCTCGGCGACTGGAACACAGCGCTCGAGCACTATCGTCTGGCCGCTCGTCAGTTCGAGCATGAGGGCCGCCTGCGCCAAGCCCTCGAAGCGTGGCGAACCGCAACCGACGCTTCGACTCTACAAAATTCTTGACAAGACTTGACAGCCACTGTCAAGCGTGATGGAATCTTCTTGTCGGCGTTCGCGGAGACGCCGGAGGTGAACAAACCGATTCGATGCCCGTGGCTGACGCCCCAACCCCCCCTGTCAGCCGCGGGCATCGATTCGTTTGCAGCTGCAGAGGCGACGCGTGTGCGTCGTAGGAGCCGCACGTCTCGCTCCCCAGGTCGGCGCCTTGGCTCCCCACTCTCACCGCCGGGGCCCGCGCCCCACGGGCGACGCGCCCAGGGTGTCATCGCCCGTTTGGCCCCCGCGTGGCAGTCCGCTAGACTCGTGTGGATTGATCGGGCCAACAGGCCGGATCCGCGAAAAGTGGGGGCCTGACCTCCCACCCGCAACCGGGGTGACCTGGTCGGGTCGATAATGGTTCGGCGGCTGCGTCTGCAGTCGGCTGAGCTTCAGGCTCCTGCGTCCGCGGGGGCCTTTTCTGTTGTACCGGTCCTCACCACTCACCTTGGAGGACACATCAGCACTGAACCGCGCATCAATGAGCGGATCCGGGTTCCGGAGGTCCGACTGGTCGGCCCTGCCGGCGAGCAGGTCGGCATTGTCCGGATCGAGCAGGCCCTGCAATTGGCCCGCGAGCATGACCTGGACCTGGTCGAGGTCGCACCGATGGCTCGTCCACCGGTGTGCAAGCTCATGGACTACGGCAAGTTCAAGTACGAGAACGCGCAGAAGGCCCGTGACGCACGACGGAACCAGACCAACACCGTCATCAAGGAGATGAAGCTCCGTCCCAAGATCGACGAACACGACTACGAGACGAAGAAGGGCCACGTGGTCCGCTTCCTCAAGGCCGGTGACAAGGTCAAGATCACGATCATGTTCCGTGGACGCGAACAGTCGCGTCCCGAACTGGGCGTGAACCTGCTCAAGCGACTGGCGGACGACGTGGTGGAGCATGGCTTCGTCGAGTCCTCGCCGAAGCTCGACGGGCGCAACATGTTGATGGTCCTCGGGCCCACTCGTAAGAAGACCGAGGCGAGGGCCGAGGAAAAGGTCGAGCGGGACCGTCGGATGGCGGAACGGGCGGCCGAGCAGGAGGCGGAAAAGAAGCTGGAGGCGGAGTTCCGCGCCAGCCACACCCCGCAGCCCACCAGGAAGAAGCGGGGCCCGGCAGACAACCTGGACCCCGACATCGATCTCGGCTGATCCCAGCCACCGAACCGGCCACGGTCGGTTCACCCGTCGCAGCAGCCTGCGATGGGCCAACTGTGAAAGATGAATGGAGCGGCACCCATGCCGAAGATGAAGGCGCACTCGGGCGCCAAGAAGCGCTTCAAGATCACCGGCACCGGCAAGATCATGCACGCCACTGCCGGCAAGCGACACCTGAACGAACACAAGCCGTCCTCTCGGACGCGTCGCATGAGCCTCGACGGCGTCCTGGCCTCCGGTGACGCGAAGAAGGCCCGTCGTCTCCTCGGCAAGCACAAGGGCAAGTGATCCCGGTCGTCTGACCACCCTCCGGGACACCCCGGTCCACCCGCCGAGCACTCGGCAACCCCGTCACATCGGCCGAACGGGCCGAGTACAACCAAGGAGTGAGACATGGCACGCGTCAAGCGTTCTGTGAATGCGCACAAGAAGCGCCGCGAAATCCTCGAGATGGCGTCCGGCTACCGCGGTCAGAGGTCGCGCCTGTACCGCAAGGCCAAGGAGCAGATGCTCCACTCGATGGCCTACGCCTACAACGACCGCCGCAACCGCAAGGGCGACTTCCGCTCCCTGTGGATTCAGCGCATCAACGCGGCCTGCCGCGCCGAGGGCATGACCTACAACCGCTTCATCAACGGCCTCAAGGTCGCAGGTGTCGAGGTGGACCGCAAGATCCTCGCTGAGTTGGCCGTCAGCGATTCCGCCGCCTTCGCGAAGCTGGTCCAGGTCGCCAAGGACAACCAGCCCGCCGCTGCCTGATCCAGGCTTCCATGACGCACGAGCCGGACGCGCTGCCCCTGATCTCCAGGGCGCAACAGCGTTCGGCTCGTCGTCTGCTCAGCCGCAAGGGTCGTGACGAGTCGGGGCTGTTCCTCGTCGAGGGGACGCAGGCCGTCCGTGAGGCGCTCGGGCGTCCCGAACTGGTCGAGGCCCTGATCGTCGACCGACCGGAAGACCACGCGTCCCTCATCGCTCTCGCCGACCCGGGGATTTGCTGGCGAGCAACGTCAGAGGATGTCGCGGCCCTTGCTGACACCGTCACGTCCCAAGGGTGTTTCGCCATTTGTCGCCAACTGTCCGCGTCCCTGGGGGATGTGGTGGACGCAAGACTTGTCGTGATTTGTGCCCAGGTGCGTGACCCGGGCAACGCCGGCACGGTGATCCGCTGCGCCGATGCCTTCGGTGCGGACGCAGTAGTCCTCACCGCTGGTTCCGTGGAGCTTCACAATCCCAAGACAGTGCGTGCGTCGGTGGGAAGTGTGTTCCATCTCCCCGTCGTCGCGGGCGTCACCCTTTCGTCCGCCGTCGACTGGGCCAGAGATCTTGGCCTTCAGGTCCTGGCCGCCGACGGCGGCGGACGGTTCCTCACCGACGTCGACCTGGCGCGCCCGACAGCCTGGATCATGGGGAACGAGGCCTGGGGACTCCCGGATGATGAGCGCGAGCTTGCCGACGACGTGGTCGGCGTCCCGATGTGGGGTCGGGCGGAATCCCTCAACTTGTCGACTGCCGCGGCAGTCTGTCTGTTTGCCACCGCGAGCGCCCAGCGGGCTTGAGCCGCGCCCAGCGGCTTGGGCAGGGCGCGACGCGCGCCCGACAGCGTCCACAAGGGGATCTCGTTCGCTTCGCACCCCCTCGTCTTCCTAAACTGTCACGCGTCACACGAACCTGAGGGGAGCCCATGAGCGGGCCGAACACGAACTACGACCCGGTGCAGGTTGCCGCGCTCGACGAGCACCAGGTCGATGCCATGGTGGCCGCTGCGCTGTCTGCCATCGAAGCCGCGGGCACGACCGCAGAATTGAAGCAGGCCCGGCTCGACCACGCGGGCGACCGCTCGCCCCTCGCGCTCGCCAATCGTGAGCTGGGAGCACTACCTCCAGAGGCGCGCAAGATCGCTGGTCAGCGGATGGGTCGGGCGCGGGGACGCGTGGCCGACGCGATCAAGGTCCGGGAAGCTGACCTGTCGGCGTCCGAACTGGAGGCCGCTCTGCGCGCCGAGCGCGTCGACATGACCCTCCCGGTCGAGCCGCATCCCCAGGGGGCTGTGCATCCGGTGACGGCCCTCATGGACGCGATGAACGACGTGTTCGTCGCCATGGGCTGGGAGGTGGCCGAAGGCCCGGAACTTGAGGCCGAGTGGCTCAATTTCGATGCGCTCAACATCGCACCTGATCACCCCTCCCGGGGCACCACCGACACGCTGTTCGTCGACCCGGTCGAGAATGCGATGGTCATGCGGACGCACACCTCCCCGGTGCAGATCCGCGCTCTGCTCGAGCGAGAACTGCCGGTGTACGTGGTCTGCCCCGGGCGCACCTATCGCGCCGACGAATACGACCCCACCCACCTGCCGGTCTTCCACCAGATCGAGGGCCTCTGCGTCGACAAGGGCATCACCCTCGCTCATCTGCGAGGCACTCTCGACCACTTCGCCAAGTCGATGTTCGGCGATGTCGAGACGCGCCTGCGTCCGCATTACTTCCCCTTCACCGAGCCGAGCGCCGAGATGGACCTGCAGTGCTTCGTCTGCAAGGGCGCGAGCGTGGGCAACCCCGAGCGCCCGTGCCGCACCTGCAAGTCCGAGGGCTGGATCGAATGGGGTGGATGCGGTGTGGTGAACCCGCGCGTCCTTGCCGCGGTAGGAATTGATCCAGACGTCTACTCCGGGTTTGCGTTCGGCATGGGCGTCGAGCGGACGCTCATGTTCCGAAACGGAGCGGAAGACATGCGCGAGATGGTCGAGGGCGACATCCGCTTCAGCCGAACCCTCCTGGGAGGAGCACGATGAGGGCCCCCGTTTCATGGTTGCGCGACTGGGTCGCGCTGCCTCCCGAGGTCGCCGTCGATGACCTGGCCGACCGGTTCATCGGTCTCGGTCTGAACGTCGAGCGCATCGAGTCGATCGGTGCCGGGTGGACCGGCCCGGTCGTGGTGGGTCGGGTGCTGGAGTGCACACGCGAGAAGCACAAGAACGGCAAGCACATCTCGTACTGCCGGGTTGATGTCGGCGCGCACAACGATGAGTCGGGGTCCCGCGGCATCGTGTGCGGGGCTCCCAACGTCGCCGAGGGCCAACTTGTCGTGGTCGCCCTTCCCGGCGCCGTTCTGCCCGGCGACTTCGCCATCGCCGCCCGCAAGACCTACGGACACATCTCCGACGGCATGATCTGTGCCACCGACGAACTGGGAATCGGCGTCGATCACACGGGCATCCTCGTGCTCCCCGAAACGCTGGACGGACGCGCGCCGACGCTCGGTGAGGACGTCACCCCCTGGCTGGTCACACCCGATCAGGTGCTCGACATCGATGTGACCCCCGACATGAGTTACTGCCTGTCGATTCGCGGCCTGGCCCGCGAGGCCGCGACGGCTTACGGGGTCGCCTTCACCGACCCGGCGGCCTTGGCGACCCCTGCATCGACTGACGCAGGGGTAGGAGTGCGTCTCGATTCGGACGCCTGCCCGCTCTTCGTCGCGGTCAGTGTGATGGGCCTCGACCCCAGCGCGCCGTCGCCCAGTTGGATGCGGCAGCGGCTCGAGCTCGCTGGCATGCGGTCGATCTCGTTGGCGGTCGATGTGACCAACTACGTGATGCTCGAGACCGGCCAACCGCTCCACGCCTACGATGCCGATCGCCTCACCGGAGGCATCGTCGTCCGCCGGGCAGTGTCCGGTGAGACACTGACGACCCTTGACGGCCAGATGCGGACGCTGGATCCGGAGGACCTCCTGATCACCGATGCGTCGGGCCCGATCGGTCTCGCCGGGGTCATGGGTGGCGCGACCACCGAGCTCTCGGCGTCCACGATCAACATCGTCCTGGAAGGTGCCCACTTCGAGGCGCCTGTCATTTCGCGTGCCATGCGTCGACACAAGCTGCCGTCCGAGGCGTCCAAGCGTTTCGAGCGGGGAGTCGACCCGGACGCCGCCTACGCGGCCTGCCACCGTGCCGCCGACCTGCTCGTCGAACTGGGCGGGGCCGTCAAGCTCGCAGCCGAGACCGTCGCAGGAGCAGTGCCCCGGATGCCGGGGCAAACCATCGACGGATCACTTCCGGCGACCATCCTGGGACTCTCGGTGGAACGCGAGAGGGTCGTTCAGATTCTTCGCTCCGTCGGGGTGCGGGTCGAGGTCGAGGAGGCCACACTCACCCTGCAGCCCCCGACTTGGCGAAACGACCTGGTCGACCCCTACGACTACGTCGAGGAGGTCGGGCGCAAGATCGGCTTCGACCGCATTCCGTCCGTTGTGCCCACTGCTCCCGTCGGACGCGGACTCACCCGTTTCCAGCGGCTGCGCAGGGCGGCCAACGCCGCAGTCTCGTCGCAGGGGCTCGTCGAGCTCATCACCTTGCCCTTCGTGAACGACACGGACCTCGACCGGATGGGCCTTCCTGCTGACGACCCCCGTCGTCGAGTGGTGCGCCTGGCGAACCCGCTGGCTGACACGTCCCCGTATCTTCGGACGTCGCTGCTCCCCGGCTTGTTCGCCGCAGTCGTCCGCAACACCAGTCGTGGTAACGACGATCTCGCGCTCTATGAGATGGGGAGCGTCTTCCTTGCCGGTGAGCCCAAGGCGGCACCCAGCCCGTCGGTCACTCGCCGTCCCAGCGATGCCGATCTCGCTGCGATCGCCGCAGCCTTGCCCGACCAACCTCGATTCCTCGCCGCGGTCGCCTGTGGTTCGTGGCGCAGGCCGGGGTGGCAGGGCGCAGGGGTCCCGGCTGACTGGACCATCATGGTCGCCGCCGCCGATGCCGCGGCGGAGGCCATGGGTGTCCGACTCGAACGCAGGGCGGCCGAGGTGGCCCCGTGGCACCCGGGACGTTGCGCCGAGCTGGTCGTCAACGGCCACGTGGTCGGATTCTCAGGCGAGGTTCACCCGACTGTGTGCCAGGCGTTCGGGCTCCCGCCGCGCACGTCAGCCATGGAACTCGATCTTGACCAGCTGCTGTCAGCCGCGCCGGAGTCCGGCGTCCTGATGCCCTTGTCGACACGACCCGTGGCGAAGGAGGACGTGGCGCTCATCGTTGACGAGGCCATGCCTTCGTCCGAGGTGAGGGCGGCCCTGGTCGAGGGTGCCGGGGACCTGCTTGAGTCGATCGCGCTCTTCGACATCTACCGGGGCAGCCAGATCGGCGAAGGCAAGAAGTCGCTGGCGTTCAGCTTCCGGTTCCGGGCCCACGACAGGACGCTGACCGACGCCGATACAGCCGCAGCTCGGGACGCGGCGGTCGCGGTGGCGGCTGCCAGGTGCGGAGCGATTCAGCGGGCGTGATGTCCGGGAGGGCTGCTTTCGCATAAGTATTCCGTGCATGGCATAGTTATGCCCATGACGATCTCAGTGGCAGTGGCCGGGTGCACCGGCTACGCCGGCGGGGAGGTGTTGCGGCTACTCCTCGGACACCCCGAGGTCAGCATCGGCAACCTGACCGCAGGCGGTTCGGCGGGCTCACTCCTGGGGGACCACCACCCCCATCTGGTTCCGCTCGCCGACCGACGCGTCCTCGAGACCACCGCCGAGAACCTCGCGGGCCACGACGTCGTCTTCCTTGCCCTCCCTCACGGCGCCTCCGCGGCCGTGGCCGAGGGGCTGGGCGACGAAGTCCTGGTGCTCGACTGCGGGGCGGACTTCCGACTGAACGACGCAGCCCTGTGGACGAAGTACTACGCGTCCGCCCACGCCGGCACCTGGCCCTACGGCCTTCCCGAACTCCCTGGTCAGCGCCACGTGCTCGCCTCGACGAGGCGTGTCGCCGTCCCCGGCTGCTATCCGACCACCGGCACTCTCGCGCTGCTTCCCGCGCTCACGCATGGCCTGGTCGATGGCCACGATGTCGTCGTCGCTGCGGCGTCCGGTTCGTCCGGCGCGGGCAAGGCGGCCAAACCGAACCTTCTGGGGGCCGAGCTCTTCGGATCGGCCTCGGCCTACGGCGTCGGAGGCGTTCACCGCCACGTCCCCGAGCTGTTGCAGAACTTCGCACTCCTGGGCGCGGCCAACCCGAGCGTCAGCTTCACGCCGATGCTCGTGCCGATGAGCCGCGGGATCCTCGCCGTCGTCACCGCCCCGGTGACCTCGGACGTCACAGCGGCGGACGTGCGGGACGCCTACCTCGATTCCTACGCGTCCGAGCCCTTCGTCAACGTCCTGCCCGAGGGGCGCTGGCCGCAGACCCAGCACGTCGTCGGATCGAACGCCGTCCACGTCCAGGCCACCATCGACCCGGACGCCGGACGCCTCGTCGCCGTCGCGGCCCTCGACAACCTCACCAAGGGCACCGCCGGCGGTGCCATCCAGTCGATGAATCTTGCGTTGGGGTATCCGGAGACCACCGGCCTCACCACGATCGGAGTAGCACCATGACCGTCACGTCCCCGAAGGGGTTCACCGCGTCCGGCATTGCTGCCGGCATCAAGGCCTCCGGACGGCCCGACCTTGCCCTCGTCGTCAATGAGGGTCCCCTGCAGTCGGCGGCGGCGGTGTTCACGTCCAATCGCATCTTCGCCGCCCCCGTTGCGTGGTCACGGGCCGCCGTCGTGGACGGCGAACTGCACGCAGTCGTGCTCAACTCCGGCGGCGCCAACGCCTGCACCGGGGACGCGGGCCATGCCGATTCGGTCGCCACAGCCGAGCAGGTTGCGGCGGTCACGGGGTGTGACGTCAACCAGGTGGGGGTCTGCTCCACCGGCCTGATCGGCGTCCGACTACCCATGGACGCGCTGCTCCCCGGAGTCGTCGCGGCTGCCGGCGCGTTGTCGGCAGAGGGTGGTTTGGACGCCGCGCGCGCCATCATGACGACCGACACCGTCCCCAAGACCGCGGCGTTCACCGATCCCGCCGGCTGGTCGGTCGGTGGCATGGCCAAGGGCGCAGGGATGCTCGCCCCGGCCCTTGCCACCATGCTCGTCGTCGTCACCACCGACGCCGAGATCACTGCGATGGCTCTTGACAAGGCGCTCCGCACCGCCACGTCGCTCACGTTCGACCGACTCGACTCGGACGGGTGCATGTCGACCAACGACACGGTCTTCGCCCTCGCCAGCGGTGCGTCGGGCGTGCGTCCCGACCAGGACGCCTTCACCACGGCCCTCGCGCGCGTCTGTCACAGCCTCGCCCAGCAACTCCTCAGCGATGCCGAGGGGTCGGCCCACGACATCGCGATCACCGTGAAGGGCGCCTCGTGCGAGGCTGACGCCCTCGAGGTCGCCCGGTCGATCGCGAGGAACAACCTCTTCAAGTGCGCGATCTTCGGCAACGATCCCAACTGGGGACGCGTCCTCGCCGCGCTGGGCACGACCTCGGCTGCGTACGACCCCGCTGACCTGGACGTCTGGTTCAACGGCGTCGAGGTCTACCACGCCGGCGCGATCGGCGCCGATCGCAGTCTCGTCGACCTCACCCCGCGAGCGTGCGAGGTCGTCGTCGACCTGCATGTCGGCAAGGCAGCAGCCACGATCTACACCAATGACCTGACGTACGACTACGTCAAGGAGAACGCGGAGTACTCCTCATGAGCCTCATCCGTCCGGTCGACACGGAGGCCCTCGTCAAGAAGGCCTCGACCCTCATCGAGGCGCTTCCCTGGCTCGCCCAGTACGCCGGGAAGACGATCGTGATCAAGTACGGCGGCAATGCGATGACCGACGAGGGGCTCAAGCGTGCCTTCGCCGAGGACATCGTTTTCCTTCGTCGCTGTGGGGTCAAGCCGGTCGTGGTCCACGGCGGTGGCCCGCAGATCAGCTCCATGCTCAAGCGGCTCGACATCCACTCCGAGTTCAGGGGCGGTCTGCGCGTCACCACCCCCGAGGCCATGGACGTCGTCCGCATGGTGCTCGTGGGGCAGGTCGGACGTGAGCTCGTCGGCCTCATCAACGCACACGGACCGTTTGCGGTCGGGCTCTCGGGTGAGGACGGCGGCCTCCTGACGGCCGAGCGCAAAGGCATCGAACTCGACGGTGAGGAGGTCGATCTCGGCCTGGTCGGGGACGTCGCGAGCGTGCGTCCGGAGGCTGTGCTCGACCTCATCCAGAACGGACGCATCCCTGTCGTCGCGACCGTCGCGCCCGACGTGGACGGCCTGGTGCACAACGTCAACGCCGACACGGCGGCTGCAGCGCTGGCGGTCGCACTGGGCGCAGAGCGACTCGTCGTCCTCACCGATGTCGCGGGCCTTTGTGCCGACTGGCCCAACTCTGACGAGGTGGTCACGCAGATCACCGCGTCCGAACTGGAGGCCATGCTCCCCAGCCTGGAATCGGGCATGTTGCCGAAGATGGAGGCCTGCCTCCGGGCGGTCGAGGGCGGCGTCCCCCGGGCGACCGTGATCGACGGACGCGTGCAGCACTCGCTGCTGCTCGAGATTTTCACCAACGACGGCATCGGGACGCTCGTGCGCGCCGATCCCGAGACCGACGAGGAGGACCTTCAGTGACCATCACAGATCTGCCCGCCCAGGGTTCCCAGGCCGAACTGACCCAGCGCTATTCAGGCGTGATGATGAACACCTTCGGCCTTCCCAAGCGCGTCTTCGTCCGCGGGGAGGGCGTCCACGTCTGGGACGCGGACGGCAATCGCTACACCGATTTCCTGTCCGGGCTCGCCGTCAACGCGCTGGGGCACGCCCACCCGGCTGTCATCAGCGCCATCTCGGCCCAGCTCACCACCCTGGGACACATCTCGAACTTCTTCGCGAGCCCTGCCCAGATCGCACTGGCCGAGAAGCTCGAGTCGTTGATGGCCCCGCCCGACGTCCGGGCGAGGATCTTCTTCACCAATTCGGGGGCCGAAGCGAACGAGGCCGCCTTCAAGATCACCCGCCTCACGGGCCGGACGCGCATCATCGCCATGGACGGGTCCTTCCATGGACGCACGCTCGGCGCGTTGGCCATCACGTCCAATCCGAAGTACCGCGAGCCGTTCGAGCCGCTCCCCGGCCACGTGACCTTCGTGCCGTTCGGGGACATTGATGCGCTCCGCGCC
>ERZ795044.5392-NODE-5392-length-10366-cov-6.167491_pt1 | contig 10366 bp, 11 predicted proteins | sample MGYA00375128_ERZ795044 | MGnify/ENA primary metagenome ERZ795044 (study PRJEB30173, sample SAMN05720213) | anaerobic digester metagenome | isolation source: active sludge of municipal wastewater-treating anaerobic digesters | place: USA | collected 2014-12-22 ... | reverse complement strand
CCGGCCGGTTCAGGTCACTTCAGCAGCGGCTCCAGCACCGGCCAGACATTGGCCAGCATCGTCGGGTGCGCAGCCTCGTTGGGGTGGATGCGGTCGGGCTGGAACAGCGTCTCGGCCGCCGGCGCATCCGCGACGCCGGCCAGCAGGAAGGGCACCAGCGCCGCGCCCTGCTCGCGCGCCACCGTCGTGAACAGCGCGGCGAAGTCGCTGCCGTAGCGCCGGCCGTAGTTCGGCGGCACCTGCATGCCCACGACGACGACGCGCGCGCCGGCCGCCTTGGCCTGGCGCGCCATCTCGGCGAGGTTGTCGCGCGTCATCGCCAGCGGCAGGCCGCGCAGCGCGTCGTTGCCGCCCAGTTCGAGGATCACGTGCGTCGGTGCGTGGGCCTTGAGCAGCGCGGGCAGGCGCGAGCGGCCGCCGGAGCTGGTGTCGCCGCTGATGCTCGCATTGACCACGCGCGCCGGGATGCGGCGCTCGGCCAGGCGGCGTTCGAGCAGTGCCACCCAGCCGCTGCCGCGCTTCAGGCCGTATTCCGCCGACAGGCTGTCGCCGACGACCAGCACCGTCCAGCGCGGGGTCGCGCCCTGCGCCGGACCGGCGGCGGCCGAGAGCCCCGCCAGGCCGGAGGCCGCCACCAGCGCGGTACAGTGCGCCAGCCATTGCCGGCGCGTCGCGCCGGAACGAGACACCCACTCATCCATGTCGGAACCCATCATCGCCGTCGACCGTGTGACCAAGCAGGTCCAGGACTCGTCCGGCACGTTGACGATTCTCCACGAGATCGATTTCTCCCTCGAGGCGCGGCAGTCGGCCGCGATCGTCGGCGCCTCCGGTTCGGGCAAGAGCACGCTGCTGTCGATCATCGCCGGGCTGGACACGCCGACCTCCGGCACCGTGCGGCTGGCGGGCATCGACCTGTTCGCGATCGACGAAGACGCGCGCGCGGCGGTGCGCGCGGCCAAGCTCGGCTTCGTGTTCCAGAGCTTCCAGCTGCTGGGCAACCTGACCGCGCTCGAGAACGTGATGCTCCCGCTCGAACTGCAGGGCCGCCCCGACGCGCGCGCCCGGGCCACCGAGATGCTGGGCCGAGTCGGCCTGGGCGAACGGCTGCGGCACTACCCGAAGGTGCTGTCGGGCGGCGAGCAGCAGCGCGTGGCGCTGGCGCGCGCCTTCGTCGTCGAACCCGCGGTGCTGCTGGCCGACGAGCCCACCGGCAGCCTCGACTTCGCCACCGGCGAGAAGGTCATGGCGCTGATGTTCGACCTGAACCGCGAGGCCGGCACGACGCTGGTGCTGGTCACGCACGACGCGGCGATCGCCGCACGCTGCGATAGGCAGCTGCGCATCGAGGCCGGCCGGCTCGACATCGGCGCGCTGGCGATGTGAGTCGCGCCGCGCGGGCCGGCCCATGAAAAAGGCGCCCCGCGGGGCGCCTTCGTGTCGGCTCCGGGGCCGGGCCGGCATCACTGGCTGAACTTGTAGTCGGTCTTGGCCTTCGCGCGGATGTCGTCGCGGAACTTGCCCATCTTGGCCTGCTGCAGGCTCTGCGAGATCTGGCCCTTGACCTCTTCCAGCGGCGGGAACTTCGCCTCGCGTGTGTCCTCGAGCTTGATGATGTGCCAGCCGAACTGAGACTTCACGGGGGCGTCGGTCATCTCGCCCTTCTTCAGCGCCAGCAGCGCCTGCGAGAACTCGGGCACGTAGGAGCTCGGGTTCGCGAAGTCGAGGTCGCCGCCGTTGGCGCCCGAGCCCGGATCCTTCGAGTTCTTCTTGGCCAGGTCCTCGAACTTGGCCCCGCCCTTGATCTGGGCGATCAGGGCCTTGGCCTCGTCTTCCTTCTCGACCAGGATGTGGCGTGCGCGGTATTCGGTGCCGCCGCCCGACTGGGCCTTGAACTTGTCGTACTCGGCCTGGATCTCGGCGTCGGAGACCGGGTTCTTCTTCTGGTAGTCGGCGAACAGTTCGCGGATCAGCAGCGTCTGGCGCGCGAACTCCATCTGCGACTTGAACGCGGGCGTGGCCGCCAGGCCGCGCTTCTCGGCCTCCTGCATGAACATCTCGCGCATCACGACCTCGTCGCGCACCTGCGCCTCGAGCTCGGGCGTGCGCGGCCGGTCGGGCTGCTGGCGCAGCGCCTGCTCGAGCAGCGCCTCGGCGCGGGCCTTGGGCACGGCCTTGCCGTTGACGATGGCGATGTTCTGGGCGGCGGCCGCCAGCGGCAGCGCGAGCAGCGCGGCCAGGAGGGCCGGCGAGACGCGGCGGGCGACGAATGTGGGCTTCATGGGAGGTCTTTCTGGCGAAAACGCGTGCGGGGAAGGGAGGATCGAAGGGCCGGCGGCGCGCGCCGGTGTTCCGCGGGGCGGAGGGTCACGGCGGCTCAGGGTTCGCCGGGGGCCCGGGCGTCGATGGCCAGCGCGTGCACGCCACGCGGGATCACGTCCTGCAGGGCATCATAAACGAGGCGATGACGGCCCAATCGCGACACGCCGGCGAAGCGCGGCGACACCACGCGCACGCTGAAATGACGGCCCTCGCGCGCACCGGCATGGCCGGCATGCAGGTGGCTGTCGTCCTGCACCTCGAGCGTTTCGGGTTGCAGGCCGGCGCGCAGCGCGCGCTCGAGGTCCTGGGCGGTGACGGCCATGCCGGGCAGCGTCAGCGCGTCGGGCCGCCGGCCTCGGCCTCGGGCTTCACGTGGCGGCCGATGTACAGACCCTGCGCGATCGTGAAGACCAGCATCAGGCCGATGCCGCCGAAGAGCTTGAAGTTGACCCAGATGTCGGTCGGGAAGCTGTAGGCCACGTAGATGTTGAGCAGGCCCATCATCGCGAAGAAGGCGATCCAGGCGAAGTTCAGCCGCTGCCACACCGCGGCCGGCAGTTCGAGCTGCTCGCCGATCAGCACCTGCAGCAGGTTCTTGCGGAAGAACGCCTGGCTGACCCAGAACGACAGGCCCATGACCCAGTACAGCACGCTGGGCTTCCACTTGATGAAGGTCTCGTTGTGGAACCACACCGTCGCGCCACCCAGCACCGTGACGAGCGCGAAGCTGACCCACAGCATCATGTCGACCTTCTTGCCGCGCAGCAGCGTCACCGCCACCTGGGCCAGCGTCGCGGCGATGACCACCAGCGTGGCCAGCAGCACCGGCGCCTCGCCCTGGCCGACGACGCCGCCCGAGACGAGCGCACCGAAGTGGTCGGAGGCAAAGGTCGCGGCCGCGTCCTTGTTGCCTTCGGCGAACTTGAAGGTGCCGAAGAACAGCAGGATCGGCAGGAAGTCGAGCAGCAGCTTCATTTGGGCGCGAAGTGTATCGCGGCCGAATTGATGCAGAAGCGCTCGCCGGTGGGCTCGGGGCCGTCGGGGAAGACGTGGCCGAGGTGCGAGCCGCAGCGGTGGCAGCGCACCTCGATGCGCACCATGCCGTGGCTGCGGTCGACGACGCGCTCGACGACCTCGCCGTTGATCGCGGCGTAGTAGCTCGGCCAGCCGCAGCCGGCGTCGAACTTGGTGCGCGACTCGAACAGCGGCGTGCCGCAGCCGACGCAGTTGTAACGGCCGTCGGCCCAGTGGTCCCAGTACTCGCCGCTGAAGGGCCGCTCGGTCGCCGCGTGGCGCGCGACCTCGTACTGCAGGGGCTCGAGCGACGCCCGCCATTCGGCGTCGGTCTTCTTGACTTCGTAATCGGACATGATCGGATGGGGGCTCCGGTGACCGGCGCCGCTGCGCGCAGGAGGGACACCGAGTTTATCGGCGCCGGCGCACCTGCGCCGGACCAGGGGAAAGCGCGTCCTTACCCGGCAGAATCGGTGACCGATGGACACGATTGCACTGACGCTGCTGAACGGGCTGAGCTACGGGCTGCTGCTGTTCATGCTGAGCTCGGGCCTGACGCTGATCTTCAGCATGATGGGCGTGCTGAACTTCGCCCACGCGAGCTTCTACATGCTCGGCGCCTACCTCGGCCAGGCGTTGGCCGCGCGGCTCGGCTTCGGCACCGCGCTGTGGCTCGCGCCGCTGGCCGTGGGGGGCCTGGGGGCGGCCTTCGAGCACCTGTGCCTGCGGCGCGTGCACCGCCACGGGCACGTGGCCGAACTGCTGGTGACCTTCGGCGCGGCCTACGTCATCGTCGAGGCGGTGCAACTCGTCTGGGGCCGCGGGCCGCTCGAGTTCCACCCGCCGGACTGGCTCGCCGGACCGGCCTTCACGCGGGTGCGCGACGCCGCCGGCGCCTCCTGGGTGGCCGGTGCGGCCGAGGCCTGCGCCGCGGCCGGAACGTCCTGCACGCCGTTTCCGGCGACGCGCGTGTTCATGATGGGCGTGGCGCTGGCCATGCTCGCCGCGCTCGCGGCGCTGCTGGCGCTCACCCGCGTCGGGATGGTGATCCGCGCGGCGCTGACGCACCCGCGCATGGTCGAGGCGCTGGGCCACGACCTGCCGAAGGTCTACATGGGCGTGTTCGGCGCCGGGGCGGCGCTCGCCGCGCTGGCCGGCGTGATCGGCGGCAGCACCTTCGTCACCGAGCCCGGCATGGCGGCGGCGGTCGGCTCGGTGGTGTTCGTCGTCGTCGTCGTGGGCGGCGTGGGCTCGCTCGGCGGCGCCTTCGCCGCGTCGGTGCTGATCGGCCTGCTGCAGACCGCCGCGGTCGGCTTCGACCGGCCGCTGTTCGGCGGGCCGAGCCTGGCGCAGCTGGCGCCGGCGCTGCCGTTCGCGCTGCTCGTGGCGGTGCTCGCGTGGCGCCCCGCCGGGCTGTTCGCGCCGCGGCGGGGGTGAGCGATGGCGACCCGCAGCGCCGCTCGACGCCTCGCGCCCTGGGCCGCCTATGCGCTGCTGCTGGCGCTGGCGCCCTGGGTCTTCCCGAGCCCGCTGGCGCTGAACATGCTGTCGCAGATCGGCATCGGCATCGTCGCCTGCCTGTCGTTCAACCTGCTGTTCGGCCAGGGCGGCATGCTCAGCTTCGGCCACGCGGTCTACACCGGCCTGGGCGGCTACGCGGCCATCCACGCGATGAATGCCGCGGCGCAGGGCGCCCTGCCGGTTCCGCTGGTGGCCGTGCCGCTGCTCGGCGGCCTGGCCGGCCTGGGCGTGGCCTGGCTGCTGGGCGGCCTGGCCACGCGCCGCGCCGGCACGAGCTTCGCGATGATCACGCTGGGCCTGGGCGAACTGGTCGTCGCGCTCACGCCGCTACTGCCAAGTGTGTTCGGCGGCGAGGGCGGCATCGCCGGCAACCGCGTCTACGGCAGGCCCTGGTTCGGCCTGGATTTCGGCGCGGCGATCGAGGTCTACGGCCTGATCGCCGTCCACGCCTACGCCTGCACCGCGGCGCTGTACGCCTTCACGCGCACGCCGCTGGGCCGCCTGCTCAACGCCGTGCGCGACAACGACGAGCGCGTCGCCTTTCTCGGCACCGACCCGCGGCGCGTGCGCCATCGCGCCTTCGCCATCGCCGGCTTCTTTGCCGGCGTGTCGGGCGCGCTGGCGGCGATCCTGTTCGAGATCGTGACGCCCGAGGTGCTCGGCGCCTCGCGCTCCGGCACGGTGCTGCTGTTCACCGTGCTCGGCGGCAGTGCGGCGTTCGCCGGGCCGGTCGTCGGCGCGGTGCTGATGGTGCTGGCGACCGTGGCGCTGTCGGGTCTGACGCCGGCCTGGCTGCTCTACGTCGGCCTGGCCTTCGTCGGCGTGGTGATGGTGGCGCCGGGCGGACTGGTCGGCATGGCCTCGGCCTGCGCCGGACGCCTGCGCCGCGACGGCCTGCGGGCGCTCGCGCCGCTGGGCCTGGCCGGGCTGGCCGGCGCCGCGATGGCGTTCGCCGGCGTGGCCGGGATGGTCGAGATGGCCTACCACCTGCGGCTCGACGACGCCCGCAGCGCGCCGCCGGCCGTGTTCGGCCTGGCGCTCGACACCGCCTCGGCCGCCGCCTGGGCGGGCGCGGCGCTGCTGGCCGGCGCCGGCCTCGCGCTGGCGGCCTGGGCCGGCGGGCGCCTGCGCGGCCGGGAGGGCGCGGCATGACGCCGCCGGCGCTCGAACTGCGCGGGCTGCACCACGCCTTCGGCGCGACCGAGGTCCTGCGCGGCGCGAGCCTGCAGGTGCGGCCCGGCGAGCGGGTCGCGCTGATCGGGCCGAACGGCGCGGGCAAGTCGACGCTGTTCAACCTGGCCAGCGGCCGCCACGCGCCGACCCGCGGCGAGATCCTGCTGCACGGCCGGCGCATCGACGGCCTCGCGCCGCACCGCATCCACCGCCTGGGGCTGGCGCGCAGCTTCCAGGTCAGCAGCGTGTTCGCCCGGCTGTCGGCCTTCGAGAACCTGCGCTGCGCGCTGCTCGCGGCCCGTGACGACGGCCTGGCGTTCTGGCGCCGCCTGTCGCGGCAGGCGGAGGTGAACGGCCGGGCGCTGGCGCTGCTCGCCCGCCTGGGGCTGGCCGACCGCCGCGACACGCCCGCCGCCGACCTGGCCTACGCCGAGCAGCGCGCGCTCGAGCTCGGCCTGGCGCTGGCCAGCGGTGCTGCGACGCTGCTGCTGGACGAGCCCACGGCGGGCATGAACCGCAGCGAGTCCGCGCGCTGCGTCGCGCTGATCCGCGAGCTGACGGCCGGCCGTTCGCTGCTGATCGTCGAACACGACATGGGCGTCGTCTTCGAACTGGCCGACCGCGTGGCCGTGCTGGTGCGCGGCGAGGTCATCGCCTTCGACACGCCGGCCGCGGTGCGCGCCGACCCGCGCGTGCAGGCGGCCTACCTCGGCGCCGGGCTGCCGAGCCCGGCGGGGCCATGCTGATCGTCGACGACCTGCACGCGCAGTACGGCGCGAGCCGGGTGCTGCACGGCGTCGGCCTGCGGGTGCGGCCGGGCGAGGTCGTCGGCCTGCTGGGACGCAACGGCTCGGGCCGCTCGACGGCGCTGAAGGCGATCATGGGCCTGGTCGAGGCACGCGGCCGCGTGGACTGGAAGGGCCGCTCGCTCGCCGGCCGCGCGCCGTTCGAGATCGCGCGCGCCGGGCTGGGCTACGTGCCCGAGACGCGCGACGTCTTCCCGACGCTGACGGTGCAGCAGAACCTGTGGCTCGGCCAGCGGCGCGGCGCGGCGCGCCCGCCCTCGTTCGACGAGATGTACGCGCTGTTCCCGGCGCTGGCCGAGCGCCGCGGCGCGCCGGCGGGCGTGCTGTCGGGCGGCGAGCAGCAGATGCTGGCGATCGCACGGGCGCTGATGGGCGCGCCCGAGCTGCTGCTGGTCGACGAGCCCACCGAGGGCCTCGCGCCCCAGGTGGTCGAAACCGTCGCGCGCGTGCTGCTCGCGCAGGCGCGCGCCGGCGTCGGCGTGCTGCTGGCCGAGCAGAAGCTGTCGATCGTGCCCGACATCGCCGGGCGCTGCTGCGTGATGGGCCGCGGCCGGGTCGTCTTCGACGGCACGCCGGACGAACTGCGCCGCAGCGACGCCCTGCGGCGCGAGTGGCTGGAGGTGTGATGCTGTCCAATGCGCGACGGCCCGCCGGGCCGGCCTGCCCCTAGAATCGAACGATCGTTCTATTTCGTCCCCACCCGACCCGAGGGCCCGCATGACCGCCACCCTACAGACCCGCGGCGCCGTTGCCGTGATCACCCTGGACAACCCGCCGGTCAACGGCCTGGGATACGCAACCCGCGTGGCCGTGGCCGCGGCGGTGGAACGCGCCAACGCCGACGCCGGCGTGGCCGCGATCGTCATCACCGGTGCCGGCAAGGCCTTCTCGGGCGGCGCCGACATCCGCGAGTTCGACTCGCCCAAGGCGCTGGCCGAGCCCAACCTGCTGAGCCTGATCGCGCTGCTGGAGGCGAGCGACAAGCCCGTGGTCGCCGCGGTCAACGGCGTGTGCATGGGCGGCGGGCTCGAGCTGGCGCTGGGCTGCCACTACCGCGTGGCGTCGCCGGGCGTGCCGGTGGCGCTGCCCGAGGTCAAGATCGGGCTGATCCCCGGCGCCGGCGGCACGCAGCGCCTGCCGCGCGCGATCGGCGTCGAGAACGCGCTGAACATGATCGTCTCAGGCGAGCCGGTGAACACCGACCGGCTCGCGGCGATCCCGGGCCAGGCCCTGTTCGACCGCCTCGTCGACGGCGACCTGCTCGAAGGCGCGCTCGCCTTCGCTGCCGAGATCGCCGGCGTGCGCCCGCTGCCGCGGGTGCGCGACCGCCGCGCCGAGCACCCGCAGGCCGAGGCCTACTTCCAGTTCGCGCGCAACACCGTCAAGGCGGTCGCGAAGCACTACCCGGCGCCGCTGCGCTGCGTGGACGCGGTCGCCCAGGCGGTGACGCAGCGCTTCGACGAGGGCCTGCGCCGCGAGCGCGAGGCCTTCGTCAACCTGATGTTCACGCCCGAGTGCAAGGCACTGCGCCACGCCTTCATGGCCGAGCGCGCCGCCGGCAAGATCGCCGACGTGCCGGCCGACACGCCGCTGCGCGCGGTGCGCTCGCTGGCCATCGTCGGCGCCGGCACGATGGGCGGCGGCATCGCGATGAACTTCCTGAACGCCGGCCTGCCGGTGGTGCTGCTCGAAACCCGCCAGGACGCCCTGGACCGCGGCCTGGCGACCATCCGCAGGACCTACGAGGGCCAGGTGAAGAAGGGCCGGCTGACGCCCGAGAAGCTCGAGGCGCGGCTCGCGCTGCTCAAGCCGACCCTGGACTACGGCGACCTGAAGGACGCCGACATGGCGATCGAGGCGGTGTTCGAGGACCTCGCCGTCAAGGAGCAGGTCTTCCGCGCGCTCGACGCGGTGATGAAGCCCGGCGCGATCCTGGCCAGCAACACCTCGACGCTCGACCTGGACCGCATCGCGGCCTTCACCGCGCGCCCGCAGGACGTGATCGGCACGCACTTCTTCAGCCCGGCGCACGTGATGAAGCTGCTCGAGGTCGTGCGCGGCGCGAAGACCGCGAAGGACGTGCTCGCCACCGTGATGGCGCTGGGCCGGAAGATCCGCAAGACCTGCGTCGTCTCGGGCGTGTGCGACGGCTTCATCGGCAACCGCATGATCGAGCAGTACAGCCGGCAGGCGACCTTCCTGCTCGAGGAGGGCTGCACGCCGGCGCAGGTCGACCGCGCGATCGAGGCCTTCGGCTTCGCGATGGGGCCGTTCCGCATGGGCGACCTGGCCGGCAACGACGTCGGCTGGTACATCCGCAAGCGCCGTTATGTCGAGAAGCCCGAGATCCGCTACAGCAGGACGGCCGACCTGCTGTGCGAGATGGGGCGCTACGGCCAGAAGACCGGCGCCGGCTGGTACGACTACCCCCCCGGCCGGCGCGACCCGATCCCGTCGCCGCTGGTCACCGAGATGATCGAGCAGCACCGCGCGTCGCTGGGCCTCGCGCCGCGCCGCATCGACGACGCCGAGATCGTGCAGCGGCTCGTGTACTCGCTCGTGAACGAGGGCGCCCGGCTGCTCGACGAGGGCATCGCGCAACGCGCCGGCGACATCGACATGGTCTACCTGACGGGCTACGGCTTTCCGCCGTGGCGCGGCGGCCCGATGCAGTACGCCGACGAGATCGGGCTGTTCAACGTCGTGCAGGCCATGAAGCGCTTCGCGAAGAACCCGCACGACGATGCCGGCTTCTGGCAGCCCGCGCCGCTGCTCGCGCGCCTGGCCGCCGACGGCCGGACCTTCCACTGAACCGGACCGACACCATGACCCGAGCCGTCATCGTCTCCACCGCCCGCACCCCGCTCGCGAAGAGCTGGAAGGGATCGTTCAACCTGACCCACGGCGCCACGCTCGGCGGGCACGCCGTCGCCGCCGCGGTGGCGCGCGCCGGCATCGCGCCCGACGAGGTCGAGGACGTGATCATGGGCTGCGCCAACCCCGAGGGCGCCACCGGCTGGAACATCGCGCGCCAGGTCGCGCTGCGCGCCGGGCTGCCCATCGGCGTGCCCGGCATGACCGTCAACCGCTTCTGCTCGTCGGGCCTGCAGACGATCGTGCTCGCCGCGCAGCGCATCGTCGCGGGCGAGGGCAGCGTCTACGCGGCCGGCGGCGTCGAGAGCATCTCGTGCGTGCAGCAGGAGATGAACCTGCACATGTTCAAGGACCCCTGGCTCGAGCAGCACAAGCCCGAGAGCTACTGGCCGATGCTGCAGACCGCCGAGGTCGTCGCCCGGCGCTACGGCGTCCCGCGCGAGCGCATGGACCGCTTCGGCGCCGAGAGCCAGCGCAAGGCCTGCGCGGCGCAGGCCGCGGGCCGCTTCGCCGAGGAGATCGCGCCGATCACCGTCACCGCCGGCGTGGCCGATCCGGTGAACGGCATGCGCACGAAGACGCTGACGGTGAGCACCGACGAGGGCCTGCGCGAGGGCACGACCTACGAGGCGGTGGCGGCGATCAAGCCGGCCACG
>ERZ795044.5384-NODE-5384-length-10372-cov-7.231463_pt1 | contig 10372 bp, 9 predicted proteins | sample MGYA00375128_ERZ795044 | MGnify/ENA primary metagenome ERZ795044 (study PRJEB30173, sample SAMN05720213) | anaerobic digester metagenome | isolation source: active sludge of municipal wastewater-treating anaerobic digesters | place: USA | collected 2014-12-22 ... | reverse complement strand
CGTTCCGACTCGCCTCGTCGAAGTTCCGGGCGCCGCTGCACGCGTTCCGACGAAATACGTCGACGTTTCGGTTGACGCCGTACACGTTCCGGCGCGCCACGTCGACGTCCCGAGCGACACCGCACGCGCTCCGACTCGCCTCGTCGAAGTTCCGGGCGCCGCTGCACGCGTTCCGACGAAACACGTCGAAGGCCCGGGCGCCGCTGCACGCGTTCCGGCGCGCCACGTCGACGTCCCGAGCGACACCGCACGCGTTCCGACTCGCCTCGTCGAAGTTCCGGGCGCCGCTGCACGCGTTCCGACGAAACACGCCGACGTTTCGGTTGACGCTGCACACGTTCCGGTGCGCCGCATCAACGTTCCGGTCGACGCGGCACCCGTTCCGGCGTATCGCGTCGACGCGTCGGGCGACGCGGTTCACGGTTCGACGAAATACGTCGACGTTACGCGCAGGTGCGCCCAGCGTTCGCGTGACCTCGCCGACGTCGCGGCATTGTTTGTCGATCTCCTCGGGGGAACGCTGGGAGCTCGGACCAACCTGGGACCGTCGCCGCGTGCGAAAGCGGGGCCAGTCGCCCGGTTACCGCGCGGCGCGCTCCGCCAGGATGCGCTGCCGCTCCTGCCACACAGCCACCACTCCCGGGATGATCGAGAGGATGATGATGGCCAGGACCACGAGGGAGAAGTTGTCCTTCACCACCGGGATGTTGCCGAAGAAGTAGCCGGCAAAGAGCATCAGCCCCACCCACGCCACGCCACCGCTGATGTTGTACGCCGCGAACCGCTGGTACGACATGGTACCGGCGCCCGCGACGAATGGGGCAAAGGTGCGGATGATCGGGACAAACCGGGCGAGGATGATCGTCTTCCCGCCGTGGCGCTCGTAGAACTCGTGCGTGCGCTGGATGTGTTCCTTCTTGACGAGGGGCAGCCGCCCCGCGGCCGCCTGCGCCCCCAGCCTGGACCCCAGCCAGTAGTTCACTGCGTCGCCCAGGATGGCGCAGACCGTCAGGAGGACGAAGAGGGCCACGATGCTCAGCGACCCGGTCGCGGCGGCCAGCGCCCCCGTGGCGAAGAGGAGCGAATCGCCTGGGAGGAATGGGGTTACGACCAGCCCGGTCTCGCAGAAGATGATGAGCGCCAGCACCACATACGTCCACACGCCCGCCCAGCTCACGAGCGTGGCGAGGTGGGCGTCCAGGTGCAGGACGTAGTCGACGAACGTATGGATCAGGTCCATGAGACTGGGAAAGGGGGAGACGCCGGTCTCTGTGCAAGCCTCAGGCCGCGGGAGACGATTCGCTGGCCGGTCGAGCATCGCGGGGATCGGGCGGGGGAGGGGAACGCCGCGCCCTCCCCGCCGGCCCGTCCGGGCTCCGCATCAGTTCGTGGTGGCCCCGAGCAGGCGAAGGGCACCGCGCACGGCGCCACGCACCGGGACCAGTTCCTCCTCCCGCAGCTGGGCCCCCGGGACCGCCGTCTTGAGGCGGTGCACCATGCGCTTGCGCAGGAGCGTCCCCTTGGCCAGCAGCCCGCCGCCTAACGCCAACGGCACCGCAGCCCGCTCGTCGCCAAAGAGCTGGCGCGCCAGGGTGCGGGCGTGGAGCACGAGCTCCTCGACCGCGAGCGTCACCAGCGAGTTGGCGCGCAGGTCCCCCCCTTGAGCCACGCTCAGGACGACCGGGGCGAGCGTGGCGAGCGTCGCCGGCGTGGCAGCAGCCCCCCACGCCACGAGGTCGGCCACCTCATTCACCTCGGCGGCCGTCAGCACCGCCCCCGTGAGCTGCGTCTCGGGTTCGCGCCCGTCGTACGACGCGGTGACGATGCTCAGCGCCCGGCGCCCGATCCAGGCGCCACTCCCTTCGTCACCGCAGTTGGGACCCCAGCCGCCGCAGCGGGCGAAGGCCCCGGCGGGGCCTCGGCCATACCCTACCGATCCGGTGCCGCTGATCACCAGCAGCCCCGGCCCATCGCCAAAGGCGTCGTCGAGCGCGATCATGGCGTCGGGATGCACGGCCACGTCCTCGGCCAGCTCGCGGCTCATGAGCGCCTGCCAGAGGGCGTCGCGCTCCGCGTCGCGCCCCGCGCCGGCCACGCCGACGCAGAGCACCTTGGGGACCACGTGCGTCATGTCGCAGGCGGCGAGCGCGTCCTTGATGGTCGCCGCGATCATGTCGGCCGACTTCTCGGCTTCCCCGGGGCGCACCGCGCTCGGGCCGCCTTCGACCGTGACGATCTCCTTCCCGGTCTCGTCGGCGACCATCACGCGCGTGCGCGAGCCGCCGCCGTCGACGCCTACGACGATCGCAGTCATGCCCCCCCCTTGGACGGAGTGGACATCGAGGGCGGAACGACGGCGGGATGAGTGAGCGACGACAGCATGCCGGTGAGGAACGTGATGGTGGTGCCGATGAGGACGTACCAAGGCCAGGCGATGGCGCCCAGCGGGCCAAGGGACTCGGCGAGCGAAGGATAAGCGGCCGAGAGCTGCTTTGCGAAGACCACGAACGTCATCGACAGGATTCCCACGGCCATCCCCGTGATCGCGTCGCGCTGGTTGGCGCGCCGCCAGCCGAGCCCGAGCGCAAAGGCGCCTAACAAGCCGCCGTAGGTGAAGGAGGCGATCGAGAGGGCGACCACGACCACCGGCGTTCCCTGGTTCTTGTAGAGGAGCGCGCCGCCGATCAGAATCACCGCCCAGCCGAGCGTGAAGAGCTTTCCCGCGCGATACACGGCAGGGTCGTCGGCCTTGCGCCCGCTCAGCGGCAGGTAGATGTCGTGCGTCGTGGCAGCGGCCAGCGAGTTGAGCGAGCCTGACACGGTGCTCATCGCGGCCGCGAGGATGGCCGCGACCACCAGACCGGTCATGCCCGGCGGCATCACCTCGATGATGAACGTCGGAAAGATCTCGTCGGGCTTGGCGAACGTGCGCGCGTCGTAGTACGCGTAGAGCCCCACCCCGATGAAGAGGAAGAGGAGGAACTGCCCCAGCACCGCGAAGCCGCTGCCGATGAGTGAACGACGGGCATCGCGCAGGTTGTTGGACGCCAGGAGCCGCTGCACGATGAGCTGGTCCGCACCATGGCTCGCCATCGACAGGAAGCCGCCGCCGATCACGCCGGCCCACAGCGTGTGTGGCTTGCTCACGTCGGTGGAGAGGTCGATGACGCGCAGCTTGCCTTCGGCGCCGGCGCGCGAGAGGATGGCCGACCACCCCCCGTCGACGCCATCGCCGATGAGGTACAGCGCCGCAAACCCGCCCGCCAGATACACGCCGGTCTGCAGCACGTCGGTCCACACCACCGCTCGCATCCCGCCCTCGTACGTGTAGACCAGGGTGAACGCGCCCAGGATGAGGATCGAGACTGGCGTGACGTATTCCACCGGGATCGACGGCCCGAGAATCAGGGCAATCGGGATCGCCGTCGCGAACACGCGCACCGAGTCGCCAAAGGCGCGGGTCACCATGAAGGTGATGGACGCGAAGCGTCGCGTTGCCAGGCCAAAGCGACGTTCGAGCAGTGCATACGCCGTGACCAGCTCTCCCTGGAAGTATCGCGGCAGCAGGACATACGACACGATGATGCGTCCGACGATGTAGCCGAACACCACCTGCAGGAACGAGAAATCGCCGAGGTACGCGAGACCGGGGATCGAGATGAAGGTGAGAGCGCTCGTCTCGGTGGCCACGACCGAGAAGAGGATCGCCCACCAGGGGATCGCCTGGGAGGCGACGAAGTAGTCACGGGCACTCTTTTGCCCGCGGCCGAGCCAGACGCCTAACGCCGTGGTCCCGCCCATATAGGCGACCAGCACGACGATGTCGAGGACGGTGAAGCTTCCCATTATGCCGCCCCCTTACACGACGACATACGCCTCCATGGCGAAGTACTCAGCCAGCCCGAGCCGGTCGAGCAGCGCGGCCGTGTCCTTGTTCCGGGCCTCGACGCGCTGCCAGAACTCGCGGTCGTCCTGGCCGGGGAAGGGGGCCGAGTCCTTCTGCGACTGGTGCTTGAAGATCGCCTGGATCTTGAGGCGCAGTTCGTCCTGCGAGATCGGGACGAGCCAGGTCGCATCGGTGATCGGCCACTCCTGCCACGCGCCGCGGTAGAGCCAAACCTCGGGAGTCGGCTTCCCCTCGGCGCGCAGCGCGTCGAGCGCCCCCTCGATCGCTTCCTTGCACATCCGGTGCGTGCCATGCGGGTCGGAGAGGTCGCCCGCCACGAAGATGATCGCCGGGCGCGTATCTTCGATCGCTGCCTTCACGATCGCCACGTCGGCCGGGCCGATCGGGTCCTTGCGCACCTTCCCGGTTTGATAGAAGGGCAGGTTGAGAAAGCGCGCCGCACTGCTCTGCATCCCGAGCGTCTCGATCCCCGAGATCGCCTCCGACTCGCGAATGATGCGCTTGATGTCCTGCACCTCGGGCGTATCGACGTCGCCCGGGTGCTTGGCGTCGAGAAAGCCGTACACCCGGTCGCGCATCGCCTCGATTGCCGCCACGTCGAGCTGGCGGTCGTGGGCGAGTCGCACGAGGAAGTCGACGTAGCGCCGGACGTCATGGTCGAAGACGGCGATGTTGCCGCTCGTCATGTAGGCGACCGTGATGGCGTTGTCGTTGAGGACCAGCTTGCGCAGGATCCCGCCCATCGAGATCACGTCGTCGTCGGGATGCGGCGAGAAGCAGAGGATGCGCGTCTCTTCCGGCAGCTTCGACCGCCCCTTGATCTTCGCGCCTAACGCGTTGAAGACGTGGCCGTTCACCTCGCCGGCGCTCCCGAACTTGGCCACCAGCGAGGAGAGGTGGTGCTCGGCATAGTCGCGCTGCGTCAGCTTGAGGATCGCCTTGCCCTCCTTGAGCGACAGCCAGACCACCGCGCGGATCGTGAGCCCCTCGGTCCAGGTGACCTCGTCCAGCAGCCACGGCGTGGCGATGCGCGTGAGGTCGGCGGCCGCGGCGCGGTCGATGTAGAAGCGGGTGGCCGGGTGACGCTGCAGGAACGTCGCCGCCACGTCGACGGCGATGTCGCCCTCCACGGCACGGCGCACGATCGCCGACTTGTGCTCACCGGTCGCCAGGATCGCGATCTCGCGCGCGTCGAGGATGGAGGCAACGCCCATCGTCAGCGCTTCGCGCGGGACGTTGTCCTCGCCGAAGAAATCGGCCGCCGCGTCGCGCCGCGTGATCATGTCGAGCGTCACCAGGCGGGTGCGGCTCTCGGCGCCCGACCCGGGCTCGTTGAAGCCGATGTGCCCCGTCTTGCCGATGCCGAGGATCTGGAAGTCGATCCCCCCGGCGTCACGGATCGCCACCTCGTAGTCGCGCACGTGCGCCTCGACCGCCGCCCGCGGGATGTCGCCGCGCGGGATGTGCACGTTCTCGGCCTCGATGTCGATCTGCGAGAACAGGTTCTCCCACATGTACCGGTGGTAGGAGTGCACGTTGTCCGGCGCCATCGGGTAGTACTCATCCAGGTTGAACGTCACCACGTGGCGGAAGGAGAGCCCTTCCTCGCGGTGCAACCGGATCAGTTCGCGGTAGACGCCGATCGGCGTGGAGCCGGTCGCGAGGCCGAGGACGCACCGTTGCCCCGAGGCCGCGCGGTCGCGGACAAGCGTGGCGATGCGCGCCGCCACGAGTCGGGCGATGTCCTCGTGCTCGTCGACGACGATGGTGGGGATGCGCTCACGCGAATGGGCGTCGCCGGCGGGGGAATGCGAAAGCCCGCGATTCGTCGACAACGGATCGCGGGCCTCGTCGTGCGCGGCGGCGCCCGGCGTGGTGGTCACGCCAGGAGCCGGGAGAGTCATGGTTCGTTAGGCAGAGAAGGAACTACCGCAGCCGCAGCCGCCGGTGGCGTTCGGGTTCTTGAAGGTGAAGCCCGAACCCTGCATCGACGAAACGTAGTCGATGATCACCTGATTGATGTACTGCGCCGAGAAGGGATCCACGAACATCCGGAATCCCTCGTGCTGGACGATGTAGTCGTCTTCCGCCGCCTGGTCCTCGATGAGCAGCCCGTACTTGAAGCCGCTGCATCCCCCAGGCTGGACGCTCACGCGGAGCCCGCCGACATCCGCCGAGACACCCTCGGCATCCATGAAACGCTTGACCTCGACCGCGGCGACCGGGGTCACGGTAACGACGATATCGGGGTGGACGTTGGTGCTCACGATTGCCTCCATTTGCGATAGGTCGCGAATTGCGACTGGAATGGTCGTTAATCTAGCGGCCGCTCCCCGGGCATTCAAGCAAGGTCGCGTTCTCCGCGCACCCTTGGAGCGCCCCCATCACCGCGTCGGCGACCGCGATCCGCACCCCCCCGATCTTCCGATTTTCGCGCGTGGGGTTCACCCGGTTGGTCAACAGGATCACGAAGACGTCGTTGGCCGGGTCGACCCAGAACGAGGTGCCGGTGAAGCCGGTATGCCCGAACGCCGCGGCCGACATCCGTCGCCCCGCCGAGTTGGACCCGTTCGGCTTCTCCCACCCCAGCGCACGGTTGGAGAGCGGGGAATCGGGCCGAGACGTGAAGCGGGCGATGGTCGCCGAGTCGAGGACCTGCACGCCATCGAGACGCCCGTGATTGAGGTACATCCGGGCCAAGCGGGAGAGATCAGCGGCCGAGGAGAAGAGCCCGGCGTGTGCCGAGATCCCGCCAAGGGCAAAGGCATTTTCGTCGTGTACCTCCCCGCGCAGGTGACGCTGGCGCCACGGGTCCACCTCGGTCGGGGCGATGCGGGCGCGCAGCGACGCGGCCGGGCGCCACGCGGTCTCGCGCATGCCTAACGGGCGAAAGACGATGCGCGTGACAAACTCGTTGAACGGCGTCCCCGACACCCGCGTCACGACCTGCCCGGCGAGAATCGCCCCCAGGTCGCTGTACACCATCCGGGCGCCGGGCACCGTGTCGAGCGGCGTGGCGAAGACGAGGGCGAGCGCCTGCGCCGGCGAGGTGGCCTCCTTGTACAACGGACGCCACGAGGGGAGCCCCGATGAGTGCGACAGCAGGTGGCGCACCGTGACCTTCTCCTTCCCGGCCCCCGTCCACTCCGGGAGGTACCGCTGGACCGGCGCGTCAAGGTCGATCATGCCGTCCTGCACGAGGCGCAACACCCCCGACGTCATCCCGACCACCTTGGTGAGCGAGGCGAGGTCCCACAGCGTGCGTTCGTTAGGCACCGCCGGATCGGCCGCGTCCAGCGTCCCGACCGCCGACTGCGCGAGGATCCCCGCTCGACTGCCGACCAGCGCGACCGCTCCGGGAAAGGCGCTGTCTCGGATGGCCTGCTGCAGCACGCGATCCAGCCGCCCCTGGAGCACGGCGAGGTCAATGCCGCGCGCGGTCGCCACCGAGGCGCTGACGCGCGGGAGCGGCGCCGCCGCAGGCCCCTGACCGGGCAGTCGGCAGGCGGTCGCCGCGAGCACCGACAGCGCCGTCAGGACCGTCCGGTGACGACGCCGGCGCGGGAACGACGGAGCCTGGACGAGCGAATGCGAAGGGGCGGGCGACGGCGAACGGGGCATGGCACGTGTGATGGAAGGTGTTGCGCGAACGGTCGTGCCTCGGCACCTTCGCCCGCAAGAGCGCGCGTCGCCGAGACCGCGTGTCATCGTCTCCTGCCCCGATCCTCGATGCGCCGATTCCTCTGCTTGGCGATGCTGACCCTCGTTCCGCTCGCGGCGTGCGCCCGCCAGGTCACGCTCCAGTCGACCCCCGCCGCCGCCGTCGAGGTCTCGCTCAAGGTCACCAACCGAACCACCCAGGCCATCACGATCTTCGTCCTGGCCGGCGGGACCGAACAGCAGCTCAAGGTCGTCGCGGCCAATGCGACGGAACTGATCCCCGTCCCCGGGGTGACTGGAGGAAGCACGGTGCGCCTGCGCGCCGCACTCGCCGACGGCTCGCGTTCGTACACGCGCGATGGGGTCGTACTCACCGGTGTCTTCGAGTGGCAAGTGCCGTAGTCGCAGGGTTGTAAGTGCCTGCGGACAGGCGTACTTTCAGTGGCTCGGATCATACCGGGCCCGTCCGGTTTTCTGACCGCGTCCCGCCCTAGGCGAACCGCTCGCCATCCCTATCCGCCCCGCATGAAGAGTCTCTGGGAAGCGATCATTCGCGGTTACCTCAAGGTGATCGCCCCCGTGGCGGACTGGATGGTTCGGAAGCGCATCAACCCCAACACCATCACGACCGTTGGGACGATCTGTTCGGTGATTGCGGGTGCCATCTTTGCGGCTGGCCACATTCGGACCGCGGGATGGGTGCTGGGGCTCACGGCGCTCTTTGATGTCCTCGATGGCACCGTGGCTCGGCGCACCGGGCGTTCGACCGTGTTCGGCGCGTTCTACGATTCCACGCTCGACCGCGTCGCGGATGGCGCCCTGCTCGGCGGGCTCACGATCTTCTTCGCCCGCAACGACGTCCATCAGGCCATCCCGCACAGCATGGGGACGCCGATGGTCGCCGTGCTGATCCTCGGGAGCATCGGGACGTTCCTCACGTCGTACACCCGCGCGCGTGCAGAGTCGCTCGGCATCGACGCGAAGGTCGGGATGCTGCAGCGCCCCGAACGCGTGACACTCCTTTCCGCGCCGCAGGCCTTCTTCGGTCTCGCCCTCAACGGGTGGGTCCTCATCACGATCTGCGTCCTGCTCTCGGTGACCGCATGGATCACCGCTGTACAACGCATTCTTTACGTTTACCGCGTGACGAACACTCCGGCGCTCGACGCCGAGGTGGCCCCGTCCGCCCCCGTCGCGCCGACTGCCGGCGCTGAGGCTCGCCGTCCCGCGCCAGCGGGACAGGGCGCCCGCTAATTCGCCTATTCAGGAGAACTGTCCGTGCAGGGTTCGTCTGCTTCTACGCCCCGCGTCGCCGTCCGTCCGGCCACCGGTAAGCTTGGCATCCTGACCCCGGGGCTCGGGGCCGTCGCGACCACCTTCATCGCGGGCGTCGAAAGCGTCCGGCGCGGACTGAGCCAGCCAATCGGTTCGCTCACGCAGATGGCGACCGTTCGCCTCGGCAAGCGCACGGAGCATCGCGCGCCGCTCATCAAGGACTTCGTCCCGCTCACGCCGCTCCAGGACATCGTCTTCGGCGCGTGGGACCCCATTCCGGATGATGCGTACACCGCCGCCAAGAAGGCGGGTGTGCTCGACGACAAGGATCTCGAGCCGCTCAAGGACTTCCTCTCGTCCATCGTCCCGATGCCGGCCGTCTTCGAGTCGCGGTACGTCACGCGCCTCACGAACACGACCAACGTCAAGACGGGCAAGACCAAGCGCGACCTCGCCGAACAGCTGCGCCAGGACATTCGCGACTTCAAGGCGAAGAACGGGTGTGAGCGCGTCGTCGCCGTCTGGTGCGCCTCCACGGAGACCTTCATCAAGCCGGGGCCGCAGCATGCGACCATCGAGCAGTTCGAACGCGCGATGGAAGCGAACGACGATGCCATCGCGCCGGCGATGCTGTACGCGTGGGCCTGCATCATGGAGGACGTCCCGTACTGCAACGGCGCCCCCAACCTCGCGGTCGATACCCCGGCGCTGCTGGAGCTGGCCAACCGGCGCGGCGTCCCGATCTCGGGCAAGGACTTCAAGACCGGGCAGACCTGGATGAAGACCGTCATTGCCCCCGGCATCAAGGCGCGCATGCTTGGCCTGGCTGGATGGTACTCCACCAACATCCTCGGCAACCGTGACGGTGAAGTGCTCGACGATCCTGCGTCCTTCAAGACGAAGGAGGAGTCGAAGCTGTCGGTGCTCCACACCATCCTGCAGCCCGAGCAGTACCCGGCGCTGTACAAGGACTTCTCACACGTCGTGCGCATCAACTACTACCCGCCGCGCGGCGACAACAAGGAAGGGTGGGACAACATCGACATCTTCGGGTGGATGGGCTATCCGATGCAGATCAAGGTGAACTTCCTGTGCCGCGACTCGATCCTTGCGGCGCCGATGGTGCTCGACCTCGCGCTCCTCTCCGACTTCGCGCACCGCGCCGGCATGAAGGGGATCCAGGAGTGGCTCTCGTTCTACTACAAGAGCCCGATGGCCGCGCCAGGGCTGCAGCCCGAGCACGACCTGTTCATCCAGCAGACCAAGCTCAAAAACACGCTGCGTCACCTCATGGGTGAAGAGCAGATCACGCACCTTGGCCTCGAATACTACGCCTCATGATCCGACGGCTCCGGCTCGCGCTGGCAGCGAGCGTCCTGGCGTTGGGCGCGGTTGCGTGCGGCCCAACCGGCCCGCAACCGCAGGTCCGCCTCTTCACGGACGACTACTCGATTGCCATTTCGTTCGATCCGGCACCGCCGTGCGCGCTGGAGCAGGTCGAGTTCAAGGTGGTGGTACGCGATGCCAAGA
>ERZ795044.5382-NODE-5382-length-10374-cov-7.548600_pt1 | contig 10374 bp, 6 predicted proteins | sample MGYA00375128_ERZ795044 | MGnify/ENA primary metagenome ERZ795044 (study PRJEB30173, sample SAMN05720213) | anaerobic digester metagenome | isolation source: active sludge of municipal wastewater-treating anaerobic digesters | place: USA | collected 2014-12-22 ... | reverse complement strand
TCCAGCCGACCGTGGTGCGCGGCTTTTCGAAATAGACGCGCATCAGGATGACGAGGTCTTCCTTGTGTTTCTCGGTTTCCTTGGCCAGCTTTTTGGCGTACTCCATCGCCGCGTCGTAATCGTGAATGGAACAGGGCCCAATCACCACCAGCAGACGGTCGTCGGCGCCGTGCAAAATGCGGTGGATCGCCTGACGCGCGGCGTAGGCCGTCTGCGCGGCACGGTTGGACACGGGATATTCACGGAAAATGTGGGCCGGCGGCACCAATTCCTTGATTTCCTTGATACGCAGGTCGTCGGTATTCGGTTTGCTTTGCGGCGTCATGGCCAGCCTCATTCAAATTGCGGAAAGCCGATAATTCTAACGCGCCGGGGCTTATATCAAAAATAACAAGCGTTGCTGAGCGGCCTTCTCAGCGGCCTGCCGTTGTAAACTCCGTTCGATGATTGATCAACAACCCACCCCGCGCATCCGCGTTGAAGCGCTCGATCCCGCCTATGAATCCACTGCTGCAAGCTGGGCTGCCCGGCTGCAATTGCCCACCCAGGGCGAGGCGGAATTTGCCTTGCAGGTCGGTGCTTCTGGTGTGCAGTTTGTCGAGCTTGGGGCGCTGGCCGCTGGGCCGGTCCGCGTTGATTTTGTCGAAGGCGCCGTGGCGCATCGACGCTTGTTTGGTGGCGGCAGCGGACAAATGATTGCCAAGGCGGTTGGCATTCAGGCCGGGGTTCGGCCACGGGTGCTGGATGCCACCGCCGGGCTGGGCCGCGATGCTTTCGTTTTGGCCGAATTGGGTTGTGGCGTCACCATGATCGAACGCCAGGCATTGATCGCAGCGCTGCTGGAAGACGGCTTGCTGCGAGCGCAGGCCGATCCCGAGGTCGCGCCGATTGTGGCGAGAATGTGCCTGCTTTGTGGCAATGCCATTGAATTGATGGCGGCTTGGGCAAGCGAGCCGCCGCAGGTCATTTATCTCGACCCGATGTTCCCGCACCGTGACAAAAGCGCGCTGGTCAAAAAGGAAATGCGCCTGTTCCGCCCACTGGCCGGCAACGACGATGACGCCCCGGCGCTGCTGGCGGCGGCACTCAAGCTGGCGACGCATCGGGTGGTGGTCAAACGGCCGCGCAAGGCGCCCGCCATCGCAGGTGAAAAGCCGGGTTACGTGCTTGAAGGAAAATCGAGCCGCTTCGACATTTATCCGAAGAAAGCGCTGAAAACAAAGACGGGCTGAGCTTTAGCGGCGAAGCTGGAAAGCTGCCATCCCTTATTTCGGTAGTTTCTCGTAAAGCCCGACAGCGCTTTCCATTTCTTCGAGAATACGCTCGCTACTGGTCGCCACGGCAATTTGAGGGCGCTTGTCGGCGCCGACTTTCTGGCCCAGGGCGTTCTCGAAAAAGAACCATTGTTGCTTGACCAACTCCAGCGCATCCTTGATTTGCTGCGTATTGGCCGGCGAAGCGGCAAGCTCCTGATGCGCCGCGGCAAATTCCTTGCGCGCCTTGTCCAGTTCGACCGCACTTTTCACGTCGCCGACGCCCCAGGCCATGGCCTGATAAAACTTCGCCATCCGTTGCGACAACATCCGCTGCCGGCCGGAAATATTGACCAGCCGCCCACTGGTGGTCGCCGATTGTTTCTCGAATTGCCCGGTTCCCAGATTGGCCAGCGCCAGAACTTCTTCTGAAATGGCGAGCACTTTGCCGCCATTTTCCTTTGAAGGCGCCGCACCGATCAGGACATCCTTATAGGCCAGCCAGGATTTCTCCAGCTTGCCGTAGGTTTCCTTGATCTCCGGGGTGGGCGCGTAGTTTTTCAATTCGACCAGTTGCCGGTCGAAAACAGCCATCGAGCTGTCGAGCACCTTCTTGCTGCGGTCAACCTCGATTTGTTGGCCAATTTGAAAATAGGCCTTGGCCATCCGTTGCGACAACATGCGCTGACGACCCGCCTTGTTGATCGCCGAATTCAAATCGCTGATCTGCGCCAGCGCAACGTTTCCCGTCAGTAACAGGAAAAACCCAAGCAATACACTGAACAAAGATTTCATGCGGCCCCCAGCCAAAGCGCATTGAAGAGGACAGAAAGTACTTTCTTCAGGGGAAGCCAACCATGATTTGTATCAACAGTGTGATCAAACCAAGACGGCCGGCATTTAAGGCAGTTGGGTCAGATAGTGGGCAACCGCAGTGATGTCGTCATTTTTCAGGCTGGCCGTGGCAATGGTCATCAACTGATTGTTGCGGATGCCGGTATTGTCACGATAACGGGTGATTGACGTCTGCAAGTAAGGCAACTTTTGCCCGGCGAGGCGGGGATAGACCTCACTGCCATGCGCTTGTTCGCCGTGGCAGCGAGCGCAAAGCTTGGCAAAAACCACCTTGCCTTTCACCGTCTGCGCGGCATCGCTCGGCGTTGGCCGCACTGAAACATTGGCGTAATAGAGCGCAATCTGCAAGCGCTCCTCGTCTTTCAAAACCTTGATCAGGCCCTGCATGAAGGCATCCTTGCGCTCGCCACTGCCAAACTTGCGAACCTGCTCCAGCAGGTAGCCCGGATTCTGGCCCGCCAGGTTGGGCACATCCGGCGTTTTGCTCACCCCGTCTTCACCGTGGCAATTTGCACAGAAGAAAGTGGCCTTTTTTCCGGCGTCGACCGCAAGCTTGAGGGTGGCGGGATCAGACTGGAGCGCCTTCAGGCGCTCTGGCAAGGGCGTTTGCGCCAGAACTGCGCTGCTTGTCAGACTCAAAACAGCTGCCAATACATAGCCCCGCATAACACCCTCGCAACATAGTTAATAATATCTAGACATTATGCAGTACCACCCACGGTCAGTCCATCAATACGCAAGGTCGGTTGACCGACACCGACCGGCACGCTCTGGCCGTCCTTGCCGCAGGTGCCGACACCGGGATCAAGTTTGAGGTCGTTGCCGATCATCGAAACGCGGTTCATCGCATCCGGGCCATTGCCGATCAGCGTTGCGCCCTTGATTGGCCGCGTCACCTTGCCGTCTTCAATCAGGTAAGCCTCACTCATCGAGAAGACAAATTTGCCGCTGGTGATATCGACCTGGCCACCGCCGAAATTGGCGGCGTAAATCCCCTTCTTCACCGACTTGATGATTTCCTGCGGATCGTGTTCGCCGGCCAGCATCATGGTGTTGGTCATGCGCGGCAACGGCAGGTGGGCGAAGGATTCGCGACGGCCGTTACCGGTCGGCGCGACACCCATCAGGCGAGCGTTCAGGCTGTCCTGCATATAGCCTTTGAGAATGCCGTCCTCGATCAGTACCGTGCGCTGCGTCGGATTACCTTCATCGTCGATATTCAGCGAACCACGGCGGTCGGCGATGGTGCCATCGTCGATCACCGTCACGCCCTTGGAAGCAACGCGCTGGCCGACCCGGCCGCTGAAGGTTGAACTGCCCTTCCGGTTGAAGTCGCCTTCCAGCCCGTGACCAACAGCTTCATGCAGCAGAATGCCCGGCCAGCCGGCACCGAGCACCACCGTCATCTGTCCGGCCGGGGCGGCCTCGGCCTTGAGGTTGGTCACGGCCTGATGGACGGCTTCCTTGGCATAGCGTTGCAGCACTTCATCGTCGTAATAACCGAAATCAAAACGACCGCCCCCCCCAGCGCTGCCCTGCTCGCGCTTGCCGTTTTCCTCAACGATGACCGAGATCGAACAACGCACCAGCGGACGAATGTCAGCGGCCAGGCGGCCATCGGAGCCCGCGACCAGTATCACTTCATATTCACCGGCCAGCGAGGCCATGACCTGAATCACCCGTGGATCAAGGGCACGCGTGAAGCCTTCGAGGCGTTCCAGCAGTTTGACCTTGGCCTCGGCCGGCAGCGAGGCAATCGGGTCATGCGGCACGTAGAGCGCATGGCCGGCTGCGCCGTGTTTGAGCGCCGGCAAAATGCCATTCTGACCCGCTGCGGCAATGGCGCGCACGGCGGTTGCCGCATCGGTCAACGCCCGTGAGCTAATGTCGTCGGAATAGGCAAACGCAGTCTTCTCACCGGAAATGGCGCGCACGCCCACGCCCTGGTCAATATTGAAGCTGCCCGATTTGACGATGCCTTCATCGAGGCTCCAGGCTTCGGAACGGGAATATTGGAAATAGAGATCGGCATAATCGACCTGATGCGTCAGGATCTGGCCAAAAGTGCGCGACAAGTCGCCCTCGGTTAGCGAGAAAGGGGCGAGCAATAAAGATTCGGCTTGGGCCAGGACGCTGTTTTTATTCATTGAAACTCCGTCAAGAATGTTCAGAGAGTACGGTGGGCGAGCGCCGGCAGGCTCTCGCGAATTTCGGCAATACGGGCGTGGTCGAGATCGGCGATGACAACGCCGGGCCCTTTCATTTTTCGGTCAAGAATTTCACCCCACGGGTCAACGATCATACTGTTGCCGTGCGTCTGGCGGCCGTTTTCATGGCGCCCACCTTGTCCGACCGCGAGCAGGTAGCATTGGTTCTCGATCGCCCGGGCGCGCAGCAGGATTTCCCAGTGGGCGCGGCCGGTCGTATCGGTGAAAGCCGCCGGCATCATGATCAGATCGACCGTACCGAGGGCGCGATACAATTCAGGAAAACGCAGGTCGTAGCAGATCGACAAGGCAACGCGGCCAAAAGGCGTATCGACGGCAACCAGTTGATCGCCGGCCTCAATGAAAGCGGCTTCGTCATAGGTTTCATTGCCCTTTTTGAAGCCGAAAAGGTGGATTTTGTCGTAGCGTTTGACGCATTCACCGGCCGGATTGTAAACCAGGCTGGTATTACGCATTTTTTCCGGGTCTGCTGCGGTCAACGGCAAAGAACCGGCAAAAATCCAGATGCCGTAGCGCTGCGCCGTTTCGGCCAGCCAGTCCTGAATCGGCCCATGACCGAAGTCCTCGCGGGCACGCACGCGGTCGGCATCGGCCGCACCGATGATCGGGAAATATTCGGGCAGCGCAACCATTTGCGCCCCCTGCGCCACGGCAGTTTCAATCAACTGGCCGGCAATCAGCAGATTGTCGGCAACCCGTGGGCCGGAAACCATCTGCAAAGCGGCAATGCGGCAATTCTCTTTGTTCAAGGCTTGGTTTCCCCGGTTTCATTGGGCACTTCCGGCTTGCTTGGCACTTCCGGCTTGGCTGGCACGTCCTGCGACGCCTCGCCCGTCTTGTCCACTTGTGGGTCGCTCCAGGTACCGGTGACATGATAGCGATAGCTGAACAGGCGGCTGATCGGATTTTGCAACAGGGTATTTGCCAGCAAGGCGGCAGCGCCTGCCACCGGGTTGATCAGCGTCGCCGCACCGACCGCAGCCACCCCGCCGAGATCCGGCCGGACCAGCACCTGCAAATCCTGTGTCTCATTTTTCAGATCGGTCTCCCCCTGCATTTCGATCTGGGCCGCGGGGCCCTTGATGCGCAAGGGTTCAATCGTTTTCATGATTCCTTTTTTCACCGAAAGCTTGCCTTCGATACTGTCGAAAGCCAGGCCGTCGGTAAAAATATCGCGGAAATCCAGGGTCAGGCGGCGGGGCAAGGATTGCAGCGAAATCAGGCCGAGCAACTTGCCCACCCCGGGCTCCAGCTTATTGAACTGCCCTTTTTCGGCACTTACGGTCATCTGCCCGGTCAAGGACGGGTAATGAATGCCAGTGAGCGGGCCATTCCATTGCAGTTCCCCCTTCATTTTCGCCGAACCGCGACGGACGGCATCGACGTAGCCCAGCCGTTCCAGCAGCTTGCCGGCATCCAGCGCATTGAGTTCAAAATTGAAATCGGTTTGATGCCGGCCGACATTCAACCAAGTCGCCCTGGCCTTCAAAACGCCGTCCGGGTTTTGCAGGCTCAGCGTATCCAGCCGCCAGGCGCCCTTATCGTTGCGCGCCTTCAAGTCCAGCCGCCCCAGCGCCATGTTGCCAATATAAAAATCTTCCACCGAAAGGCTCATGCCGGGCAGGCTGTTCAGCGCGGTCGCCTCGCCCTCGCCCATTTCGGTCGCCGGGCGAATCATCAGCCGCTTGAAATTACCCTCCAGCCAACCTTCAGCCGCGCTGTTCCAGAACAGCTCGCCCGCCGCCTCGCGGGTATTGAGGCTGATCTGCCAACCATTGCCGCGTGGCCGCAAAGTCGTATCAACCTGACTGAAATCCCGGCCCATCAATTGCAGCAAGGGCGTTTTCAGCGTCACCACATTGAGCGCCAGTCCGCCACTCGCATTACCGTTGCCACCTGTGTTGCCATTGCCACCGGCATTGCCATTGCTCTCGCCATTCGCCGTTACCGCTGTCGGCAGAAAGTTTTTCCAGGCATCCGCGTCGATCACCGGCACCGCCACCCGCACGGCCAGCCCCTTTTCAGGTAGACGCGGCTCAGCATCGCCAAGGGCAAAAACGCCGCGCTCCCAGTTGCCTTGCCGACGGAGAATCAAACCCTGAGCCACCTGACCCAGCGTGATGCGGTACTGCTCACGGATTGCCTCCGGTGCGCTGCGCTCAATCCGCAAAGCCAGCGGCGCCGTGGCGATCTTGTTCAACGGCGCGGGCAATGGCGAGCTGACACCGAGCAAATCGGATTCAATGACGAAATCGGCGTTTCGCTTGCGAATACTGATATCCGCCTTCCAGGCTGCGCTGCCGCTCAAGTGCTCGGTGAGCGGAAAGGCGAAATGCTTGCTGACCTCGGCGATATTGGCCGTACCCGTCGCCACCACGCCCACCTTGTCACCGACATTATTCACCTGGACCTTGAGCGCCCCGCCGAAGACCCGACCGGTAATATCCTGCGCCTGCACCGACTTCTCGGTGATCTGCAGACGACCATTGACCTGGGTCAGCGGCGGCAGCGCTGAAACCGGCTCCAGTTGGTTATTGACGAAACGATAGTCACCGCGCACCTTGGTATCGAGCGAATGGCGCAGCGGAATATCCAGCTCCAGACTGAGGCTGCCGTTACCGGTCGCCTTCATGCCTTCGGTAAAGCGATCGATACTCGCGCCGACCGGGCTCTGGTCGAGAAAACGGAAAAATTCGCTGGTCGGGCCCTGCGCCAAGCCTTTAACCAGCAATATTTCCTCGCGCGACTCAAAATCGGGGATCACCACCGTCACGTCGGAAAGGCGGGCTCCCAGGATGTTGCCCTTGCTGGCTTCGACCTTCATGCCGATGCCGAAGGTCATGTTGCCGTCGATCTGCTCAATCGCCGGCCAGCCCGGCACGTAATCGACCTTGGTATCCGCCGCCTTGGCCGTGACAATAAATTTGCCGCTCGTTCCGTCGCGAAACGGAAAATCCCTGAGATTGCCTTTGAGGATCAGACGCCCGTCATAGCCCCGGCCGCTGACGATGCCACGCTTGATCCAGGCGCGGGCTTCGGCATTGACCACGTGCGGCATATAACGCCAGACCGCGCGGGCATCGGCGCGGTCCACGTTCGCCGTCAGGTCAATTTCACCCGGCCCGTCGCCGGTAAAACGGTAATGACCGCGGGCTGAACCGGCCGCCGCCGGGCCGGAAAACTCCAGTTTATCCAGTTTGATATCGACGCCGGACGCGCTGGCCACGCCGTTTGGTGCACCGTTTGGCGAAGTACCGGGCACCCCGCTGACCGTCTTCCAGCTGGCCCGCGCCGTCAGGCTATCGAGCACGGTTTCCGGCTCGGGAAAAATGGCCGGGAAGGAGAGCGTCGAAGCAGCGGCATCAAGCACCAATTCGCCGCCCTTGTCGGTCAGGTCAATTTTGCCGGCCAGGCCGCTGGCACCGGGAAAGTAAGCACCGGGCAAAATACCCAGCTGGGCAAAGCCGGCTTTCAGCGAGTAACGTTTCAGCGCCTCGCCCTCCACCCCCCAACTGGCGCGCAGCTCGGAAATTTTCCCTTGCGGCTGATGGGTTTGCAGCAAGTCGCGGCTCCGGGCGTCAAGCGGCAAATGGGCGGCCAGGCTGGCGAGTGCCGCCAGATCAATGAAATTGGCACTGGCATTGCCGTTGACCGCAGCAGTCTGCGGATTCTGTCGCCATTCCAGGTGAAAATCGGTCGGCGCAACCCGAATTCCCTGCTGCGTCAATAACTCGACATTGCGCCCGTCGAGCAACCACTCGCCGACCTTGTAGCTACCCGCCAGCCGGCCGCGCATATTGGCCAGATCAAGCTCGGGCAAATTGCGGCCGAGACGAACACGCACTTCTTCAAGCGCCACATCCGCCGTCACTTTGCCGCCGCCGTCCTTGAGATCGCCCCAGACCCGCAACGCCCCGCGGCCCTTGGGCAAATAGGCCGGGTAATCGACCCAGGCGCGCCAGCCGGCCAGATCGGCATAGTCGAGTTCGACGAAAACCTTGCCGGACAGGTTTTCCAGGGCTTCGCCAATATCGCCCATGATCTCGCCGCGCACGTCGATCCGCGATGCGAGTTCGGAGGGCGGCGCCGCGGAAAGACCAAAACGGTGGCGCCGACCGCTGTTATCGAGGCCAAACTGCAAGTCCTCAAGCACCAGCGGCGGCGCCTGACGCAAACGATCGTCCCAGACAATCATCGCATCGAGAATCCGGATATGTTTCTGCGCCAGCACCCACTCGGCAAAAGCCGGGTCGCTTTCGCCTTCGGTGGCCATGCCGGCCACGGTAATTCGGCCATTGGCATCGCGCCGCACATGCAGCACCGGGCCTTCAAAAACCAGCAACGACAGGGTTGGCTGCCAGCGCCACAGCGTCTGCCAGGAAAGCACGCTCTCAACGCGAGCCAGTGAAAATGCCGGCACGCCCTGGCTATCAAAAAGTTGAACGTTGTCGAGCACCAGATCGGGATTCAGCCCATCCCAACGCGCTTCGATTTTGCCTATTTTTACCGGTTGACCGACGGCACGGCTGGCCGCCTGCTCGATTTCGCTCTGGTAATCCGCCACTTTGGGCAGCACGACGTAGCGCAAGGTCACAACCAGCGCCGCAAAAATCAGCCAGCCAGCGAAAAGCCCCCAGCCCAGCCAGCGCAAAGCACGGGCGACCGCCGGCCTGGCCAGCACAGGCCATAGCCAGTGCAGCCGGTGATAGAGCGCGCTGCGCATTTCTGCACGGTCCTGCGGCCTAGTCACTGGTCAAACCGTTTTGCCAAAAGGGGAAATAGGTCACTACAATCGGTCACTACAATCAAAAAATCAGCCAAGACCGGCATTCTATCCTTTTCGGCAAATGCGCCGATTGAGCAATCCATGGACAACACTCTCGACCCGCGCTGGCAAATCGCCATCGACCACAGCCACTATCTGGCCAATCAGCTGCAGACCCACCCGGCGATGATCCCGGAATTGGCCGCCACCTGGCAGCAGCCGCTGTCCGAAGATATGTTGCTGATCCCGCTGAAAGTCGACTTTGCCGATGACGAGGCCGTCAAGTCGGCACTGCGCCGACTGCGTCATCGCGCCATGGCGCACATGACGCTGCGCGATCTTTGCGGGCTGGCACCGCTGGCCGAGATCATGGAGAGCATGACCCTGCTCGCCGATGTCACCACCAACTTTGCGCTCGACTATTACCACCGCCAACTCGTTGCCACCTATGGCGAACCGCTCGACAAAGCCGGGCTGCCGCAACGCCTGCTGATCATCGGCATGGGCAAGCTGGGGGGACGCGAATTGAATGTTTCTTCCGACGTTGATTACATTTTTGTGTACCCGGAAGAAGGCGACACCAACGGCAAGAAAAGTATCGAAAACTACGATTTCTTTACCCGGCTCGGCAAGCGGGTGATCAGCGCGCTCGGCGACCTGACCGCCGATGGCCAGGTTTTCAGGGTCGATATGCGGCTCCGCCCGAATGGCGATTCCGGCCCGCTGGTCTGCTCGCTCGACGCGCTGGAAAACTACTTCATCACCCAAGGCCGCGAGTGGGAACGCTACGCCTGGATCAAATCGCGGGTCATGAACACCGGCCCGAATGCCGACGGCGCTTCGCTGGGCGACTGGATGGCCGCGCTGCGGCGGATTTCCCGCCCCTTCGTTTTCCGCAAATATCTCGATTTCGGCGCAATTAACGCCATGCGCGACCTGCACGCGCAAATTCGTCGCGAAGTGGCGCGCAAGGACATGGTCGACCACGTCAAACTCGGCCCCGGCGGCATCCGCGAGATTGAGTTCATCGCCCAGGTCTTCCAGTTGATACGCGGTGGACGCGACCCGGCACTGCAAATCCGCCCGACGCTCTCAGTGCTCAAATTATTGGTCGAACGCAAGCTGCTCCCGGCCGAAAGCGAGAGCGAACTGCGTCAAGCCTATATCTTCCTGCGCCGCCTGGAGCACCGCCTGCAATACGTCGAGGATAAGCAAACACACATGTTGCCGGTCGACGCCGCGGGACGGGCGGTGATTGCCCGCAGTATGGATT
>ERZ795044.5377-NODE-5377-length-10378-cov-4.636637_pt1 | contig 10378 bp, 9 predicted proteins | sample MGYA00375128_ERZ795044 | MGnify/ENA primary metagenome ERZ795044 (study PRJEB30173, sample SAMN05720213) | anaerobic digester metagenome | isolation source: active sludge of municipal wastewater-treating anaerobic digesters | place: USA | collected 2014-12-22 ... | reverse complement strand
GGGATCTCGTCATGACTCACATTCTCCTTCTGCTGCCAGTAAGCCATGGTAACCACGTGCCCGCCGGGGGCTTTTAGCAGTCTGCCATAAATGGCATTGATGGTATTGAACGTGTAATCGGTAACGCCAACAGTAAATGTTTTAGGAGCCTCAGGTACTGGTTCAGGAGGCGGCGGTGGAGCTGCTTCTCCTTCTGCTACTTGTTTTGCCACGGGTGCGGGAGCTGCTTTAGGAGGCGGTGACGGAACAACCACTACAGTAAAGCGATTGTACTCCAGTATCTTTTTTAAGAATTCCACTCTTTCCGGCGACACATTCTTTTCCACGATGCCGCATTTAACGCCATCCAGTTCTTCAAATTCGTGGTTTTTATTTATTGCCATATAATAGTTTAGGGGGTTAGGGGTTTAGGAGTTGAGAGAATGAGGCCTATATATTAAACCCCGAAACTCCTAAACCTCTAAACCAGTTTTTCTATGTAATCGTATATCCAGCTCAGCAATCCAACCAGCACAATACCTGCTGCACAAATGACCAGTCCCAGTTTGGCAGAAAGATCGACATGTACTTTTGCTATTGGCTGTTCATTCTTTTCCATGAATACGGCCCGTATCACCCGCAGGTAATAATACAGGGAGATGATCATATTGAGCGCCGCAATGGTTATAAAGAAATAACTACCATTGGATGCGCCGGCAGTAAGTAAGAACAGTTTTCCAAAGAAACCGGCTGTTGGCGGAATGCCTGCCAGAGAGAACAAGGCCAGGGCCAGCAACCAGCTCAGGAAAGGATTGGTTTGATAGAGTCCTTTATAGTCGTTGATATTTTCCTTACCGGTTTGCGATTCGATGGCGGAAGCCACTCCAAAAGCCGCCAGGTTTGAAAAGATATAGATGAGTATAAAATAAACCACCGATGTCAATCCTTCTTTGGAACCGGCGCTGATGCCCACCAGTATAAAACCAACCTGTGCAATGGAAGAAAATGCCAGGAAGCGTTTGATATTCTGCTGCCGCAATGCAAACAGGTTTCCAATGATCATGGTGGCAATGGATAATATCATCACCATATTGTACCACATGGACTGCATGGGCTGAAACACTTTGTACAAGGCAGAGATAAAAATAAAAGCCACGGCGCCTTTTGATACCACCGACAGGAAAGATGTAGTGGCCATGGGTGAACCTTCGTACACGTCGGCTGTCCATAAGTGAAACGGTACGATGGATAATTTAAAAGCGAAGGCCGCAAAAAGAAATACAAAAGCCAGTACCTGCAACGGGGTTCCGTTAAGTTGTTGCGACAATTCAGAAAAACTGATGGTGCCCGTTGCCCCATACATAAGCGAAATACCAAAAAGCAAGATGCCGGAAGAGAACGCCGAAGACAGGATCATTTTCATAGCTGCTTCGGAAGAACGTTTTTTATCCAGGTCGAAATTGGCCATGGCCGCAACAGGGATAGTGGAAAGTTCAAGCGCTAAAAAGAACATCAGCAAATTACCGCTGGAGATGAGGAAGAACATGCCCAGCAAGGCAGAAAGCAGCAGGATAAAAAATTCCGGCATGTGTTCCGATCGTTTAAGCCAGCCGCTGAACAATAAAGAAATAAGGTATACACCCAGGTTCAGGATATTCTTCTGTAAAACGATGAGGTTTGTGTTCACGTACATACTGCCAAACAGGGTTCCTTCGGCGTTGAAGAAAAATCCGGCTATAAAATTCAGCAGCAGCAATACCTGTATCAGCAACAACATGGATTCGTTCTTCATGCCCCTGCCCAGTTTTATGAACAACAGCAGGAATATGATGGCCGTAACCAGCAGTTCACTTTTCATTATCGTCAGCATTTCATTCATACTTAATCGATGGGCTTCATCATCAATAAATTTTTATGTATCTGTTCGGTAGCCGGGTTTATAAGGTCGTTGAGCCAGAAAGGCGCCGTGCCTACAGCAAGGATACCCACTACCAGGATGATGGCAGCCAGTTTTTCGTTCCAGGTGGCGTCGGTTAAATTCTTAAACTCTTCTTTCAGTGGCCCCATCGCTGTTCTGGTTATAGCCCTTAAAATATAAACAGCCGTAACCACCAATGAAAGACAGGACAATATGGTTGCTATACGGCTGAATGTATCCGGCCTTTCCCAGGAACCCATGAACACGGTCATCTCAGCCACAAAACCACTCAGGCCAGGTAAGCCGAGTGAACACAGTCCAACAATAAATAATACCGTACCTATAAAGGGCATTCGTTTTAATAAGCCACCCATTTCATCCACCTGCCGGGTATGTGTACGTTGGTAGATCATGCCGATAACGGCGAAGAAGAGGGCCGTCATTAACCCATGTGATACCATCTGCATCACGGCGCCGGTCATGGATGTTTGGGTCATCATGCCGATGCCCAGTAAAACAAAACCACAATGACTAACCGATGAATAAGCGTTGATGTATTTCAGGTCCTTCTGCATCATGGTGGCGAAGGCGCCGTACAAAATGGCAATCACAGAAAGGATGATAATGATGTTTGAATAATCTTTTGCTGCATCGTGCAATAAATAGGTGGCAACACGTAAGCAGCCATAACCGCCCAGTTTCATAGAAATACCTGCGAGGAACATGGAACCGGCTGTGGGTGCAGACGAGTGACCGTCGGGCACCCAGGTATGAAATGGAAACAAAGCGGTGAACACGCCAAAGCCAACAAACAATAAAGGAAAACATATTTGCTGCACTTCGTATGGTATGAAACTATGGGAAAGAGTCACCAGGTCAAATGTTCTTTCCGGCGCATTAAAATAGATGCCCAATAAACCCACCAGTACCAGGGCCGATCCGCCCATCAGCATCAGGGCAAGTTTATTGGCACTGTACTCCTTTTTACCGCTTCCCCATACACCAATGAGGAGGTATTTGGGAATAACAGCGATCTCCAGGAAGAAGAATAAAATGAACAGGTCGAGTGAAATGAAAAAACCATACGCACCCAGACTTAATAATATAAGCAGGAAATAAAATTCCTTTGTCATCTTCTCCACGTTCCAGGAAACAAGTACACCGGCGATCACAACAAAGGCTGTTAGAAGTATCATTGCTATTGAAATGCCATCTACGCCCAGATGAAAACCGATATGCCAGGCAGGGAACCAGTTGTACTGCACCTGGAAAAGCATTTCTTCTGCATTGCCGGCCATACGCTCGTTACGGAATGCAGCAAACAGGGCAAAAGCAAGCACCAGTTGAACAGCGGCGCCGATGAATGACACCCATCTTACCTGTGTGGCATTCCGCATCAGCAATACCAGTACTGCTGTAGCCAGGGGTGTTAATATCAATAATAGTAAGTTCATTTCATTAATTTAGAATTAAGAATCATGAATTCGCCCATTCATAACTCCTCATTCTTTATTCATAATTTTCCAGATCATTTCCATACATAAATAAAAAGCAAAGCCAGTCCGATTACACCTGCCAAAAAATAAATGGCGTATTGCTGTACTTTACCTGATTGAATTCTTTTTATGCCTTCTGATATCTTCACCGTGGTATTACCCGTTAAATTCACCAGTCCATCCACCACGTTCTTATCAAACCAGGCTGCCGGCCTTCCGATCAAATTGAAAATAACTTTCTGCGTGATGAACAGGTATACCTCATCAATATAGAATTTATGATAAGCCGCTTTGTAAAGGCCACTGAGTGAAGAAGCGATCTTATCGGGTTTATCATTCTGTTTTTTATACATCCACATGGCAATTAAAATACCTGCAAGTCCTATAGCAACAGGAGCAATGGAGAATTGCAGGTGAAATTCGGTTTCCAGTTTTGTTCCATCTGAACTCACAAAGTGGCCGAATGGAATAAAACCGGCTGCGGCTGCACCAATGGCTAATAACAGCAAGGGTGTCATCATTGCAAATCCTCCTTCGCCGTGATGGACCTCACCCCGACCCTCTCCATGAGAAGAGGGAGAAGCGTCCTTGCTCCAGAAAATGCTGAAGTAAAGCCGGAACATATAGAAAGCTGTTAATCCCGAAGTGATCAATGCGATCCAGTAAATGGCTGGGTTATGCTGATAGGCTGCCAGCAAAATTTCTTCCTTGCTGAAGAAACCGGCAAAAGGCGGCACCCCTGCAATGGCGAGGCAGGCAATTAAGAACGTGATATGCGTGATGGGAAGATATTTTCTCAACCCACCCATGTCTTTCATTTCGTTGCTGTGAATGAAATGTATGACGGCGCCGGCTCCGAGGAACAACAATGCTTTAAACATGGCATGGGTAAAGAGATGGAACATAGATGCAGTATAACCCAGCCCTTCTTCTCCGCCGTATTTTGAAACACCCAAAGCAAACATCATATACCCGATCTGGCTCATAGTGGAATATGCCAGCACTCTTTTTATATCTGTTTGTGTGCAGGCGATCACCGCAGCGATCAATGCAGAGACAGCGCCTACATAACCAACAAGGGCCAATGCATTGGGAGATGAGATAGCGAACACAGGGAACAATCTTGCTACTAAAAAAACACCGGCTACTACCATGGTTGCCGCATGTATCAAGGCTGAAACAGGTGTTGGACCTTCCATGGCATCGGGTAACCAGATATGCAACGGAAACATAGCGCTCTTACCGGCGCCGCCAATGAACACCAGCACCAGGCCCCAGGTTAAAGCAGATACACCAAGAAAAGAAGCTGCGGCTGCGGTTTTATATTCATTGGTTTCTGGAGAAGTGAGTTTTTCAACCAGTGTATTAAAATCCAGTGTACCGGAATAGAATGACAATATCAATATGCCGATCAAAAATCCAACATCGGCAAACCTGGTTACGATGAACGCTTTTTTACAGGCAGCAACAGCACTCGGCTTGTCGTAATAGTATCCAATGAGCAGGAAAGATGAAACGCCTACCAGTTCCCAGAAAATATATATCTGGAAAATATTGGAAGAAACAACCAGGCCCAGCATCGAGAAAGTGAATAATCCCAGGAATGCATAATAGGTTGGAAAACGTTCTTCGCCTTTCATATAACCCAGGCTGTAAATATGCACCATCAGCGAAACAAAAGTTACCACCACCAGCATCATCACGGAAATGGGGTCGAGGATGATGCCCATGTCGATGGAAATGCCTTTGGAAAATTCCAGCCAGGTATATTTTACCGGAATGAGTTTTTGATAAATCCCATCCACTTTGCCATACTCAAAAAAATACCCATAGGCCGTATATAATGCCAGTACGGTTGAAATCAGTAACAAGGTGGTTCCAATGAGGCCGGATGTGTTCTTAAAATACTTTCTGCCGAACAGGCCAAGCATAATGAAGCCCGCGAGTGGCAGTAAAGGGATCAGTGCTATGTATGTTGCGTTGGGCATTTTACCTCACCCCAACCCTCTCCTTAAAGAGAGGGGGTTTGATTTCGTTTATAATTTTATTTCTTTATTTCTATTTAAAATCGGTCTAACCTCATTCTCAGCACCCATCTTCGCATCAATCTTCTGCATTTTCCCCTTTAGGGGATAGGGGCTAATATTTCAGATCTTCCGCATTCTCCACATCAATGGATTGGTGACTGCGGTAAAGGTTTATGATGATCGCAATGGCAACGGCTGCTTCTGCTGCTGCAATGGCGATGATAAAAATGGTAAAGAACACCCCGTCCAGCTTATCCGGCCACAGGTATTTGTTGAACGCAATGAAATTCAGGTTCACGCTGTTCAATATCAATTCCACACTCATGAGCATGGTCACCAGGTTTCTTCTTGTAAAGAAACCAAACACGCCGGTGAAGAACAGGGCAGCGCTGATGAATAGCAAATGATATAGTCCGGGTTCCATCACTTTGTTTCGGGTTTACTTTTTAAAGCGATCACAATACAGCCGATCAATGCCGCTAATAATAATATACTCACTACTTCAAATGGCAGGGCATATCCGCCGTCATCCACACCCAGCATCTGGCTACCGATATTGGCAACACCTGGGTCAATGGCGGGGTTTTTGGTTTTAATAAAGTCGTGCTTGTAAAGCTGCAGCATCACCAATGCCAGGCCGCAAAAAGCAGCCAGGGCAGAGAACAGTTGTCTTCCCATTTTCTGCCTGGGCAATTCGTCGCCCGCCTGTTGGGTAAGAAAAATGGAAAAGATGATGAGCACCACAATGCCTCCTACATATACCACGATCTGCACCGCCGCAATGAATTCATACTGCAACCAGAAGTAAAGTCCGGCAATACCGATCAGGGAAAACAATAAGTAGACCGCTGCCCGGAAGATCATGCGGGTGGTAACAGCCAGCAAGCCACTCACCAGGGTAAGTGCGGCAAGCAAATAAAATATGACTGTTGATCCTGACATTTTCTTTTGACCGTTTCGCTATATTATTTCATTTCAGTTTTATTATTCCTTCAACAGATCCTTCCCAACCACCCAGGACGCCGGCAACCATCAACCTCAAACCACAAACCTCAAACTACAAACCCTATTCTACTCCATCCATAATTTTAGATCCCGGGTTATTTAATATTTTGGTTAGCTCCGCCCTGTCGAAAACACTGTGTTCAAAGGTCTGTGCCATCACGATCGCATCAGAAGGACAGGCGATGATACAGAGATTGCACATGGTGCAGAGCTCTAAATGATATACCAGTTTATCAATCGCTTTTTTCTTTTTCCCATCGGGTGTAATGTCGAATTTGGTTACCACTTTAATGGTACCATTCGGGCAAGCAAGTTCACAGGCGGTGCAACCCGTACATCGATGTTCATTATTTTCATCATGCGGCATCACTACCTCACCCTTGAAACGTTCAGGTAATTTTAAGGTATCCCTGTTATCAGGATACTCCTGGGTGATGATCTCTTTGTGGTGCGTAAAATAATAACCGGTACGCCGCATACCCACCAGCAGCGACTTCACTCCGCTGAAAACTTCTTTTATGTATTTTGTTATGAACATACCCCTATCCCCTAAAGGGGGATTTGATTATTTTTTATGAACAAATTTTCATTTCTACTCTGTATTTCTGTAAAAAAATCTCCGCTATAACTTCCTCCATTTTCCCCATTAGGGGATAGGGGCTAAAAATGCCAGCCCAATATCGCCATCGCTGTTACCAATAATAAATTGAACATGCTTATCGGCAACAGGTACTTCCACTCTAAATTCAACAACTGGTCAATGCGCAAACGGGGAAATGTCCACCGGAACCACATGATCACGAAGATGAGAAAGAATGTTTTTCCAAAGAACCATATGCTTGATGGGATATAATCCATTACATGATTAAATCCTTCCCAGCTGCCGATGTGAAACGGCATCCATCCTCCTAAGAACAAGGTAGCACCGATGGCACACACGATAAACACATTCACATACTCCGCCAGAAAGAACAGGGCGAATTTCATTCCTGAATATTCCGTATGAAAACCAGCTGTCAATTCCGATTCTGCTTCGGCCAGGTCGAAAGGTGCCCGGTTGGTTTCGGCTGTTACCGCAATGATGAAGATCACAAAGGAGATGATCACCGGGATATGTCCTTTGAATATCCACCAGCCATCGGCCTGGGAATAGATGATGTCGGAAATGTTTAAACTGCCGGTCAATACAACGATGCTGAGAATGGACAATCCTGCCGACAATTCATAACTCACGATCTGTGCACCGCTTCGCATGGCCCCCATCAATGAATACTTATTATTACTTGCCCACCCGGCCATTAAAATACTGATGACCATGATGGAAGAAACAGCCGACACATACAGCACGCCGATATTCAGGTCCCACAGCTGAAAATCTTTTGCAAAAGCGATCGGCGCCATCAACAGCATGGCAACAACCATTGCAACGATGGGTGCCAGGTTGAATAAAAATTTATCTGCACCACCCGGCGTTAATCCTTCTTTCACCAATAACTTCAATGTGTCTGCCAATGATTGTAATAATCCTTTCGGTCCAACCCGGTTTGGTCCAAGCCGTATCTGCATCCATGCAGATACCTTTCTTTCCATGATCACCAGTATCAATCCCAATAAAGCAAACAAACCGATCACAGCAACGCCGGCAATAACCATTTCAAAGATCAATGCCCAAGTGGCACTGAATGTTTGATACAGCCAGTCGTGAATGATGTTTGTTATGTTAGTTAAACTCCACATGCCCCATCCCCTAAAGGGGAGTTTATTGCGTTTTATTATTATTTCAAGTTACTTTTCAATCGATCTTTGCACCGGTCCCCCGCTTCATCTCCTGTTAGGAGATAGGGGTGTTCTACCTGTCAATATCCGGTATCACCAGGTCCAGCGTTCCCATCATCGCCACCAGGTCGCCCAGCTTACTTCCTCTTGCCATATGATCCAGGGCAGAGAGATTAGAAAATCCCGGCGAGCGGAATTTGATCCGGTAGGGTATTGTTGCACCTTCACTTACTATATATACGCCCAGTTCTCCCCTGGCTGTTTCCACCCTTGTATAAAATTCTCCCTTCGGTAATTTCAACACAGCTTTTGTCTTGGCCTGGAAATCGCCTTCCGGAATATTATCGATCAACTGTTCAATGATGTGAATGGACTGGTGCATCTCTTTTATCCGCACCATGTACCGGGCTAAAGAATCACCGGCAGTTTCGGTCACTTCATCAAACTGTACTTTACCGTATGCATCATAAGGATACAGCTTGCGTATGTCGCAACTCACTCCGCTTCCTCTAGCAGCCGGACCACTGCATCCATAAGAGATGGCATCTTCTTTTGATAAAAAGCCAACATCTTTCATACGGTTCCTGAATATGATGTTGCCCGTTACCAGTTCATCGTACTCATGGATCTTTAACTTAAACAGCGTGATGAATTCCTTTACTTTCTTTTGAAAGTCAGGATGCAATTCCTGCATCACGCCCCCGGGCACCATATAATTCATGGTTAATCTTGCACCACATGTTTCTTCCATGATATCATTGATCTTCTCTCTTTCCCGGAAGGCATGAAAGAAAGGTGTGAATGCACCAATGTCCATCGCCATCGCCCCCCACCATAATTCATGCGAGGCTATCCTGGTGAGTTCGGCCATGATGGTACGTATCACCTGTGCCCGCACGGGTACTTCTATCTGCATTCCTTTTTCCACGCACAGGGCGCAGGCCTGGTTATTGATATGAGCCGAGAGATAATCCATACGGCTGGTAACATAAATGAACTGCCGGTAAGTAAGGCTTTCACACATTTTTTCAATAGACCGGTGAATGTAGCCGAGATGAGGTTCTACCTTTTTAATGGTCTCGCCATTCAACGTGATCACCAGGTGCAATACCCCATGTGTTGCAGGATGCTGGGGTCCTACATTGATGATAAGATCACCTTCGGTGGTTGTGCCTATTTCTTCAAACATGCCCCTATCTCCGCCAGCGGGCGGAGGACTGATTTTGTTTTATTATTGAAATTATGTTCTTAATTCTTTTTCTTCCGAAGTTCCAAAGCTCTTGCCTTACACTCCGCCAGCTGGCGGAGATGGGGGCTACAGTTTTATCATATTCACCGGGTCTTCAAAATCTTTACGCATCGGGTTCTTTCCTTCCCATCCATCGGGCAATATCAATAACCGGAGGTCGGGATGATTTAAGAAGTTAACGCCAAACATTTCATACACTTCCCGTTCATGAAACTCTGCCGTCTTCCAGGTATGGCTTACTGATTCGATCTCAGGTTTACCGGCATCCAGTTTTGATTTGATGACAATATTGTGGCGATACCTTGTAGAACTGAGATGATATACCATGGTAAGATGTGTCTTCCAGTCGATACAGGTAAGGCAAAAAAGATAGTCGAAGAATAAGGAATCATCATTGCGGAGTTTTCCTGCAAACGATAACCAATCAGCAGCCTCAACATTTATATTGAGCCATTCGCCGCTTTCATCAAATGTGGCGGCAGGAAGCAGTTCGGTTATTTTGGTTTTCAGTTCCTCGTTATTCATACAATATTATATACCTGACTTTATTTGTTCTCTTGTCATTCCGGCCTTTATCTTTTCCTGTAAACTTATCAATGCATGTAACAGTGCTTCGGGTCTTGGCGGACAACCGGCCACATACACATCTACGGGTATGATATGATCGGCCCCCTTCACTACTGAATAGGTGTTGTAAAAGAACGGTCCGCCGCTGATGGCGCATGCACCCATGGCGATCACGTATTTGGGGTCGGCCATCTGGTCGTATAATCTTTTCAATACCGGGCCCATCTTATTTACAATGGTGCCGGCAATGATGATCACATCGGCCTGGCGGGGTGAGGCACGGGCCACTTCAAATCCGAATCTTGAAAAGTCGTATTTGGCACCCGCAACGGCCATATATTCAATGCCGCAGCAACTGGTG
>ERZ795044.5372-NODE-5372-length-10385-cov-3.348306_pt1 | contig 10385 bp, 4 predicted proteins | sample MGYA00375128_ERZ795044 | MGnify/ENA primary metagenome ERZ795044 (study PRJEB30173, sample SAMN05720213) | anaerobic digester metagenome | isolation source: active sludge of municipal wastewater-treating anaerobic digesters | place: USA | collected 2014-12-22 ... | reverse complement strand
GCCTGGGTTATTTTTAATGTGGTTTTTTTACAATGCCGCTGTAGCAAGAAATATATTTCATGCTACAAGTGAAACAGATCCTTTGTATGGGCAGGGAACAAATTTTGGAGGACTTACATTGGCTTTCTATAATGTGGTTACATTTTTATTTGCCTTCGTCTTACCTGGCATAGCAAAACAACTTGGCCGGAAACTCACTCACAGTGTTTGCTTGCTATGCGGCGCAATAGGTTTAATAAGTGTGGCATTTGTTGAGAATAAATATATGCTCTATGGTTGTATGACCGGGGTAGGTATCGCCTGGGCAAGTATTCTGTCGATGCCCTATGCCATGCTTAGCGGGGTATTGCCCGAAAATAAGATCGGCGTTTATATGGGCATCTTTAATTTCTTCATCGTATTACCGGAGATCATTGCTTCGCTTGGTTTTGGATGGATCATGAAAAATGTACTCAACAACGACCGCCTTGCTGCTGTACAGATCGGTGGTGTGCTGATGATCATCGCAGCCCTTATCTGTTACTTCTTTATCAAAGAAAAAGACTAGAGATGAAAAAAACAACGTGTTTACTTTTAACTATCCTTTTCTGTAGCGCTGCATTTTCACAGCCGGGTTACAAATGTTACCCCACTCACTGGTGGACAGGCATGAAATGGAATAAAGTGCAGGTGATGGTGCATGGAGATAACATCGCCGATCATTTTCCCATGATCAAAATGGGACCGGCAGGAATGAAGCTGGCTGCAGGGGTTAGTCTTGTTAAGATCAACCGGGTAGAAAATGCTAATTATGTTTTTCTTGACCTGGTAATTGAAGCAACAGCCAAACCGGGCAAGATCAGTTTCCCATTTGTAAAGGATATTAATTTCCAATTTGAATTAAAACCCCGCCGGGCAGGCAATGGATCTTCTTATGCAATGGGCGTTACATCAAAAGATTTTATGTACCTCATCATGCCCGATCGTTTCAGCAACGGAGATGAAAGCAATGATCGTATCCCCGGGATGAAAGACCAGAGTTTAAAAAGGGATACGGTGTATAACAGGCATGGCGGCGATCTGAAAGGGATACAAAACCATCTTGATTACCTTCAATCGCTGGGGGTTACCACGCTGTGGCTTAATCCTGTTCTGGAGAATGATATGCCCGACCGTACTGAACACGGCTATGCATTTACCGATCATTATAAAGTGGATCCCCGGTTGGGTGGCGATAAAGCTTACCAGGAACTGATCGACGCCACGCATGCGAAAGGAATGAAAATGATCCAGGATGCTGTTTACAATCATGTTGGCCTGTATCATTTTACTGTGCAGGACCCGCCCATGAAAGATTGGCTGCACCAATGGCCGGAGTATACCAACACAAGCTATAAAGACCAGACCTTGTTTGATCCGTATGGAAGCAGCATGGAAAAAAAGATAATGGCCGATGGCTGGTTCACTAAAATGATGCCCGACCTGAACCAACACAATCCCTTTGTTGCGAATTTTTTAATTGAACATGCTTTGTGGACAGTGGAAGAATTCGGTATCGACGGATGGCGTATTGATACCTATGCCTATAACGACCTGGAATTTATGAACCGCTGCAATAAAGCCCTGGAAGCCGAGTTCCCAAAGATCACCTTGTTTGGAGAGACCTGGGTGCATGGGGTGATCAACCAGAGTTATTTTGTACAGAATAATTATAACACTCCGTTTAAAAGTAACCTGCAGGCGCCAACCGATTTTCAAACCCTTTGGAGTATTACCGACGCTATGACAAAGGATTTTGGATGGACCGATGGAGTGAATAAACTATATACGGTGCTTGCGCAGGATTTTGTGTATAAAGACCCGATGCGGAATGTTATTTTTTTAGACAACCACGATATTTCCCGTTTCTATTCGGTGATAGGAGAGAATACAGTGAAATATAAAACGTCGATCAATTGGTTACTTACCTGCCGCGGCATTCCACAGTTCTATTATGGCGGTGAAATAGGAATGACGGGAGTTACCAGTCCGAACGACGGGTTTGTACGCCAGGACTTTCCCGGAGGGTGGACTTCAGACCCGGCAAATAAATTTACCGATGCCGGGCGAACGGATAAGGAAAGAGAGATATGGAACCACATTTCACGGCTCGCAAACTATCGTAAAAATTCATCGGCGCTTACAACAGGAAAAATGATGCAATTCCTGCCCCAGGACGGGGTGTATGTATATTTCCGGTATAACGATAAGCAGACCATCATGGTGATCATGAATACTGCAAAGGAAAAGAAGAATGTTATTATGAAAAGGTTTGCCGAAAGAACAGGTGGGTTTTCCAGGGTAAGAAATATACTCACCGGCAATACAACTCAACTGGCTGATCTCTCTCTGGAATCATACGACAGCGTTGTATTTGAACTGTTGAAATAGTATTCCCGGAACCACGTTTCATATTTAAACAAAACCAGGGGTCTTTGTACCCGTCATTGAATTATTTTGCAATTCTAAAAATAATGTGTTTATTTTACACATTAAAACGATTGCACTTGAAAAAGATCTTCCTTCTACTTGCTGTATTTTCTATTGCCCATACATTGCCGGCGCAACGATTACTAAGCTGGACACCCGAATTCCCGGTAGATAATTCAACCCTGGTTATGACGGTTGATTGTAATAAAGGCAATCAGGGGCTTTTGAATTTTGAAGGAGGGAATTCCAGTAATGTATATGTACACGTAGGTCTGATCACCAGTTTAAGCACGGGCCCTACAGACTGGCGTTATGTTAAGTTCACCTGGGGTACTGCTGATCCGGCAGCCAAAGCAACGCCGCTGGGAAGTAATAGATACCAATACACGATCAATAATATCCGTACTTTTTTTGCAGTTCCTGCAGGGGAAACAATAAAAAAGGTCTGTGTCATCTTCAGAAATGCAAGCGGAAGTTTAAAGCAGGTTAATTCCGATGGAAGCGATATGTATAACCCGGTATATGGCAGCAGCGAATATGGCGTGCGGATAAATCTTCCTCCTTTTGAACCAAGGTATATTCCCTGGATAGAACCCATTAATGTGAATGTAGGCGGAAGCATAAGTATCACCGGCGTTGCATCTGTTAACTCAAACCTGACCTTAAAATTAAACGGCAATACCATTCAAACGGCAACAAATGCCAGTACCATTTCTGCCAACCCTGTTATTGCTACAGCCTGCGCCCAACAGGTTTTTTTAGAAGGCAATAATGGATCGGTTACTGTAAAAGATTCATTCAGTTTTTATATTCCGCCAACTACTACGGTAGCGCCTTTGCCGGCGGGTGTTCAGGAAGGGATCAACTATCTTCCGGGCAACACCTCCGTTACATTGGTATTGTATGCACCTACCAAAAACAATGTGGTGGTGATCGGGGATTTTTCAAACTGGGCGGTTCTGTGTTCAAACCAGATGAATAAGACTTCCGATGGTAATTATTTCTGGCTCACCATTAACGGCCTTACCCCGGGTACAGAATACGCTTACCAGTATCTCATCGACAACAATATCAAAACGGCGGACCCATATGCGCAAAAAGTGCTTGACCCCGACAACGATGGGTTTATTGATGCGGTAACCTATCCCAATCTTAAGCCTTATCCAGCCGGCTTAACCACAGGTATCGTGAGTGTACTGCAAACGGCTGAACCACAATACAACTGGCAGGTGAATAACTTTATAAAACCGGATAAGCGAAATCTTATCGTTTATGAATTGCTGATACGTGATTTTACCGCACAGCACAGTTATCAATCACTCATCGACTCGTTGGCCTATTTAAAAAACATCGGCATCAATGCCATTGAACTGATGCCCATCAATGAGTTTGATGGCAACGAAAGCTGGGGATACAACCCTTCATTTTATTTTGCACCGGATAAGTATTACGGTACAAAAAATAAATTGAAGGAATTTATTGATAAATGCCACCAGAACGGTATTGCGGTTATACTGGACGTGGTATATAATCATTGCACGGGCAATGCACCCCAGGCAAAAATGTACTGGGACCCCGTTAACAACCGGCCAGCCGCAAACAATCCCTGGTTAAATACAACAGCGCCGCATGCGTATGCATTCTTTAACGACTTTAATCATACATCTGCAGCCACGCAATACCTGGTGCAGCGTTCTTTGAGTCATTGGCTGGCCGAGTATAAAGTGGATGGCTTCCGGTTCGACCTGGCAAAAGGATTTACACAAACGCCGAGCAATACCACCACTATTGAAAATTATGACGCCAGCCGGGTAGCAAACCTGAAACGGTATTATGATGGAACTGTTCCGGCAAACCCGGGCACTTATATGATATTGGAATTCCTTGGTACACTTCCCTGCCAGGAAGAACAGGAATATGCGGCGCATGGATTTATGCTTTGGGGCAATAACAATTTTACTTATAACCAGTGTACCATGGGGTATCCTTCCAATTCGGATATTTCACCGGTAGTTTACAGTGATCCCAAAAGAGCTTTTAATAACCCGGCCGAAGTAGGTTATATGGAAAGCCATGATGAAGAACGGACGATGTATAAGAATTTAACTTTTGGTAACTCATCCGGAAGTTATAATGTAAAAACACTTTCAACTGCGTTGGCAAGAGAAGAAGCGGCGGCAGCGGTATTCTTTACCGTGCCGGGACCTAAAATGATATGGCAGTTTGAAGAAAGAGGATACGATATCCCATTGACCTTTGGCGGTTCAAATGTTGCCAACAAACCTCCGCATTGGGAATACATGACCATGACGGACAGGGTACACCTGTACAATACCTATAAAAGCATCATTGACCTGCGGTTGAATAACCCTGCCATTTTCAACAACACTTCGTTCACGTACGATTTCAATAATGGAGGAGGTTTGTATAAATTATTCCAGATCGCCGATCCAAACAGCAGTGGTTTAAAAGTTACCGTAGTTGCCAATCTTGATGTAGTAACTCAATCCAGGTCGGTTACTTTCCAATCAACCGGCAGCTGGATAAATTATATCAGTAATGGTACCGGTACCGGCATCAATGGTGCAACCGGAACAAATTTTTCAGTAACAGCTGCAACACAAACCATCAGCCTGCAGCCGGGCGAATATCATATTTATGTTAGCGTACCCGCTTGTGTTACTGCAGCGCCCACTGCGGTTACCCCGGTAAGCTATTGCCTGGGAGCAACTGCTGTTCCTTTAACTGCTACGGGCACAAACCTTCTTTGGTATACCACTGCAACAGGCGGAACAGGAAGTGCAACGGCACCAACTCCTTCAACAGCTGCAGCAGGAAGTACAACATATTATGTAAGCCAAACCGTTGGATGCGAAAGTCCACGTTTTGCCATTGTGGTTAACGTAACAGCCACTACGGCTCCTCCAACGGTTACCAGCCCGGTTACTTACTGCCGTAACTCAACTGCATTACCACTTTCGGCCGGGGGTACAAACCTGTTATGGTATACCACTGGAACGGGAGGAACCGGAACTGCCACTGCCCCGACTCCATCTACCGGCACCGCAGGAAGTACAACCTACTATGTTAGCCAAACGCAAAGTTGTGGTGAGAGCCAGCGGGCAGCTATTACCGTTGTGGTTACTGCCACTCCACCGGCACCAACCGGTTTAAATGTTACGGGTATAACAACCACTTCGGCTGTTTTAAACTGGGCAACAAGTGCAGGTAATTTTTATACTATAGATTACAAGCCTGCTGCCTCATCTGTCTGGACCAATGCGGCAACTTCAATAAGCACGGGTTCTATCCTTGTATCTAATCTCAACGCCGGTGTAACCTACGACTGGCGGGTAACGGTGAACTGTTCAAATACCCCGATCAATAATTATACTACAGGGCAATTCACCGTTAGTACTTTCAACAGCCAGGTAACGAATATCAGGAATGGATTTGGTCTTAAAATATCTCCAGACCCGGTTAATGAAAGTCCTTCATTGGACTATATCGTTCCCGGTTCGGGCGAGGTTACGATTTTATTGTTCAATTCATTCGGGCAACGTATAAAAACAGTTTTCAGTGCCTCGCAAACAGCCGGGCAATACCGGATATCGTTGGCCGGGCAGTTTACTACCATTGCCGGGGGATGTTATTTCCTGCGGCTGATACAAAACGGCAAGGGACATTTTATCAAATTCATTAAATAATAATCAAGCGAAATAAAATATAAGACTATGGCATCAGCAACAAATGGCAACCCGGCAGCCAATATCAAAACTCTTCAGGCCATACAAACAGAAGTGCAGGGAAGCAACCGCATCGCTTTGTCTGTTGACTGTGTGATCTTCGGGTTCGATGAAAATAAACTGAAAGTGCTGCTCATCAGGAGTGACCTGAAAAAATACCAGGGGCTGTGGTCCTTGCTGGGAGACCTGGTTGCTGCAAAAGAAGATATTCATGATGCCGCCTACCGTATACTGAAAGAAAGAACCGGCCTTGATGATGTCTACCTTGAACAGGTTCATACGTTTGGTTCTGTCAGCCGTCACCCGGCTGGCCGGGTGGTTACCGTGGCTTATTGCTCATTGATTAACGTGCAGCACCATAAACTGAAAATATTAGATAATGAATTGCACTGGCACGATGTTCAGAATGTGGCCAACCTCGCTTTCGATCACCAGGAGATCTTTGAAGCCTGCTACCGGTGGCTGCAGAAAAGGATACAGGAACATCCGCTCGGATTTAACCTGCTTCCCAAGAAATTCTCATTAAGGGACCTTCAGAATTTATACGAAGCCATCCTGGACACAAAAATGGACAGGCGGAATTTCAGGAAGAAATTCTTTGCCATGGATTTCCTGATCGATATCGATGAAATGGAACAGGATGTGCCCCACCGGCCCGGCAAACTGTACAAGTTCAACTTTGACAAGTACGCCAAGAAAAAGAAAAAATGGGTGGGGATAGACTTCTAAAACCTCTTCCGGCAAGGTCACCCGGTAAATTCCGGAAAACGGCTATTCCCCGGCCCGTAAGGGTTTAAGGAATCGGGGGTTTCTAAAAAAAATAATTAACAAAAAATTGGTATTAACAAAAAAAACTTTACTTTGTGTAAGTTTTACACATTTCAAGTGTGTAGAATTTACGCAAAGTAAATTCAGATTGCAAATTTTTAAAAACGAAACGCTTGTTTTATGAGAAAAAGTATCAGACTATTTTTCTGCATTTTTTCCTTTCCTCTTTTTCTATTGCTGTTTCCTGCTGCTGCATTTGCACAGAATGTAGTTTCTGGTAAGGTAACGGATTCAAAAGATGGTTCACCAGTTCCTGGTGTAACGATAACCGTTAAAGGAACAAACACAGCTGCCCAGACAGCAGCTGATGGAACATTCAAGATCAATGCACCCTCCACTGCAACACTGGTATTCACTTCTATTGGCTTTGCAAATTTTGAAGTGCAGGTTAACGGAAGATCCTCTGTTGATGTAAGTCTTTCACAGGTTAACCAGCAACTCAACGAAGTGGTGGTGGTTGCTTATGGTACAAAACGCAAAGGCGATCTGACCGGAGCCGTAACATCCATTTCCAGCAAAGATTTTCAAAAAGGTTTTATCCCTTCAGCTGAGCAGTTATTGCAAGGCAAGGTTGCTGGTCTGCAATTGACCAGCGGGGGTGGAACGCCGGGAGGTGGCAGCCGGATACGTATCCGCGGAACCTCTTCGTTGAATGCGAGTAATGATCCGTTGATCGTCATTGATGGTGTGCCGGTAGAAGGTAACAGCATCAATGGAGGCGGAAACCTCCTCAACAGCATTAACCCGAATGATATCGAGTCAATGACGGTTTTGAAAGATGCTTCTGCAACGGCGCTGTATGGATCAAGAGCGACCAATGGTGTATTGATCATTACCACCAAGAAAGGAACAAGCGGTAAAATAAAATTCAATTATAATACAACGCTTTCATTAAGCACCGTAGCTAAAAAGATAGATGTGTTCAGCGGCGATGAAATCCGCAGCATTGTAAATGCGGATGCAGCTAAAACGGGCAGCGATGGCTATAAGAAATTGCTTGGTAAGGCCAATACCGATTGGCAGGACCTGATCTACCAGTCAGCTTTTGGTTGGGACAACAATATCAGTGCCTCCGGGTCGATCAAAAATGTTCTTCCATTCCGACTTTCTGCTGGTTACCTGACACAGGAAGGGATTGTTCTTACAGATAAATTCAACAGGGCTACTGTAGGGCTTAACCTTGCTCCTAAATTATTAAAGGATCACCTCGCAGTGAATGTGAATGTGAAATATGCCAATACAAAATACAACCACGCAAATGGCGATGCGGTCGGAGCAGCTGCCTCGTTCGATCCGACACAGGAAGTAAATGCGAATAATAAATACGGAGGATACTTTGAATGGCTGGATGGTAATGGTAAACCGCAGGGTAATAATGGAAACGCTTCAAACCCGAATCCGTTAAGCCTGCTCAAATTCCGCAGCAATATAGAAACGATCAACCGGATCATAGGTAACGTTCAGCTGGATTATAAACTTCATTGGTTACCAGACCTGCATATTCTTGCCAATATCGGTATAGATGCAACTACGCAGAATGGAAACGATAATATCGACTCGATACTGGTTACCAATCAAAGTACCGGTGGACGGTATGTACAGTACAAACAGAAAAAACAAAACACTATTTATGAAGTGTCTTTGTCTTATTCAAAAGAACTGAAAAGAATTAAAAGTAAATTCGATGTGCTGGCAGGTCATGGATATCAGGCTTTCGTAACCGATGTATATAACTATGCAGCTTACAGCCAGGCAGGCGTATTGATCGCAGGATCTACACCAACATTTGCAACCGATAAGCAGGAAAACAGGATCGAATCTTACTTTGCAAGACTTAACTATGCGCTTAACAACAAATACCTTATCACGGCAACTTTAAGAAGAGACGCCAGTTCAAGATTCTCTAAGGACAATCGTGTTGGTTACTTTCCATCTGTGGCTGCAGCCTGGAAACTCAAAGATGAATTCCTGAAAAAAGTTGGTTTCATCAATGAATTAAAACTGAGACTCGGCTGGGGTATTACCGGTCAGCAGGATGGAATTGGTAATTATGGTTACCTGGCAAATTACAGCCAGAGTACTAATACTGCTCAGTATCAATTCGGAAATAACTTCTATTATTTCTATCGCCCAAGCCCTTACTACCCTGATCTGAAATGGGAAACCACTACTACCCAGAACCTGGGTATTGATTTCGGATTCCTCAACAACAGGATATCTGGTTCGATTGAATTCTATAAGAAGAAAACAAAAGACCTTCTTGCTAGTGTAGGTCAGGCTCCAGGACAAAACTTCGACATCCAGTTACTGCGTAACATCGGTAATATGGAGAACAACGGGGTGGAGTTCACACTTAATACAACACCGGTTCGTAAAAAAGACCTGACATGGGATTTTGGGTTTAACCTGACCTTTCAAGATATGAAGATTACCAAACTTCAGTCAATTGTGGATCCTACGTTTATTGGTAATGAAGCCGGTAACATCAGTGGGGGTACCGGTAATACCTTGTTCTATCACCAGGTTGGTTACACACCTTATACCGCTTATGTCAGGCAGCAGGTATACGATCCGAATACAGGATTGCCCATCGAAGGTTTGTACGAAGACCTGAACAGAAATGGACAGATCGATGATCGCTACTATTATACCAAAACAAATACACCACCAATGCTTTTTGGCATCAACACACAGGTGGTATATAAAAAATGGCTGTTAGGACTGGCTGCACATGGTTCATACAACAACTACCTTTATAATAACTATGCATCCAGAACAGGCGTTCTCAATGCAATTCAGAATGGGGCATTGCTTACCAATGGCTCTAAAGACTATCTGAATACTGGATTCAGGAATCAACAGTATCTGTCTGACTATTACATGCAGAATGCATCTTTCCTTCGCCTTGACAATATTAACCTGGGATACAATTTTGGAAGAATCATTCATAACAAGGCAACGCTCCGGTTGGGTGCAAGCGTTCAGAATGTATTCGTGATCACGAAATACAAGGGCCTTGACCCGGAGAATTCAGGAACCGGATCCGATAATAATATCTATCCTCGTCCACGTGTATTCTCTATATCAGCAAACCTTGATTTTTGATTTTAACCAATAAAATAAATTGATTCTATATGAAAAATAATTTAGTAAGATATTCAGGAACAATGGTGCTGGTAGCAGTCCTGTTTGCTTCCTGTGCAAAGAAACTGGATCTGCTCCCGCAGAACGATTTCACGCCGGAAAAGGTATATGCAACACCAGCCGGCTACAAAGCGGTATTGGCAAAAATATATGGAGGGATGTCGATCGGCGGAAATGCAGGTCCGTCGGGCTCACCGGATATTTCCGGTGGATTGGATG
>ERZ795044.5371-NODE-5371-length-10385-cov-4.900194_pt1 | contig 10385 bp, 7 predicted proteins | sample MGYA00375128_ERZ795044 | MGnify/ENA primary metagenome ERZ795044 (study PRJEB30173, sample SAMN05720213) | anaerobic digester metagenome | isolation source: active sludge of municipal wastewater-treating anaerobic digesters | place: USA | collected 2014-12-22 ... | reverse complement strand
ATTATGGATGCCGTATGTTGGTTGGGATTTTCGTTACAGAAAAATCAGCGAACCTGAAAAAAATATCTTTGGGCAATCAGACACAAAAGATACCAGGAAAGTATTTTGCGCAGGTGTGCAGTACACCTTGCCTATGCTGATTACCGCTGATGCACGTTTTGATACAGAAGGCAAATTCCGTTTCCAGTTAAGCCGTGAAGATATCCCTTTAACCAGTCGCTTACGTTTTAATTTTATGGTAAATACAGATAAGGAATATATGGCAGGTTTCAGGTACATCGTTACAAAATATGTTTCCTCTTCCCATTGATTGCCGGAAAAACAAATTAAGATAAATAATACAACAACAAATATTCTTGAAATAATGATCCTTAATTTTTCAATCATTTAAAATCCCCGCCTTTCAATGAACACCTCCAGGGAGCTTTACTGACGAATCTGGCCTTCTTCTTATCATCATTTATGTTTTTTTAAAGGAAAATATTTCCGTTGATTACCGGGGCAAAGAAAATTGCTGAAGTGTTTTTGTCTCGGGCTATTTGCCTTTTTCGAAGACGTGCGGCGCGACCGAACGTTCGGCGAGCAGATCACCCAGCTTGACCCGCATGAAAGCGCTGGTCGTGTAGCGGGTGACCTTGTCATAGTAACGGCTGACGACGTGATCGACCATGGCGGTGTACGGTTCGATCAACTCGGGAAGGATAGCGAAATTGTCGTAGTTGACAATCGTCTGGACTTTTTTCGGCAGCAGGGGACGGCAAATGCGCTCGACATGCTCGCGGATCTCATCGATCTGTTCGGTCGATCTGATGCTCAACCCTTCAAAATTGACAAAGAAAAGGTTTTCCTCCGGCTGGTAAGTGAAACGTTCGGCAAGGGGCAGCGTGAGCAGGTCTTCTTTAAGGCCCATGGCCTCCGGACGAAAAATCCGGGCATCCATCATCAGGAGTTTTTCGGCCATCAGCGGCGTGAATTTCATTTTTTCCAGAATGTCTTTTTGCAGGTTGACGCCGGGCGCGATCTCGACGAGCATCAATCCCTTCTCGCTTAAACGGAACACACAGCGCTCGGTGACGTAAAGAATGGTGCGTCCGCTTTGAGCGCCCACGGCTCCGCTGAACGTGATCTGATCGACGGCATCGATGAATTTGGGCATATCGCCGTCGCTTATTATTTTCAATTTTTCATCAGCAACGTCTACCTGCAAGTTTCCGGCGACGAAGGTTCCCGCAAACACCACTTTCTTCGCGTTCTGACTGATATTGATAAAGCCCCCCGCTCCGGCCAGGCGGGAACCGAAGCGGCTCACGTTGAGATTGCCGGCCCGGTCAGCCTGCGCCAGACCTAAAAAGGCGATGTCCAGTCCGCCGCCGTCGTAGAAATCGAACTGGTAAGGCTGGTCGATGATCGCTTCCACATTGGTTGCCGCCCCGAAGCTCAGGCCGCCCGCGGGAATGCCGCCGATCACGCCCGGTTCCGCCGTGAGCGTCAGATACTCGAGCAAACCTTCTTCCGCTGCGATGCGAGCAATGCTTTCGGGCACGCCGATTCCCAGGTTCACGACAGAATTGACTTTCAGCTCAAGCGCGGCGCGGCGGGCGATGATTTTTCTTTCATCCAGGGGCAGCGGCTCCAGAGACGTTACCGGCACCCTGGTTTCGCCGGAATAGGCGGGATTGTATTTTTCCGCGAACGTCATCCAGTGGTCGTCGGGATCGGCAACCACGACGCAATCCACAAGAATGTCGGGAATCCTGACTTCACGGGCGCGTAACGTCCCGCGATCCGCAATACGCTCGACCTGAACGATGACCACGCCGCCCGAATTTCTCACCGCCATGGCGATGGACAGGGCATCCACTGTCAACGCTTCCCGTTCCATGGTGACATTGCCGTCCAAATCGGCGGTCGTTCCGCGCAATACGGCTATCTGAATAGGCCGTGTTTTATAGGCCAGACAGTCTTCGCCGTCAAAGTTCAACAGTTCAACGATATCGTTCCGGGTTTTCCGGTTGATTTTACCGCCGCCGTGCCGGGGATCGACAAACGTGCCCAGTCCCACTTTGGAGAGGGTTCGCGGATTATGCGCCGCGATATCGCGAAACATGTGTGAGATGACCCCCTGGGGAAGATTGTAGGCTTCAATCTTGTTTTCGATGGCGAGCTTCTGCAATTTGGGAACCAGTCCCCAGTGACCGCCGATGACCCGGCTGACCAGTCCTTCATGAGCAAGGTGATTCAGCCCTTTGTCTTTGCCGTCGCCGATGCCGGCGGAATAGATAATGGTGAGGTCTTTGGGTTTTCCCTGCGCGATAAATTGTTTTTCGATGGCCCTGGCGACGCCTTCGGCAAAGCCGATGCCGACAAATCCGCCGAACGCGAGCGTGTCTCCGTCGCGAATGACGCCCACCGCCTCATCAAGCGAAACTATCTTGCCGCGCTTCATGCGCCGGGCCAGGTCGCTGGCGATCGGATGACGGCTCTTGATCGGATGATTCATCATTCACTCGGTGTTTGCGGAGGCAATTTTTACTCCCGGTAAATCGCCTCGAAAATTACTTCAAGGCCCGTGTCACGAATATCCCGGCAGGCATCGAGAAATGTGGCGATGTTGTCAGAATGCCGCCGCTCGATGTAACTGAAGGTGTTGGATTCCTGCGCCCGGCTTCGGTTATCCTTGACCCATGACGCCCAGGAGTCGAAAATCTTCATCCCGGGACTCACCTGATCCGACCACACATAACGGCTGACGCGCGCCGGATGAAGCCAGCGTAAAGCCGCTGCCTGCTGCGGATGCCGGATCAGCGACTTCACGAAGGGCCGGCCGAAAGCGAGATAAAGATTTTCGTTGGCCACCGACAGGCGGTCCATTTTATCAAATGCGGATTTCGGAATCGGACAGGTAACGTCTTTGATTTCCCTTTTTTCAAAACGGACACGGAACTGCTCTTGATGCGGGTCGTGATCGCCTGTCTCGCCTTCGATGATCATTTCATACAGGCCGGGCTTTAATTTCTGCATCTTCTCGATGTGTTCGATAATCGCGCGGTGCTCGCGCCGTGCCACGGAGGCGGAAACAAAGATGCCGAGATGTCCGGTGACTGTGCAACAGATAGACGATGCGCTGTCCGGCTTTTACAAGATCCTCGGTTGTCGGGTACACTTCCGAAATCCAGTGCAGAGCCTGCGGCGGCGGCGTAATGTTGTCGCCGCTGGACGCGAAGATGACGAGCGGATCCTTCATGTTCCTCATGTCAATCCGGTGACCGTGGCCGATATCCAGCATCCCCTTCTCCAACTTGTTGCCGATGAACAGATTTCTTACAATCCAGAGGATTTCCTCCTCGTTGAGCAGATAAAAGCCGCCCCACCAGCGTTCAAACTCGAGGTAACGTTTCTGCTCGGTGTCAATGTTGGAGAAAAGATTGTAATCTTTTTTCCAGAGGGTGTTGGCCGGGTTGAGCCGCTCGAAATTCTCCACCAGATAGGCCCCGTCAAAAAGACCTCCGCCCAGATCACACATGAAACTGGTCGCCCAGGCGCCGCCGGTCAATCCGCCTGTCAGACGCATCGGATTAATGCCGTCGCCGCCCGCCCAGTAGGACATGGGCGCGCCGTTGATGACAATCGGTCCGGCCACGTCGGGGCGGTCCGCTCCCAGCATGGCGACGGCCCATCCCGCCTGACAGTTGCCGTAAATCATAGGAAAATCACGGTCCGGATGACGTTTTTTTATTTCTTCCAGAAAGCGGATCTCCGCCTGTTCGACATCTTCCATGGTCTGATCCGGAAGCGGTTCGGGTGTAAAGGATGCGAAGTAAACCGGATGACCTTCCGCAAGGCCCATGCCCACCTCGGAATCTTTTTTGAATCCGCCGATTCCCGGTCCGTGCCCGGCTCGCGGGTCAATAACCAGAATGGGCCTTTTCCCGGGTTTCGGTTCCTTGCCTTCCGGGTGTCTGATGTACAGCAGCGAATAGTTGACCGGACGGGGAAACTTGCGTGCGTCCAGAACGACTTCGAATTCATAGTCCAGAAGAGGCGGCATTCCCTGCTGATAATGCTCCAGCATGGTGTTGCCGCGCTGACGCATGGTGTCCATGAAAAGCACGCAGCGCTGGCAGAAGTCGATGGAATACTCCCAGGCATCTTCGGAAAATCTTGCCCAGGTTAAATGCGACAGCCTGGTGCCCAAATCCACCCATGAAGCCAGTGCGCCGAGCGGCTCTACGGGGGCCTCTGATTTGATTTTTTTATTGCAGGCCATGTCGGTTGTCTGTGTCATAAGTTGATGCCATGATTTGAAAAGGTCGTAATGATTCATTTTGTTCTCTCAGGAATGTTTTAAGGTGATCATGATAAAAAATCTGTCTCTCACTTTCAAGCAGTATAGGAAACTCACCCCGGGTTGTCAATGAAATATTAACCGGATAAGTTATTAAATTTATTTATTTTAAGCCAATGCCGGTTTAATTTTTTTCCGGATGAACCGTAGCGCGGGAATTGAAGGAAACCGGATTCGTTCGTTCTTGATTGCGTCAAAATATTCATTGAAGTTTTTCCTATTTTAACATAACTGATTGTCAGCTTGCATCCGATTTGAGTCATGATCCGAAAAAAGGGGAGGCCGTAGCGTACAGTTTCCGTTTTTTTCCGTGCATAGAAAGCTTGTAGGAAAAGGAGGTAAAAAAATGAATAACGGCTCAACCAAAATGACGGATATTAAGATAGACACCAACAACCTTTATAAGGAAGAAGCTTTCACCGACCTGACGTTTGCCACCATCAGGCGGCTCAATCCTGTGAATCTGGACGGCTCGCCTGACACCAGCCGCGAACCGATTTTTACCGGTATGACCCAGTTGATGTCGCCCAACGGTCCGATTCCTGTTCAATGTCTTATCGAAGGAGCAAAGACGCTTGCCGAAGCTGCAGAAAAATTACCGGTGGCCATTGAAAAAACGGTTCAGGCGATGATCGCCGAAGCCAAGGAAATGGAACGTGAGGAAGCTTCCAAGATCGTCATCCCCGGTCAGTCATGAAACAAAATCTGCCGGACAAAAATCCGGCAGATTATTTGAGTCTTTTGTCCATTCCCGTAAAACCGCAATCGGGCTGATAGCAGGTTACGTTCAGAAATTCGCATTTCTGTTTGCAAACCGGACACGTTTCCGGTGGTGTAATTTGCACCACCGTATTGCCGCAATTACTACACTTCCAGGTATTTTCGGGAAGAGGCTGTTTGTTCTCTGTCATTGCCGTATTTTCTCCTTATCTGGGTTAAGGTGATTCTATCACAAAAAACAGATAGATAGACATTTTTTCTTTTTCCCGACGAATATGCTTGATATTATTACCCACTTTCGGTAAACGAATATACCATTTTTACCCAAGGCAAAAACATGCCCAAAGAAAAAAAGAAAAATGATTTTGCAGGATTAACACTGCTGGGAAAGGCGGCAAAGCCGGTGCGCAAACTGGAGACATTTCCCAATCACAACGAAAAACGTGCCTACGTTGTCACCCTGCAGACGGAAGAATTTACCTGCGTCTGTCCCAAAACGGGCCAGCCGGATTTTGCCAAAATTAAAATCCAATACATACCGGATAAAAAAATTGTCGAATCCAAATCGCTGAAACTGTATTTATGGTCCTTCCGTAATGAGGGTGTTTTCCACGAACATGTCACCAATATCATTCTGGATGATCTGGTAGCAGCGCTGAAACCCCGCTGGTGCAAAGTCAGCGCGGAATTTGCCGTGCGCGGCGGCATCGGAATCACCGTTGACGCGGAATATAAAAAATAACCTTATGAGGAAAAGGAAAATCCATGGGAAAAAGAACGGATATTAAAAAAGTTTTGATCATCGGTTCGGGCCCGATTGTTATCGGACAGGCCTGTGAATTTGATTATTCGGGAACGCAGGCGTGCAAGGCGCTGCGAAACCTCGGTTATGAAATCGTGCTGGTGAATTCCAATCCGGCGACCATCATGACCGATCCGGGGATGGCGGATGTGACGTATATAGAACCTCTGAATATCCAGGCATTAACGGAAATTATTGAAAACGAAAAACCGGACGCCATCCTGCCCAATCTGGGCGGACAAACCGGCCTTAATCTGACGTCGGAACTTTACAAAAAGGGCGTGCTGGAAAAACATAACGTGAAAGTTATCGGCGTGCAGGTTGATGCGATCGAGCGCGGCGAAGACAGAATCGCCTTTAAGGAAACGATGAACAAACTTGGCATCGATATGCCCAAAAGCGAACCGGCCACCTCCGTTGAAGAAGCGGAAAAAATCGCCACAAAAATGGGTTACCCTGTCGTGGTCCGGCCGGCTTACACAATGGGCGGCACCGGAGGCGGCATTGTCTATAATCTGGAAGAGCTGCGCCTCATTGCCAGCCGCGGCATTTCGGCCAGCCTCATCGGCCAGATTCTGATTGAAGAATCGGTCATCGGTTGGGAGGAACTGGAACTGGAAGTCGTTCGTGACGCGAAAAACCAGATGATCACCGTCTGCTTCATTGAAAACGTCGATGCGATGGGCGTGCACACCGGCGATTCCTACTGCACCGCGCCGATGCTGACCATTACTCCGGAATTGCAGAAACGCCTTCAGGATTATTCCTACAAAATCGTCGAGGCCATCCAGGTGATCGGCGGCACCAATGTGCAGTTTGCGCACGATCCCAAAACAGACCGCGTGGTCGTCATCGAAATCAATCCGCGTACGTCGCGTTCCTCCGCGCTGGCCTCCAAAGCCACGGGTTTTCCCATTGCGCTGATTTCCTCCATTCTGGCTTCCGGAATGACGCTGGATGAAATTCCCTACTGGCGGGACGGGTCGCTGGAAAAATACACACCCTCGGGCGACTATGTCGTCGTCAAATTCGCCCGCTGGGATTTTGAAAAATTCCCCGGTTCGGAAGACAAGCTGGGCACGCAAATGCGCGCTGTCGGCGAAGTCATGAGCATCGGCAAAAATTACAAGGAAGCGTTACAGAAAGCCATCCGGTCGCTGGAGAAAAAACGTTACGGCCTGGGATTTGTTAAAGACTTCAACGCGAAATCGTTGGATGAATTGATGGAAATGCTCTCCGAGCCCTCCAGCGAACGGCAATTCATCATGTATGAGGCCCTGCGCAAAGGTGCTTCGGTTGAGACGCTGTCCGCCAAAACCCATATTAAAAAATATTTCATCGAGCAGATGAAGGACCTGGTCGGCCTGGAGGAAAGAATTCTTCAGTATAAAAAGAAAAAGATGCCCGATGAGCTGCTGACGCAGGCGAAAAAAGACGGCTTTGCCGATAAATATCTGGCACAGATTTTGGGCAAAGAGGAAGAGGCGATCCGCAAACAGCGGCAGGCGTTGGGCGTAACGGAAGCCTGGGAAGCCGTACCGGTCAGCGGCGTGGAAAATGCAGCGTATTATTTTTCCACCTACAACGCGCCGGATACTGTGCCTGTAACCGGGAATCGCAAGGTAATGGTTTTGGGCGGCGGGCCCAATCGAATCGGCCAGGGTATTGAATTCGACTACTGCTGCGTTCACGCGGCATTTGCCCTGCGCGATGAAGGTATCGAATCCATCATGGTCAACTGCAATCCGGAAACGGTTTCCACGGATTACGACACCTCCAATAAACTGTATTTTGAACCGCTGACAGTGGAAGATGTTTTAAGCATCTACGAGAAAGAAAAACCGGAAGGGGTGATTGTGCAGTTCGGCGGACAGACCCCGCTTAACATCGCGGCGGAACTGGCCAAAGCCGGTGTGAAAATTATCGGAACATCGCCGGAGACGATCGATCTGGCGGAAGACCGCGACCGTTTCCGCATGATGATGGATAAACTGGGCATTCCCATGCCGAAATCCGGCATGGCCAGCAATCTCAAGCAGGCGCTGAAAGTGGCCGGTGACATCGGTTATCCGCTGATGGTGCGTCCCTCCTACGTGCTGGGCGGGCGCGGCATGGAGATCGTACATGATGAGGAAATGCTCAAACGCTATGTCAACGCGGCAGTCGGCGTCACGCCGGAGCGGCCGATTCTGATCGACAAGTTTCTGGAAAACGCCATCGAAGCGGAAGCCGACGCGATTTCGGACGGCACGGATGCTTTTGTTCCGGCGGTCATGGAACATATCGAGCTGGCCGGTGTTCATTCCGGCGATTCCGCCTGTGTCATTCCGCCGGTGAGCATTCCGCTGCGTCACATTGAAACTATCAATGACTATACAAAAAAAATTGCCGTGGAATTCGGAGTAATCGGCCTGATGAACATACAGTACGCCATCGCCAATGATGTGGTTTACATTCTGGAGGCGAATCCCCGCGCCTCGCGCACGGTGCCACTGGTTTCCAAAGTCTGTAATGTGTCCATGGCGCGTCTGGCCACGCAAATCATGCTGGGCAAAAAGCTTAAGGATCTGAATCTGAAAAACAAAACGTTCCGTCACTTCGGCGTGAAGGAGGCCGTTTTTCCCTTTAACATGTATCCGGAAGTCGACCCGGTTCTGGGCCCGGAAATGCGGTCCACCGGCGAAGTGCTGGGACTGGCCGATTCTTTCGGCCTGGCTTATTACAAGGCACAGGAAGCGACTCAGCAAAACCTTCCCTCGGAGGGAACCGTTCTGATTACGGTGGAAGAAAAAGACAAGGGCGGCGTGCTGGAAGCGGCGCGGGCGTTTAAAAAAATCGGTTTTCAAATTCTTGCCTCGGAGGGGACGCACAGGTTTCTGAAAGAAAACGGAATCGAGGCCGAAAAGATTCTTAAAATGCATGAGGGCAGGCCCAATATTGTGGATGCCATCAAGAACGGCGAAATTCAACTGGTGATTAACACACCGGCCGGGCGCCTCAGCAAATATGATGATTCCTATATCCGTAAAGCAGCCATTAAATATAAAATTCCTTATATCACGACCATCGCGGCAGCGGTCGCGGCCGTCAAGGGAATTGCAGCGCTGAAGCAGGGCCACGGACGGGCAAAATCCCTGCAGAGCTATCACGCGGAAATTCAGTAGGAATCAGGCTCCGATTTGAGAAAATAAAGCTTTTATTTTTCGACAGCTCATTATAGGTTAATAATATATAAAAGAACATTGTTTATAAAAAAGCTGTGGGCAAACTTTTAATGAGACACGGGCGAATATCTTCCGTATATTTACATTGACTTATTAAAATTCTTCCTTTAGCTTCATTCACATTATAACAATCCGATAGAATTTTGAGCGGACATTGAGGCTGTATAGACGACTTTGCGTGAGGAGAAGGAATGGAAAGCAAGGACGGTAAAGAAGATAAAAACGTTAACGCCTTACTCTCTCTCCCTGACAGTACCAAGACGTTGGGAAAAAAATCCAAGTCCAGAGAGGTCAACCCTTCCGGATTAAAGAGGAAGGTTTCGCAGGATACCCGCAGGATGCCGCAGAAAGACAAACCGGCGATCAGCGGCGCGTCCCCAAAGACGGCCGGACATAAAAACGGGAAGGAGTCTTTTTGCGGCCCTGAAGAAAAATACGCGCTGGCGTTCAAATATAGTCCGATCGGGATCTGCATATCCAGCCTGCAGGATGGCCGCTATGTTGAAGTCAACGAGGTTTACAGTAATTTTCTGGGATACCGCCGCGAAGAACTCATCGGACGCACCTCTTCGGAAATCAATCTCTGGGTGGATATGGCCGAACGCGACGCACTGGTTCGGGAACTTCTTGAAAAAGGCACCGTGACGGATTTTCAATTGCGGTTTCGTGACAGAAACGGCAACGTTCACTGGGGAAATGTGGCCGCCGCACTGGTGACCATCGGACAGGAGTTGTATGTTCTCACACAGACCCAGGATGTCACCGATAAAAAGAAGATCAAAGAACAGTTTGAGAAAAGTGAGGCCAAGTACCGTCTGCTGGCAGAAAATCTGACCGACGTCATCTTCACCATCGACATGAATTTCAATTATACGTATGCCAGTCCTTCCACGTATCATCTTCTTGGATACACGGCAGAAGAATTGATGACCATGAAAGTGGAGAATCTTGTTGATCCTGAAACGCTCGCCTGGTTCATGGAGATGCTGGCTGAGGAGATGGAAATAGAAAAGCGGCCCGACCGGGATTTGAAAAGATCGCGGGTTCTTGAATATCAGCATATCCGCAAGGATGGATCAACGATATGGGTGGAAAACAAGATAACGTTCTTAAGAGATCAAGACAATAATGCGATAGGAATCATCGGAACCGTCCGCGACATTGCCGAACGCAAACGGGCGGAAGAGCAGGTTTGTAAAGAAATCGATTTCAACCGTTCCGTACTGGACAGTCTGACGGTCCCTTTCTTCATGTTTGATACCGCCAGTATGACTTTCTTCAGATGGAACAAAAC
>ERZ795044.5362-NODE-5362-length-10392-cov-3.966141_pt1 | contig 10392 bp, 4 predicted proteins | sample MGYA00375128_ERZ795044 | MGnify/ENA primary metagenome ERZ795044 (study PRJEB30173, sample SAMN05720213) | anaerobic digester metagenome | isolation source: active sludge of municipal wastewater-treating anaerobic digesters | place: USA | collected 2014-12-22 ... | reverse complement strand
CTTGTTCTGCGCTGTATCGGGTGTGGAGCCCCAATCTGAAACCGTTTGGCGCCAAGCCAACCGGTATAAAGTACCCCGTATCGGTTTTGTAAACAAAATGGACCGCAGTGGTGCAGACTTCTTAAACGTGGTAAAACAGGTTAAGGAAATGCTGGGTGCCAAAGCGGTGCCTTTACAATTGCCGATAGGTGCAGAAGATAATTTTAAAGGCGTGGTTGACCTGATCACTATGAAAGGGATCATCTGGGACGACGCTACACAGGGAATGACCTATAAAGAAGTGCCCATTCCGGAAGAAATGCTGGAAGAAGTGAACGAATGGAGGCAACACCTGGTAGAAGCCGTTGCTGAATATGACGACAAACTGTTGGAGAAATTCTTTGAAGATCCCAACAGTATTACCGAAAATGAAATGCACGAAGCGATCCGCAAAGCGGTTATTGATATTTCTATCATACCAATGATGTGTGGCTCATCTTTCAAAAACAAAGGTGTTCAGACAGCATTGGATGCCATCTGCCGTTACCTGCCTGGTCCGCTGGATATTGAAGCGATCAAAGGAACTGATCCCGATAGTGGTGAAGAACTTGTTCGTCATGCTGATGCAAAAGAACCATTCTCAGCCCTCGCATTTAAGATCATGACCGATCCGTTCGTGGGTCGTTTGGCGTTCTTTAGGGCATACAGCGGACGGCTGGATGCCGGCAGCTACGTATTAAATACCCGTACAGGTAAGAAAGAACGTATCAGCCGTATCATGCAGATGCATGCCAACAAACAAAACCCGATCGACTTCATCGAAGCAGGTGATATTGGTGCAGGTGTTGGTTTTAAGGATATCAAAACCGGTGATACATTGTGTAATGAGGCCAACCCGATCGTGCTGGAAGCAATGACCTTCCCTGAGCCGGTAATCTCTATTGCTGTAGAACCGAAAACACAGGCCGACGTTGATAAAATGGGTATGGCCATTGCCAAACTGGTGGAAGAAGATCCCACCCTGCGGGTTAAGACCGATGAAGAAACAGGCCAGACCATTTTAAGTGGTATGGGTGAGTTGCACCTGGAGATCATTGTAGACAGGATGAAGCGTGAATTTAAAGTAGAGATCAACCAGGGTGCTCCGCAGGTTGCCTATAAGGAAGCTTTCCAGAATACCGTTGAACACAGGGAGATCCTGAAGAAACAAACCGGTGGCCGTGGTAAATTTGCCGATATCATTTTTGAGATCGGGCCTGCTGATGAAGAGTTCCTGAAAGAAGATAAAGGCCATTACCAGTTCGTAAACAAACTCTTTGGCGGATCAATTCCAAAAGAATTCGTTCCTGCTATTGAGAAAGGTTTTGAAACCGCCATGCATACCGGTGTACTTGCTGCTTATCCAATGGATAACCTGAAGATCACTGTGAAAGACGGTAGCTTCCACCAGGTTGACTCGGATGCGATGTCATTTGAACTTTGTGCCAAGCAAGGTTACCGGGAAGCAGGTAAAAAAGCAAAGCCTGTTTTACTGGAGCCGATCATGAAAGTGGAAGTGCTGACGCCTGACCAATACATGGGTGATGTTACCGGTGACCTGAACCGTCGTCGTGGTATGCTGGAAGGTATGGACAGCAAACATGGTGTACAGGTAATCAAAGCAAAAGTTCCTTTGAGCGAAATGTTTGGTTACGTTACACAGTTGCGTTCCTTGTCATCAGGCCGTGCCACTTCAACTATGGAATTCAGCCATTACGCTCCTGCACCGAATAATATTGCAGAAGAAGTGATCGCTAAGTCGAAAGGCAAAATGAAAATAGAAGACTAAATCCTGTAACCAGGTATAAAATAAACCCCATCCGCCAGCTGGCAGGTGGGGTTTTTCTTTGGGTATTTAAACGTTGGTTATTTTAAAACCGATTTGTAATTTACCGGTACATAATCATGCGCTATGCAAAACATTCGTTTAGAGAACCTGCTGCTGATAGATATTGAGACCGTATCGGAAAATGCGGCCTTCGAAACATTGAGCGAAGAATGGAAGATGCTCTGGCAGGAGAAAGTACAGCGCAGCCTGCCGGAAGGAGTAAGCGCCGCCGAATTCTATCCACAACGTGCAGGCGTAATGGCCGAGTTTGCCAAAGTGGTCTGTATCAGCATCGGGTACTTTAAAAAAGAAGGCAGTGCCTGGTTACTTCGGGTGAAATCCTTTTACGGCGACGATGAAAAGAAACTATTACAGGATTTTTTAACCACGCTGAAGCAGTTGGAAACAACAAATAATAAATGGAGTTTTACCGGCCACAACATCAAAGAATTTGATATACCCTTTATCTGCCGGCGGTTGCTCATTAACGGACTTATCATTCCACCGATCCTCGACTTTCAGAATATGAAACCCTGGGAAACGAATATGATCGATACCTTTCAATACTGGCGCTTTGGCGATTACAAACATTATACTTCCTTAAAACTGCTGGCGGCTGCATTAAAAGTACCTTCTTCCAAAGACGATATTGACGGAAGTATGGTAGGTGATGTGTACTGGAAAGAGAAGCAGCTGCAGCGCATTGTAACCTATTGTCAGAAGGATGTGGTTACTACCGGCAACATTGTACTCCGGTTTAAGAATTTACCGCTGCTTACCAATGAACAGGTGGTGATAGTAACCTGATCACTGGCTCACCGGGGCATTTACTTTCTTCAGCATGGTAATGAATACAGGAAAGTGATCGCTGTATCCGTAATTATAAGTGGTACCATCCCAGGTTCTTTTTGGATAGCCTTTGTATTTACCGGTTTGTTGCACCAGGAATTCTTTATTGAAAATATTCGCCTTATAGAAGAAATATCCCTTTTGTTCTTTGTCAAGCCATGCCTGTGATACCACCACCTGGTCAAACAGTCCCCAGGCATCCTGGTAAGCAAGCGTACCGATTCCTTTTTTGTAAAAATCAACCCATGGGTTAAAAAGCTCTTTTTCTTTTACATCACTGATCTTCCCTTTAGTGCCCAGTACCCTGGTAAGGCTGGGGCTGATGGGATCATCGTTCAGGTCGCCCATGATCACCACTTTTGAGCGGGGATTAATGATCATCAGGGAATCAACCACTTTTTTTGCAACAGCCGCCGCGGCTGCCCTTGCCGGTATCGACCTTTCTTCGCCGCCCGAACGGGAAGGCCAGTGATTTACCATTACGTGAATGGTATCGCCATCCATCAATCCCTTTACATATAACACATCACGGGTAAAATACGAATCCTTGGAGCCTCCCGGCAGCTTTACAAAAAGCGGGGCGCTGTAAAGCGGGGTAAAGTATTTGGGATTATAAAGAAGCCCTACATCCACCCCCCTTACATCGGGTGAATTATAGTGAACGATCTTCATTCCCCGGGCCTTCAGGTCTTTGTGATTGACCAGTATGTTCAGCACCGTATCGTTCTCAATTTCGGCAACGCCCAGTATGGCAAGCCCATCAGGGTTAACATCCACGCCCATTTGAGAGATCACCGAAGCCAACCGGCTCACTTTATCCAGGAAAATACGGGTATTATAATGTCTTTCGCTGTTTGGCAGAAATTCCTCATCATCCACCACCGGGTTATTTACGGTATCGTAAAAATTCTCCAGGTTATAAAAACCGATCAGGGCCGGGTGATAAGTACTTTTTTGGGCCACCCCAACCGAAAAAGAAACGATACTAATAACAACAGAAAGCAGTACTTTTTTCATATAAGATCGTAATAGTTGCCAAAGTTATTTATCCAAAACCGATTTCTAGTATTTTAAAATGACTAATATGTTATGTTTGAAACTTTGTGGGTAAAAGCCCCCTTAAATCCCTACATTTGCTGGCTTTTTTAACAACTAAATATATGACGCCAAAAACTAAACATTGCCTGCTTGTGCTGATGCTTTCAGGGGTTTTTATGCCTGCAGCATTTTCGCAAAAAGTGAAGATCAAGGATACCATCCCGGCACGTGATACACTGATTGAAACACTGAAAGATAATTTACAGGATAATATCCCGGTGATCTCTTTAGATGAAAACGACGGACAGGATGGAAGCGCCCAGAATATCTCTTCTCAACTGAGTGCCGGACGTGATCCATTTTTAAATGCTGCCACTTTTAAATTCGGCGCCGTTCGTTTCCGTATAAGAGGGTATGATGCCGACCAGTTTGGTACGTTTATCAATGGCATACCCATGGAGAACCTTGATAATGGCTTTACTCCTTATGGGCAATGGGGCGGATTGAATGATGTACTCCGTAACCGGGAATCAACACTTGGATTAACAGCCACCACTTTTGCGTATGGCGATATGGGCGGATCAACATCGTTTGATACCCGTGCCTCTCACCAGCGTAAACAAACAAGCATCAACTATGCATCCTCCAACCGGAATTATTCCAACCGTTTAATGATCACGCATTCAACCGGCTTAAATAACAAAGGATGGGCTTTCTCCATATCGGGTTCACGCCGCTGGGCCGAAGAAGGTTTTACTGACGGAACCTATTACAACGGCTGGTCTTTCTTTGCAGCAGCCGACAAACGTTTTAACGACAGGCACCTGCTTTCCTTTGTAGCTTTTGCAACGCCAACAGAGAATGGCCGCCAGGGCGCTTCGGTACAGGAGATGATCGACATAGCCGGAAACAATTTTTATAACCCGTACTGGGGTTACCAAAATGGCAGAAAAAGAAATGCAAGCATCGCCCGGTCATTTCAGCCGATTGGTATCTTAACGCACGACTGGAAAATATCAGACAAAACAACCCTGGTAACCGCCGCTTCTGTTACGTATGGAAACAGGAGTGTAACCGGACTTGACTGGTACAATGCAGCCGACCCAAGGCCGGATTATTACCGCTACCTGCCCAGCTACCAGCTTGATCCGTATTTTGCGGAGCAGGTAAGGCAGGAACTGATCAACGATGTGAATAAGCGCCAGATAAACTGGGACGCTCTTTATACCACCAACTATAACTCTTTTGATGTGGTGAAAGATGCTTTCGGCATCACCGGCAACAATGTGTCGGGTAAAAGATCACACTATATTGTGGAAGAAAGAGTGGTGAATACGCTGAAATATATTTTCAACAGCACGCTTAATACCACCCTGTCTGACCATGCTTCTTTATCGGCCGGGATCACTTACCAATCTCAACGGAATAATTATTACAAAAGAGTGGACGACCTGCTGGGCGGTGAGTTTTACGTGGATGTGAACCAGTTTGGCGAAAGGGACTTTCCATCAAACCCAGGTGCTGCACAAAATAACCTGAACATACCCAACCGCATTTTGGGAGAAGGCGATAAATTCGGATACAACTACGATATCAATATCAAGAAGGGTTCTGTATGGCTGCAGGGTGTTTTCAAGTTCCGCAAGATCGATTTCTTTGTGGCAACCGAACATTCGTACACCAGTTTCTTCCGCTATGGAAATGTAAAGAGCGGATTGTTCCCGAATAACTCGTACGGAAAATCATCTACCTACAATTTCTATAACTCATCCATTAAAGGAGGGGTAACCTATAAGATCGACGGACGTAATTATCTTTTTGCAAACGGTTCTTATGGTTCCCGTGCCCCCTTCTTCGAAAATGCATTTATTGCCCCAAGAACAAGGGATTTTGTGCAGGACAACCTGAAGTCGGAAGAAATGCTGACCGTAGAAGGCGGCTATGCAATGAATGCACCGAAGTTGAAGATCAGGGCCACCGGTTACTACAGCCAGTTCAAAAACCAACTGGACGTGCTTACTTTTTACCACGATGAGTACCGCAACTTTGTGAACTATGCCGTAAGCAATATCGGAAAGATACATGCCGGTTTTGAATTTGGCGCCGAGGCAAAGATCTATAAAGGGTTAAGCCTTACTGCTGCTGCTGCCATTGGTAAATATTATTACAACACCCGCCAGAGCGCTACTGTTACCACAGATAACAGTGCAGCGGTATTATCGCAGAACGATATTGTTTATTCCAAGAACTATTATGTTCCTACCCCGCAACAGGCATATACCATCGGGCTGGATTACCGTTCGCCCCGGTTCTGGTTTGTGAATGTGAACTTCAATTACTTTGATAAGATGTACCTGAGTGTTAATCCCATCCGCCGTACCGAAGCTGCGGTAAGTGGTGTTACAGAAGGATCGGAACTGTGGAACAAGATAGTTGACCAGATATCGTTGAAACCACAGTACACCCTGGATTTATTTGCCGGTTACTCCTGGCTCATGAACCGCAAGTTTCATAACCTGAAGAAAAGAACCTTCCTGGTGTTTAATGTGGGCGTGAATAATATACTGGATAACCGCAACATTGTGTCGGGTGGATTTGAACAGCTTCGTTTCGATTTTACCGGTAAGAATGTTGACAAATTTCCCGAGAGAAGGTTCTATGCATACGGCGTCAACTATTTTGCCAGCATGGGCATCCGCTTTTAATTAAAAAACAAACACTACATAAATCTTTAAAACATACATTATGAACAAGATCTTTAAAACACTGACGGCAATAACCCTGGTTGCATCTATCAGCCTGTTGAGTGCCTGTAAGAAAAGTTTTGACAATCCGCCCGGAGCAGCAGACCCGGCCATTGTTGCCAACACATCTATCAAGGCATTGAAAGCAATGCATAGTTCTGCAGGTGCCTATGATATCATCACTTCCGACGTGGTTATATCAGGTGTGGTAGTTGCTGATGATAAAAGCGGAAACCTGTACAAACAACTGTACATACAGGACGCCACCGGTGGTATACAGGTATTGCTGGATGCAAACAGTCTGTACGGAACTTACCCGGTAGGCCGCCGCATCTTTATCAAGTGTAAAGATCTTTGCATAAGTGATTATAACGGGTTGATAGCATTGGGCGTTAAAGCCACTGTGGCTGGCCTTCCTTCACAAGAAGGAATCCCTTCAAACCTGATCAGCAAATATGTAGTGGGTGGTTTTATAAAAAACCCCGTGGTACCGATCGTGGTTACACAAAACCAGTTGGGCACCAATATGCAGGACCAGTACCTGGGTTCATTGATCCAGTTGGATGGATATGAATTCAGTGACCCCAGCGCTACGTTTTCTGATACCTCTGCTTACAAAAGCACGGTGAACCTCGATATTAAAAATTGTTCGGGCCAAACAATCATCATCCGCACCAGCGCCTATGCAAACTTTGCAGCAAAGAAAGTTCCGGGCGGTAATGGAAGCGTGGTAGCTATTTACACTACGTTTGGTTCTACCAAACAATTGCTGTTGCGTGATGACGAAGACGTTCAGTTCACCAGTGGACGTTGCAACCTGTTTGAAGAATATTTCAATTCACTTACAACGGGAGACAATAACCTCGACTTTACTTTTGCCGGTTGGAAAAATATAGCACCTAATGCAACTGCATTGTATAAGAATGCTGTATTTGGTACTTCCGGAAAATGTGTGAAAGTAACCGCCTTTGGCACTGGTTTGAATGCCGATACTGCGTGGTTGATAACTCCGGCGATAGCCTTACCGGCCGCCACCACACCGCAACTGCAATTCAGCACGGCTTACCAGTTTGCCACCGGACCAACGACTATTCATGCGTTTGTATCTACCAATTACAATGGAAGCAATACGCCTAATACAGCTACCTGGACGCAGGTAAGTACCAATGCACAGATACCGGGTAATACGGCAACAAATAACTCAAGTACCTACAGTTCTTTTGCCAATACAGGAAATATAAGCCTGGCTGCTTATGCAGGTCAAACAATTTATGTAGCTTTTAAATACACCGGAAGCGTATCGCTGGGAAGAACAACGAATTTTGAAGTGGATGATATCCGGATAACAAGACAATAAAAATAAACTGTAAGGGCCATAACTTTTATTATGGCCCTTACTTACCTTGAAATAAACGGGGGGTTAATACAACGACAAATTTTCTTTATGAAAAAAATATTTACACTATTGCTGGTGCTTGTTTCATTCGCCGGTTTTTCTCAATCCACTACTATCGTTATCAGCCAGGCTTATGGTGGAGGGGGTGGCGGAACCGGAACTTACTTATTTGATTATGTTGAATTGCACAACGTAAGCGGTGTAACTCAGTCTTTAACGGGATATTCAATCCAATATGGTTCTGCTACGGGACAGTTTGCTTCTACAGCAACAAACCTTTATGCTTTCACTGCCGGAACATCCATACCTGCCGGAGGGTATCTTTTGATACAACTGGGCCCTACGGGTTCCGCGGGCGCTGCATTTCCGGTAACTCCCGACTTTATTACCACTAACCTGGCAATGAGTGGCACGAGTGGGAAAGTAGTCTTAGCCAGTCAGGCCACCGCATTAGGTTGTGGAGCTACTGCAACACCCTGCACTTTACCCAGTGCAGCGATCATTGACCTTGTGGCATGGGGTACATCTAATAATGCAGAAGGCGGCGTTTCTGTTAACAATGGAGTAGCCATAACTTCTACCCAAGGTTGTGTACGTAAAACGCTTGGATGTACAGATACGGATAATAATAATGCCGACTTTGATGTGGTAACAGCACCTGTTCCCCGCAACAGTGCGTCCCCGGTTAATCCATGCGGCCCGGCGGTACCTACCTTATCTGCCAATGCACTTACTTCATTTGGCAATGTGTGTATCAATACAACGGCAGGTCCCAATTCATTTACCATAACCGGAACAACCCTTACCAATGCTGATGTTACGGTGGGCGCTTTAACCGGCTTCACTTATTCCACCACAGCCGGCGGAACTTATACCGCTACATTAACCCTGCCTCAACCGGGCGGAGCATTTTCACAACAAATATTTGTACGGTTTACGCCAACACTTGTTCAATCATACAATGGTAATATAGTTGTTGGCGGGGGCGGCGCTCCATCCATCAACGTGGCTGCTGTTGGATCGGGTATTAATCCTGCTCCTGTAGTAACAACAGGCGCTGCCAGTGCCATCACTTCTAATTCGGCCACGCTTGCCGGTACGGCCACAACGGCCTGCGCCGCCATCACGGCGTATGGTATTGAATACAGTACCGTAAATGGTTTTCCTAACGGAACCGGAACCCCCGTTCCTGCATCTAATTTAGCAGGCGGTAATTTCTCCAGCAATGTGGGAGGTTTAGCGGCATCAACTGTTTATTATTATAAGGCCTATGCAACCAATGCAGTGGGCACTACATACGGAACACAACAAACATTTACCACCGCTGCGCCATCATCCGTATTATCAGCAACGGCATTAACTGCATTCGGTAATGTTTGTATCAATACCACGGCCGGCCCCAATTCATTTACCATTAACGGTACGGGGTTGACAGCGGCTAATGTAACTGTTGCGGCTTTAGCAGGCTTTACCTATGCCACTGCAGCAGGCGGACCTTATACCGCATCATTAAGTCTTGCACAGCCAGGCGGAGTTTATTCACAACAAATATTTGTTCAGTTCAACCCAACCGCTGTTCAATCTTACAATGGAAATATTGTTGTAGCCGGCGGCGGCGCAGCTTCCATTAATGTAGCAGCTGCAGGCGCAGGCGTAAATTCAGCTCCATCTCTTACTACCGGCGCAGCAAGCGTTGTTACCACCAATTCGGCCACCTGTGCAGGAACCATTACTGCTACGGGTTGCACAGTCGTTACGGCTTATGGAATTGAATACAGCACAACTGCTGGTTTCCCGAATGGAACAGGAACGGCTGTTGCCTCTTCTAATTTAGCAGGAGGTATTTTCTCGTCTAACCTGGCAGGCCTTGCACCCAATACCACTTATTACTATCATGCATACGCAACCAATGGCGGCGGTACGGGTTATGGTGCAGAACAGAATTTTACCACGCAGGCATTAACACCTACGATCAATACCACGGCATTAACCGCATTTGGTAATGTTTGCATCAATACAACGGCAGGGCCTAATTCATTTACCATTAATGGCTCGGCGCTTAATAATACCAACGTAACCGTTGGTCCGCTGGGCGGATTTACGTTTGCTACCGCAGCAGGAGGTCCTTACACGGCTTCATTGAATCTTGCTCAGCCGGGTGGTACATACACACAGGCAGTTTTTGTAAACTTTACACCAACTGCCGTACAATCTTATAATGGAAATATTCCTGTTGGCGGCGGCGGCGCTGCAACGGCTAATGTTGCGGCAGTTGGATCCGGTGTAAATACAGCCCCAACCGTTACCAGCGGTGCGGCAAGCGCCATCACATCCATTTCGGCCACTGTTGCAGGAAGTATTCCGGCAACCGGTTGTACAGCCATCACTGCCTATGGTATTGAATACAGCATCACCAATGGCTTCCCGAACGGAACCGGAACGGCTGTTGCTGCTAAATTAGAAGAAGCAACAGCCGTTCCGGTTCCGTTCGGGAAGCCATTGGTGATGCTGTATTCAAT
>ERZ795044.5355-NODE-5355-length-10401-cov-6.554804_pt1 | contig 10401 bp, 7 predicted proteins | sample MGYA00375128_ERZ795044 | MGnify/ENA primary metagenome ERZ795044 (study PRJEB30173, sample SAMN05720213) | anaerobic digester metagenome | isolation source: active sludge of municipal wastewater-treating anaerobic digesters | place: USA | collected 2014-12-22 ... | reverse complement strand
CACAAGTCCTCACACTCTTTCCCTACACGACGCTCTTCCGATCTGTCACCAGCGCGGCGCCAGCGACGAAGCTGCGGTGGCGCAGCGCGCGCCGCGCGAAGCCGGGCCTCATCGCGGCGTGCGCAGGCGCGGGTCGATCGCCGCGTGCGCCAGGTCGACGGCGAAATTGACGACGATGACCGCCGCCGCCAGCAGCATCACGACGTTGCGCACCAGCACCAGGTCGCGGTTGGCGATCGCCTGGAACGTGAGCCGCCCCAGGCCCGGCAGCGAGAACACGTTCTCGACGACGATGGTGCCGGTCAGCAGGTTCGCGAACTGCAGGCCCATCACCGTCAGGATCGGCACGAAGGCGTTGCGCAGCACATGGCGCCAGAGCACCGCAGGGCGCGTCAGGCCCTTGGCGCGCGCGGTGCGCACGAAGTCCTCGCCGAGCGCGTCGAGCACCGCCGAGCGCGTGATGCGCGCCAGGATCGCCGCCTGAACCACCGCCAGCGCCACCGCCGGCAGCAGCAGCGCGCGCAGGCCCGGGCCGAGGCCGCCGCCGTCGTCCGCGCGCCAGCCGGGAAAGCCGCCCGCCGGGAACCACTGCAGGCGCACCGAGAACAGCAGGATCAGCAGGATCGCCAGCCAGAAGTTCGGCAGCGCCAGGCCGACCTGGCTCGCGGCCATGACGCCGAGGTCGCCGGCGCGGCCGTGCCGAGACGCCGCGTAGACCCCGGAGGCCAGCGCGAGCACGGTCGTCAGCGCCATCGCCATCAGCGCCAGCGGCGCCGTCACGGCCAGGCGCTCGGCCACCAGTTCGGCCACCGGCACCTCGTACGACGCGCTCAGGCCCGGGTCCAGCCGCGCCAGGCCGTGCAGCCACGCGAGGTAGCGCTCGGGCGCCGGCCGGTCGAGGCCGAGCTTCGCGCTCAGCGCCTGCAGCGATTCGGGCGTGGCGCTGTCGCCCAGCATCACCTCGGCGGCGTTGCCGGGCAGCACGTCGAGCACCGCGAAGACGAGCACCGACGCCACCGCCAGCGTGGCGGCCAGGCTCGCGAGGCGGCGCAGCAGGTAGAGGGCGATGGCCAGGCTCCGGGACGGCGACGAGGCGCGCATGATGCCCCAGGAGCGATCCGGCCCGGAAACACGAACGCACCGCCGGGGCGGTGCGTCGCGGGCGCTGCCGGCCGGGGCCGGCAGGGGGGGCCGATCAGCGGCGGTTGAGCAGCACGTAGAACACGAAGCCCAGCCCGTTGCCGATGAACCAGGCGTAGTTCGCCGCGCCGTGCCAGGCCGGGACGAGCACGCACAGGATCGGGATCAGCGCGGCCGGCACCAGCGCGTAGATCGCCTTGCGGTTGTAGCCGTTGTCGTACCAGTAGACACCCTTCGGGCTCATCGAGTAGAGCGCGTCGACGTCCACGCGCTGCTTGCGCACGATGTAGAAGTCGGCGATCAGGATGCCGAACAGCGGGCCGATGAACGAACCCAGGATGTCCAGCGTGTAGTGGATGACCTCGGGGTTGTTGTACAGGTTCCAGGGCGTCAGGAAGACCGAGCCGACCGCGGCGATCATGCCGCCGGTGCGCCAGCTGATGTGCTGCGGCGCGACGTTCGAGAAGTCGAACGCGGGCGAGACGAAGTTGGCGACGATGTTGATGCCGACGGTGGCGATCATGAAGGTCAGCGCGCCCAGCACGACGGCGGTGGTGCTGTCGATCTTGCTGACGGTGTGCACCGGGTCGGTGATCAGCTCGCCGAACACCGGCAGCGTGGCCGCGGTGGTGATGACGGTCAGCAGCGAGAAGAACACGAAGTTGACCGGCAGGCCCCAGAAGTTGCCCTTCTTGACCGCGTCGAAGCTCTCGCCGTAGCGCGAGAAGTCACCGAAGTTCAGCATCGGGCCGCTGAAGTAGCTGACCACCAGCGCGATCGCCGACAGCATCACCGGCAGCGCGTCCCAGCCTTCGAACTTCACGCCGCCCAGGTTCAGGTCGATGTTGCTCCAGCCCGCCTTCCAGACCAGCCAGCCGCACAGCACGCCCATGACGACGTAGACGCCCGGGCCGGCCCAGTCGATGAACTTCTTGATCGCTTCCATGCCGTGCCAGAAGACGATGGCCTGCAGGACCCACATCACCATGAAGGCGACCCATCCAAGTGTCGACAATCCGGCGAAGCCATGTTGTGCAACATCGGCGTACGGTGCCAGGTCGGGGCGGAAGTGCAGCGCCATGACCATGAAGGCCGCCGACGCCAGGTAGGTCTGGATGCCGTACCAGGCCACCGCGATCAGGCCGCGGATGATGGCCGGGATGTTCGCGCCGAGCACGCCGAACGAGGCGCGGCAGATCACCGGGTACGGCGTGCCCGAGACCTGGCTGGGCTTGGCGACCAGGTTGCAGAAGTACTGGACGATGACGATGCCCACCAGCAGCGAGACCAGCACCTGCCAGCTCGACAGGCCGAGCGCGAACAGGCTGCCGGCGGTGATGTAGCCGCCCACGCTGTGCACGTCGGACATCCAGAACGCGAAGATGTTGTAGCGCGTCCAGGTCTGCTTCTTCAGCGGCGCGAGGTCTTCGTTGGTCAGCCGCGGGTGGTATCCGGGCTTGATCAGGGCGTGCGATGCGCCCTCGGTGCCGTGCGCGGCAGGCGCCAGCGCTTCGGCGGTCGGTTGGGCCAGGGTGATGGACATGCGGGGCTCCTCGGGTGGGATCAGTCGACACTGATCAATAAAAGTGTATGCAATCTTATTTGTTGACTGTGTGCACTTCAAGCCCGGCATGTCCGTGTTTACCCTGGTTCCTTCAGTCATGACCAGAACGCAAAAGCCGCCGGGCCCGGACGGGCACGCGGCGGCTTCGGCGGCGTTTGCGGGCCGGCCAGCGGGACCGGCGTCCAGGGATCAGTAGATGGCGCCTCCCGGCTGCGACGACAGCAGCACCCCGGCCTCGGCGCTGAGGTCGTAGCGCGTGGTCGCGCCAGCGCGAGCCGACCAGCGGTCGAGCACGAAGCCGCCGTCACCCGACAGGCGATCGACGAGCACGTTGCGGAAGGTCAGCGGCTGTTTCGGCTGGCACACGGTCGGTGCGATCGACGGGCGCACGAAGTAGACCGCGCCCACGCCGAGGCGGGTGCCGACACCGTCGTCGACGACCAGCGCGGTCTCGACGTCGACGCCGATGGCGCGCGCCGCCTCGGTGCCGACCCAGCCGTCCTGCACGAGGCGCGCGACGAAGGCCAGCAGGCGGCCCATGCGGTCGCGGGTGTCGAGGTGCGCGTCGGCGATGACGCCGCCCAGCCCGGCGCCGACCAGGAAGCCGCGGTCCAGCGTCATGCGCCGCTGGTAAGGGTCCTTCAGCGCCTCGTCGGACGTGACCGTGCCGTTCAGCGCCGCGAAGTCGAACTGCCCGAGCACGGCCAGCCCGGCGCTGGTGCCGCCGACCGGCACCTGGGCGGCCACGGCCGCCTGCAGCGCCGCGTGCAGCGGCGTGCCCTTCCATTGCTCGACGTAGTCGGCCTGGTCGCCGCCGGCGATGAAGATCGCCTCGGCCCGGGCGACGCGGTCGATGACGTAGGCATCGGCGGCGGCCTCGCGCGTGCGCACCACCAGGGTCTCGACCGAGTCGAGCCCGCCCATCGCCAGCAGGTAGGCGTTGTAGCCGTCGGCGCCGCTGGCGCGCAGCACGACGAAGTCGCCGCCGCCCGCCTTGCGGATCATCGCGACGAACGCCGCGTCGACATCGGGTCCGCCGCCCATCAGCACCGTCATCGGCGTCGACGGACGCGGCAGCACGACGTCGGCCGCACTGCCGCTGAGGTAGTAGTCGAAGGCGGCCTTGGCCTGGGCGACGGCCGGCACGGCCCAGGCCAGGCCGGCCAGCAGCAGGCCGGCCACGGTGCGCGGCAGGACACGGCGAAGACGAGAAGCGAAACAGGTCGGCATGGGGGCACGAGGCAGGGGATGGAGAAGCTTCGGATCATCGACCCCGCCGGGCCGGCCCGGGCCGGAATGCGTCCTGGGGGATTCCCTGGCGCGCGCGCGACTCAATTCAGGTCGCTGGGCCGCGTGTCGCGAATGAAAAGGCCGCCGACGATCAGGCTCATCGTCGCCGTCGCGACCCCGTACCACAGGCCGCTGTACATGTTGCCGCTGGCGGTCACCAGCGCGAAGGCGGTGGTCGGCAGCAGGCCGCCGAACCAGCCGTTGCCCACGTGGTAGGGCAGGCTCATCGAGGTGTAGCGCACACGCGCCGGGAACATCTCGACCAGCATCGCCGCCAGCGGCCCGTAGACCATGGCCGCGAAGACGATCAGCAGCCACAGGATGGCCACCACGCCGACGGTGTTGACGCGCGCCGGGTCGGCGCGCGCCGGGTAGCCGGCGGCGTCGAGCGCGGCTTGCAGCCGCGTGCGCAGCTCCACCTCGCGCAGCCGCGCCTCGGCACCGGACAGTCCCTCGGCGGTGGGCACCCCGATGACCACCTCACCGATGTGCACCAGCGTCGGGTAGCCCGGCTGCGCCGGCTCGTCGTCGAAGCTGACCGAGGCCCGGGTCAGCGCCTGCCGGGCGATGTCGCAGGGGCTGGTGTAGCGGGCCGTGCCGAGCAGGTTGAACTGGAACGAGCAGGTCCGCGGATCGGCCTCGACGACGACGCGGCTGGCGGCCTGGGCCGCGGCCAGGGCCGGGTTCGCGGCGTGCGTCAGCGCCTGGAACAAGGGGAAGCTGGACAGCGCGGCGAGCAGCAGGCCGGCCATGACGATGGGCTTGCGCCCGACGCGGTCGGACCAGGCGCCGAACAGCGCGAAGCACGGCGCGCCCAGCGCCAGCGCCACGGCCATCAGCAGGTTGGCGCGCGTCTCGTCGACCTTGAGCGCCTGGGTCAGGAAGTACAGCGCATGGAACTGCGCCGTGTACCAGACGACGGCCTGCACCGCGACCAGGCCGAAGAGCGCGAGCAGCACCAGGCGCAGGTTACGCCCCCGCAGGAACGAGTCGCGCAGCGGCGCGTTGGTGGTGGCGCCGGCCTCCTGCAAGGCGCGGAACACCGGGCTCTCGGCCAGCCCGAGCCGGACCCAGCCGCCCACGGCCAGCAGCAGCACCGAGACCAGGAAAGGCACGCGCCAGCCCCAGGCGGCGAACGCCGCCTCGCCGAGCACGGCGCGCGTCGCGAGGATGACGACGATCGACAGCAGCAGCCCCAGCGTCGCCGTCGTCTGCAGCCAGCCGGTGGCGGCCCCGCGCCGGCCCGGCGGTGCGTGTTCGGCGATGAAGGTGGCGGCGCCGCCGTACTCGCCGCCCAGCGCCAGGCCCTGCATCAGGCGCAGACCGACCAGCAGCAGCGGCGCGGCCACGCCGATGGAGCCGTGGTCGGGCAGCAGACCGATCGTGAAGGTGGCCAGGCCCATCACCAGCATCGTGACGAGGAAGGTGCGCTTGCGCCCGAGCGTGTCGCCCATGTGGCCGAACAGCAGCGCGCCGAACGGCCGCGCGACGAAGCCGGCGGCGAAGGCCAGCAGCGCGAACAGCGTGGCCGTGGCGCTGTCGAGCCCGGTGAAGAACTGCCGGCCGAGGATCGGCGCGAGCGAGCCGTACAGGTAGAAGTCGTACCACTCGAAGGCCGTGCCCAGGCTGGACGCGGCCACGACCCGTCGCTGCGCGGCGGTCATCGGCTCGGTCGGTTCGGACGGCACGGCAGCGGGGCGGTGGTGGGGTGAGGAGAGCTTGGCGGCGCTGGCCACGGATGGGGCCCGAGGTCGGGACGGCGGCGGGTCGAAGGGGGGGTGCCCACTATCGAGTCCGACACTGACCGCGCTCTGACAGCGCCGATGCCCACCGTCCCCGCCGGGACCCGCTCAATAGCGGATGCGGGCGTAGTAGGTCTGCTGCGCCGCCTCGCGCGCCTGGGCCAGCGTGTGGATGCCCTTGTCGGCCAGCAGCGGGATCATCTTCAGGAAGACCTCGGCCGTGACCATGGCGTCGCCCAGCGCCGTGTGCCGTCCCAGCACCTCGACGCCGAAACGGGCGGCGATCTCCTCCAGCCGGTGCGAGCTCTGGGCCGGGTGCACCAGGGCCGACAGCAGCAGCGTATCGAGCACCGGCTGGTCGAAGGCCACGCCGGTGGCGGCCTCCTTCAGCTGCAGGAAGCGCATGTCGAACGCGGCGTTGTGGGCCACGAGCACCGTGTCCTGCGCGAACCGGTGGAAGGCCGGCAGCACCTCGCGGATCGTCGGCTGGCCGGCGACCATCTCGGGCGTGATGCCGTGGATCGGGATCGAGGCCTCGGGGATCGGGCGCTGCGGGTCGACCAGGCGCTCGAAGTTCTCCTGCCGACGCAGCTTGCCGTTGACGATGCGCGTCGCGCCGATCTGCAGGATCTCGTCGCCGTCGGACGGGTTCAGGCCCGTGGTCTCGGTGTCGAAGACGGTGAAGCTCAGTTCGGCCAGCGGCCGGTCGGCGAGCTCGCGCGTGGGCTCGGTGGCCTGGAACAGGTCGAAGTCGTAGTACTCGGGCCGGCTCTCGTGGCGCACGAACATCTCGGCCTCGAGCTGCTCGTGGCCGCTGGCCAGCGGCAGCAGGAAGCGGAAGAAGGCCTCGTGGCGCACGCGCTCGCGCTCGAACCAGAACTCGCCGTCGTGGCGATCGACCACGTCGCGCACCGTCAGCGCGGTGCTCTCGTCGCCGACGCGGATCGGATCGGTCTCCCAGGTCATCACCGTCTCGGTGCTCATCGCCTGGCCGACCCAGATCAGGTCGAGGTGGGCGCGGCCGCCCGGGGCCGCCGCCAGGCGCAGGCGGATCAGCCGGATCTCGTACTCGTCGACCAGGCGGGCGGCGAGGTAGGTCAGCGCCTGCAGCAGCGAGTAGCTGTCGACCTTGAGCCAGAGCGCGGCGTCGACCTCGCCGGCGCTCGCGCGGCAGCTGCCCAGCGCGCCGATGCGCTGCACGGCGGCGGCGGCCAGGTCGGCGCCGAGCATGTCTTCGAGCGGCCAGCGCGTCTTCTGCGTCTGCGTCGTGTGCCGCGCCAGGTCCTGGATGCGGCGGCTCATCGCCTGCACCTCGTCGCGCACCACGCCGAGAAAACGTTCGCGCGTGGGCGCGTCGAGGTCTTCGTAGTCGAGCATCTCGACCGCGGCCTGCAGGTTGCCCAGCGAGGCGCGGCTGCCTTCGGTCAGGCCGTGCAGCAGCTGGTCGCGCAGCGACTCGTCGGCGAAGTCGCGGGTGATGTTGTCGAGCATCAGCACGAAGCCGTTGAGCGCGACCTCGTCGGCGCCCTCCGCCGCGCCCGCAGCCGCGGCGATCGCCCTCACCGGCGCCATCTGCACGCGCAGCAGCTGCCCGCCGCGCGTGCTGGTGACGAACTGCGCCGACGGGCTCGCCGCGCCGCGCTGCAGGCGCTGCTGCACGCTCTGCAGCGCGTGGGCGACGAGCTGGCGGTCGAAGACGGCGTAGATCGAGCGGCCCAGGCCGATCAGCTCGGCGCCGTCGGCCAGCGACGGCGCCTGCGACAGCGCACGGAACTGGAGCCGCGCCCGGTTGTTGTAGAGCAGGATGCGGCCGTCGAGGTTGCACACGACGACGCTCTGCGTGAGCTCGGACATCAGCGCGGCCAGGCGGCTGCGCTCCTGCTCGATCTCGCGGCTGGCCTCGCGCACCTTGGCGTCGATGTCGCCGCGCAGCGCGGCGCGCTGGCGCGCGAGCTGGTTGATGGCCTCGGCCAGCGCTCGGTTCTCGGCGCTGCCCGCGGGCTCGATCTCACGCTGCGCGTCGGTGCCGACGAGCACCTTCGCGTCCTCGGCCAGGCGCGCCGGCGCCGCCACCCAGCGCAGGTAGGCCTGGCGCGCGAGCGCGCCGAGCGCGCCCGACAGCAGCAGCCAGCCCAGGACCAGCAGCGCCGCACGCGGCTCGAGCATCGCGCCCAGCGCGGCGCGCTCGGCCGGCTCGAGCGTCAGCGCGAACACGCCGGCGCCGCCCGCCGCCCACAGCGCCAGCACCGCGCCGGGGGCCAGTGCGGCGGCGAGTTCGCGCGCATCGACCTTCACGCGCCGCCCCCGAGCAGCTCGCGCACGCGCGCGGCCAGGTCCTTGGTCGAGAAGGGCTTGGTCAGGTAGGCGTCGGCGCCGAGCGCCGTGCCCTTGGCGACGTCGGTGTCGCGGCCCTTCGCGGTGAGCAGCACGATCTTCATGCCGGCAAAGGACTCATCGGCACGCACCGCCTGGCAGACGTCGAAACCGGTCTTGCCGGGCATCATCACGTCGAGCAGCACGAGGTCGGGCCGCTCGCGGCGGATCGCCTCGAGCGCCTCGTTGCCGTCGCGCGCGACGAAGACCTGGTGGCCCTCGCGCTTCATCAGGAACTCGAGCGAGATCAGGATGTTCGGTTCGTCGTCGGCGATCAGGACCTTGTGGCTCATGGGGGGGTCTCCTCGTGTTGCGGCGCGTGCCACGGCAGCTCGAAGCCGAAGCACGCACCCTGGCCGGGCTCGGACCGCAGCCACATGTGCCCGCCGAAGTGTTCGACGATCTGGCGGCTGATCGGCAGGCCCAGGCCGGTGCCCTGCGGGCGGTTCAGTGCGTCGCCGCCCTGCCGGAACTTCTCGAACACCAGCTGCTGCTGCTCGGGCGGCACGCCGGGGCCGTTGTCGTGCACCTCGACCGCCAGGCCGCGCTCGCCGGCGCGCAGCCGGACCTCGACGCGACCGCCGGGGCGGGGCACGAACTTGGCCGCGTTCGACAGCAGGTTCAGCACGACCTGCGTCAGCCGGTCGGCGTCGGCCTGGATCGTCGGCACCGACGCGGGCAGGTCGAGCACGAGCTCGGCACCGCGCTCGCGGAACATCTCGGCCGTGGTCTGCGCCGCCGAGCGCAGCAGCGCGGCCAGGTCGACGTCGCCGTTGCGCCACTCGCCGTGGCCCGACTCGATCTTGGCCATGTCCAGCACCTGGTTCACCAGCCGGCTCAGCCGCTCGGTCTCGGCGACGATGATGGCGATGAACTGGCTGCGCTGCGCGGCGTCCATGTCGGGGTCGTCGACCATCAGCTCGGCCAGCGCGCGGATCGAGGTCAGCGGCGTGCGCAGCTCGTGCGTCACCGACGACATGAAGTCGTCCTTCAGCCGGTCCAGGCTCTCGAGCCGCTCGTTGGCGGCGCGCAGTTCGGCGCTGGCGCGCTCGAGCGACTGCGACTTCTCCTCCAGCGCGTGCGAATAGGCGCGCAGCTGCGAGGCCTCGTCGAGGATGCGCATCACGTCGTCGATGGCGAGCTGCTCCTCCTCGACGACCGAGGCCACCATGACCCGCGCCGACGCGCTGCCGATCGCCCCGGCGAGCTGCGTCTCGACGAACTGCACGAGCTGCGCATCGGGCTCGATCGCGAGCACCGACGGCGCCCCGCGGCGCCGGGCGTAGTCGGCGAAGGCGGCCAGCGCGCGCTCGGCGCCGAGAAAGCGGTTCGCCAGCGAGATCAGGTCGGACAGCCTCGCGCGGCCGCGCCAGAACACCGGGGCGCGTGCCGCGTCGCCCTGGCCGCGCTCGAACACGTCGACGAACATCAGCGCCTGGCTCGCCTCGCGCGCCGAAGGCGCACGCCACAGGCTCACCGCGAGGTACAGGCCGAGGTTGGCCAGCAGGCTCCAGAACAGCGAGTGGGTCAGGTTGTCCAGCCCCGTCAGGCCGAGGAACTGCTCGGGCCGCAGCAGCGCCAGGCCGAACAGCCCGTCGCGCACGAAGGCGTCGGGCATCCAGCCCGACTTCGCGATCGACGGCAGCATCAGCGTGTAGGCCCACAGCGCGAAGCCCGCGCCCAGGCCGGCCATCGCGCCGGCGCGCGTGCCGCCCTTCCAGTACATGCCGGCCAGCAGCGCCGGGGCGAACTGGGCCACCGCGGCGAAGCTGATCAGCCCGATGCTCACCAGCGCATAGGCCTCGCCGGCGACGCGGAAGTAGACGTAGCCCAGCAGCATCAGGCCCACGATCACCGCGCGACGGATCGCCAGCAGCAGGCCCGAGACGTCGTCGCCGGCGCGCGCGCCGAAGCGCCGCGTGCGCAGCAGCAGCGGCATCACCAGGTCGTTGCAGACCATGGTCGAGACGGCGATCGCCTCGACGATCACCATGCCGGTGGCCGCCGACAGGCCGCCGACGAAGGCCAGCAGCGCCAGCGCCTCGTGGCCGGTGGCCAGCGGCAACGAAAGCACGAAGGTCTCGGGGTTCTCGCGCCCGGCGCCGAAGTGCAGCAGGCCGCCGAAGGCGATGGGCAGCACGAACAGGTTGATCAGCAGCAGGTAGGCCGGGAAGGCCCAGACCGCGCGCTTCAGATGGCGCTCGTCGACGTTCTCGACCACCATCACCTGGAACTGACGCGGCAGGAAGATCACCGACAGCATCGACAGCAGCGTCAGCGCGAACCACTGCT
>ERZ795044.5352-NODE-5352-length-10403-cov-4.129204_pt1 | contig 10403 bp, 9 predicted proteins | sample MGYA00375128_ERZ795044 | MGnify/ENA primary metagenome ERZ795044 (study PRJEB30173, sample SAMN05720213) | anaerobic digester metagenome | isolation source: active sludge of municipal wastewater-treating anaerobic digesters | place: USA | collected 2014-12-22 ... | reverse complement strand
GAGCCCCGCCTCGATCCAGCGGGTGACGGGCCAGAAAGTGACTGGAAAAGCGGCTCCGATCAAAAATCGACGATGTACGAAGGAATTAAAGAAGGCGTAAATTTAGGAATTACAAAACTTTTATATCTCTTTAATTCATATATCGGTGGTTGGGTAAACAACGGAACACCATTTGAATTACGTTTTTATTCTATTGGAACGTTTCGCGATTTCAGAGAATTAAGAAATAAAATGCTATCCGATTCACGTTTTGGTGGTCAAATAGAGATAGTTAGCTTTGATAATTATACAAAACTCAATCTTACATTTAAAGACAGACCGGATGAGTTGGCTTATAAAATTTTGGATTTTGCCGATGCTATCCCCGAGTTTAAATCAAAAGTTTTAGATGTAAAATTGATATACGGACGCCAAATAAATTTTGCTCCGCAGAAAGTAAAAGTTCCCGAATTAGAAAATAAAAAATAAAAAAGAGTTATGAAAAAATTATTTTTAATATCATTTGTTTTTGTGTATAGTTTTACTCATGCACAGAGTGGCTATTTGTCTTTTTATAGCCAGGATGGCGATAAATTCTGGGTTGTAATTGATGGCAAAAAAATAAATAAAGAACCTCAATACAATGTTGATAAATTCCCGGTTGAAATGAAGTGGGGAAAAGCTAAAATTATTTTTGAAGACACAAAGAAAGGCACTATCGATAAAACGTATCAAGTAGTAGATGTAGATGGAAACAGTTGCTATGTAAAGTACATGATTCGTAAAAATAAAAAGGGGAAATACGAAATACGCGATATTGATGCAACTTGGGAAGTAATAAATAACTCTGGCGCATCTTCTGTAAGTCAACAAACTCAGCAGACACAACAAACACAGGTTCAAACACAGCAACCTTCAACTCAACAGTCCGGCACACAAACTCATACAGTTCAGCAAACAACTACGGTTACTGACCCTGCTACCAATGCTAATATAAACATGGGCGTAGGTGTAAATGTTACCGAAACTCAAGATGGTGTAAATATGAATATTTCAATGCCAGGTGTTCAAACATCAACTCAAACTTCGGGCGTTTCAACGCAAGTTACTACAACAACTACCACAAATCAAACAATTCAGCAAGGACAAACAACCATAAAACCAAAGCCTCAACCTGTTCCACAACAAGAAGTAAAGCCTGCCGGCGGTTGTGTTAATCCTATGAGTGATGTTGATTTTCAATCGGCAAAAAAAACGATTTCGTCCAAATCGTTTGAAGACTCTAAACTTACCTTGGCAAAACAAATTGTAAGTGCTAATTGTGTTTTAAGCTCACAAGTAAAGGAAATATTAGACGTGTTTGGTTTTGAAAGTACACGTTTAGAGTTTGCAAAATTTGCATATAAATACACGTACGATAAGAAAAATTATTATAAAGTGAACGAAGGATTTAAATTTGAATCATCTATTGATGAGTTAAATGAATTTATCAATAGCGGAAATTAAGTACTGAATGATAAATATAAAAAAATGAGGGGTTACATGCTGTAATCCCTTTTTTTGTGTTTGAAAAATAATTATCTTCACACAAAAATGTTGATATGTCAGCTGAATTTCAATACATAGTAGTGATTGTTGTATATTTTGCTGCAATTTTATTATTTGGTTTATATCAAGGTCGGAAAGTTAAAACGCAATCAGATTTTTCAATTGCCGGTCGTTCGTTACCGGGGTGGGTTGCTGCATTATCAGAACGTTCAGCCGGGGAGTCGTCATGGGCTTTGCTGGGTTTACCAGGCTATGCTTATGCTGTAGGACTATCGAGCATATGGACGGCGGTGGGTTGTGTTTTGGGTATCGTTGTGGCATGGTGGATATTGGCAGGACGTTTACGCAAGGAAGCCGAAAAATATCAAGCTGAAACCTACACCGATTATTTAGCTAAACGTTTTGGAAAACATGCTTCAATGTTGAGATTAATAGCCGGAGTCGTCATTGTTTTCTTTTTCTTTTTTTACGTTGGTGCTCAATTTTTAGGAGGTGGCAAAACTTTTAATTCTCTTTTTCATATTGATTCGTCTTTAGGAATGATAATCATAGCTGCCATTATTGTACCCTATGCTGTATATGGAGGTTTTAAAAGTGTGGTTTATGCCGATGTTGTTCAGTCCATAATAATGATTTCCATCTTGATATTTACTCCCATTGTTGGAATTTATCAATTGCTCCATGCAGACCATGTGTTTGCTACTTCTATTTCCGAAGCATTGGCTAAATCGGGTAATACATATTTATCATGGTTTGGCGATGCGGGACAAGGAGTTTTATGGGGAACTTTTATTGGAGGGATTTCTTGGTTTTTCGGATATTTGGGAGGGCAACCTCAATTGAGCATTCGTTTTATGGCAATAAAAGACGATAAAAATGCAAAAATTGGACGCAATGTTGGAATCATATGGACCATAATAGCATACATAGGTGCATTAAGCATTGGTTGGCTTGGCATTGCGTTTTTTGGACCAAATGGTCTTAACGATTCGGAACAGGTTATGCCCTCGATGCTTATTCAATTATTCCCGCCTTTTTTAACGGCAATTCTCACTACCGGAATCATTGCAGCTATAATGAGTACTGCTGATTCGTTGTTAATACTATCTGCTACGGAGTTGTCAGAAACGTTGATTAAACCATACTTTTTAAAAAATAAGCTGAAAACTCTTTTTGTATCAAGATTTGTAACTGTACTCATAGCTGTTTTTGCGCTTAGCGCCGCATTTTTTGCTCCAACCAAATTGATTTATACTTTAGTGGGATATGTGTGGGCAGGAATTGGTGGAACTTTTTCTGTTATTATTTTATGTGCTTTATTTTGGAAGCGCTTTCATGCATTGGCAGCTATTATTACAATAATTGTCGGAATAAGTTTTACCATTATATGGATTTCAACAGGAATGGAAGAGGTAGTTACATCTAGAATTTTGACTTTCTTCGTAGCAGCAATAACTGCTATCATTTCAACATATATCATTAAAGAAAAAAATAAATATGAAACCAACATCATCAAAAACTAAAATTGTTGCAACGATAGGTCCGGCAACTTCGTCTAAAGAAATATTAAAAGAATTGATTTTGGCAGGTGTGGATGTTTGCCGTTTAAATTTTTCTCATGGCAGCTACGAAGATCATGCAAAAGTTATTCAACATGTTCGTGATTTAAATGCAGAACTCCAGACAGAAGTTGCTTTGCTGGTTGATTTACAAGGTCCGAAATTGCGAATTGGCGATATTGAAAATAATCAGGTATTTCTTAAAGATGGTGAGGAATTTCAAATTGTAACACATCCATGTATAGGAAACGAAAAACAGGCATATATGACCTACGAACAATTTCCTATGGATGTAAACGTGGGCGAGGAAATTTTAATCGATGACGGAAAAATTCGATTAAAAGTAACAGCTACAAACAAAATAGATATGGTGAAGGCGATTGTTGTTAATGGTGGGGTTTTATCGTCTCATAAAGGAGTGAATTTGCCGGATACAGCGGTTTCACTTCCTTGTTTAACCGAAAAAGATATAGAAGATTTAGAGTTTGCACTTTCACAAAATATTGACTGGATAGGATTATCGTTTGTTCGCAAAGCAACAGATATTTTAGAGCTTAAAGAACGAATAAAAAAAGCGAAAGCACATTCATTTGTTGTGGCAAAAATCGAAAAACCCGAAGCTCTTAAGGAATTAGACAATATTATTGATTTAAGCGATGGAATTATGGTGGCTCGTGGCGATTTAGGTGTTGAAATCTCGTTTGACAAGGTGCCGTTAATTCAAAAAGAAATAGTAAAAAAATGTTTATCTCAGGCAAAGCCGGTAATTATTGCAACTCAAATGCTTGAGAGCATGATTTCAACGTTTCGCCCTACCAGAGCTGAGGCTACCGATGTGGCAAATGCTGTTTTAGATGGTGCCGATGCGTTGATGCTAAGCGGTGAAACATCGGTAGGGAAGTTCCCGATAGAAACGGTGAGTGCAATGCAGCGAATTATAAACTATACCGAAGAAACCTCGTATCATTATTATAACTACCACGCAACAAAAGAAAACGATCGTACTTTTTTATCGGACAATATTTGTGTTACGGCGTGCAAACTTGCTGAGCAGTCGTGTGCAAAAGCAATCGTTGTCTTTAGTCATTCGGGTTACACAGCATATCAAGTTGCATCCTACCGTCCTAAAGCAGACATCTATATTTTTACAAACAACGAAAAATTATTACCCAAATTATCGTTGCTTTGGGGTGCAAAACTTTATTATGCTCCAACTTTTAGTTCAATTGATGATGCAGTAAATGAAGCCAGTAAAAAATTAGCAGAACAAGGTTTGGTGAAAAACGACGATGTTTTGGTTTTCGTAGGTAGTACACCAATTCAGGCTAAGGGACGCACCAATATGGTTAAGCTGACAAAAATAATGCTTTAGTTATTCTATTATTCCTTTATAGGCTCCTGATAGATAAAAATGTAATTGTACACCTAAAACATTGTAATATTTATTGATGCTCCCATAAAGCGACAGCCCAAAACCAATGTCATATAAAGGCTTAAAGCTAAAATCAATAGTTCCGAATAATCCGGGTTGAGTAAATCCTCTGTACCACTTCGTTAGTTTTCCGTCTTTCCATTCCGTGTGATCTAAAGTGCCACCATAGGCATAGCTAAAACCTCCGAAAGCGGCAATGTTTAAAAAACGTTTTTCTTTTCTTAATCCGATGGTTAAGTATAGATCGTTGAGCCGTTGCAGGGTTGCTTTTGTTAAAAACACATCCGATGAAACATGATAACCAAATTGAGTATATATTTTTTTAATACGAATGGTATAAGCAAATGTAGTATTATATTCAAATTCATTTAAATAAATATGAAAACCAACTCCCTGTGCAATTTTAAACCAATTGGAGCCGCTTTTATAAATTTTATTGCCAATTATAAATTCTTCGTTGTTTTCTTGAGCAAACGAAATGAACGTTTTTTGTAATAAAAGAAGTGTAAACAATATGGGAATAGTGTGTTTAAACTTCATGGTGTATTATTTTTTGTTTTTAATATATTCTGCTGCCTGAAGTAGTTTGTCGTACCACTCTTGTCCAAAATATTGTATAAGAGCCGATTTACAAACTTCGTAAACATGAAGGTTGTTTTTTTTGCCATTTTCAATTGCCGGTTTGCAAATGTCCCAAGCATGGTAATTAACGGCAATAAACGAAGAATATTTTGTCAATCGAATAGGATAAAGAAAACATGAAATAGGTTTTCGAATAGTGATATTTTTTTCCAAATACGCTTTTTCGATGCCACAATAAGCAATGTTATTTTCAAAACATGAAAAAACGCATTCTTTGTTTTGATTGAGTTGGGTAACTTTATCTCCATCGCTATCAATAAAGAAAAAGCCTATTTCGTTAATTGTTTTGATTGATTTTTCCGGAAGATACGATTGAATAATATCCAAGTTAGCCTCTATATTTTTTATTTCATCATCTTCGAGTGGTGCGCCAGAATCGCCTTCAACGCAACAAGCTCCTTTGCAATGGCTTAAATTACAAGCAAAAGGTTGTTCAATTACATCTAAGCTAACGATGGTATGGTCAATTTGAATCATTCTACAAGGCTTTTCCCTGTCATTTCTTTTGGTATGTCAATGCCCATAACGGTAAGAATGGTAGGAGCTACATCGGCTAAAATTCCGGGATGAATGTGTTTAAAATGTTCTGAAATTAAAATCGAAGGAACCGGATTTAAAGAGTGTGCAGTATTAGGGCTTCCATCGGGATTTATTGCATAATCTGCATTGCCGTGGTCGGCAATTATTAATGCTTCATAGCCATTTAATATGGCAGCATCTATTACTTTTCCCACGCATTCATCAACAACTCTAACTGCCTTTAAAATTGCATCGTAAATGCCTGTATGTCCTACCATATCTCCATTTGCAAAGTTTAGGCAAATGAAATCATTTGACTGTGCGTTTATCTCCTTTAAAACGGCTTCGCAAACCAATGGTGCACTCATTTCAGGTTGCAAATCGTAGGTTGCTACTTTGGGCGATGGTATTAAAATACGGTTTTCGTTTTCGAAAACATGTTCTCTTCCTCCCGAAAAAAAGAAGGTAACGTGCGGATATTTTTCGGTTTCGGCTATGCGAAGTTGTTTAAGCCCTAAGTTTGCAATTATTTCACCTAACGTATTGTTAACATTTACGTTGTCGAATAAAACTTCAATACCTTTAAACGACTCGTCGTAGCGTGTCATGGTAAAATAATGCAACGGTATGGTTTGCATATTGAACTCCGGCATATCTTTTTGTGTGAGAACAGTGGTGATTTCGCGAAGTCGGTCAGTTCTAAAATTAAAGCACAAAACAACATCATTTTTTTTGATGGTGGCTTTTGGCTGTTCATTTTCATCTACAAAAACAACAGGTTTTATAAATTCATCTGTTATACCTTCGTCATATGATTCTTGAATAGCTTGAATGATATCGGTTGATTTTTTTCCAATGCCATTTACCATAGCATCATACCCTTGCTTAACCCGTTCCCAACGTTTATCGCGGTCCATGGTATAGTATCTTCCGGAAAGTGTGGCAGCATAAGCACCGGTTGGTTTTATCTTTTCCAATACTTCTTTTACATAATGAATGCCGCTGTGGGGGTCGGTGTCGCGGCCATCCGTTAAAAAATGAACTGCAATATCGTTTACTCCGTTTTCATGTGCCAGTTCGCATAGTCGAATCAAATGATTATGATGCGAGTGAACGCCACCATCGCTAACCAAGCCGATTAAATGGAACGTTGAGCTTTGTTGTTTAGCAATTTGAAATGCTTTTAACAATGTTTCGTTTTTGTCAATTTCGTGTTCTTTTATTGCCTTATTAATACGAACATAGTCTTGATAAATTACCCTTCCGGCACCAATATTCAAGTGTCCAACTTCGCTGTTTCCCATTTGACCTTCCGGCAAACCAACATTTTCGCCACTGGTATAAAGATAGCTGTTTGGGTAACGGGCCATTAATTTGTCAATATTGGGAGTCCCTGCAGTAAAAATAGCGTCGGATTTGGTTTTGTCGCCAATACCCCAACCATCTAAAATCATTAGTAAAAATTTAGTTCTTGGCATAGATTCATTATTTTTTTGCAAAGTAACCGAAAAAAAATAAACTAAACCAGAATATAAATTCATTGATTAGTAATAATTCATGTTAATTATCAATATGTCAGATAAGTAAAGTATGTATTTTGTCTTTAAAAAATTTGTATCTTTGAAGCATAACCCACTACTAAGTTTATGAAAACTCCGAGCAGAAAATACCTTCTTACTGTAGCTGCAACCTTTTATGATACCAATAATCGTTTAAAAGAAAAGCATATTGAAGGTAAAATAAAGGTTACAAAAGAAAACTTAGTATTTGTCGCCACTTCTAAAACAAATCGTTTATACAAAAAAGAAATTTTACTAAACGAAATTGTAGATATTGTTAAAAAAAACAGTTTAGGTTTTATTCCGAATATATTGATTTTTAAAACAAATGAAGGCGATTTTAAATTTGCTGTTTATGCAAGGGAGCAGTTGTTGCAGTTAATTTCGAATTTATTAAAAGAAAATTGATTATTCCTTTTGTTTAGCATTCTGTGCAATATATAATCCTATTATTACGATTAGAATGCCGAGAATTTTAACAAGCGTAAGTGTTTCGTTGAATAAGAAATACGAAGCTAATGCAGTGATAATAGGTATTAAATTAGTGAAAACACTTGTTTTACTTACTCCGATTTCTCTTACTGCATATGTATAAAACATATACGAAAAAGAGGATGGGAATATACCAAGTAATAATAATACAATCCATAAATCATTACTAATCGTAGCAAACGAAAAAGATGGGAAGTCAACGATGAAAAACAGGGGTATAAAAAAAGGAATGCCCAATAGATTTTGGTATGTAATAATGGTTAGGGGAGAATAGTCGTTGGCTATATATCTGATGATAAGAGTGTAGGCAATGGCCGATATAACTGCAACCATAACCAGCGAAACTCCCAAAAGCGAAGAGGTGAATTGAAAATCCTTATTGAGCATTGTAAAAAAAACACCAACTACGGAAATTACAATACCTAAGAAATTTTTAATGTTAATTTTATCTTTAAAAAACAACCATGCACCCCAAGGAACAAAAAGAGGGATGGTGGCAATCAAAATAGAGCCAATAGTGGGTGATACATATTTTAAACCATAGGTTTCGCCAATAAAATATAGAAATGGCTCAAAAAAAGCTAAAATAATAAACCAATGAATGTGTTTGCGTTTAAGCTTATCGAGCAATCCTAAAAGTTTGCCTAATAGCACTAAAAAGGAACAAGATATGACTAAACGAATTAAAACAATACTAATGGGTTGAAGCGTTTGCAATGAATATTTTGTCCCGATAAAAGACATCCCCCAAAACAACATCGCTAGAAGCAAGCCGCCATATACTTTAAAGAAAAGACTTCCTTTCATTTATTAAAATTTGCCTCAAAGGTATTTACTTTTAACTATATTTATTACACTTAGCAGAAAATTTTAAAAAGTGTCTAATTTTATCCAAAATAAATTGATTACCTTCGCAGCAAAATTAACATTTAATCATTTTTATTTATGAAAAAATTATCTTTTATTCTTTTATCATCTGCTTTTATCGCAAGTTTAATGATGTCATGCAAAAGCGAACCTAAAGAAGCTCAATTAACAACTTCGCGTGATTCATTAAGTTATGCTTTTGGTGTAAACGTTGCTCAAAGTGTAAAGCAAGAAAAATTAGATTCTTTAATTAATTCCGATTTATTTATTCAGGGTTTTAACGCTGTTTTGTCAAACAACAACCCGGCAATGACCAGTGAGCAAGCAATGAAAGTTATTCAATCTTATTTTATGGCTCAGCAAGCAAAGGAAATGGAAAAATCGAAAAACGAATCAGAAAAATTTTTAGCTGATAACGCAAAAAAAGAAGGAGTTCAAACGTTACCCAGTGGCTTGCAATATAAAGTTATTAGCGAAGGTAAGGGCGAAAAAGCAAAGGCAAACTCTAAAGTTAAGGTAAATTATACCGGTAAACTTGTTAATGGAAACGTGTTTGATTCTTCAAAACCAAACGAGCCAGTTACCTTTAATTTAGGCAAAAACGAAATTATAGCCGGATGGGAAGAAGGAATTCAATTAATGTCGGTTGGTTCGAAATACGAATTTTATATTCCTTATCAATTGGCTTATGGCGAAAAAGGTTATCCCGGCGTAATTCCTCCATATGCTACTTTAATTTTCGAAATCGAATTAGTCGGAATTGAAAAATAAATTTACAACGTTCATAAAAATATTAAGAGGCTGTCTCAAAAGGGCAGCCTCTTTTATTTTGATATTTGGTAGATAATACAATTAGGACTAAAATTCGCTTAATTGTTTCAAGTAATTAGAATTTAAAATACATACTCATTCTTATACCAAACTTAGATATATTGGGATTGTTTAAATAAGACAACCTCCAAATGGCATCCACACGAATAAATTTAAAAATATTTTCAATGCCTATACCCGCTTCAACATAGGGTTTAAGGTGTTTAATATCTTGGCTTCTGTCGAGGGTGTTGAGCGTTGATGGGAAGGGCATATAATTCAAATTTTCTTGATTTAAAAAGCCAAGAAGGCCTTTGCTCCAAGCAAGTTCGCGCCATTTTAGTTTACGCATGAGCGGGATTTTGTTTAAGAAAAAACCATCAAAATAGTGGGTATAAGTTAGGCTAATCCATTGGTCGCTAACAAATTCATAATAATTCATTAAGTTGAAAGCATATTCGTCAAAAAAATAGGTTTGGTTACCTTCGTGCAATTTTAATAAAGGATAAGGCAGTTTACCAAATATTTTTCCTGCATCAATAATATATTTTCCATAGCCTAACGGATAGGTATTAAACCAGTGGTCTATGGTAAGTTGTAGTTTTTGAAAAGAAAATTGACTTCCTAAAATGTTTTTTAATCCGGCAGTTGCGGTAAAATTAATGACCGGATATTTGGTGCCTAAGCTTATCCGTTCAAATTCGCCCATTACAAATTTTTCATTATAAGCATAGCGTGTGTTAATTGAAATTTCTGATGTAATAAACGAAGAATAATAGTCGGACGTTCCGAAATCATTAAACAAGACAAATTGTTGATTTTCGAAAGGGAATTGCTCTCTCCATTTTAGACGGATTGTGTTTGAAAAGCCCTGAAACCATTCATGCTCGTATGAAGTTTTAAATTGGTTAACCATTGAAAGCGTATATTGTGGTCCTCTTCTAAAGGTTGAAGATAAAATATTGTCTTCGCTAAACGCCATAATACTCTGACCCA
>ERZ795044.5346-NODE-5346-length-10414-cov-4.964958_pt1 | contig 10414 bp, 10 predicted proteins | sample MGYA00375128_ERZ795044 | MGnify/ENA primary metagenome ERZ795044 (study PRJEB30173, sample SAMN05720213) | anaerobic digester metagenome | isolation source: active sludge of municipal wastewater-treating anaerobic digesters | place: USA | collected 2014-12-22 ... | reverse complement strand
CACCGAGAGACGCCGGCAGGATCAGGCATTGCGCTACGGACGGGACGGCCGGGAGGCCCAGGGCCGCGGCGCGCTCCGCCGTCACGGCGAGGACCAGTTCGCCGCTCGCCAGGCCACGCAGCGTCTGCAGCGTTGAATCGCGCAGCGTCTCGACGGCCGCCACGACCTGGCGCAGCACGCCTGCCTGGGCGGGCGCCTCGACACGCACGATACGGCCACGGCGCATCTCGCCCAGCGCGCGGTCGACCGCCAGCGTGGCGGGGTCGCCGTTGATGGGCCCGGGGATCGGTCCGTCGATCCGGGCGGTACTGAATGGGGTCTGTTTCAAGGGTCGTAGCCCCTGGAGTCGTCCGTGAACGGGCCGCCTAGCATAGCGTCCCGGGCCATCCGGGGCACGGCATTACCAGCCGATTCCATAATCCTCACCGTGATTGCTGGAAGCCCCCCAGAGGCTGCCGCTGGCCGGGTCGATCAGGATTGCGTTGATCGGACCCGAGGTGCGCGAGCGGAAATCGAGGCGATACCCCCGGCGCACGAGGTCGCGGCGCACCCACTGCGGCGTCTCGTCATCGAGCTGCATGCGCCCGGGTTCGCGCCGGTGATCGCCGAAGGAGTCGTACATCTGGAAGCTGTTCATGTTGGCGGCTTCCGCCGCCTCCTGCGGCGTCATGTCGAACTCGGCGACGTTCAGGAAGAACTGCAGCAGGTTCTGGTCCTGGCCATCGCCGCCCTGCACCGCGAAGGCGAGCCAGGGCTTGCCATCCTTCAACGCGAGACTGGGCGTCAGTGTGGCGCGCGGCCGCTTGCCGGGCTCGAGCACGTTGAACGGATTCTCGGCCGGATCGAGCACGAAGGACTGCAGACGCTGCGACAGGCCGATGCCCGTCCGCCCGGCGATGACGGCCGGCACCCAGCCGCCGCTCGGCGTCACCGACACGAGCCAGCCCTCGCGGTCAGCGGCCACCACGGTCGTCGTGCCGCGGAAGAAACGCTCTTCGTCCGGCGACATCGCAGGATCGAGGCTCGTGCGCGTATCACGCAATGCGGGCCGGCCGCTCGGCGTCGCCAGATCGGCGGCGCGCTGACGCAGCAGGTCGGTGTAGGGATTGACCTCGCCCTGGAATGGGTACGGATCACCCGGCCCCGCCAGCGCGTCGTTGCGCAGAGGGTCGATCGTGGCCGCCCGTGACTTCGCATAGTCCTTCGACAGCAGGCCGCGGATCGGCTCTGCGGGTGGGAACGCCGGGTCGCCGTAATAGAAATCGCGATCTGCGAACGCCAGGTTCATTGCCTGATAGAGCGTGTGCAGGTAGCGGCCCGAGTTGTACCCCATCGCTTTCAGATCGAAGTTCTCGAGAATGTTCAGCGACTGCAGCAGCGCCGGACCCTGTACCCAGGTATCGAGCTTGTACACCTCGATACCGCGATAGGTCGTGCTCCGCGGTGCCTCGATCTTCACCTGCCAGTTGGCGAGATCGTCACGCGTGATCAATCCGCCGTTCGCCTGCACGCCCGCCACGAAGTCGGCGCCGATGTCGCCACGATAGAAGCGCTCATAGGCCGCCATGATCGCGGCCTTACGCGTCGCACCCCGTGCGAGCGCGCGCTTCTCGGCTTCGACGAGCCTGCGCAACGTCGCCGCGAGTTCAGGTTGGCGGAAGATTTCGCCGGCGCGCGGCGCTTCGCGCGCTTCTCCCAGGTGCGGCAGCATCACGCGCTGCGAATCCGGCCACTGCTTGAGCAAGGCCTTGTCGCGCTCGATCGCGTTGGCAGTTTCCGCTTCGATCGGGTAGCCATCGGCCAGCGTGATCGCAGGCTGGAGAACTTCGGCAAGCGACAGCTTGCCGTATTCGGCCAGCATCACGAGCAGCGCCCCCGGCGTCCCGGGCGTCACCGCGGCGAGCGGCCCGAACTCCGGCGGATACTTCATGCCCTGCTTGCGAAAGAACTCGACGGTGGCACCGCTCGGCGCGACACCCAGCCCGTTGATCGCAATCACGCGCTTCAGTCCGGGATGCCAGATCAGCGCCTGGGTCTCGCCGCCCCAGGACAGCACGTCCCACATCGTCGAGGTCGCCGCGATCATTGCGCAGGCGGCGTCCACAGCGTTGCCGCCGCGCTGGAAGGTCATCGCGCCCGCCGTCGCGGCCAGCGGTTTGCCGGTGATCGCGAGCCAGTTCTGCGCATGCAGCGGTGGCTTCTGCGTCTTCTCCTGCGCCAACGCAACAGGGCTCGTGAGGAGCGCCGCGAGCGTGGCGACGAGCCAGCGCGATACCGTGTTCTTATTCCTGGTCATGTGCGCGTCTCCGCAATCTGGCGAAACGTGAGGTTGATGCGTGGCCCGACGGGTCGCGCGGTCTTGGTGATCGAATGCTGCCAGTGATGCTGGGTCGCTCCGGCCATCACGAGCACGCTGCCGTCCGTCAACTCCAGCGCATGGGTCAAGGAACGCTCGCGCCGGTGCCGCAGGCGGAAGCGGCGCGTCGCGCCAAAAGACACCGACGCAATCACCGGGTTCTGACCGAGCTCGGGCTCGTCGTCCGAATGCCAGCCCATGCCGTCACGGCCGTCACGATACAGATTGGCCAGCACGCTGTTGAACGTTCTCTTCGCCAGCTGCTGCGCGCGCGTGCGGACACACTCGAGCGCCGGCGTCCATGGAGCGGGTTCGTGCAGGACACCAGAGTACGCATAGCGCGCGGCGGGATCGCCATGCCAGGACACGAGCCGAGGCACCGCGCGCTCACGACCGAAGATCACGAGCTGCTCCTGGTGCCAGGGAAGGGTCTCGCGCAGTTCCGCGAACAGCCGGGCCGCCTCGAGCGGCGCAAATGCCGCGGCGTGCCAGCCGAGCTCGCCGTCGCGCAGCGTGATTCTGTCTGACTGATCCATACCTTTACCGATATTGCACCAAGGGGGCGCGATCGCGCACCGCCATGGCGCAGATGCGCCAGTGCATCGAAAAGCAGGCTAGGATCCGCCCATGGCCCGAGCCTATGACGAAATGTACGACGACGCCGGCAGTCCGCGTGCCCACTGCACCGGATACCGCGACTGGCTCGAAGCGCAACCCGCAGAACGCCTCGCGCAGAAGCGTGCGGAGGCGGATGCGCTGTTCCATCGCCTCGGAATCACCTTTGCCGTGTATGGCGAGAACGAGGGCACGGAACGCCTGATCCCCTTCGATTTCGTGCCGCGCATCCTGCCGGCCGATGAATGGACCGTACTCGAGGCGGGGCTGAAGCAGCGCGTGCGCGCGCTGAATGCATTCCTCGCCGACGTGTATCACGACCAGGAAATACTCAAGGCAGGTCGCATCCCGTCCGAACCGGTGCTGTGCAATGCACAGTATCGGCCCGAAATGCAGGGCATCGACGTCCCCGGCGGCATCTATTCGCACATCGCGGGCGTCGACATCGTCCGTGCCGACGACGGTCGTTTCTACGTCCTCGAAGACAACCTGCGAGTGCCCTCCGGCGTCTCGTACATGCTCGAGAACCGCAAGATGATGATGCGGCTGTTCCCGGAGCTGTTCTCGCGCCATGCGGTGGAGCCGGTGGAACATTACCCGGATGTACTGCTGCACAACCTGAAGAGCGTCGCGCAGGCAGGCATCACGGACCCTGCCGTCGTGCTGCTGACGCCCGGCGCCTACAACAGCGCGTATTTCGAACACGCCTTCCTCGCCCAGCAGATGGGTATCGAACTCGTCGAGGGTCAGGACCTCTTCGTGCGTGATGATGTGGTCTACATGCGCACGACGCGCGGCCCACAACGCGTCGACGTGATCTACCGGCGCATCGATGACGACTTCCTCGACCCGCTCGCGTTCCGCTCGGATTCGATGCTGGGCGTGCCGGGCCTGCTCACGGCCTATCGCGCTGGCCGGGTCACCATCGCGAATGCGATCGGCACCGGCATTGCCGACGACAAATCGATCTATCCCTACGTGCCCGAGATGATCCGCTTCTATCTCGGCGAAGAGCCGAAGCTCGCCAATGTGCCCACCTGGATCCTGCGACGCCCTGACGAGTGCTCGCATGTACTCGCAAACCTGAAGGATCTCGTCGTCAAGGAAGTGCATGGCGCAGGCGGCTACGGCATGCTGATCGGACCGGCCGCCAGCAAGGCCGAGATCGAGGATTTCCGGGCGCGCATCAAAGCGAATCCCGAGCGTTACATCGCCCAGCCGACGCTCGCGCTGTCCACATCGCCAACCTTCGTCGAACAGGGCTTTGCGCCGCGCCACATCGACCTTCGCCCCTTCGTGCTCTCCGGCAAGGACATCACCATCGTTCCCGGCGGCCTGACGCGCGTCGCGCTGCGCAAGGGGTCGCTGGTCGTGAACTCATCGCAAGGCGGGGGCACGAAAGACACCTGGGTACTGGGGTGCTGAGCCGTACCGCCGATCACCTGTACTGGATGTCGCGCTACAACGAGCGCGCCGAGAATCTCGCGCGCATGCTCGATGCGCACTATCGCCTCTCGCTGCTGCCACGCACGCCCGAGGCCGTCCGTCAGGGTTGGGCCGCCACGCTGACCTCGCTCGGAATGATCGATGCGTTCCGCGCCAAGCACCGCGAAGCATCGCCGGAAGCGGCCGTCCGCTTTCTCGCCTTCGAGCGGGAGCATCCCGGCAGCATTCTGTCCTGCCTGCGCACGGCGCGGGAAAATGCCCGAGCGGTGCGCGGCACGGTGCCATCGGAAGTCTGGGAGACGCTGAACTCGACGTGGCTCGAAGCGAGAAGTTTCGGTCGCGCCGGCGGCGAACCGCCGCTTGGCGAATTCCTGGAGTGGGTCAAGTACCGCGCGCACCTGACTCGCGGCGTGATCGTTGGCACGATGTTGCGCGACGAAGCGTATTTCTTCTCGCGGATCGGTACCTTCCTCGAACGTGCCGACGCCACGACCCGCCTGCTCGAATCGCGCTGGCGCGATCCGGGTGACGGTGGCGAGCGCCCCGCATCGGAGGCCTCCGAATGGGCCGTGCTGCTGCGCGCGCTGTCGGCGTTCGAGGTCTACCGCAAGGTGTATCGCGACAGCGTGACGCCGATGCAGGTCACCGAACTGCTGCTGCTGAACGACAGCATGCCGGGCTCGGTGCACCGCTGCCTCAGCGATCTTTACGGTAACCTGCGCGAAGTGCGCAACACCCAGTCACGTGAGACCGAACGCCTCGCCGGCGAGATGCATGCCCAGCTGCGCTTCGGTCGCCTGGAAGAACTCTGCGCCGATGGCGTGCCGATCTTCCTCGATCGCTGCCAGAAACGCCTGAACGAACTCGCCGCCGGCATCGCGCGCGACTTCCTCGTGCCGGGAGCGTGACGCCGTGGCACTGAAGATTCGCCACGAGACGGTGTATCGCTATGCCGAGCCCGCGCGGCAGAGCGTGCAGAATCTGAAGCTCACTCCGCGTGCGGAAATGCGTCAGCGCACGCTGCGCTGGGAGATGAGCGCGCCCGGTCGTCGCAGTGAACAGATCGACGCACACGGCAACATCGTTCACCTGCTGTCGATCGACGAGCCGCACGAAGAGATCAGCATCGTCGTCAGCGGCGTCGTAGATGTCAGTTCCGGCGCCATCACGCGCGAGCGCGGCATGCTGTCGCCGCTCGTCTATCTCGCTCCCACCTCGCTGACCAGCGCTGATCCGGCGCTGATGTCGCTCGGGCTCGACTACCTGTCCGTGCCCGCGAGCACTCCCGGCCTGCGTGAACGCCTCGAATCTCTCGCCGGCGGCGTGTGCTCCGCGATCAGTTATGTGCCGGGCGCCACGACGGTGACCGACACCGCGGCGAGCGCCCTCGCCCGCGGCGAGGGCGTTTGCCAGGATCAGGCGCACGTGTTCCTCGCCTGCTGTCGTGCCGCATCTGTGCCCGCGCGCTACGTCAGCGGTTACCTGCACACAGGCGACGGCCGCGAGATCGCGAGCCACGCCTGGATCGACGCCTGGCTCGGCGACGACGTCGGCTGGCTCGGCCTGGATGTCACCCATCGGCGTGCCGTCGACGATCGCTACTGCCGCCTTGCCGTAGGCAGGGATTACCTGGACGCCGCGCCGGTCCGTGGAGTGCGCCGCGGTGGCGGTGGCGAGACGCTGGAAGTCATGGTCACCGTCACGACCGAGCAGTAGCGCACAGAACGGACACTCGCGTGCGCCGAGCTTTGACGGCACCGATGGCGCTGCCTAACATCGAAGGATGACTTACTGCGTCGGCATGCTGCTCGATACCGGGCTCGTCTTCCTTTCCGATTCACGTACCAACGCGGGCGTGGATCAGATCAGCACGTTCCGCAAACTCGCCGTGTTCGAGAAGCCGGGCGAGCGCGTCATGGTGCTGCAGACTTCCGGCAACCTCGCGATCTCGCAGTCCGTCGCGAGCCTGCTGCGCGAGCGGATCGATGCCGGCGGTCACGAGCCCAACCTCATGAACGTACCGACGATGTTCGACGCGGCGCGCTGTGTCGGCGATGCACTGCGCGAAGTGCACCGTCGCGACGCCGAGGCACTGAAGAACTTCGCGATCGAATTCAACGCGGGGTTCACGCTCGGTGGCCAGATCCGCGGCGAGGCGCCCCGGTTGTTTTCGGTCTACGCTGCCGGCAACTTCATCGAAGCGACGGCCGAGACCACCTATTTCCAGATCGGTGAATCGAAGTACGGCAAGCCGATCATCGATCGTGTGATCCGCCGCAGCAGCAGCCTGAACGAAGCGGCCAAGTGCGCGTTGATTTCAATGGATTCGACGATCCGCTCGAATCTATCGGTGGGATTGCCGCTCGATCTGGTGATTCTGCGCCGCGACCAGTACAGCGTCGCGCGACACATCAGCATCGATGGCGAGAACGCTTATTTCCAGAGCATTCGCGGCATGTGGGGCGAAGCCCTGCGACATGCATTCGCCGCACTGCCTGAACCGGACTGGCTCAGCGCAGCGCGCTGAGCCGCAGCTTCCAATGCGGCGGTCAGCCGCATGTTCCATTGCGGCGCCCGGCATCTTCAACTCAAACCCGAAATGAGGGGGGACGGGTTCTCGCCTCTGACACCGGACGCCGCGCCGGATCAAACCTTCTGGCCACTCACACGCCGGCGGCGATCAGCGACTGATTGCGCACGACGAAGTCCGCGTCCGGAGCCAGCATTGCCGCCTCAGCGATCAGACTCCGCGCCGATGCCACGTCGCCGGACAACAGATACATGACTGCCGCATTGGAGAGAATCGCGGCCTGGGCCTGGGGCGCGAGTTCTACACTTTCGGTGCGCTGCAGGTTGCGAAGTCCGCGCAACGCCGCCGTGCAGAAGCCCTGTGACGTGCGGCTGTGCGACTTGCGCACCGCAGTGGCGCAGTGATTGTTGAAACGCACCGCGTTGGGGACCGCGTCGAGACTCGGTGCGAACTTCACCACCATCGGTGAGGCGGCCTGAACCTGGGCGATCGATGCGATGCCGACGGCAGCAAGGGTGATCAGCGCGCGATTGAACTTCGTCATGACTCTCTCCTGATGATGGCCCCCTGCAGGAGTCAAGCTACGGCGATGCAGCCATTCCGACAAACGCGCAATTCTCGCGTCACGCATGAATAAATTCCGCAATCGCCCAGTCGCGTATCGCTGACAGGGCTGGCCGCCCGATGTCTTCGGCCCGCCACACGACGAAGTATTTCTCGCCGGTGGTGATTTCGACATCCGATGCGCGAGCGAGCGCGCCTGACTGGAACCACGACTGGCTGACGATCGACGGCACGAGTGCCACGCCGACGCCGCGTTCCGCCGCGCGCGTCACCGCGAACATGTTGTCGAGTTCGATGACGTTGCGCGGCGGCGGCGGCGCGAAGCCGGACTCTGCGGCCCACTGGTCCCACACGCCTGGCAGCATGCGATGCACCACCACCGGCACCTGCGACAGCGCCACACTGCCGAGTTGATCGAGGCGCGCGCGGATCTCGAGGGAGCAGGCACCGACCAGTCGCAGCGGAAACAATTCGTGCGATTCGAGGCCGCGCGCCGGTGACTCGGCGATGATCACGGAGATGTCGGCACCCGAAGAGTGATCCCTCGGCATCGCATCATGGGTATCCAGTTGTACGGCTATGCCGGGGTTGGCTGCGTACAAGCTGGAGAGGCGCGGGATCACCAGCTCGCTCGCGAAGAATGGCGGCATGGCCACGTTCACCGACTTGCGCTCGGGGTCTGCGGAAATTCTTGCCACGGCCTCCTCGACGGCCAGCAACAGCGGCTCGACTTCAGCCAGCAGGCTGCGCCCCACGGGCGTCAGTTCGAGCGCGCGCGTGCGGCGCACGAACAGCTGCACGCCGAGTTGATCCTCGAGTTCGCGGATCTGGTGACTGATCGCCGACGGCGTCAGGTGCAGGATCTGCGCGGCTGACTTGAAGCTCAGACTCCGCGCGCAGACACAGAACATACGCAGATGGCGCAGCAGGGAAGAGCGGGCCAGGCGCATCGCGGTACCGTTTGAAGCTTCGAAGTTGCAGGCTTCGACAAAGCAAGTTCCATGCCGCTGCAGGCAGACCGCCGGCCGTCGTGTCGCGACCCGTGGACGTACAGGCTTGGTGCAATCCGCACCCTGCCCGCGCGATGCCGGTGCTCTGCTATCTTGCGACCCCCCGGAAAGACGACGACGCCCCGATGACCGACTCCCCCGAATCCCTCCGCCAGCGCTCGATTCGCAGCTTTGTCATGCGCATGGGACGCATGACCGATGCGCAGCGCCGCGCGCTCGATGAACTCTGGCCGCGATGGGGCGTGGATCTGCCGACGCCTGGCACGGACGGGGTGGCCTGGCTCGATCTGGACGGGATCTTCGGCCGCCAGGCGCCGCGCTCGCTCGAGATCGGCTTCGGAGATGGCGAGAGCCTCGCGCATCTCGCCGGCGCGAACCCGCAGCGTGACTATCTCGGCATCGAAGTGCATCGTCCGGGCGTCGGTCATCTCCTGCTGCTGGCGGAAAAGCAGGGCCTCGGCAACGTACGTGCGATCTGCCACGACGCCGTGGACGTGCTGCAGCAGCACATCGCGCCCGCCATGCTCGATGAAGTCCTGATCCTTTTTTCCGATCCCTGGCACAAGAAGCGGCATCACAAGCGGCGCCTGATCCAGACACCCTTCGTCGATCTGCTCGCGAGCCGTCTGCGTCCGGATGGGCTGCTGAAGCTCGCCACCGATTGGGAACCCTATGCGCAGCAGATGCTCGAAGTGCTGAATGCGAGCCCGTGGTTCACGAACATGTCACCCGACGGCGGCTATGTTCCCCGGCCGCACTGGCGCACGCTGACGCGCTTCGAGCGACGCGGCGAACGCCTCGGCCATGGCGTCTGGGACCTCGCGTACCAGCGAAACGGGCGCTAGAAGAACGCGGCCCGCAGGCCGTCGATGACGAACTGCACGGCCAGCGCGCCGAGCACCACACCGAGCAGGCGATTGGCGACGTTCGCGCCCGTCACCCCGACGACGCGCATCAAGCGACTGGCGCCCAGCATCATCAGCAGCGCGATCAGCAGCACCAGCGCAGCACCGGCCAGCAGGCCGACGAACTGCACGGATTCTGCCGTCGGCGAGACTGGGCCGAACCACAGCAGGATCGTCGTCAGTGCACCCGGCCCGGCGAGGAACGGAAACGCCAGCGGGAACACCGAGATGTCCGCACGCTTGCGCGTTTCCTCTTTTTCATCTGAGCTCGTGCGCGTGCCGGATTCGCGCGCGAACACCATTTCGAGCGCCACCAGGAACAGCAGCAGACCGCCAAAGATGCGGAACGCATCGATGCTGATACCCATCACCTTCAGGAAGGCCGCGCCTGACAGCGCGAACAGCACGATGATCAGCCCGGCCACCAGCACGGCCTTGCAGGCCATGCGACGCTTGTACGCGGTGCTCGCGCCCTCCGTGAGGCTCGCGAACAGCGGCACGAGGGACACCGGCTCGACGACCACGAAGAACACGACGAAAAACTTGATCAGCTGCTCGAGCATTTCATGCTGCCCTGCGGAAAAACCTGACTTGAAAGCCCACGCCGCGGGGCGCAGCATGAATTCGTAAAGGCCTTCCAATCGGAGGCTTGGCAGCATAGCAGTGAAGGGGATGCAGATGGCTTCAGAGCAATCCAAACCCGCGGTAGGCGCCTGGTATCGTTTCGTCGGCGCAGACCTGTTCGAGGTCGTTGCGCTCGACGAGGACGACGGCACGATCGAGCTCCAGTACTTCGACGGTACCGTCGAGGAAATGGACCTCGAAGACTGGAACGCCCACTGGCTGGATTCGGAAATCGAAGTCGCCGCGGCCCCGGAAGACTGGACCGGCTCGGTGGACGTCGACAACGAGGACGAGCCGACGAGCAACTGGCGCGACGCGAACGGCGCGTCAGCCCACTCCCTGCCTCAGTCGCGGTCGATCGACG
>ERZ795044.5344-NODE-5344-length-10419-cov-5.204940_pt1 | contig 10419 bp, 6 predicted proteins | sample MGYA00375128_ERZ795044 | MGnify/ENA primary metagenome ERZ795044 (study PRJEB30173, sample SAMN05720213) | anaerobic digester metagenome | isolation source: active sludge of municipal wastewater-treating anaerobic digesters | place: USA | collected 2014-12-22 ... | reverse complement strand
TGAGCCTTTCAGCTCAAAATCTGGGTTAACCCAGATTTTGAGCTGAAAGGCTCAGGAATGAAAATGGGCGGCGGTCCAAAGCAGTTCGGGGTGGATGCCGAACAAGTACCAGAACTGCTTGCCGAGATTGCTCAGGCTGGATTGCAGTTTGAAGGGTTTCACTTGTTCGCAGGCTCACAAAACCTTAAAGCAGAATCAATTTGTGAAGCGCAGCAAAAATCCTATGAGCTTGCCTTGCGTCTAGCAGAATCAGCACCCTCGCCGGTTCGCTTTCTCAACTTGGGTGGCGGCTTCGGAATTCCCTATTTCCCTGGGGAACAGCGGCTTGATCTATCCGCTGTTGGCGCGAATCTGGCACAGATCGCTGCCCGTGCCGCGTTGGAAATGCCCGACGCCGAATTGGTGATCGAACTGGGCCGCTACTTGGTCGGTGAGGCGGGAATTTATGTCTCGCAGGTCGTCGACCGCAAAGTTTCGCGCGGCCAGATTTATTTGGTGGTCGATGGCGGCTTGAATCATCATTTATCCGCGTCGGGCAATTTCGGCCAAGTCATTCGAAAAAATTACCCTGTGGCAATTGGTAACCGAATGACTCAACAAGAAAAAGAAATTGCGTCCGTCGTCGGCCCTTTGTGTACGCCGCTTGATCTATTGGCTGACCGTATGGAACTTGCTATTGCCCAACCGGGCGATCTTGTCGTGATCTTTCAGTCTGGTGCTTATGGTGCCAGCGCCAGCCCGCACTGCTTTCTCGGACACCCGCATCCCGTTGAAGTACTGGTTTGATGCCATAGTCGTAAAACTGGTTGCTTCACAACATCAGAAAAACTTGCTTTAACAAAGCGCTTAAATTTCACAAAATTATAGCAAATTCATGTAAATATGTTTTTATTCCACTTAAGCTACTGATTAACCAGTCAATTCCTCATCAGCCGACAGAGCTGCAGCCTGCCTCATTAGCGTAAAATATGGGAATGGTCTCAATCGCTTTTCTTTTTATCGGCCAAATTCATGAGCACCCTTGTTATGTCAATTCGGCTCATCAGAGCGCACTTCGAGCTACCGTGAAATACCGCACAGAGAAAATTATTCGCGACTCATAGAATTCGATTCATCGAACCTCCAGCCTTATCCGAGTGGTCACATCACTGGTAATGCTGGTCTGCCGCAAATAATGACGAAATAAAAATGGGGTCTGATCATGATTCGGATGTTTAATCACTGGTTACGCTGGCGAGCGCTAGGCCAGATGCTGTTCGACTTCTCCTTTGTCATCGTCGGCATGATCATTGCGCTGATGTGGGTGGGGAGCGGCCTTCCAATTAACCACGAACAAGTTCTGATTTTCGCCTTTTTGCTCGGCGCTGCAATGCTGGTGATCAATTCCTGGCTTGGCTTTTATCAGCGTCTGAACAAGCGCACCGTCATGGAAAGCCGTGCGCGAGGGGTGTTGTCGCTCTACTTGGCAGTGCCGGTTGCGTACGGGATATTCGCCATTCTGCCGTTAGCGGGTGTGAGCCAAGAATTTTTGCAGCTGTCAGCCATGTCGGCGGTTTTTGGCATGTTGGTGACCCGCGTCAGTGCATCACATGCGCCCAGCTCAAACATGCTGACCCGACGAATTCTTGTCTTTGGAACAGGCGCCCGGGCACTGGCAGTCAAGCGCGCACTCAACAAATCCGACCCTTCGGCTGAAATCATGGGCTTCTTCCCCAGTTCCAACGAAGAAGAGATCGCCGTGCCCAGCCGTATGATTATCTCCAGCAAAAAATCGCTGACTGACACCGCGATCAATCTAAAAGTTGAGGAAATTGTTGTCGCGGTTACCGAACGCCGGGGCGGAGCGATGCCCCTGCGCGAACTGCTGGATTGCAAGCTTCAAGGGATCAAAGTCCTCGACCTGGCTAGCCATTTTGAGCAAACACTCGGGCAAATTCGTCTGGAATCGCTCTACGCGGGCTGGCTGATATTTGGTGATGGTTTTAGTCAAGGCAGCGCTCGAACCATTGTTAAACGTATTTTTGATATTGTTTGTGCAACGTTTCTTATTTTGCTCTCGCTCCCGATCATGGCTATCACTGCGCTAGCGATTGTTATTGAAAACGGTTTTCCTGTGTTCTATCGCCAGGAACGCGTCGGGCTCAATGGACGACTGTTCAATGTCATCAAATTCCGCAGCATGCGTCGTGATGCCGAGAAAGATGGAAAACCGGTTTGGGCCAAGGCGCAAGATAATCGCGTGACGAAAGTCGGAAGAATTATTCGCAAACTTCGAGTCGATGAGCTACCGCAACTTTTTAGCGTGCTGACAGGCGACATGAGCTTGGTTGGCCCTCGACCTGAGCGTCCTTTCTTTGTCGACCAACTGACAAAAGAAATTCCATTTTATGCGGTTCGGCACAGCGTAAAGCCTGGCGTAACAGGCTGGGCTCAGGTGCGCTACCACTACGGCGCCACGGTTGAAGACTCTGCCGAAAAACTCCAGTACGACCTTTACTACGTCAAGAATCACTCGCTATTTCTGGATATTCTGGTTCTTTTTGAGACTGTCGGTGTTGTTCTCACCGGCAAAGGCGCTCAGTAACCCACATAACGCCGCGTTTTCCGCGACGTCCAAATTAAACGCACATGGATACTGAATCGGCTTCCCTGATCGCCTGGAGCTTTGGCGTTGCCGCTGGCGCCTATGGATTGCTGGTAGCGTTCCTTCTGTCGTTTGGTCGCGAATGGCATGCTACGCGCCGCGCCAGAATGATGCTCCTTGCCGTTTCACTCTCGGCAATCTGGGCAAGCCTGTCATTTCTTGCTGCCACGGGTAGCTACCCCGTACTGACACTTTCAGCCTCGCTCACCAACATTTTCCGTTACGGTGCCTGGTACGGTTTCCTTACTCTTCTACTCATTCCCAACGCAGGAACACTACAAAACAAGGCGTTGCTCCCGGGATGGCTGATACCCGCGTGCTGGATGACGGGTATTGGCGGCGTGGCTTTGCAACTATCGCTGGTTTTTGGCTGGCTATCTGCGGAGCAGTGGCTTAGAACAGCTCTCTTCCACGCGCTAGCCATGCCGGTGCTAGGTTTGATGTTGGTAGAACAATTGTTCCGAGCCGTGTCAGATGACTCCGCCTGGAATATCAAGCCACTATGCCTTGGTCTGGCCGGCCAGTTCATCTTCGACATCTATCTTTTTTCCGATGCGCTGATGTTCAACCGAATCGATGGGGACTCACTGACCATCCGTGGTTTTTTCCACGTACTAACTATTCCACTACTGGTTCTGGCCAGCCTGCGCAGTCGTGACTGGACGGCAAAAATCCGCTTGTCGCAAAAAGCAGCCTTTCACTCCGCGACCCTGCTAATTGCCGGTGTCTATCTACTATTCATGGCGGGCGTTGGTTACTACGTTCGCTACTTCGGTGGCGACTGGGGGCGTGCCCTGCAACTGGCGCTGGTTTGGGCCGGCATTCTCGGCTTGGGCGTTCTGGTCGTTTCCGGCTCCATGCGGGCCAAAATTCGTGTTCTCGTCGGCAAACATTTTTTCAGCTATCGCTACGATTACCGTGAAGAGTGGTTGCGCTTCACCCAGACACTATCGGCCCAAGACTCGCCGGAGGCAATGGGGCAACAAGTGATCCGTGGTTTAGCCAACATGGTGGAAAGCCCAGCTGGTGGCCTTTGGCTTCAGGAAAACGGCCAGGCATGCTACCGGCAAACCGCCCGCTGGAATATTCCAACGAGCGAGACTGAAGAAGCGCTTGAGTCACCCTTGATTAGTTTTCTGTTGAGTAGCGGCTGGATCATCAACCTTGAAGAATATCGCTGCTACCCAGGCCGCTATGGTGATCTCAGCATTCCCTTCTGGCTGTCGGAAATTCCCAACGCCTGGTTGGTAATTCCACTAATGGTCGGCAATGAGATGATTGGCTTTGTCGTACTGGCGAGCTCCCGGACCCGCGTCGATGTCAATTGGGAAGTGAATGATCTGCTGCGAACAGCCGGGTCACAGGCGGCTGGTTTTTTAGCCAAAATGCAGGCGACCGAAGCCTTGCTCGAAGCGCGCAAGTTCGACGCTTTCAACAAGATGTCTGCCTTTGTCGTGCATGACCTGAAAAACATCGTCACCCAGCTTTCATTAATGCTCAAAAACGCCGAGCGGCACCGGCACAATCCCGAATTTCAGGAAGACATGCTGATGACCGTGGATCACTCGGTAGAGCGCATGCGGCAATTGATGATGCAGTTGCGTGAAGGGGCAACCCCCCCGGGTACGGCTTGTGGTGTTAATCTTCCAAATGTCATTGAGCGCATTCAGAAAGAAAAAATGGATCAAGGAAGATCTGTCGAGATCAGGTTGCAGGATCGTTTGGCCACCCGTGGCCATGAAGACCGACTGGAGCGAGTGATCGGTCATCTGGTGCAGAATGCGCTTGATGCCACGGATCCAACGGGCAGTGTTTGGGTTTCTCTGGAAAAACGAGGAGATCGGGCAGCTCTTGAGGTCGGCGACACCGGTCATGGCATGAGCCCGGAATTCATTCGCGAACGCCTTTTCAAACCTTTCCAGAGCACCAAACAAGCCGGCATGGGCATTGGCGCCTATGAAAGCGCGCAATACATTCGTGAGTTAGGCGGCGAAATGCTGGTCGATAGCGAACCAGATCAGGGCACACGAATTACGATGATTTTGCCTCTATTTGACGTACGTACAGAATCGGATTTACGCCAGAAGGAGCACGCGTGATCGGCGAAAAACCCCGTACTCTCCTTATCGTGGAGGATGATCCAGCGCTGCAAAAGCAATTACGCTGGTCTTTTGATCAATTTGAGACGTTGACCGCAGGTGATCGCGAAAGCGCCCTGACTCAGGTTCATCGACACAATCCAGCCGTCGTGACAATGGATCTGGGTTTGCCGCCGGACGCAGACTCGGTTTCCGAGGGGTTCCGACTGCTTGAACAAATTCTTGCCGTAGCGCCCGACACCAAGGTCATTGTGCTAACCGGCCAGAATGATCGAGCCAACGCACTTCGGGCGATTGGTTTAGGCGCCTACGATTTTTTTGCCAAGCCTTTCGAACCAGAGCTGCTCGCGCTGACAATCGACCGGGCATTTCGCCTTTACGACCTGCAGCAGGAGAACCGCCGCCTGCAGGCCGCGCAGCATCCACCAGCCTTGGCCGGCCTACTGACGCGCAATGCCGAGATGTTACGCGTTTGTCGCACCATCGAAAAAGTAGCCAATAGTAGTGCGACTGTCCTCTTGCTGGGTGAAAGCGGAACCGGTAAAGAAGTCTTGGCGCGTGGCGTGCACGAAGCATCTCCCAGAAAAGCCGAGCGCTTCGTCGCCATCAATTGTGCCGCCATCCCTGACAATCTCCTCGAAAGTGAGCTTTTCGGCTACGAAAAAGGCGCTTTTACGGGCGCGGCCAAAACGACCCCCGGCAAAATCGAGAGTGCTAACGGTGGCACGCTGATGCTCGATGAAATTGGCGATCTGCCGCATGCATTGCAGGCCAAGCTCTTGCGCTTCCTGCAGGAACGCGTCATTGAACGTCTCGGTGGACGGCAGGAGATTCCGGTCGACGTTCGCATCGTTTGTGCGACGCATCAGGATCTCAAGGTGCTGATCAAGGACGGGCGCTTCCGCGAAGACCTCTTCTACCGCCTCGCAGAAATCGTCATCAATATTCCCCCGGTACGAGACCGCAAGGGTGATGCCGCCCTACTGGCGCATGCTTTTGTTCGTCGATTTTCCGCAGAGCAGAACCGCGGCAACATGACGCTTTCCGAAGAGGCAACCCGCGCTATCGAGTTGCATACGTGGCCCGGCAACGTTCGTGAAATCGAAAACTGTATCAAGCGAGCGGTCATCATGGCTGATGGCCTGCAGATTACCCGCGAAGATATTGGGCTCGATCAAGCCGAAGCCAACCCGTCTGAATTCATTGATCTTCGACGTATTCGTGACGAGGCCGAGCGTAACGCGGTTGTCACCGCCTTGGGCCGAACCAATGGCAACGTCGTACGCACCGCCGAAATCCTCGGCATCAGCCGCCCTACTCTTTATGACCTCATGCACCGCCTGGGTTTGAAGTAAACACCCACATTCGAAGGAAACGTCCATGAAAAAACGTAACTCTATTCTCTCCAGTGCCATTTCCGTCGCTTTGTTATCTGCTTTTCTGGGTGGGTGCAGTGGCGACAATCCCGAGTCGCTGATTGCTTCAAGCAAAGAATTTTTGGCCAAAAATGACAGCAAAGCGGCTGTTATTCAACTCAAGAATGCCTTGCAAAAAGACCCAAACCTGGGCGAGGCACGTTTTCTTTTGGGCAAAGCGCTTTTTGAAAGTGGTGATATCACGGGCGCAGAAGTCGAACTGCGCAAGGCGCTTGAGCGTAAATATGCCAGTGATCAAACTATTCCGTTGCTGGCCAGCGCCATGCTGGCAACTGGCCAGGCCAAGAAAGTCACTGATGAATTTGCCAAAACGCAGCTCTCCGCTGGAGAGCCGCTCGCCGCACTAAAAACTACCCTGAGTGCAGCCTATGCTGCCCAGGGAAACCGTGAGGCAGCGCAGGCTGAACTGGCTGCAGCACTCGCCAGCATGGCCGATTATGCGCCGGCCCAACTCGCCAACGCACGGATGAAAGCAGTCAACCAGAATTTTGATGAAGCACAAACTATCGTCGATCAGGTTTTGGCTAAAAATCCCAAAAATCATGACGCCTTCTTACTCAGCGGCATGCTGCAGGCGGCGAAAGGCAATCCGGACAATGCGCTGGCGTTATACCGGAAGGCGATTGAAGCAAAGCCGGATTTTTTGCTAGCTCACTCGGCCATTATTTCCAGCCTGTTCCAGCAGCAAAAACTCAACGAAGCGACCAAGCAGATCGAGCTCCTCAAGAAGGTTGCCCCCAAACATCCTCAAACAATTTATCTGGATGCTCAGGCGACTTATCAGCGCAAGGATTACAAAGTTGCGCGGGAATTAACGCAACAATTATTAAAAGTTTCGCCGAATAACCCAAACAGCTTGCAGATTGCCGGCGCTGTCGAGTATCAGTTGCGCTCCTATGTTCAGGCTGAAGCTTACTTGAGCAAGGCTGTACAACTGGCACCGGAATTGGCGCTGGCACGGAAACTTTTAATTTCAAGTTACCTACGTGCGGGCCAACCAGCCAAGGCGCTTGCCACACTCCAGCCGGTACTTGAGCGCATCGAAAAAGACCCTTCATTCTTGAGCATCGCCGGGGAAACCTACCTGCAGAATGGCGACGCCAAAAAAGCAGCCGACTATTTTGCCAAAGCGAGCAAGCTTGATCCCGATGACGCGGCCAAGAAAACTTCGCTTGCCTTGGCTCATATGGCACAAGGCAATACAGCCAGCGGTTTCGAAGAGCTTGAGCAGATTACCTTAGCCGACAAGGGGATCACCGCAGACCTCGCCTTGATTGCTGCCTATTTACGAACAAATCAACCCGATAAGGCATTGAAAGCAATCGATAGCCTGGAAAAGAAACAGCCGGACAATGCAGCAACGCACAATCTTCGGGCGCGCACCCTGCTTAGCAAAAAAGATATTCCCGGAGCGCGACAGAGCTTTGAAAAGGCACTCGCTATCAACCCTGGCTTTTTCCCTGCGGCGGCTAGTCTTGCTGCGATTGATCTCACCGAGAAAAAGCCGGAAGATGCGCGCAAACGTTTTGAAGCGGTACTGGCTGCTGACCCCAAAAACATTCAGGCCATGCTTGCCTTGGCTGAACTCAAGGCTGCAGCGGGTGGCACAACCGATGAAGTGGCCAGCCTGATCAGTAAAGCGATTACAACCAACCCCAGCGAAGTGGCGCCGCGCCTGGCATTGATTCAGTTCTACCTCAATAAAAAAGATGGAAAAAAGGCGTTGACCGCAGCAAACGATGCAGCGGCAGCCATCCCGGACAAACCGGAAATTCTTGATGCCCTCGGGCGTACCCAGCAGTTTTCGGGTGACTTCAACCAGGCAATGTCGACCTATGGCAAGCTTTCCACATTGCAACCGAACTCACCACTCGCCCAGATGCGCCTGGCCGAAATAAATCTGGCCAACAAAAATAAGGATGAGGCGGCCAAAAGCCTGAAGAAAGCACTGGATATCAAGCCTGACCTGATTGAAGCGCAGCGCGGCTTGATCCTGCTGGCATTAGATGCGAAAAAACCCAACGATGCACTGGGTATCGCTCGACAAGTACAACAACAAAAGCCGAAAGAGCCCGTTGGATTCGTCCTGGAAGGAGATATTTACGCATCAGAGAAAGCTTGGCCAGATGCAATCAAGGCTTACCAGAATGGCTTGAAGCAAGTTGCTGTACCTGAATTGGCAATCAAGCTGCACTCTGCTCTGCTCGCCTCTGGCAACACCCCTGAAGCCGACAAGATGGCCGCAAACTGGACTCGGGAACACGCGAAAGATGTCGCTTTCCGCATGCACTTGGGGGACATCGCGACCGCTCGCAAAGACTATCCGCAAGCAGCACAAAACTATCGATCGGCACTTGATATCCAACCCAATAACCCATTGGTCTTGAACAATCTGGCTTGGGTTTCAGGCCAGCTCAAAGCGCCAAAGGCCATCGAGTATGCCGAGAAAGCGAACCAACTGGCACCCAATCAGCCTCCTTTCATGGACACTCTGGCGATGCTGCTCGCAGACAAGGGGGAAACCGCCAAGGCCATCGAGTTATTGCGCAAGGCACTTGAGCTTTCTCCGCAAGCCGGGGCAATTCAGCTCAATCTCGCCAAAGTTTTAATCAGCACCGGCAAAAAAGATGAGGCCCGCAAGGAACTGGATGCTCTCGCCAAGCTGGGTGACAAGTTCCCCGGCCAAGCTGATGTCAGCAAGTTGCAAAAAGAGCTCTAAGATTTTGTACCAATACTTTTAACTTTCAATTAACAGGTAAAAAAATGACAACCATTGCAGTAGTTGGTTTGGGCTACGTGGGTTTGCCACTCGCGGTTGAGTTCGGAAAAAAATTCAGGACAATTGGTTTTGATCTTTCGGTTGAAAAAATCGAGTCCTACAAACGTTTCATCGATCCTACCGGCGAAGTCAGCAGCGAAGATCTGAAAGCAGCGACGATGCTCGAAGTCGGCACAAACCCTGCCGCTTTGAAGGAAGCCGATTTCGTCATCGTTGCCGTGCCGACCCCGGTCGACGATGCGCATCAACCAGACTTTAGCCCGCTGGTTGGCTCCTCCAAGGCCGTGGGGCAAAATTTGAAGCAAGGTGCGATCGTTGTTTTTGAATCGACTGTTTATCCCGGTGCTACCGAGGAAGTCTGTATTCCGATCATCGAACGCGAATCGGGCAAGACCTGGAAGAAAGATTTCTTCGTCGGTTATTCGCCGGAGCGCATCAATCCGGGCGACAAAGAGCGGACAGTGACCAAAATCGTCAAGGTCGTTTCAGGCGACACGCCGGAAACACTCGCCACGGTGAAGGAAATCTACGGCAGCATCATTACAGCCGGCGTTTACCCCGCTTCCAATATCAAGGTTGCCGAAGCTGCCAAGGTGATTGAAAACACCCAGCGCGACCTCAATATCGCGCTTATGAATGAACTGGCGATTATTTTTGACAAGATCGGTATTGATACGCTGGAAGTTCTGCAAGCAGCCGGCACCAAATGGAATTTCCTGCCCTTCCGTCCGGGTTTGGTCGGCGGCCACTGCATCGGTGTTGATCCCTACTATTTGACGCATAAAGCCCAAAAGCTCGGCTATCACCCGGAGGTCATTCTGGCAGGCCGACGCATCAACGACGGCATGGGCAAATTCATCGCCGAAAAAACTATCAAACAACTTATCCGCCGAGGTCACCCGGTCAAAGATTGTCCGATCATCGTCCTTGGCCTGACCTTCAAGGAGGACTGCCCGGATCTTCGCAACTCGCGTGTCATTGACGTGATCCGGGAACTCGAGTCGTACGGGGCACGGGTGCTGGTGCACGAGCCGGTCGCCGACGCCGACGAAGCGCGCCACGAGTACGGTGTCGAGCTGACGCCCTGGGAGCAATTGCCGGAGGCGGCGGCAATCGTCGCCGCCGTCGCCCACCGCGAGTTCAAGCAGCGGCCGCTCGCCGATATCGCTGGCAAGCTGCAGAAAGGCGGTGTACTGGCCGACGTCAAGAGCATGTTCAGTGCGGCGCAGCTGCGTGCCCAGGGCTTCACCGTGTGGCGTCTGTAATGTCTGCATTGCCGACCGCTCTTGCCGCCCTCGAGCAGCGCCTGCTGGCCCGGCCGGCACGCTGGCTGGTGACCGGCAGCGCCGGCTTCATCGGGTCGCATCTGGTCGAGAAGCTGCTCGGGCTCGGGCAAACGGTGGTCGGTCTCGATAACTTCGCCACCGGGCATCGTCGCAATATCGACGAGGTGCAGGCGCT
>ERZ795044.5343-NODE-5343-length-10419-cov-6.290718_pt1 | contig 10419 bp, 10 predicted proteins | sample MGYA00375128_ERZ795044 | MGnify/ENA primary metagenome ERZ795044 (study PRJEB30173, sample SAMN05720213) | anaerobic digester metagenome | isolation source: active sludge of municipal wastewater-treating anaerobic digesters | place: USA | collected 2014-12-22 ... | reverse complement strand
AAGGCGGGACCTGCGGGTCGTCCTCGACGCCGTCATTGAGGCGCAAAAAACGGGTGATCCAGCCGACCGCCTTTTGCAGCCTCGGGTCGTCCACATAGCCCAAGCGCGCGAGGCTCCATACCATATTTCCGGTGAGGCAGGGGATGACCTCGGTGATCCTGCCGCCGCCCGTCTTGGCCGCCGCGTTCATCGCGAAGCCGCCGTCCCCGGTTTCCTGAGAATTGCGAAAAATGTATTCGCACTGCTCCTGAATCTGCGGATCGGCCTCGGCCCCCAGCTCCGCGAGCGCGATCAGCTGCCACACGAGGCCTTCGTATTTGTAGGTGTAAAATTTAGGGTAGGACTGAAGATACACGGGCTCCCGCTGCTTTTCAAGGATGTCGGGCACGATGCCGGACCGCATGATCTCCCGCTTGGCGGCTTGCACTTCCTCGGAGGATTCCGGCCTGTCCAAAATATCTTTTAGCGTAAAATAGCGCACGGAGGGGTTGTCCGGCTCCAGCAGCCAGTCCGTCGGGTCCGCTTTGAGCGCCGCTTTCCAATCGTCCATTTTCATCCCTCCGCGGATCATTTGTCGTTCCCATATATTTCAAGCTAAAAATAGCACCGGGCCCCGTTTTTGTCAACGCAAAGACAAGCGCGAGCACGGATCTACATGAATATAAAGCAAACAGCCCGCGGAGTTAAACCCCGCGGGCTGTCATGTCACTGGTGGAGGCGGGGGGAATCGAACCCCCGTCCGAAAATCCATCCATGAGGATTTCTCCGGGCGCAGCCCATCATTTGCATTCCCTCCCCGGCGCGTCGACAGGCAGACTCGCCGGTTCAGTATCCCCCTTGTGCATCGCGGGGACGGAGGAACCTCCCCGCGACGTTCACCGCTAAGTCACGCCCGTTCCCAAGCCGCGGTGCTCATGGGACGGACGGCGGCCCTATTTAGGCCGCGTAAGCTAAATTATTGTTAGCGTTTATGATTTTTGCCCATTTTATAGAGGTTAGGCGCCTCTGCCCGCTGTCCGGACTTCAGAATCCCCGTCGAAACCTTTACGCCCCCATATATCGCAAAAGGCCCGGGAGCCGTTTAGACTCTCTGTTCCTTTATGCTCCGTTCGATGTCTCTTTTGGCCGCCCGCTCCGCGAGATCCTCGCGCTTGTCGTAGAGCTTCTTGCCGCGGCAGACCGAGACCGCCATCTTGACCCGCGAGCCCTTGAAATAGAGCTCCGTCGGGATCAGCGCGACGCCCTGCTGCTGGACGAGACCGAACAGTTTGTTGATCTCGCGCCGGTGCATCAGGAGCTTTCTGGCGCGCAGCGGGTCCCGGTTGAAGATGTTGCCCTTCTCGTAGGGGCTCACGTGCATGCCGTTGACGAAAATCTCGCCGTTTTTGATCTCGCACCAGCTGTCCTTGAGATTCACGCCGCCGCCGCGGATGCTCTTGACCTCCGTGCCGCAGAGCTCGACGCCCGCCTCGAAGGTGTCGTTCACAAAGTAGTCGTGAAAGGCCTTTCTATTGCGGGCGATCGTCTTGATTTCGTCCTTCTGCAAGGTCGGGCCCCCCTTCCCCGTTCCCGTCGCCGAAGACCCAGAGCCTGCTCAGCGCGTAGTTGACGACAAGCGTCACGCCGACAAGGAGGATCTTCGCGAAGTATTTGTTGAGCCCCCACACGTCCGCAAGGAGCCACAGGGCGCCGAGCGAAGCCGCGTAGGAGACGAGATTGACCACGGTGAACCGGACGAGCTCCCGGGAAAAGAACCCTTTCTCCGTGGAGAACGTCCACTTCCGGTTTAAGGTGTAGCTGTTGAGCACGCCCGCCGCGTAGCCGCAGGTCTGGGCGAGGTAGATGTTGCCCGAGAAGAGGCTCACGACGGAGAAGACGGCGTAATCCACCGCCGTATTGAGCACGCCGATCATGCAAAAACGGAGAAACTGTCTCCTGTTTTTGCCGTGGAGCAGGCCGCCAAGCTTCATCTTTCGCCTCCGGGATCGTTACATCGTATTTCTGCCCTCCAAGGCGCGGTAGAGCGTCACCTCGTCGGCGTACTCGAGGCTCCCGCCGACCGGGATGCCGTAGGCGAGCCGCGTCACGAGCACGCCCAGCGGCTTGAGCAGCCGGGAGAGATACATGGCGGTCGCCTCGCCCTCGACGGTGGGGTTCGTGGCCATGATGACCTCTTTGACCTTGCCGTCGCCGAGGCGTGCCATCAGTTCCTTGATGCTCAAGGCCTCCGGGCCCACGCCGTCCATCGGCGAAATCAGCCCGCCCAAAACGTGGTACAGACCATTATACTCTTTTGTGCGCTCGAAGGCAATGACATCTTTTGGGTCCTCCACGACGCAGATCGTCCCCTCGTCGCGGCTTGGGTCGGAGCAGACCGGGCAGCGGTCGCCGTCGGTCAGGTTCCGGCAGATTTTGCAGTAGCCGATTTTTTCGCGCGCCTCAAGGATCGCGTCGGCAAAGCTGCGCGCCTCCTCCTCCGGCATCCGGAGGATCTGAAACGCGAGCCTCTGCGCGCTCTTTTTTCCTATGCCGGGAAGCCGCTCGAAATGTTCGGTCAGCCTCGCCAGCGGCAGCAGATTATACCCCATGGCTCAGAGACCGAGGCCGGGCACTTTCATGCCGCCGGTCAGCTTCGCCATCTCTTCCTCGTTCGTCTTCTCGACGCCCGAGACCGCCTCGTTGACGCCGGCGACCAGAATATCCTGCAGCATCTCGATGTCGTCCGGATCGACGATCTCCGGCTTGAGCGTGACGGAGAGGATCTCTTTCTTCCCGTTGATCTTGATCGCGGCCATCCCGCCGCCGACCGTGAATTCGTACTCGCGGGCGTTCAGGTCCTCCTGAAGCTCCGCCATCATCTCCTGCATCTTCTGGGCCTGCTTGAGCATCCCCTGCATGTTGGAGGGGGCCCCTCCGCCGAATCCCTCGGGCATTCTCGCTTTCATACGCTTCCGTCCTTCTTTTGTAACTTATCTGACTGTCACCGGGATGTCCGCCGCTCCGGCGCGCTTGAGCGCCTCGTCGAGCGGGGTGCTGCGCGGCTCGGCGGGCTCCGGTTTTTTATATGGCCCAATCCCGTAGCGGCGGCCGCTGACCTCCGTGATCGCGTCCTTGATGACGCTGCGGGCGTCCTCGTTGCGCTGCATGTACGGGATAAAAGTCTCATTTTTTGCGTCGATCAGCACCGTGTTCCCCGAAAGGTAGGCCTCCGATTCCGCGAGGAAGGCGAAGATCATCCGGTTTCTGTCCCGGATCTTCGCGAGGGCCTCCTCCCACGCGGGAAACAGGCGCGGCGCGTCCGAATCGGGCGCTTTCGCCATCGCGGGCAGTCCGTCCGGCTCCGGTTCCTCCGGTTTCTCTGCGCCCGGCGCTTGCCCCGGGTCGGTTTCTTTCTTGGAAGCGGCCTCCGTCCCGGGGGGGGCCTCCTTCTTGGAACCGGCTTTCCCTCTGGGGGCCGCCTTGGGCCCCGTCCCGGGCCCCGCCGGGTCCGCTTGAGCCTCTCCCGCCGGGGAACTTGCCGCCGGGACCGTCCCCGCCGGGGGAATCGTCCCCGCCTTGAGCAGCGCGAGCTCCCGCTCCAATTTATCAATCCGTGCGAGCATGGACTCCGGCGAATCGGAGAGCGCGGGGCTGCACAGCTTCACCATGGCGAGCTCAAGCTCCAGCCGCTTCGACGCGGTCCTGCCCATCCGCGCGGCGGTGTCCTGCAAAACGGAGATCGCGTAGAAGATCGTCTGCGGCGTCAGGCGCTGCGCCTGGGCGATCAGGCGCTCCTGCTCGCCGGCCGAGACCTTGAGCACCGCGGAGTCCTGCGGCACGGCCGCCGCGACCATCAGGTTGCGAAAATGGCCGATCAGCTCGTCGCAGAGCCGGGAGGCGTCCGCGGCGCCGGAGTAGATCTCCTCGAGCGACCGCAAGAGGCCCGGCACATCCCGCCCGGCGATCTTTTCCGCCAGACCAAACAGATGCTCCCGCCCCGAGAGGCCGGCGCATTTGGTGACCGTGTCGACCGTGACGCGCTCGCCCGCCGCCCGGCAGACGTCGAGCAGCGAAAGCGCGTCGCGCATGCCGCCGTCGGCGAGCTTGCCGATCAGGAGCGCGGCCTCGCCGTCGATCTCCATGCCCTCCTCGCCGCAGACGTAGCCGACGCGCTCGGCGATGGCCTGCGGGGTGAGGCGCTTAAAATCGAAGCGCAGGCACCGCGAGACGATGGTCGCGGGCAGCTTGTGCGGCTCGGTGGTCGCCAAGATGAAAATGACGTGCTCCGGCGGCTCCTCCAAAATCTTTAGGAGCGCGTTCGCGGCCTCGCGCGTCAGCATATGGGCCTCGTCCAAAATATAGACGCGGTACTTCGCCAAGACCGGCGTGAAGCCCGCCTCGTCGCGCAGGCTGCGGATGTCGTCGATGTTGCGGTTCGTGGCGGCGTCGATCTCCTCGACGTCGAGGACCGAGCCCTCGTCGATGCCGCGGCAAATCGGGCAGACGCCGCAGGGCTCCCCGCCCCGCATCTCGGGGCAGTTGACCGCCTTGGCGAGGATCTTCGCGCAGGTGGTCTTGCCGATGCCGCGGCTGCCGGTAAACAGGTAGGCGTGGGCGAACGTGCCCTGTGCGACCTCGCGCGCAAGGATCGTGGTGATATGCTCCTGCCCGGCCACGTCGCCGAATCTGCGCGGGCGGTATTTGCGATACAGCGCCTGATACAATGCCGGGCCTCCTTTCGGCGATAAAAAGGACGCAGACCTGCGTTTTGTCATGCGGTACACAGATGAATCTGCGGCACCCAAATCCACCGTTTAATGCTGCTCGGTTCCCCGCCTGACATGGTTCACGGTAATTTGTCGCACAGGACCCGTATGCCGCATGACAAAACGCATATCCGCGCCATCTTGTTGTATTTTCCCTGATCTCCCAAAGCCGTTTTTACTCGGCGGCGGGCTCTCCGGCGGATTCCTCCGCGGCGGGGGACTCTTCTTTCCACCCGGCGGGCTCGTCCTCTTCGGGCGGGATCTCCTCCTCCGGAAAATCGTCGTAGAGATCGTCGTCCTCACAGCAATGGCCGCATTTCTTGGAGAAGAAATACGCTGCGGCGGCGCCCGCGATGATCAGGGAGACGATTCCGACAATGATACCGATCGTTTTCATAGAATTGCCACCTTTCCAGTTCGTGCGCGTGTTCCTCAGCTTCTCACTGAGCAGATTTTTTTTATTCCAATACCGGTCGTAGGTATCGACGCATGCCCGCATCAGCTCTATTGCCGCCGTAAGTTTCATCCGCCGGTCCCTCCCATCAAATTCCGCTCAACGACATGGTTATCATATCATATTTCCCGCCGCAGGACAAGTATTTCGCGCCGAATTTGCGCCCCGCCGAAAATTCCCGCAAAAGCCGGTTATTTCCCGCCGAGCGCGCCGATCCGGTCGGCGATCTCCTTGAAAAGCGGGGCGGCGTCGGCCGCGCCCGATTCCGCGTCCTCCGCGAGGACGACGACGGCGTACCTCGGGTTTTCCGCCGGAAAATAGCCGATGAACCACGCCTCGATGATCTCCTCCCCGTCTTCGCCGTACTGTCCGGTCTGCGCCGAGGCGGTCTTGCCGCCCGCGCCGCCCTCCGCCGGCATGGCCGCGGAGATGGCCTCCTCCGTGAGGACGTTTTTCGCCATCTCTCGCAGCAGCGCGGCGGTGCTTTCGCGCATCACCGGGTTCGGCTCGTAGGAGGGCGTCTCCGTATAGGCCCCGTCCGCGCCGTAGATCCCCTTGATGAGCCGCGGCGTGACGGCCTTTCCGCCGTTCGCGACGGCAGAAATCAGCGCCGCCTGCTGCACCGGCGTCGCGGAGAGCTTTCCCTGCCCGAAGGCGAAGCTCGCGAGCTCCGCCGGGTTTTGAAGCTCCTCCTCCGACGGCAGCGTCCCGGCCCCCGCGCCGATCCCGTCCCAGAAATCGCACGGCGAGCCGAAGCCGAGGTTCTGCGCCATCTCAAGGATCTTTTTCCCGCCGACCTCCCGCGCGAGCGTGATGAAATAGGGGTTGCAGGAATATTTCATCGCGGTCGCCATGTCGAGCTCGCCGTGGCCCGCGGCCCAGTGGCAGTGAAAAATCTGCCCGTTTACGTCGACCTCGCCGGAGCAGTAGACCTCGTAATCCGGGGAGATTCCGCTCTCGAGCGCAGCGGCCGCGACCGCCAGTTTGAAGGTCGAGCCGACCGCATAGGCGGAGAACGCACGGTTGAGAAACGGGGAATCCCCGTCGTCCAGCGAGGCGGCCGGGTCCCTCGGGTCAAACGCCGGGACCGAGGCCGAGGCTAAAATGTCTCCGTTTTGCACGTCCATGACCACCGCGGCGCCCTTTGCGAGATGCCTTTTGAGCACCGCCTCCGCCACCCGCTGGATCTCCGTGTCGATCGTGAGCACGACGGCCGCGTCCTTGCCGCCGTCCCCGTGCTCGGCGTCGATCGCGGGCGTGCCGATCAGGTTGCCGTAGGCGTCGGCGCTGTAGGTGACGGAGACGGACGGCCCCGCGCCGGAGAGCAGGCTTTCAAAGGCTTTTTCGATCCCATAGATGCCGCAGCCGGCCCCGTCGAGATAGCCGACCAGATGGACGGCCGTCTGCCCCTCCGAATAGCGCACCGGCCGCTCAAAAAAATAGACGCCGTCCGACTCCGGCAGCCTTGCCGCCGTGAGAAACGGGAGGCGGCTGCGCATCGCCTCGAGCAGGCTGTCGCCCGAGAGCAGCATCTCCAAGACCGCCGGGTCCGCCTCCCCCGGAAACACGACCGCCGCCGCCGTGCTCTCTCTGCCGGCCAGCGGCTCGAGGTTCCGGTCGTAGATGAGCCCGCGCGAGGAGGAAAACAGCACGGTTTTTGTGCTTTGATAGGCGGCCGCGTCGGAGAGAGCGCTGTCGGAAGCGAGGGCGGAGGCCCGCGCGACCAGCAGCGCGAACACGGCAAGAAGACCAAGATAGGCCCCGAGCATCCGGCCCGCCATGGGCATCGCCTCCCAAATTTTCTGATAAAAATTCTCCTGCCTTATCTTTCCCCGGAAAAAGGTTTCTAAACGATTTTTTGCGCGGGACGGGAAACGGGCTTGACTTTAAAGGTTCGAGTTGTTATAATTACATTCGCTTGATTCATGCGGCAGTGCTGGAACTGGCAGACAGGCACGTTTGAGGGGCGTGTGTCAACCGACGTACGGGTTCAAGTCCCGTTTGCCGCACCAAAGAAATCGGCGAATTTCGATATGAAATTCGCCGATTTCTTTTTGTTCCTCCTTGTGTTAAACTTGAGAATGATAGACGGGTTTATAAGAGGAGAATGCATATGTTTGAAATTTTAATTGCTTCCAAATACAGTAAAGATGTAAGCGATAAAATCAGTAAGATATTCGTAGATGGTTTTTATCAATGGTTACTTTACTTTTCGAAAGATAAAAAGAAACTGATGAATGCTTTTTCGCACATGTTTAATACGAATATCTTCTATGTCGCATTGTCAGATGGCCAGCTTTGCGGCATAGCCGCTTGCAGCGACGGAAAAGCTAAATCCGTCCACCTTGAAAAAAGAAAGCTGCAAAAACACCTTGGCCTTGTAAAGGGCACCATTGCCTATGTCATTTTAAAACGGGAATTTGAAGAGAAACAATATCCTTTTCCCATAGAACCCGATACGGGATTCATTGAATTTGTAGCGACTTCACCAGAATACAGGGGTCAAGGGGTGGCGTCGGAAATTATCACAAATATCTTTAAGGAAACTCCCCATACGAATTATGTATTAGAGGTTGCCGATACCAACTATAATGCTGTTAACTTATATACGAAGTTAGGTTTTAAGGAATTTAAAAGAGTCGCGGAAAAACATAGTAAAAGAAGCGGTATAAACTATCTTGTATATATGAGATATATTAAATGATCAGGATGATCAGGCGGAAAATTTTTTTTCACGGTTTTTACAAAAAAAGTGGGAACCGCATTGCTAAGCAGTTCCCATTTTTTTGTTTTATAAGTGACACCGCTTTTTGAATTGCTCATTTACGGGGCCGCCAATTTTTTCGTTTTTGCGCATGGCGGCGCCGCTCCATGCCCCGCGGCGCGGGGCGTCAAGGGCGGCTCCCGAAAAACCGGGGACTCGGAAACGAACCTATTTTTGTACAGATCGGCGGGTGATACCGGATGCTTCCGGATAAAACGATATATGATTTTGCGATTATCGGCCTCGGCCCCGCCGGCGCGACCGCCGCGCGGCTGCTCGACCCAAAATTCCGTGTCGCGGCCATCGACAAAAAAAGCCGCGCCGGGCGGGAGGGCTTTCAGAAGCCCTGCGGAGGGCTGCTCGCGCCCGACGCGCAAAAGGCGCTCTCTAAATTCGGCCTGACGCTGCCCAAAGAGATCCTTGTGGACCCGCAGATTTTCGCGGTGAAAACCACCGACACAAAGCAGAAACTGCTGCAATATTATCAAAGATTTTATATCAATATGGACCGGCACCAGTTCGACCTCTGGCTGATCTCGCTGATCCCGGATTCCGTCGACCTCTTCGATGGCGCCGACTGCACGGGGATTTTAAAAAGAGGGGATTTCTATGAGATCGCCTTTTTTCAAAATCAACAAGAGCGCGTCATAAGGGCGAAAAACATCGTCGGCGCCGACGGCTCCAACTCGGTCGTGCGCAAGACGCTGCTCCCCCGCCGGAAGATCGGGCAATACGTCTCGATCGTGCAGTGGTTTTGCGAGCAGCGCGCCACCCCGTTTTACTCCTGCATCTTTGACCGCGACATCACGGATTCCTACTGCTGGGGCGTTTCCAAGGACGGGTGTTTCATTTTGGGCGGGGCCTTTCCCAAAAAGGATTGCCGGAAACGATTCGACGCGCTCAAAAAGAAGCTCTCCGCCGAGGGGTTCCGCCTTGAGGAACCGATCCGGACGCAGGCCTGCCTTGTCTCCATGCCCAAAAGGCTGCGGGATTTTTGCGTCGGGGAAGACACCGCTTTTCTCATCGGCGAAGCGGCCGGGTTTATCAGCCCCTCCTCGTTGGAAGGGATCAGCTATGCGCTCAACAGCGCCTGTGCGCTCGCGGAGGTGCTCAACTTCGGCTGTCGGAACCCGCTGCTGCGGTATCGGATGAAATCCGTCCCGATCAAAATAAGGCTGATGCTCAAGCTATTTAAGTCCCCGTTTATGTACCAGCCTTTTTTGCGCATGCTGGTCATGAAGCTCGGCATCAAGCGTCTGCGGATGATCCCATAGCTCCCCCCGCCGGCCGGGGGGCCTCTTGGAAGGACCCCCGCGGACCGCACCACCCGAACCATTCGCGCAGGAGACGCCTGCGGCGGAGGGGCGGATTGCATGGCAGTTTTCTGCAGCGTTGATATTTCAGTTTACGCATCACGCGAGGGGTGCGACATATCTTTGCCCCCAGCGCCCGGAGCTCGCCGGCATTTCAATTCACGCACCCCGCGAGGGGTGCGACGGGACCACGGAAAGTCTTTATGACACGGCATGAAATTTCAATCCACGCACCCCGCGATGGGTGCGACTTCGTGACCGCAGGGCCGCCGCTGCGTACATAATATTTCAATCCACGCACCCCGCGAGGGGTGCGACGCCTCGAACAGCTGCTGTCGGAGTATGCGCTGCATTTCAATCCACGCACCCCGTGAGGGGTGCGACCGATTGCTTCGTCGGCTTTTTCCACAGGCCCGAAATTTCAATCCACGCACCCCGCGAGGGGTGCGACTGTCTGCGGTACTGAAAAGCACCGGCAGGGGAGAATTTCAATCCACGCACCCCGCGAGGGGTGCGACATTACGATCTACAAGCGTGACGGGGACACCTTTACATTTCAATCCACGCACCCCGCGAGGGGTGCGACATGATCGGGATATAAATGCTGATGGTACGGTTAAATTTCAATCCACGCACCCCGCGAGGGGTGCGACACCTACACTCAGTCTGACGTTCTTACTGACGTTGATTTCAATCCACGCACCCCGCGAGGGGTGCGACTCTTCCCTCCACGGAGGTTTTTCAAAACTTTTATATTTCAATCCACGCACCCCGCGAGGGGTGCGACCGCCACAAATCCCCCGGCTTCGAGACTGCGTTCCATTTCAATCCACGCACCCCGCGAGGGGTGCGACCAGCAGGATCTGAGTCAATTCATCCGGGATCGGCATTTCAATCCACGCACCCCGCGAGGGGTGCGACTTGCGCGAGGTCACGAAAATGGTCACGTTCATCCAATTTCAATCCACGCACCCCGCGAGGGGTGCGACGCGGGGTTGCCATTAGCTCTCCGTCAACTTGGAGATTTCAATCCACGCACCCCGCGAGGGGTGCGACCTTGTTAATACCACTACCGCGTTACTACCATAATATTTCAATCCACGCACCCCGCGAGGGGTGCGACTCCACCATCGAAAAGGCTCG
>ERZ795044.5339-NODE-5339-length-10424-cov-4.218632_pt1 | contig 10424 bp, 10 predicted proteins | sample MGYA00375128_ERZ795044 | MGnify/ENA primary metagenome ERZ795044 (study PRJEB30173, sample SAMN05720213) | anaerobic digester metagenome | isolation source: active sludge of municipal wastewater-treating anaerobic digesters | place: USA | collected 2014-12-22 ... | reverse complement strand
CATGCGCGAACGCATCGAGGAACACGGCGGCGAGCTGCGCGTCGAACGCGGCGCGCGCGGCACCACCCTGCGCATCCAGTTGCCGGCATGAACCTGCGCATCGCCCTCGCCGACGACCAGGCGCTGGTACGCAAGGGCCTGAAGGCGCTGCTCACCCAGCCCGGCATCGCCGTCGTCGTCGAAGCCGCGAATGGCGAGGAATTGCTGGCCGCGCTCGACACCACCGCGGTCGACGTAATCGTCAGCGACATCCGCATGCCCGGCACCAATGGCATCGACGCGCTGCGCATGTTGCGCGCACGCGGTCGCGACACGCCCTGCATCCTGCTCACCACCTTCGACGACGACGCACTGTTCCGCGCCGCCGTCGAGGCCGGCGCGAACGGCTTCCTGCTGAAGGACGTGTCGCCCGAAGAACTGAAGGCCGCAATCGAACGCGTCGCACGCGGCGAATCGCTGCTGCAGCCGGTGACCACCACGACGCTGACGCCGAACATCGCCCTTGCCGAACGTCCGCGCTTCGACGCCGCGACGACCGACACGGCGGTCGAACTGACCGACCGCGAGCGATCGGTGCTTCGCCTGATGGCGGCCGGTCATTCGAACAAGGAAATCGCGCGCAGCCTCGATCTCGCCACCGGCACCGTGAAGAACTACGTCAGCGACATCCTGGAAAAACTCCAGACCGGCGATCGCACCCGCGCGGTACTCAAGGCCATCCACCTGCGGCTGATCTGAGCGCGGAACCCACCGCGCTCGCGATGCGTTCCGCGACCCGTCGGCTTACTTGCCGAGCGAGGCCTGCAGTTCCAGCAGCTTGGCGCGGTGCGCGTGCACGTCGATGCCGTAGCGCTCCAGAACTTCCTCGGCGGTCAGGCCTTCGGGCATCTTGCCGCCGTTCTGGGCCATGATCTGCTTGGCCAGCGACCGCGGTTCCGCGGCGGCACGCTTGGCGTCTTCGGCGACGACGGCCGGACCGGCGCCATTGTTCAGCACGAAACTGCGGCTGCCCGAGCGATGGCCGCGCACCGGATAGTAGGGACCGTTGCCAGGCGAGCTCTGGTCGTTGCCGAAATACCATTCGACGACGCCCTCGAAATCGGAGGTGTTCACGTCGAGGTAGTAGGCCCAGTACAGGGCCGGGCTGCTGCCCGAAGCGACGGCATCGGTGACGATCGCGACATGTTCGTCGCGGGTGGCGTCGTAGTAGCCGGCGGCATCGTGGTAGGTCAGGGCGGTGTTGGTGCAACGGCCGATCAACGAGGTGTCGGCGCGGCAACCTTCGAACAGGTCCGGGTTCGCTGCGCGGTTGATCAGGTCGAAGATCAGCACGTCGCCGTAGTACGGGTAGAAGGCGTAGTCGCCGCCGCGCGCGTAGGCATCCACCACCACCGACCATTCGCCGACCATGCGCTCGGTCTCGCGATCCGCACCCCAGCCGATGTAGTAGTCGAGCTTCTCGATCGGCAGCGTGCGACCGCCCCAGGTCAGGGTCGCCTTGGTCTCGTCGTTCGGATTGAACACGATCTGCACCGGGCCGCCGGCGTTGTTCAGGATCTGCGGGAAGAAATACGGGCCGCCGATGACCTGGCCGTTGGCGAATCCGCTGAGCGAACCGTTGAACACGTTGTAGTAAGTCGCGCCGCCGCTCACGCTGCTGGTGAGGTTGCCGGAACTGGTGAACCAGGTCGAACGGCCTTGCGCATCGAACACGTAGGCCGCCATGAACAAATTCTTGTCTTCGATCTCGAGGGCGATGCCGGTACCGGATTCGTTCGGGTTCCACCAGAAGCCGGAAGCCGGCGTATAGGCCTCGACGGACGAGGCGGCGGCAAGGACGAGAGCGAGGGCGGCAACGCGTTTCATCGAAGGCTCCTGTGGGTGCGGCGCACGATGCGGCGTTCGCACTGAATCCGTGGTTAACCGCGCCACTATACTCGCGCGCCCATTCAGCACTTGCACGCCATGGACCACATCGATATCGGCGCCAACCTGACGCACGAAAGCTTTGCACACGACCTGCCGGCGGTCCTGGAACGTGCCCGCGCGGCATCGGTCGATCGCATCGTCGTGACCGGCGCGTCGCGCAGCGGCAGCGTCGAGGCGCAGCAGCTGGCCGCGGCGCATCCGGGCTTCCTGTACGCCACGGCCGGCCTGCATCCGCACCATGCGCACGAGTACGACGGCGACATGGACGACCTGTTCCGTGCCCTGCTGGCGCATCCGGAAGTGGTCGCCGTCGGCGAAACCGGCCTCGACTACAACCGCGACTTCTCGCCGCGCGACGCCCAGCGTTTCGCGTTCGAACAGCAGCTGAAGATCGCGGTCGAGGTGCAGAAGCCGCTGTTCCTGCACAGCCGCGACGCCCATGCCGATTTCGTCGCCATCCTCGATGCCGTGCGCGATCGGTTGCCGCCGGCCGTCGTGCATTGCTTCACCGGAGAACGCGACGAACTGGTCGACCTGCTCGACCGCGGCTTCTTCATCGGCATCACCGGCTGGATCTGCGACGAGCGCCGCGGCCAGCACCTGCGCGAACTGGTGAAGCTGATCCCGGCCGATCGCCTGATGATCGAAACCGACGCGCCCTACCTGCTGCCGCGCACGCTCAAGCCGAAGCCCAGCCACCGCCGCAACGAACCGGCCTTCCTGCCGCACATCTGCGAGGAGATCGCGCGTGACCGCGGCGAAGACACGGCCGCGACCGCGCGCAATGCGGCGGCCACGGCCCGCGCGTTCTTTCGCTTGCCCTGACGGCCACGCCGGTCAGGCGGCGCCGTCGGACTTCTTCCCTCCGAACACGCGCTTCAGCAACGCCGCCGCACCCACGAGCAGGAAGACCGCGAACTTCTTCAGGCTCAGCAGCAACATGCCGAGTTTCGCGAACAGGCCCATCTTGCTGGCCGCGACGCCGCCGACCAATGCCGCCAGGCCGTAGCCGGCGACCTTGTCGGTATCGCCGTTGAAGTCGGCGTAACGATGGCCGGCATCGAACTCGACCATGTTCAGCACGCGCCCCATGCCCTGCTGGATGTTTGCGAGGTCGCCCATGCCACCGATCGCGTTGAGGCTGAGATAGCCGCCGCGACCGAGCGCGCGGATGTCGTAGTTCACGGTGTGCTGGGCGGCCCCGTTGAATGCGAGTTCCTTGGCCCAGTGCAGCTTCTTCTGCTCGGCATCGTAACGCGGCGGACTGGCCCAGCCGACCAGGTCGACACGACCGTATCCGGCTTTCTCGCGCTCGCCATTTGCGGCCGCGGTGTCTTCCTGCATGGTCTTGAGCAGATCGGCATAGTCGATCTTGGCGGCCTCTTCGTCGGACACGTAGCCGTCATCGGAATACGTCAGCACCACCGCCCAGCTGTTGTCGTCGGTCACTTCCAGGCCATTCGGGACCAGCATGCCGAGCACGCTGTCGTCGGGCGGATTGCCCCACAGCTCTTCGAGCACGCGGCGCGTGTCGGCCGGCGCCAGGTAACGGAATCCGCTGTCGAGATGCAGCGTCGCATGGGCTTCGGCCACCGGCACGTCGCCGGTCCGGTAGTTCAGCGACGCATTGAACTGCTGCAGTTGCGCAACAGGATCGGCCGCTTGCGCGGCCACGGCGGACGACATCGACAACAACGCGGACAAGGCCGCACAGCGCAGCACACTGATCATGATTTCCCCAGACGATGGATGGCTCGAACGCGCCGGCTGCCTCCCCGCAGGCCCGACGCGGCGACAGTATCGTCGCTGCGCACCTAGGCGCGCAAACCTCGGCCTTTCACGAGCAGGTGCATCGAAAACGCGCCGAGGGCGAGGGTGGCGCCGATCATCACCATGAAGGCGGTGCCCAACGGCACGTCGCTGACGCCGAGCAGGCCATAGCGGAAGGCGTTGACCATGTAGAGGATCGGGTTCATGTGCGACACCTTTTCCCAGAACGGCGGCAGCAGCGAGACGCTGTAGAACACCCCGCCGAGATAGGTCAGCGGGGTCAGGATGAAGGTCGGCACGATCGAGATGTCGTCGAACTTCTTGGCGTACATCGCGTTGATGAAGCCGGCGAATCCGAACATCACCGCGGTCAGCAGCAGCGTCGCCAGCGTCACCAGCGGATGATGCAGCTGGATGCGCGTGAAGAACATGCCCACGACCAGCACGATGGCGCCGACCATCACGCCGCGCGCAACCGCGCCCGCGATGTAGCCGGTCAGGATCACCCAGTTCGGGGTCGGACTGACCAGCAGTTCCTCGATGAAACGCTGGAACTTCGAGCCGAAGAAGCTCGACACGATGTTGCCGTAGCTGTTCTGGATCACCGACATCATGATCAGGCCGGGCACGATGAAATCGATGTAACGCATGCCGTGCATCTCGCCGATGCGCGCGCCGATGAGATTGCCGAAGATCACGAAATACAGCGTCATCGTGATCGCCGGCGGCACCAGGGTCTGGCCCCAGATGCGCAGGATGCGGTGGATCTCGCGGAAGACGATGGTCTTCAGCGCTTCCCAGTTGCCGGCGGCGTTCATTTCGCACCTCCCGGGCCGCGTTCGACCAGGCTCAGGAACAATTCCTCGAGCCGGTTCGCCTTGTTGCGCAACGAACGCACGCGAATGCCGGTGCGCGCGAGCGCCGCGAAGACGTCGTTCAGGGTGGTGCCCTTGGGCACGTCGGCCTCGAGCGTGGTCGCGTCGATGCGCTTGAGGTGGACCACGCCGATGTCGGGGCACGCGTCGATCGGATCGGTCAGGTCGAGGATGAAGGATTCGCGATCGAGTTTCGCGAGCAGGGTCTTCATCGACGTGTGCTCGACGATGGCACCCTTGTCGATGATCGCGATGTTGCGACACAGGCTTTCCGCTTCTTCGAGGTAATGCGTGGTCAGGATGACGGTGGTGCCGGCGGCATTGATGCCCTGCACGAACTGCCACATCGAACGGCGGATCTCGATGTCCACGCCCGCGGTCGGCTCGTCGAGGATCAGCAGTCGCGGCTCGTGCACCATGGCGCGCGCGATCATCAGCCGCCGCTTCATGCCGCCGGACATGGTGCGCGCCGCCACTTCGGCCTTGTCCCACAGCGACAGCAACTTCAGGTATTTCTCGGCACGTTCGCGCGCGAGCTTGCGCGGCAGGCCGTAGAAGCCGCCCTGGTTGGCGACGATGTCGATCGGTTTCTCGAACTGGTTGAAGTTCATTTCCTGCGGCACCACGCCGACGCAGGACAGCGCCGCTTCGCGTTGTGCGGCGAGGTCGTGGCCGAAGATCTTCACGCTGCCGGCGCTGGGCCGCACCAGCGAGGTGATGATGCCGATGGTGGTCGACTTGCCGGCGCCGTTCGGGCCGAGCAGGGCGAAGAAATCGCCGGCGGCGACGTCGAGGTCGATGCCGCGCAGTGCGGTCACGCCGCTGTCATAGGTCTTCTGCAGACCGCGGATCGATAGGGCCAGTTCGCTCATCCACCACTCCGAATTCGGCGCGCGAGGCTAGCACACGGGCTAGAATCGCCGCCCCTGACGGAGTGCATCGATGGCCGAACAATTCGTGTTGCGACTGGCGCGTGCGCACATGGTCGCGCCGACCGTGCGCCATCTGGCCTTCGACCGCGCCGACGGGCAGCCGCTGGCCTTCATTCCGGGCCAGTTCCTGCAGGTGCATTTCGAATACGACGACGGCAAGCCCACCAAGCGCAGCTATTCGGTCGCGACCGTGGCGGACGATCCGTACAACCCGGAAGGCCATATCGAAATCGCGGTGTCCTACGTCGAAGGCGGTGCCGCGACGAAGCTGTTGAGCGCGCTCGCGCCGGGCGAGACGGTGCAGGCCAGCGGCCCGTACGGCCGCTTCGTGCTGTTCGACACCGACAAGAACGCGCGCTACCTGCTGATCGCCACCGGCACCGGCGTCACGCCCTATCGCGCGATGTTGCCGGAACTGGTTCGCCACCATCGCGAACGCGGCATCGAGGTCGTGCTGCTGCAGGGCGCGCGCGCTGCCGCCGACCTGCTCTACGCCGACGAATTCGACGCGTTCGCGGACGCCCATCCGTGGTTCCGCTACGTGCCGTGTCTGTCGCGCGAAGCGCGGACATCGGGCCGCGCCGACGACCGCAGCGGCTACGTGCAGAACGCCTTTCCCGCATTCGCGCCGGATGCGGCGCGCGACATCGCCTATCTCTGCGGCAATCCGAACATGGTCGACGCCAGCTTCGAGGCGCTGAAAGGCTTCGGCCTGCCGGTGCCGGCGATTCGTCGCGAGAAGTACGTCAGCTCGCGCTGATCCGGATCTGCAAAAGAACGCGCATCGGCGTGATCGATGCGCACATCGCATTCCGCGTAGGGATCACAACGGAACAACGCTCCATCGTTCCGTCTCCATCCACCACGCAGGAATGACCATGAACAAGCTCGTTGCAGCACTCGCTTCCCTGTTCCTCTTCGGCGCCTCGGGCGCATCGATGGCCCAATACGTGCCGCCGCCGACCTTGCCGACCCAGCCGCCGACCTTGCCGGTACCGCCGAATGGCACGCGTGAAGTCTGCTATGCCTCGGGTTGCTACATCGAAACCTGCTGGCAGGGCCATTGCACGTACACCCGTGTCGACTATTACACCGAGGAAAAGAGCCTGAAGCCCGGTGAAGACCGCGAACACGACGTGTTTGCCGCCTTCTCGGCGCAGATCGACCAGGTCACCGTGAAGGCGCTTGGCGCGGTCGCCGCGGAACATCGCTCGTCGATCACCGGCGAACTGCGCAGCGTCTACAGCGACAAGGGTTTCGAGTTCTACGTCCCGGGCGGCAAGGCGCGCGCCGGTGCCGGCGAGTTCCAGATCGCCGGCAACACCTGGATCGGCAATCCCGGCGAGAAGTTCCACGTCGAGTTCGAACCGCTTCCCGGCGACGGACGCGTGAATGCGAAGTACGTGCTCAATGGTCGCGATTACACCTGCGGCAGCGGACGCCTGTACGACACCAGCAGCACCGGCCAGACCTTCGACCGCGGTCCGCGCAGCTCCAGCAATCCGTTCTGGTCGCTCGGCAATGGCGGCTCGTTCCGGATGTGGTGCTCGGGTTCGTCCCTGGTCGTCAACAACCACTTCGTGCAGGAACCCTGAGTCTGCGGAACGAGCAGGCAGCGCACGACCGGGTCGATCCGGTCGTGCGTGCCGGTGGTGACGGCCGGCCCGCGCCGGGCCTGACAGCCGTCACTCGGCAAGATTCGTCGCGCTCCCCTAGGATGCGCTCCTCCACAGGAGGAAGACGATGAAGCAATCGTGTTGGGCGCTGGCGGTCGGCATCGCGGCGGCATTGGCGTCGGTGTCGGTCGACGCCAAACGCACGGTCGGCGAGCTGCACTTCGCCGACTGCGACCTGAAAAACCCGGCCATCGCCGACGTGCTCGGTGCGCTATGCGCCACGCTGTCGGTGCCGGAAAATCCGGCCGCTCCGGACGGCCGCAAGATCGAACTGCGCATCGGCCTGGTGCCGGCGAAGACGGCGGAGCCGGAACCGGATCCGGTGTTCTTCCTGGCGGGCGGTCCCGGGCAATCGGCACTCGACAGCTTTCCGCAGATCGCGCCCGCATTCCAGCGCATCCTCGAGAAACGCCATGTCGTGCTGGTCGACCAGCGCGGTACCGGCGGCTCGAACAAGCTGATCTGCAAGGGCGAAGAAGACGAGAGCACGTTCTCCGCGGAAGACAACGACAGCGCCGAGGCGCAACAGGCGTTCGCGGCGAAATGCGCGAAGGAATTGTCCGACCGCGCCGATCCGCGCTTCTACACGACGACCGTCGCGGTCGGCGACCTCGACCTCGTCCGCAAGGCACTCGGCGCAACGAAGGTGAACCTGGTCGGCGGCTCGTATGGCACGCGCGCCGCGCAAACCTATCTGCGCTACTACCCGGACAGCATTCGCAGCATCATCCTCGACGGCGTGGTGCCGCCATCGCTTGCGCTCGGCAACGAGCATGCAAAGAATCTGGAAGCCGCGTTGGCGTCGATCTTCAAGCGCTGCCGCGACGACAAGGCCTGCCACGAGGCCTTCGGCGATCCTGCCCAGGATTTGGCCAGGCTCAAGCTGCAGCTGCGCGACACCAAGATGCCCGTGCACTACCGCGATACCAAGACCTGGGCGCTGCGCGACGAGGAATTCGGTTTCGGCCACCTTGCGTCGACGGTGCGTCTGTTCGCTTACCAGCCGGAGGCCGCGGCGCTGTTGCCGTACATCTTGAACGAAGCCGCCGAAGGCCGCTTCGAGACGCTGATGGCGCAGGCGGACATGATCCTCGGCGATCTCGGCGAATCGATCATGCACGGCATGCAGCTCAGCGTGATCTGCAGCGAGGACGCCGAGCGCTTCGTCGTCGACCCGGCCGATGCCGACAGCCTGCTGGGTACCGACATGGTCACCGGCATGCAGGCGCAATGCGCGGGCTGGCCGAAGGGCGAGCGCCCGAAGGATTTCCACGATCCGATCCGCAGCAGCGTGCCGGTGCTGCTGATGTCCGGCGAATTCGATCCGGTCACGCCGCCGCGGTATGGCGACGAGACCGTCCAGGGTTACGCCAACGGCCGCCATCTGGTGGTGCGTGGCCGCGGCCACATCGTGCTGACCGCCGGCTGCATGCCCAAGCTCGCCGCCGAATTCATCGACAAGACCGACGCCAAGGCACTCGATGCGAGCTGCCTCGACGTGATGCCGGTGATCCCGGCTTTCCAGAACGCCAATGGCTGGGGACCGTAAGCCATGATCGAAGTACGCGATTTGCACAAGGCCTTCGGCGCAGTGAAGGCCGTCGACGGCGTCAGCTTCACCGCCGAGGACGGCAAGATCACCGGCCTGCTCGGCCCCAATGGCGCCGGCAAGACCACCACGCTGCGCATGCTCTACACGCTGATGAAGCCGGACCACGGCCACGTGCTCGTGGACGCGCTCGACGCCCAGACCGAGACCGTCGAGGTTCGCCGCCGCCTCGGTGTGCTGCCGGACTCGCGCGGACTCTACGAACGCCTCACCGCACGCGAGAACGTGCGCTACTTCGCCGACCTGCACGGGCTCGACGCCCAGGTCGCCGACGAACGCGCGAATGCGCTGATCGCCGCGCTCGGCATGCACGACATCGCCGATCGCCGCACCGAGGGCTTTTCGCAGGGCCAGCGGGTGAAGACGGCCATCGCGCGTGCGCTGATCCATGACCCGAAGAACGTGATCCTGGACGAGCCGACCAATGGTCTCGACGTGATGTCGACCCGCGCCATGCGCGGCTTCCTGCACAAGTTGCGCGACGAAGGCCGCTGCGTGCTGTTTTCCTCGCACATCATGCAGGAGGTCGGTGCGCTCTGCGACCACATCGTCGTGATCGCGAAGGGCAAGGTGGTCGCACAGGGGTCGCCGGACGCGCTGCGCGCGCAGACCGGCGAAGCGAATCTCGAAGACGCCTTCGTGAAGGCGATCGGCACTGACGAAGGACTGTTCGGATGAAATCGCCCGCCATGAAATCGCCAATCTGGACCATCTTCCGCAAGGAAGTGCTGGAAAACCTGCGCGACCGCAAGACGGTGATGAACGCGCTGATCGTCGGTCCGCTGCTCGGACCGGTGCTGTTCGCGGTGATGATCTCGACCGTGCTGACGCGCGAGATGGGTCGTGCCGACAAGCCGCTGGAACTGCCGGTGATCGGCGCCGAACAGGCCCCGAACCTCGTCGCCTTCATCGCCACGCGCAACATCAAGATCGAGAAGGCGCCGGAAGATCCGGTCGCCGCGATCAAGGCGCAGGACGAGGAAGTCATCCTGCGCATCGGCAAGGACTATGCGAAGTCCTGGCGCGACGGCGAACCGGCCGAAGTCGAACTGATCTACGACGGCTCGCGCCAGGACACCGATCAGTCGCGGCGACGCGTCGAAGATGCACTGAAGGCCTACGAGCAGCAGGTCGGCGCGTTGCGCCTGATCTCGCGCGGCGTCAGCCCGCTGGTGGTGCGCCCGCTCGCCATCGTCGATCGCGACCAGGCCTCGGACGTGGCCCGCGGCGCCCAGTTCCTCGCCTTCCTGCCGTACATGCTGATCCTCGGCGCCTTCATGGGCGGCATGTACCTCGCCATCGACACCACCGCGGGCGAGCGCGAGCGCCAGTCGCTGGAGCCCTTGCTGGCGACGCCGGTGCCGCGCGGCCAGATCATGCTCGGCAAGCTGAGTGCGACGTCGGCGTTCGCGATCGGTTCGCTGCTGCTGACCCTGGTCGCGTTCGCGGTGCTGCTGCCGCAGCTGCCGCTGACCAAGCTCGGCCTGAAGTTCAATCTGGGTCCGTCGGTGTTCCTGCAGTTGCTGCTGGCGCTGGCGCCGGTGATCCTGCTGGCCTCGTCGCTGCAGACCCTGATCGCCGCGAACGCCAAGAGTTATCGCGAGGCGCAGAGCTGGCTTGGCCTGTTCACGAT
>ERZ795044.5338-NODE-5338-length-10425-cov-5.016297_pt1 | contig 10425 bp, 8 predicted proteins | sample MGYA00375128_ERZ795044 | MGnify/ENA primary metagenome ERZ795044 (study PRJEB30173, sample SAMN05720213) | anaerobic digester metagenome | isolation source: active sludge of municipal wastewater-treating anaerobic digesters | place: USA | collected 2014-12-22 ... | reverse complement strand
GATAAGTCCTCGTGACTGGAGTTCAGACGTGTGCTCTTCCGATCTGGCGGCGCGTATCATCAGGAACATTGTCACGGCCCACCCGATGGAGACGCAGCCCATCACCGCGAGCGTAAACCGCATGGCAGGGTCAAATACGAGATCGCCGGGCCCTTGCAGGCCTTGGTATACTAGGCTGACCGGGCCCTCGTCGCCTCGAACGCGCCACCCGCCAGCACTACGCCAAAGATCAGGACGCCGACGCTCCAGACAAGCAGCCAGTTGCGCCAGAAGGTGGACATGCTGGACCTCCCTGATCGACTGGACGAGGGATATGTGATCGTTCGCGCGCCAACAATTACCTTGGAGGTAAGTGCGGGGCTCCCGGCGTTCGGGTAGGCTTGCCCATGAGCGATTTTCCCGATGCCTTGAAAGTCTGGCGCCGAACCCGACGGTTCAGTCAACTGGAGCTGGCGGCCGAAGCTAATGTCTCCGCACGCCACATAGCCTTCCTTGAAACCGGCCGCGCGCGTCCCAGTCCGGCAATGATTGGACGATTAGGGGAGGCGCTCCAGATTCCTTTGGCCGCCCGCAACCAGATGCTGACGCTCGCCGGTTTCGCGACCCGTTATCCAGCGCGACAGTGGGACGTCAGCGAGATGGCGCCCATCCGTGCCGCGCTGGAACATACGCTCGAACAGCACGCCCCTTACCCCGGCATCGCGATCGACCGGATGTGGACGGTGGTTCGCCTCAACCGTCCCGCACAGGTTCTGTTCGGCCAGCTCGGGATGGCGGAAGGGAGCAGCATGCTGGACCTCATGGCGTCAGACGAGCTGCCGCCACTGATCGAGAACTGGCCCGACGTCGCCCACCACGCGGCGCAAAGGCTTCGTACGGAGAGCGCCGCGCAAGGGGGTGTGGCAAAACTCGATCGTTTGGCCGAGAGGCTCGCGGCTGTGCCGGGTGGGAGCGGGAAACCAATCGGGCCTGTCACGCCAACCATCTATCGGACGGGGACGATGCGTCTGTCACTCTTTGCGATCATCGCCCAGTTTGGAACGCCGGAGGATCTGGCGCTCGACGATCTGAAGATTGAGCTGTTCTTTCCAGCTGATTCAGAAACGGAGCTAGCGCTGCGAGCAATGTCGGACGAGCCGTGAGTCAGGATATGTCTGTTTAGTGCGTCGCATGGGTGAGTCCACGCCATTGCCGACAGAAGACACGCGGTGTTTCAGGGTACAGTTGGAAATGTACGATCTACGTCCCTCCATTGAACCCGCCGAGGCGCTAGCAATTGGGGTTTGAGAATCGACGTTGGTGGCGCCCGTCCTCCCGGGAGCGTTGCGCCCCCAAGGCGCACATGATGCGAGTCTCCGCACTGGCGAGCAGTTGGCGTAGCCCTTCGAACCAGTCAGCCGATCGTCCGGTCTGGCCGACAAGGTCCATCAGCGCCTCGCCTCCGAGGTGCTCGGCGGCTTCAATCAACTCGCCTTTCGACTTGTGAAGCGTGAGCCAGGCTAGACGGACGGAAATCAGGTGAGGATTGGCAAGGCTTGTCCATTCTTCATTCGACGGCGGCGTCCATTCGCTGTCGTGTCGTGCCCATGGCGTAAATTCCAACGTCGCCATCTCTTCAATCGAGGCCGGTTCAGCGATGCCTATGCACTAGGCGCGCTATACCATGTTCCTTTGCCAGCGCCGTTCTGGCTGAGGTGCTTGGCTTCGAGCAGCGCCGCGAGATGCTTCTTCACAGTGTTGCGGTTCGCGCCTGTGAGCGCCACAATTTCGGCAATAGAAATGCGCCCGCGCTCTTTGACAAAGCGCAGAATTCGCAGCGAGAGTTCGGGGGGGGTGCCTAAGATGATGCGTTCGCGCTCAATCTTTTTCTCCAGCCGCCGCTTCTGCTGTTGAAGCGTGCGCAGGAAGTAGACGAGCCAGGGCTGCCAGTTCGGCTTCTCGCTTCGAATGGTGCGTTGGGTCTGGCGCAGGGCAAGGTAATAGCCCTCCTTGCTGTTCTCGATAACGCTCTCCAGCGATGAGTAGGGGACATAGCTGTAGCCGCTGCGCATCAGCAAAAGCGTTGTGAGGACGCGAGACAGCCTGCCGTTCCAATCCTGGAAAGGGTGGATTTCCAAGAAGTCGACGGTGAAGACCGAAGCCACGAGCAAGGGATGCAAGCTTTGCTCTTGAAGTTGGCGGCGCGTCCAGACGACCAGCTCTTCCGTCTTTCTCGGCGTATCAAACGGCGTAGCCGTTTCGAAGATGACGCCGATCTCTTTGCCGTTTTCATCGAACGCGCTGACATGGTTCGCGAGCGTCTTGTACGCGCTGCGATGGCGCTCGTCCTTCTCGCTGAACGCAAGCAGGTCGCGGTGCAGCTGCATGATGTGGTTTTCGGTGAGGTCGATTGCTTCATACGACGCGAACAGCATCTCCATCACCTGCGCGTAGCCCGCGACTTCTTGCTCATCACGCGACTGGAACGTCTTGATGTCGAGGTTCGCGAGCAGCCGCTCAACGTCCGCGTCCGAAAGCTTGCCGCCCTCGATGCGGGTGGAAGAACCGATGCTCTCAATCGTCGCGACACGGCGCAGGATGGAAAGCCGCTCAGGCGGGAGCGTGCCAAGCGCACGCCGGGCTCCTTTGAACTCGTCGATCTCGGAGACGAGGGCCAGTATATCGGGGGTAATCAGCAGGGAATCAGTCTTAAGGCCTATACCCGCAAATACCCGATTAGGTCATCCAGTCTCGCAAGCTTTGTCCTCCGAACCTCTCTCACCCCACATCCCGTGAAGCCCGTGAACCAGCGTCAGCACCACGGGCGCCGCCCACCAGCCTGAGTGAACTGCTGCGCCTTGCTAGGGTTTGCCAGCGTTCGCTTTTGCTTGCGTCATCCAGTCGCTGAAGCGGCTGAAGAGGCGGGCAAAGGTGACCAGATCTTTCTCGGACCATTGGTCGAGGGCGTCGGCAAAGACTTTCCATTTGTATTTGCGGATAGCCAAGGCATAGGCCAGACCTGTTTGGGTCAGTTCAAGGACGATGCGGCGCGAATCCGATTGCGATGCGACGCGGCGCACGATGCCTTTATCGACGGCGTCGGCGACAATACGGCTGGCGCGGGATGGATCGACGCTCAGCCGCTCGGCCACGAAGCCGACCGTGACCTCTCCGGAATGCGAGGAGCAGCCGTCCAGCGCGTTGAGAATATCAAGATCGGCGGTATCGAGCGGCAGCGCGAGGTCGCGCAGGGCGGCGCGGCCAAGCTCGCGCTTGTTCATGGAGCGGCGAATCTCGGACATGACGGCGTCGATATCCATCGTGGCCTGCGCAGCCACCGGCGAGAGCCCAAGGTCGAGCAGCATCTCGAAATGCAGATTGGCGGGCTTGTCGGTCGTTTTGGCCATGGAATCTCATAGCAAATTATAGGACAAAGTCCAATATATGATCTTGACATATATTTGACCCCAACACATTTTGGCGCGGAATTTTTCGGGGACGCGTCATGACCGAGCCAACAACCCTGCCGATCTCGCGGCGCCGCAAGATGACGATCTACGTCGCCGCGCTGGTCGGCATGTTCATGGCGACGCTCGACATGCAGATCGTGGCGACGGCGCTGCCGACGATCGCGGCGGATCTGGGAAATCTCGAACTCTTTGGCTGGGTAGGGGCGTCCTATCTGCTGGCGACGGCGGCGGTGACGCCCTTCTACGGCAAGCTGAGCGACCTGTTTGGACGCAAGCGGGTGTTCATGGTTGCGATCGCCTTGTTCGTGGCCGGTTCGCTGGCTTGCGGCATAGCGTGGTCCATGGAGGCCCTGATTGCTGCGCGCGTGCTGCAGGGATTGGGCGGCGGGGGCCTGATGACGCTGGCCTTCGGCGTCATGGCCGACCTGTTCGAGCCGCGGGAACGGGCGAAGTATCAGGGCTTCAGCTCGGCAGTCTTCACGTTGTCAGGGCTGATCGGGCCAGTGGCCGGCGGGCTGATCAGCCAGGCGTTCGGATGGGAATACATCTTTCTGGTCAACCTGCCCATCGGCGTTGCAGTGATCGCCGTGCTGGCGTTCGCCATGCCGAACTTTGCAACGGGGCGGCAGCCCAAGATCGATTTTCCGGGCGGCTTGCTGCTGGCAGGCGCAGTGACGGCCTTGGTGTTCTGGGCCGAAGAGGCGCTGGGCGGCGGCTATGGCGGGGTGATGGTCTATGTGCTGCCAGTCGTGATCGTCGTGGCGTTGATCGCCTTCGTGCTTGTGGAGCGTCGGGCGAGCGAACCAATGGTGCCGCTCCATCTCCTGGGTAATTCGACCATCGCGCTTGCGCTGCTGATCTCGGTGATTGCGGGCGTCGCCTCTCTGGGCATGCTCAACTATTTCGCGTTGTTCCTGCAGACGGTCACGGGGCTGCCGCCGGCCCTGGCGGGCCTGCTGTTCCTGCCGTCGTCGGTGGGATCGCTGGTCGCCTCTGTCGGCACGGGATATCTCGTTGCGCAGACGGGTCGGTACAAACCCTATCCAATCGCCGCGATGGCGCTGGGTATTGTGGTCCTGTTGTTTTTCACCACGGTCACTGCGGCGACTCCAGTCTGGGTGATCGGGGTGGGGATGTTCTTCTTCTCCGCGTCGATGGGATTGCAAATGCAAACGCTGATGGTCGCGGTGCAGGCGGCGGCGCCGCGCAAGGATGTCGGCGCGGCGACGGGAACGCTGACGCTGGCGCGAATGATCGGGGCGTCTCTGGGCCTGGCGGCGAATGGCGGGATTCTGACGGCTGGACTTGTGCGCGGGCAGGAGGGGATAAGCCCAGAGACGCTGGCGGTCATGCCCGGACCGATGAAGGAGATGACGCCGAGCGTAATTGCGACTCTGCCCGCGGCGGCGGCGCACGAAGTGGTGACTGTGTTCACCTCGGCGTTCTCGATGGTGTACTACACCGGCGCGGGGCTGTTTGCGCTCGGGCTGGTGTTCGCGCTGGCGATGAAGAATGTGAAGTTAGAGGGCCACGGCGCGGCCGCCGGCAACCCCGGGCCGGGGCAACCAGTGCTGGCGGAGTGACCCCGCCAACCTTAAGCGCCCTCGCGCCAACTGACGCCCTGCGTTTCTACACGGATAGTTTGTGCGCTTTCTCGACACGCTGGGTCGCCAGCGAGATGGGTGCAAGCGCGGGCGCGATCCGGATCGGCTGTGTTGATGCTTCCCAGGTGAAGCGGGTTGTCGCCCGGCGCGCGGCCGTCACGACTGCGGGCGGCTTCAGGTCTTCCGGGGTTGCGAGGATGCGCCACAACCAGCTGCGGCGGCGCGGGGTGTAAGCGAGGCCGGCGGCGATCGGGCGGGCGAAGACCAGACTGACCGCGACCGGCAACGTCCACGCCGCGAAGCCGGCGCTCACGAGCATGGTCGCGCAAAGGCCAAGGCCGACGAAGACTTGCGGCTTGAAGCGGCTTCCGGTGGATGCGCCCGAGACGGCGACACGGGCCTGAGGTCGCCAGCCGGCATCGCGGCCGAGGAAGGGCGCGATCACGGCCTGCGCCTGGCTGATCATCATGATCGGCGCCGTTGCCGCCGAGACGGCAGCCTCGGCAATCAGGCCGCCGACAAAGCCGCGCTGATGCTCCCAGCCCGGCAGACGGCCCATCGCCCACAGGATGAGCGCCAGCCATTTGGGCGACAGCACGATCAACGTGGTCAGCAACAGCAGCGAGATATCGATGCCGCCGCCTTCGCCGCGCGGCGCGCCGGGCGTGCCGATCCAGGCGAGAACAGCGCTCACCATGATCAGCGAGAACCAGAGCAGCGCAGAGGCATAACCCATCACGCCCGCGAGGATGTGCGCCCGGCTTACGGCATCGAAACCACGCGCGCCGACTAGCTTTAGGTGTTGGAGGTTGCCTTGCGCCCAGCGACGGTCACGTGCGGCCAGGTCGTCGAGCGTCGGAGGGGATTCCTCGTAGCTGCCGTCGATTTCCGGCGCGATCTCGACACGCCAGCCGGCGCGGCGAAGCAGGGCCGCTTCGATGAAGTCATGGCTCATAATGTGTCCGCCAAGAGGCCCGCGGCCAGGCAGGTCCGGCAGGCCGGCGTTTGCGGCAAACGCCGCGACGCGGATGATGGCGTTATGGCCCCAGAAATTCCCGGCGCCGCCCGACCACCAGGCAAGGCCGGTTCCGAAAATCTGGCCATAGGCGCGCATCGCGAATTGTTGCGAGCGCGCCATCATCGTCTGAGCGTTGACGATCGAAGGAACTGTCTGGATCAACGCAGTGCGCGGCCGGTCGTCCATGCGTTGCACGAGCTCGATCAGCGCTTCGGCCGACATCAGACTGTCTGCATCGAACACGGCCATGTAGTCGTAGCGGCCGCCCCAGCGACGCACGAAGTCCGATACGTTGCCGGCCTTGCGGCCGTGATTGAGCGTGCGGCGGCGATAGAAGATGGCGGCGTCCGGCCGCGCGGCGCGGAGGCGCTGAATGGCGTCTGCTTCGTCATGCGCGAGTTCGGGATCAGTTGTGTCGCTCAGGAAGAAAATTTCGAACGCGTTCGCTGCGCCAGCGCGGGCGAGAGCGTCATAGATGGCCTGCGCGCCTGCGGTGACGCTGCTCGTGTCTTCATTGCGGATGGGGAAGACGATCGCCGTTAGCGACGTCGTGTCCAACGCCTTGAGGCTGGTCGGCTGGCCGGGTTCGCGCGACGCCAGGATCGCCGCGCCTGCCACGGCGGTTGCAGCGGCGAGCGAGATCCAGGCGAGGTTGGCGGCGAGAAGCACAAGGCCAAGCCATTCCAGCAAGCTCACGCCATCGGCGTTCAGCATGCTCCAGGCGTGCAGCGTCGCCAGCGCAGTGACGCCAAGCGCGGCGGCCAGCAGCGTGCCGAGGCGCCAGCGCCCGTCCGTTTCACCGTGCAGACGCACGCGTTCGGCCGATATCCTCTGCTGAGGCATCGCCAGCGGCGCTTCGGGCGGCGTCTCCGGCCGGACCGGCCGGATGACCAGCAGCGGGGCGTCGAGCTTTACTCTGGCGTCCATCGGAACAACCACGTTTCTGTCTGTTGGGAGGAGGAGTCGGCGAGGGCGGCATGTAGTTCGACAACCGGCGAAGCGCCGGGGTCGAGGTCGAAGGAGAGGCGGACGACTTCATCCTCACGCGTCATGCGGATGTTCGAGAGAGCGCCCGCTGTCGACCAGACGTCGGGCTTGAGATCTTTTTCGGCAAAGCCGGGCTGGCCGCTGAAGTCGATATTGATGCGCTGCAGGCGTCTGCTTTCGGGAACGGGCAGGATTTCCGTCGACACGACGCGGGCGACAGGCATGGCTTGCGGGGCGTTCGTCCAGTGGAGACGATAGGTCAGGCGCTGAACTGAGCCGGCGCGCCAGGCTTCGGCCGGGCGCCAGAAAGCGGCGACGTTGTCGGCGTATTCGTTCGCGGTCGGGATTTCGAGAAGACGGACTTCGCCCGCGCCCCAATCACCGTGGGGTTCGATCCAGATGCTGGGTCGGTGTTCGTATTTCGCTTCGCTGTCGCCATAGGCGGCGGGCTCGCGACGGCGCTGTTCAAGCCCGAAGCCCGCGGGCGTCGCGACGAAGGCCGACATCTGCACGGCGGCGGGGTTCGCCAGCGGGCGCCAGATGTGCTCGCCAGTAGCGGTCAGGATCGACAGGCCATCGCTGTCATGCACTTCGGCGCGCGCGTCCGACTTCATGTGCGGGTCGGCAGTCCCTCGCAGGAACATGCTTGAGAGGGGCGCGAGGCCAGGCTCAGCGATGTCGGTGCGGGGATGGATCTCGGCCACGACATCAATGGTCGCGTCGCTTCCCGGCCGGAGCACGAAGCGATAGGCGGCCGCGGCGGCCGGCGAATCCGAAATGGCGATGAAGGTCAGGCTCTCGCCAGCATCCGATTTGAAGGCTTTTGGATCGAGGATCCAGAATTCGGTGAAACGGGGGAATTCTTCGCCGGCAGGCGATCCGACGCCAATAGCCAGCGCGCGGGCGGAGACGCCATAAACCTGCCCCTCGCCGACGGCGCGGAAATACGTGCCGCCCTGAATGACAGCGAATTCATACCCGACGCCGGCCTGACCCGGCTTCGTGATCGCGCGCCAGCCTGAAGCGCCAAGGCCTGCGCGCGCATTGTCGTTGGCCCAGGGAAAGTCGACGAAATCCACGAAGGAGGGCGAGGCATGGCGCTCGATATTGCCGGCGGCGTCCACAAAATGGATTGCAATCGTGTGAGGATAGACCCAGCCGCGAGGAAGAGGCAGGACGGCGAAGGGATTGCCCGTTTCGCCCCACACCATCTTGTCCGGGCGCGGACGCAGCTTGCGGAAGCCGTCATAATCGAGGCCTTCGAAAGCCTTTGGCAGATCCTTGGCAGGCGGCGCATAGGGCGCAGCGGCCAGCCTGGCTGCGCGGGCAGCGGCGTCAGTGAAAAGCTTGTCGGCAATGGTTGCAGCGCTTGTGGCCGGCGCCTGCTCGAACGCCAGCGCGGGCGCGGCGGCAACGCCAGACGCTATCGCTCCAAGCAAGAGGATGGAGGCAACTGCCTTCCCGACCGATAACATGCACAGACCCCGCGCGCGTAACTACCATCTGGTTGCGCCACCAAGGCTGCCCGTCGTTGCGTTCTTCCCTAATGCGCCGTCTTTGCCCCCACGGCGTCTATCTGTTGCGAGTATCTAGTATGCTTCGCGGAAGGCGCCTCAACGACATGCAGAAAACGGCCTCTTCTTTCTGAGATTTAATTGTGCCGGCGGTCTTGTGGGCTGACACGCGTGCTTTGGCGCCTCTGGATCAGGCGCAAAAATAAAAAGGCCGGAGAAAATGCTCCGGGTCTTTCCGTTTTGTAATCGCGGAGACGAGCGCTGATCGGCATTCGCGTCTTAAAGACGTGTCATCTTGTCATGCTGCTGGGATGCGCTGCGGCGGCGATCCGGCGATACGATAGACGGCGGCGAGTCGCTCGGCAGTCAGAACCTCGATAGGCGCGCCTTCGGCGACAATGCGGCTTGCATCCATCAGGATGAGCCGGTCCATGAAACGCTCTGCCAGTGCAAGGTCGTGAATGACTGCGAGAACGCCTGCGCCATCGCGCGCGCGTTCGCGCAGGATTTCCATGACATGGAGCTGATGGTAGGGATCTAGCGCTGCGATCGGTTCGTCGACCAGCAGAATGGGTGACTCGACCGCCAGCGCACGCGCAAGAAGAATGCGTGTACGCTCGCCGCCTGACAGCACGGCTACAGGTCTGTCACGAAGGCTGTGGCCATCAACGGCATCGAGTGCGCGTTCAACGGCGGCGCGATCTTCGGGCGTGGGACCGCCGAAGCCGACCTGATGCGGATAGCGGCCAAGCATCACGATGTCATAAGCGGGCAACCGCCATTCAACGCGACGTTCTTGGGGGAGGAAGGCGACGGCGCTCGCGCGCTCCCGTCCCGACATGGCGAGGAAGTCTTGGCCGTCGAGTTGTATGTCGCCCGCCGACTTCTCGCGAATGCCGAGCAGAGCGCGTAGGAGGGTCGATTTGCCGGCGCCATTGGGACCTATCAGCCCGACAAGTTCGCCGCCTGCTATGTGCAGCGAAGCGTCCGACACGAGCGAGCGGTCGCGGATCGAAACGCTAAGCCCTTTGGCTTCGAGCCTCATGACTCCAGCTCCGTGCGCGCGCGGAAGATAAGCCAGAGAAAGAAGGGCGCGCCGATAAGCGCGGTGAGAACGCCGAGTTTCAGTTCCGGCCCGAGCATGAGGATGCGCACAAGCGTGTCCGCCGCAAGCAGAAGCGCGCCTCCCCCCAAGGCGCTTGCAAGCAGCAATCGGCTTGGCGTGTGTCCGACCAGCGGGCGCAGAAGATGCGGCACGACAAGGCCGATGAAGCCAATGCCGCCCGTCACCGCTGTTCCTGCGCCGACGCTGATGGCGGTTCCGGTGATGACCAGAGTGCGTGTGCGGGCGAGGTTCACACCGAGACCGGCAGCCGCTTCCTCGCCTAGACTGAGCGCATCGAGTGAACGCGCGGAAGCGGCCAGAATGATCCAGCCCAGCGCCATCAATGGTCCCGCAAGCAGAAGATGATCCATACTACGGTCGGTCACCGACCCCATCAGCCAGAACATGATCTCCGCGGCCGCATAGGGGTTGGGCGACAGGTTCAGCGCCAGTGACATTGCCGCGGCGCACAGGCTCGAGATCGCGACGCCTGCGAGCACCAGCGTCAGCACGCCGCCGCGTCGCGCGAGGCCTTGCAGCAACAGCGCGCACATCAGCGCGCCGAGAATGCCCATCAAAGGCAGCGCCAAGGGAAACTGAGCCGATAGCCCCGTGTAAAGCGCTAGCACGGCGCCGAGCGAGGCAGCGGGCGATACGCCGACCACGCCGGGATCGGCCAAGGGATTGCGCAGGAAGCCCTGAAGCGCTGCGCCCGCCATGCCGAGCGTCATCCCGACCAGCATCGCCA
>ERZ795044.5337-NODE-5337-length-10426-cov-5.101147_pt1 | contig 10426 bp, 8 predicted proteins | sample MGYA00375128_ERZ795044 | MGnify/ENA primary metagenome ERZ795044 (study PRJEB30173, sample SAMN05720213) | anaerobic digester metagenome | isolation source: active sludge of municipal wastewater-treating anaerobic digesters | place: USA | collected 2014-12-22 ... | reverse complement strand
TATACATTAGCGACTTTTCAAATATTTGGAGTGTTTTTTGCAGATTGCTTTGGTTTTTAACGCCAATTTTTTATGTTATGCCCCCAAGCTCTTTGTTTCAAAAGATTAGTTATTTTAACCCCATGTTTCATTTTATAAACATTGCCAGGGAAATAATTATTTACGCAAATGCGCCCGGTTTATTTACACTGCTTTTAATGGTGTTTTTTAGTTTTTTAACACTTTTGCTTGGAGTACTTATTTTTAAAAAATTTAAGATTAAGTTTGCGGAATTAGTTTAAAATGGAAAAAGAAAAAAGCATTGAGCTAAAAAATATCTGTAAAAGCTTTAATATCGGCTTTAAAAAAAATAACGGCGCCCTGGGCCAGCTAGTTTCTTTTGTTTCGGGCAGGGAAACTAGAAAAGAACTGGAGGTTTTAAATAATATTTCATTTGCTGCTTATCCTGGACAAGTGATTGGTTTAATAGGCAAAAACGGATCGGGCAAAAGCACGCTGTTAAGAGTTATCGCCGGCATTTACCAAGCAGATAGCGGTCAAATAAAAACTCAAGGAAGGGTTGACTATTTGTCGGGACTTAGCAATGGATTAAGCCAAAAGCTTACAATGGAAGAAAATATTTATCTGATGGGCTCATTAATGGGACTAGGCCAAAATGATATTAAACAAAAATTTGATGATATTGTAGAATTTTCCGGCTTAAAAGATTTTCTTTATACAAAAGTTTATCAATTTTCTTCGGGCATGGTAACGCGCTTGGCTTTTTCTGTAACAATTCACTGTTTAAATTATTCAAAGCCGGACATTTTGCTTTTAGACGAGGTATATGGATCTGGAGGAGATATCGACTTTGAGGAAAAGGCAATTGAAAAAATGAAGGAATTTATCAAGGGGGGGTCTACTGTTATATTAGCGTCGCATAATCTGGAAATTATTAAAAACTATTGTGATGCGGTGCTAATTTTGCACAACGGGAAAATTTTTAAAAACGGAAAACCAAGCGATGTTATTGACGAATATGCAAGAATGGTCTAAAAACATTTTCTTGCTTGACCAGAAAAACAAAAATAGTAGTATTGAATATACTACTATTTTTTTACTATGGACAAAGTGGCTTTTTTCGGAGCGAGCGTTACGCAACAAAAAGAAGGATATTGGAAATATTTTGCTGATTTAAACAGAAATTTTTATATTAAAAATTTTGGTTATGGAGGAATGCATCTGCATAATGCAGGAATGGTGTATATAGACGAAGTTCTACAATTTAGGCCGGAATATTGTTTTGTTGATTGGTTTGGCACGCATTATATAAATGAACGCAACTTTGAAGAGATAAAACAAAATATAAACACACTGGCTTACAGATTTTTTTCGCGCAACGTGAAGCTAGTTTTTCTAATATTTCCGGATAAATTTTTGCCCAGAGGCGAGATTTATACAGACATCGGCGAATATGCAAGAAGCATCGGTATTGAGGTTATCGATATGCGCAAATCGTTTGATAATTTAGACACTATTTTAAAAGATCAAATACACACAACAAAGTACGGCTCTGATCAATACGCCAAAATTATAACACAAGTTTTTTACAACGACATATTTGTCAAATTGGAAATACCAAAAAAATATCCTGATAAAAATAAGTATTGCGATATAAAAAAAATAAATATTGAATCTGACATCTTTGAAAGGATGGATCTTTCTGGGGATTGTGAAGTTTTGGGACTTTTGCAGATAGTTGGGCCATATACCGGAATCGTTAAGGTAAATGAAACAATCTTTAAAAACTGGGACAGGTGGTGCTATTATGAGAGAGAGTCAATAAATACGAGGTTTGCCGTAAAGGGTAAAGCGTCTTTGGAGGTATTGCAAGATGATTTTGACAGGAGCACATGCCAGCACCAATGCGACTGGAGTGTAAGGAAACAATTAAAGCTTAAAGGCATATATTATATTGGTAAGGAGTTAAAAGTCTTAGATTATATTTGAAGAATGAGCATAATAAACAAAGAAAATGTTTTAAGGGCCATATTGCTTGTCTCTATCTTCCTAGCGGTAGCTGTTTACTTTTTTTCTTTCTATGAAGAGGACAGTGTTTTTTTTATTTTAGTATTAAGCCTTTTATTATTCTTATCTTTTGAGGCCTATTTGAGGCTGCAGCACAACATAGATAGGGCAATAAAAGCAATGAAAGAAAAAGATTTGGAGTTTTCACAAAAAAATGAGTACAATTTTGGTCAAATCAACAATAAATTGGATCAGCTTAGTCAAGCCGCTTTTAAAAATACAAACCAGTTGCAAGAAAGTCTCAAGCAAAACGATGCTAAATTTGACCAGCTCAATCAATCGATCCTAGAAGGGACAAGGCAAGTTTTTGTGATGCGAAACGACGCAGTTTTTAAACTTCTTACCCTAAAATCTTATATAGAAAAAGAGGTGAGGGCTTTGAAAGAAGGAATATCAGAATTAAAAAACTATAGAGACGGGAAGGCGCAAAATAATCAGCTGGATGTTGTAAAGCTTTTTTGGTATAAATCGAACAATCTTGGCGATCGGCTTTCTCCGGTGATTGTTGAGCATGTTTTAGGAAAACGGGTTGAGTTCTCTGCAGGCGGAGAGGGAAGCAGGCTTTTATCGGCGGGCAGCATACTTAGCGCAATGAAAGAAAATGATATTGTTTGGGGTTCTGGCCTGATAAATCAAACAAAAATGAAAGCACCAAACAATGTTACGTTTTTGGCCGTGAGGGGGCCGCTGACAAGAGATATGATAGACGCAGATGTGCCAGAAGTTTACGGTGATCCAGCTATCTTATTGCCCTTAATTTATAAGCCCAACGCTGATACAAAAAAGACGCATAAAGTTGGCATATTGCCACACTACATTGATAAAGTACTGTGGGAGGAAAAGACATTGCCGCCAGATACAAAATTTATTGACATTGAGTCTAATTGGAAAAAGGTTATCGATGAAATTGTTTCTTGCGAACTAATAAAAACATCTTCCTTGCACGGAATTATTGTGGCTGAGGCTTACGGAATTCCCGTAATTTGGGAAAAGTATTCAGACAATATACTGGGAGGAGAATTTAAATTTCAGGATTATTTTTTGGGTACAGGCAGAGAGCGCCAGAGACATGGTCAGGTCTTGCCATCGCTCCTTGATTTGGACGCCAAACAGAAGGCGCTAATAAATGCGCTGGAAAAATATTACGGAAAGCTGCATATATGATTAATCATCTTGAAGTAAAAAAGGATAAGGATATTGTGATCCCTTATTTTCCCAGAAAACTCGAAGGGAGCTTTTGGGGCATGACGACATTTTTTAACCCGGCGCATTACAAAAATAAGATTAAAAACTACCGCAGATTTAGAAATGGTGTGAAGGGACAAGGGTTGAAACTGATTGCAATAGAGCTTGCATTTGGGGGCGATGATTTTGAGTTAACCGACCAAGATGCAGATATTTTAGTGCAAGTAAGATCAAATAGCGTGATGTGGCAGAAAGAGCGCTTATTAAATATAGGTTTGTCTCATTTGCCTCAAGATTGCGACAAAGTGGCCTGGATTGACTGCGATGTTTCATTTCAAAATGAAAATTGGATAAAAGAGGCATCAGACATCCTTCAAATATATAATATTGTACAATTATTTTCTTTTATAGCCTATCTTCCAGAGCAAAATACGGGCGTAAATCTTTATAATTTTTCCAACAAACAAGACGGCGGCCAGCCTTGTTTTCACTTTGGAATAGCTTATGCCTATAATATGTTGGGAGAACTGCTATTTCGAGGAAAGATAGGCAAATCTTTTCCTGGCGTACCTGGCGGAGCATGGGCTTGTAGAAGGGAACTTCTAGACAAGCATAGATTTTTTGACAGTTGCGTGTTTGGATCAAACGATAACGTAATGGCTCATGCAATTTATGGAGTAAATAGATTGGCGAATCTTAGTATTTTTTCCGAAAAACTTAAGTTAAAACAAACAGAATGGCATAGAAAAACCTTTGATTTATTGAGGGCGAGCTCATTCTATGTGGATGGTGTTTTGGAGCATTTTTGGCACGGAGATCTTGATAAAAGAAACTATGAATCAAGGGAGCTTGTTGCAAAAAAGTATGACTTTGATCCGCGCAATGACATTATGTTGAATGATGACGGGTGCTACGAGTGGTCTTCTGCGAAAAAAGAGATGCATCACGAGGCAGGGAGATACTTTTTTGCCAGACAAGAAGAAAATATTAATTTCTCAAATTAAAAATGAATATAGAAAAAAAGCTTAAAATTTTTTTATTGTCGTTGGCTGTTTTGTCATTTTGTTTATTTTTGTTGTATTTTTCCAATCTTAGGATTTTGTCTGCGGTTTTTTTGGTCGTTGCTTTGATGACATTGTCTGCTTTAATATTTTTTGAAGCCTATTTAAGGCTGCAACACAACATAGACATAAAGGCAGGGCTTACCTTAAACGGAATCGAAAAACTTTTGGCAGGCAAAATGGAGACAGAAAAAGATCTTAATGATTTTAAAAAGGATATTATAAATTTCTTTGAAAAATTATTAGAAGATCTTGAAGATGAAAAACAAAAATCTGATGTAAAATTTTTACAAATCCAAGAAGCCCTTGATCGGAAAATAGAAATTGTTTTTAGCAGGTTTGAATATGCCGGCAAAGAGAATAGCGTAAAAATGGATAAAATATCAGAAAAAAATGAGGTTATATTGGCTTCTTTAAAAGCTTTTTGGTCGTTGTACAAGTTGAACGAGAATACATCGATTGCGAAGCCAGATGAAAAATACCAAAGACTAATTGGCAAATTTGGGCAGTTGGAAAATAAAATAAAAGAATTAGAAAATAAAGTTAATGGCAGAAAATAGACAGAAATTACCATTATTTGTTTTAGGATCTGGCCGCAGTGGGACAACTCTTTTGCAAAGGACGCTAAACAGCCATCCCGAAGTTTGCATATGGGGAGAGCATAGCGGATTTTTAAAACAAATAGCGCAGGCCTATTTTACCTTTTATGACGATAAAAATTTTGTTGAAAACGTGCTCATGCATAACCAAAAAGGATTGGGAGCAAAAGGAAATTTTATAAATGTCAAAAATCCTGCAAACTGGCAAGCCTGGGTCAACTGGATCAGTCAAGAAGACATTAAGGCGAATTTTAGAGGCTTTTTAGAATCTTTTTTTAACCCTTCAGAAACAAATGTTTTATTTTGGGGTTTTAAGGAAATAAGATACGGAATAGATGACAGAGTTTTGGAATTTTTAAAAGAAATTTATCCTGAAGCAAGGTTTATTTTTATAGTAAGAAATCCAAGAGACACAATTTTAAGCCAATTGGCAATGTTTTATTCAAGAAAAAAAGAAAATTTTGTCGTTTGCGCGAAAAATTGGGCGATGCAAAACGAAAAATATCTTGAATTTAGCAAGAATAATCCAGACAAGGCGCTCATAATAAAATACGAGGATTTTATTGAAGACAACGAAAATGTTGTAAATAAAGTATTTTCTTTTTTAGGCATACCTTGCTATGGACAACAAAAAGAAATAATTTATTTTGACGGCGGCAGGGGCGAAGATCCCTTCCCATTGTTGCGAAAGGATATTTTGAACGCATCAGAACTCGCGATGATAAAAAATTTAACCTGTAAAGTGTCTCGGGAGTTTGGATACACTGCAAAATGAAATATCTTGTCAGGGCGCGCGAAATTTTAAGATGTATAAAAATGGGCGAAGATTTTCGTCTTATTTTGTGTCCGCAAAAGACAAGAATCGCAAGGCACTATGTTTTTTACCATGACGAAAACCTTTTGAGCAAAGTAAAACCGGATGCGAATTATGGAAATTTGATTTTTGTAAATTTGAACGAGCTTCCTATACCAGAAAAGTTGAAGGTGTTGGCGCTTAACGAAGAGCAAAATCGCGCAATATATTCAGAATACCTTGGCCTGCTCCAAATAAAACCAAAAACAAACATGGTGGGGGTTTTTACCTATTCTATACCACTAAAATTTTGCGAGGAATATGCAGGGAATGATCAGCTCATGAGGTCTGTTTTTTTGCCGGAAATAAGGTTTGAATATTTGGAAAATAAAGAATTTGATGAGTCCAAGCTTTATGGCGCTGAATTTAGTTCTTATTTTTGGAAAGGACCCGGCTCAGATGTATTGAAAGAAATAGATAATTCGCCGTTTCATATAAATGCAATCGATAATAATTGCACCGGCCCCATGAAGGGGACTGTTGTTGTAAGGAAAGATGTGTTTTTAGATTTTCAAAAATGGTTTTTGGCTGCCACAGAATATTTACTTTCAAGATACGGCTGGCAGTGCAATATGCCCTCTGGCATTTTTAAACAAACCAAAAAATATTATTCAACACAAGAACAATCAAAGCTAGACGATGAATTTAGAAGAAAAATAGGACATATACAGGAAAGGTTGATGGCCTACTACTTTGGCAGAGTTTTTTCTGAAAAAGACAGGGTTAGGTTGGGAGATTTTTTGGCAAAACCCTCATTGAATTTGATAGTTCAATATTTTAAAGTTGGGGACAATGAAAGGCAAAAAGAATTTGATTTGTGTTTAGAAAAAAATTGTGAAAATTCTTATATAAAAAGGATATTTTTGTTAACCGAGGAAAAACTTGCTGGAAAATTATTAAACCATCCAAAAATAGAGCAGATTGTTATTGGCAAAAGGCTCGCATTTTCTGATGCCTTTAAGTTTGCTAACGAAAAATGTAATGGGGAACTTTGTATTGTGTCTAATGCGGATATTTATTTTGACGGAACTCTTGAAAAGATAAAGGAATATAATTTCGATAAACTTTTTTTGGCAATAAGCAGACATAATCACTTTGCCGACGGAAGGGATCAAATAATCATTGGAGGTTCAAAGTATAACACAAAAAATGTTCAAAAATATTTTGACGAAGAGGGCGGGAAAATTGAATGGGGAAGCCAGGATTCTTGGATATTTAAAGCTCCTATTTCAGAAAACATTATTAAAGATTCCAATTTCGAGCTGGGACGTTTGGCTTGTGATAGCCACATTGCATGGATTGCGAAAACTGCAGGATACAGAGTACAAAATCCATGTTTTAACATAATTACAAGGCATTTGCACAATGTCTTTTTTGGCGTCTCAAGGCAGAATATGGAAGAACACTTAAGCACAACAATTGCGGGCGCGCTTTTAGCTATAAATCCCGACGGAAGCTCTTATCCGGCAGAAAGAACATGGATTCAGGGAGGAAGTTCAAAAGGAAAAATAAAGATGTATGTTGCTTACACGCCTTCACATGAGTATTTCTTTAATAATTTTTTTCTGCCATCTTTAAAGGATGACTACTTTTTGATTGTTGAGAAACATAATCAAGAATGCAAAACCGGCTTTTTTGAAGATCCGGGGTGGATGGATACAATGAAGAGAAAGATAGGACTTGTTGTGCGCGCCATTAAGGAAAACCCTGGAAATATTTTTATTCATTCTGACGTAGATATACAGTTTTTTGGGAAAACAAAAGACATAATACTCCAATCATTATATGATAAAGATATTGTATTCCAGCGAGACAGACACGAGAACAAAAAATCGGGAGAACAGGGGGTTTATTGCGCTGGTTTTTTTGCTTGCCGGTCAAATGAAGTTACTTTGGAGTTTTTTGAGCGGATATTAAAAGAGTTGGATAATGCCGTGCCGCCAGACAATGACCAAACATTGATCAACGATTTTTTACAGAAAAAAAATAATAAAGTTAACGCAGGTTATTTGCCAGATATTTTTTGGAGTCCCGGGATAAATTACGGCATCACCGGGTGGCTTGACGACTCGGGTGAAAAAATCTACCACTGGGAGCCCGGTCAGGAGCTTGAGCCTCCTAGCGGAATAGTCATGCACCATGCAAATTGGACAAAAGGGGTAGATAACAAAAAAATACAATTGGAGCTGGTAAAAGAAAAAGCGTTTAAAAAGTATGGTTTTTAAAATATGAAAACAGCATTAATAACTTGTTTAGACGACCGGGTTGCTAAAAATTTTGAGAAAGATTTTCTGCCAGCGCTTTTTGACTGCGCAAAGTATGACGGAACAGTTTTCGCTATGTATTACGGAAGAGACGACGCTTTTATAAAAAGAATAAATAAAAAGTTTAATGTTGTTTTTTTAAAATTAGACAAAAGTAAAAAAGCGATAATACCAAATCAAAGATATTTTGATTTGCCGAAAGTTTTTAATATTTTGCCAAAGGAAATCACAAACATAATGTTAATTGACTCGGGCGATGTTTGGTTTCAGGGGCGTATTTGTGATCTATTTGAAATCACAAAAAACAGCTACGGGTTTGTATTTGAGAATATGCCGGCCGACGAAGGTTTTAATAAGAATATTATCACGCAAATAAGAAATAAAGAGCTCAGGAGGTTGTTCTTGGAAAGCGCGCAAAACAAAAATCTTATAAATGGGGGAATGATTGTGGGCGATAAAATGAAAATAAAGGATCTTGCGACGGCACTTTTAAAATTTTTGAAAAAGTCTAACGAAGATATTTTTGCGCTTGACCAGACAATTTTGAATTACATAATTTATAATGACGGGACAGGAATTAGTTTGGATAAAAAGTACAACTTTTCTTTGATCTCAAGACAAAATGAATTCTTTGTAAAAGAAAAAATTATTTATGAAAATGATTCCAAAGAGCCGGTTGTCGTAGTCCATAATTCTGGCGGAGAAAATAGGTTGTTTAAGGGCGGAAGAGTTGATTTGTATTCAGTGCCGCTTTTATTAAAAAATCACAGCGGTTCCTTTTGGGGCATCACTGCTTTTTTCAATCCCGCAGGATATAAAAATAAAGCAGAAAATTACAGACGATTTAGAGATTCCAGCAAAAAACAAGGGCTAAAGCTTTTAACAGTAGAATGCGCTTTTGGCGACAAGCCTTTTGAACTAAACAACGATGATGCTGATAAATTAATACAAATAAAAACAAACAGCGCATTGTGGCAAAAAGAAAGGCTGTTGAATGTTGGCATTGAGAATTTGCCAGATGATTGCGACAGATTTGCATGGCTTGATGCGGATATTATATTTTTAAACGATAATTGGGTTAAAGAAACCTCGGATTTATTAAATGAGTATGCGATAGTGCAGCCATTTTCTACCTATGTAAGACTGGGTAAGAATGTTTTAAATTTAACACAGGAACAACTGGAAAAAATCCCTTTTAGCAGATATGTGGACATTGAGGGAAAAAGGTTTTTTGGCGTTGCTTATAAGGTTTCTCAACTTGGTCCAAAAATTTTAGCAAAAACAATACATGAATATGGCCATGCAGGATTGGCATGGGCAGCCAGAAGAGAGATTTTTCAAAAAAACGGGTTGTTTGATAAAAGCTTGCTTTCTGCGGTGGATATGCTTATGGCGCATTTGTTTTACAATAATAAACTCGGAAAAGATTGTGATTATTATGTAATCGATTCAATAAAAAGATCACTGCAAGAATGGTCTGAAGAAATTTATCCTAAAATAAAAGGCAGTGTTTATTATGCAGATGGGGCAATATTGCATCTGTGGCACGGCGCCATGGAGAGGAGAAATAATGAGCATTGTAAGGCAATACTAAATAAATATAATTTCGATCCCAAAACAGATATAAAAAAAGATGCCCAGGCATGCTGGGTTTGGTCGTCACATAAGCCCGGCCTTCATAAGGCTTTTAAGAGATATTTTTTTATTAGAGACGAAAACGATTCTTTTGAGATAAAATTTTTAGTTTCGCTAGAAAAGATATATATTAATTTTTTGTCTTTTTGCTATTATATTTATTTGAAAATTGATAGGGCAGCGGGCCTGGCGGGCTTGGCAATAAAAAGAATATCACCAACAGCTTATGAGAAGATCAAAAGGATTAAAGAACTGATATAATTTTTTTAAAATTTTCAACAAATATTTTTGTGTCAAATTTAGCAGCTTGCTCTTGGCAGGCTGTTTTAAATTTTAGAGGATCTTGATCAATTTCTTTGCCAAGTTTTTCTATTGCCTTTGCCAGCTTATTTTCATCAATATCATCAATTAAGATTCCGGTTTTTCCGCTTAGCACTGTTTCTTTGTAGCCGCCTTCGTTTGCTGCAATTACGGGTTTGCCAGACGCCATTGCTTCAACGGGCGACATGCCATAGTCTTCTTCTTTGGCCGTTGCCAAGACTCCTTTGCAATTTGCGTAGAGCTGAATTAATTCTTCATCAGAAACCCAGCTCCTAACTTCAACATTGCTTGGTTTTGTTTGCATCACAAATTTTGCATAGTTTTTAAAATGATGAGACTTTTCGTAGCAGCCGACAATTATAAGCTTTTCGTTTTTTAGCTTTTCAAAAGCCTTGAGCTGAACATCAATTCTTTTGTGATTTAATAATCTGTTAACAGAAA
>ERZ795044.5332-NODE-5332-length-10429-cov-5.517929_pt1 | contig 10429 bp, 6 predicted proteins | sample MGYA00375128_ERZ795044 | MGnify/ENA primary metagenome ERZ795044 (study PRJEB30173, sample SAMN05720213) | anaerobic digester metagenome | isolation source: active sludge of municipal wastewater-treating anaerobic digesters | place: USA | collected 2014-12-22 ... | reverse complement strand
ACATGAATGAGGCCATCCGCCTTTCATTCGAAACCATGCGCAACAATACCGGCGGACCATTTGGCGCTGTCGTCGTAAAAGACGGCAAAGTCATTGCCCACGGCTACAACAAAGTTGTCTCTACAAACGATCCAACCGCACATGCAGAAGTAGTAGCGATTCGTGAAGCATGCAAAGCTCTCAATACTTTTCAGTTGGATGGATGTGAGATCTATACTAGCTGTGAACCTTGTCCGATGTGTATGTCAGCAATTTATTGGGCGCGACCGGATAAAGTCTATTACGCAAATTCAAAAGAAGATGCAGCAAATATTGGCTTCGATGACAATTTTATCTATGAAGAATTAGCATTACCATATGAAAAAAGAAAAATTCCTCTAATTCGCATGATGGACAAAGAAGCATTGGAAGCTTTTAAAGAGTGGATGAGTAAATCCGACAAAGTCGAATACTGATTTTTAAATTCGCAAATACAACAGCCGGTGATATCCTTTCCAAATTGCAAGATCAATATCGGATTGCACATAACTGAAAAGCGTGCAGATGGATTTCACAATCTGGAGTCCATCATGACTCCTGTTCACTGGCATGACATTTTAGAAATTGTGAAGGGAGAAGAAAATGCTTCCGATGTTGAATACAAATCGACAGGCATCCGGATCTATGGCGCAAAAGAAACCAATCTTTGTGTAAAAGCATATCAACTCCTGGCAAAAGATTTTTCATTGCCACCGGTAAAAATTCATTTACATAAGATCATTCCGATCGGCGCCGGCCTTGGCGGCGGATCTTCTGATGCTGCTTTTGCCTTGTCAATGTTAAATTCCATCTTCAAATTAAATATCAACGAAGAAACGCTTGACAATTATGCGGCTCGACTTGGTAGCGACTGTCCATTTTTCCTACACAACAAAACGATTTTCGCCTATGAAAGAGGTGATAAATTTGAGCAAGTAAAAACTTCCGGAAAAGAGTATGTAATTGTTTTAGTGAAACCAAAAGTTCACGTCAATACAACTGAAGCATACTCATGGATCAAACCTGTAAAGCGGAAACAATCATTGAAAGATCTGATTCAACAACCTATTGAATCATGGAAAGAAAATATCTTCAACGATTTCGAAACACCTGTCTTTGAAAAATATCCGGCCATCAAAAACATCAAAGCCCGACTCTACAAACTCGGAGCGCTATATGCAAGCATGAGCGGTAGTGGGTCAACTGTGTTCGGAATTTTTGAAGATGAAAAACATTTGGATACATATTTTCGGTCTTCGACTATTTATCAAGGGAAAATATCGATCTAATTCTGCGGTTTTTCTGCGTATTCTGCGAGAATCTGCGGGAAATAAATACCGCTTAATATTTCCCGCAGATTCTCGCAGAATACGCAGAAAAACCGCAGATTTAATTCTCGCTCCCTTGCTTAAACACAGAACTAAACAGATCCTTAAATCTCAACCCCGACGTCAAACTATTTTTACTCAGCATCGAAAACTCAGAAAGTCCATGCAACAAAAATTCCATTAGCATCAACTTATCTTGAGGAGCAACTTTTGGGAAATATTTTTTTACCAGATCCGCTAGTCCGGGCACGCCATTTAAGGCTTTTGTATAATCTTGTTCCGGTGCGTCATTCAAAATATCAATTTCATTTCCATTGCTGAACCATTCGATCACTTCCAGATATGGATTTGCTTCTTTCTTGCGTTTCATTTTTTCCGGATCAGGGAAATAGTTTTTGAACTGATGACGAATCGATTTACTAATGAGATTCTGTGCAACGATCATCGCTCCCTCCTGCTCGCCTTCATACACTAGTTCTATCTTTCCAGTTATCGAAGGAATAATTCCCCAGAAATCCGAAATGCGAATATGTGTTTTAGACTCTCCATTGATGATCATCCGTCGTTCTGCTGCAGAGAAAATAGTTTCGTAAGCCGAAATTGTCAGACGAGCAGACACACCACTCTTCGGATCAACAAACTCATTACTCCTTGCCTCAAATGCTATTTGCTCAAGCAAGTTCTCGATCAACTCATGACTCGTAATATTCTTTTTCTGTGAGTCGCTAAGTTCAGCTTCTTGCAATGTGATTTCTTTTGCGGTTTCTATATCTTTCGGATAATGCGTCAGGATCTGACTTTCAATTCTGTCTTTCAATGGCGTTACGATCGATCCACGATTCGTATAATCCTCCGGATTGGCTGTAAACACAAATTGTATATCCAATGGCAATCGCAATTTGAAACCACGGATCTGAATGTCGCCCTCTTGCAAAATATTGAACAACGAAACCTGAATTCTCGCTTGAAGATCGGGTAATTCATTAATAACAAAAATTCCTCTATGTGCTCTCGGAATCAAACCAAAATGTATCACACGTTCATCTGAATATGGCAATTTCATTGCTGCTGCTTTTATCGGATCTACATCACCAATTAAATCAGCAACAGAGACATCAGGTGTTGCTAACTTTTCAGTGTAACGTTCACTTCTGTGCATCCAGGCGATCTCCGTTTCGTCGCCATGTTTTTCTAAGATGTCGAGCGCTTGTCTTGACAACGGATTCATCGGATCGTCATTCAACTCAGTTCCTTTGATGAATGGAATATACTCATCCAACAAATTCGTCATCAATCTTGCTATACGCGTTTTTGCCTGACCACGCAATCCCAGCAAAAGAATATTGTGACGAGAAAGTATCGCTCTTTCAATATCAGGAATTACGGTCTCATCAAATGCTTTTATCGAATCAAAGATCTTTTCCTTTTTCGCCAACTTCACGATCAGATTCGCCCGCAATTCCTCTTTGATCGATTTACTCTCATACCCCGAAGCTTTCAATTGCCCAAACGTTTTAATCTTCAAATATTTTTCCATGTTAATTTATCGATTTTACTGAAATAATTATGTCTTCCTTTATAGGACAAATAGTTAGTTACGACGATTTCTATTTACCCTTGACTTTTGACCCTTGACCTTTTTTACTTTTAAATCTTCTTCCGTCTGTTTTTCTCGAAGTCTTCAAGCACATATTCTCCCAAACCTTTAAGCGAAGAATAAAATGCTTTACCACCATTTGCCTCGCTAAATTCTCTGATAAACTCTCTCAGATATTCATCTTCCGCAACCATGAAAGTGGTGATCGGTATTTTCAACTTCCTACATGCTGAAGCCAGATTCAAACATTTGTTTACGATCTTTCTATCAAGGCCAAAACTATTCTTATACAAATTCGCACCTTCCTTTATACACGATGGCTTACCATCGGTGATCATGAAGATCTGCTTATTCGGATTTTTTCTACGTCTTAAAATATTCATTCCCAACTCAAGTCCTGCCACAGTATTCGTGTGGTATGGACCAACTTGCAAATAAGGCAAGTCCTTCACTTCTATCTGCCATGCCTCATCACCAAAAACAATTACATCCAGTGTATCTTTTGGATATCGTGTACGAATCAATTCAGCAAGAGCCATTGCAACTTTTTTTGCAGGCGTAATTCTGTCTTCTCCATACAAGATCATCGAATGAGAAATATCGATCATCAGTACTGTTGAAGTTTGTGTCTTGAATTCTTTCTCATGTACTTCAAGATCACCTTCCATGATGTGAAAATCAGAAACACCATGATTGATCTGTGCGTTACGAATTGAATCGGTCATAGAGATCTGATCAGCGGTATCACCAAAACGATACTCACGATGATCACTCGTCATTTCATCACCATTTCCCATGAATCGAGTCCGATGATTGCCTTGCCCTGCTTTTTTCATCTTACCAAAAACTTCTTCCAATGCATTTTTGCGAATGGTCTGTTCAGTTTTTGGTGTTATCGATAAATTACCGTCATTGGCATCTTCCTTTATATATCCTTTGCTCTTGAGGTCATTGATAAAATCAGCCATCGTGTATTTATCATCGGTAAGCTTATGTTCACGGTCAAGTTCATTCAACCAATTCATCGCTTCATGAACATCACCGCTGGTATAATTCAACAATTGCATAAAAATACCAAACAACCTTTCAAATGGATCCTGACTCTTATCGTCCGGTAAAAACTTACTAAATCTGTGTCCTAACATTTTAATTTCTCCTGATCCCAAAGGTAAGCAATTGCATTTACGAAAATCACCGTTTCCCTGGTTTTAAATATTGAACAAATACCTTAATAAAAAGTTCATTTAAGCTTAATTTCTCCCCTTAATATTAATTATCTTTCACAAATGAATGCTTTAAAGATCTTCAAATCGTCTGCCGGCTCCGGCAAAACTTTTACACTTGTCAAAGAGTACCTTAAGCTCGTATTGGCTCATCCTGAAGATTATCGCTCTATACTTGCCATTACTTTCACCAACAAAGCGGCCGAAGAAATGAAAAGCCGGATCGTTGAAGCATTGGTTGATCTCTCCTCCGGAAACAAGAGCCAATTACTGGAAATTCTGGAAAATGATCTTCCAAAAGTCAATATTCGAGTCCGAGCTGAAAAATCTCTGAAAAACATTCTGCACGATTACTCATCGTTCTCAGTTAGCACAATTGACAGTTTTTTTCAACGCATTCTGAGAGCATTGGCAAGAGAAATTCATCTCCCATTAAAAATGGAAGTGGAAGTCAGCACTGATGATGCTATTCTCGCTGTTACAGATTCCATTTTACGTGAAGTTGGCAATGACAAAGAACTTACTGAATGGCTTACTGACCTTGCCCTACAGAAAATGGGTGAAGAAAAAGGTTGGAATATTGAAAATGATATCGGCGTTGTCGCCGGAGAATTGTTCAAAGAAGATCACCATAACAAAAAAATATTATCAAGAGAAGATATAAAGCGAATTTACCTGGAATTAAATCGTACAAGAAATGTCTTCACAAACAAACTCAAAAAGATCGGTGATGAAGCATTGAGTATTATTTCAGGTGCAGGTTTCTCTGTGAACGACTTCTCCTATAAAGAAGCCGGTGTTGCCGGATATTTTCAAAAAATCTCGAATCCGAAAAATGCAGCTTCTTTTTTAACCGGAAGCCGTGTTGAAAAAGGTATCGATGATCCTACTTCATGGACTTCTAAAAAGAGTGAGTACAAAAGCACATTAGACGATCTTGTTTCTACTGCTTTATTACCTCTACTTCAAAAAGCGGTTGCCATAGTTGACAATGAATACCGGGAATATATTACTGCAAATGAAGTGCTGAAGAAAATTTATCTCTTTGGACTTGTCAACGATCTGCAAGATAAATTCCGCGAATACAGAAAAGAAAAAAATGTCATCCTTCTTTCTGATACAACAAAGTTACTCGGCGACATGATCGAAGGGAATGACACTCCTTTTATCTATGAAAAAACTGGAAATCGATTCAAGCATTTATTGATCGATGAATTTCAGGACACGAGTTTATTGCAATGGAAAAACCTGCTTCCCCTAGTTGTAAATGCACTTGGAAGTGGATTCATGACGCTTATTGTTGGCGATGCAAAACAATCCATTTATCGTTGGCGTGGCGGAAACATGAATTTATTGATTCGTGATATCTTTACTGATCTTGTCAATTTCAAATCTATCATTCAACCGGAAGTGCTTTCTACAAATTTCAGAAGCAAAAAAGAAATTGTCTCTTTCAACAACCAGTTCTTTCTAAATGCAAATGAAATCGCAAATGTTCAACTTGACATGAATGATCATCCGATTCTTAACCTTGCTTATGGAAAAGATCTGTCACAAATGGTGGCTTCGAAAAATGATCAAAGCGGATACGTTGAAGTTAATTACATCAATTCAGAAGATGCAGAAGACGAAGATGGTGAAGCGTTGAAATGGAAAGATCTGGCAATGAAAAATCTTCTCACAGAGATTCGAAATCAGATCGCCAATGGTTTTTCTTATCGCGATATTTCAATCCTTGTCAGAAAAAATACCGAAGGAAATGAAATTGCTACTTTTCTTCTGGAAAATGAAATAGATAAGATCATCAGTCCGGATTCATTGCTAATTACAGGCTCACCACGGATCAATTTTCTTGTAAACGTCCTAAGATTTTTGGCCGATCAAAAAAATGCAATCGCCCGGGCAGAAGTTTTGTATTACTATGCGTTGAACATTGCTAATTTGAAATTCGACAAGCACACTTATTTTTCTGACCATAAAAATTTCAAATACACAGGCAAGACAGGAAAAAAAGACAACACTCTTTTTCCTCCTGAAAGTCTCAATGAATCCAACTTCAATTCAATACTTCCTGAAAGCTTTACTAGTCATCTCACCTATCTGGCTAATTTACCAATCTATGAGATCAGTGAACAACTGGTCAATATTTTCGGATTGAATAAAAAACCGGATGCATTCATTCAACGCTTCCAGGATCTGGTTCTCGAATACAACACGGGATTTGACAGTTCACTCGAAGGTTTTATCAATTGGTGGGACTCCAGTAAAAAAGTTCGTAATGCATCCGTGATCACTCCGCAAAACGAAGATGCGATTCAGATCATGACGATTCATAGATCCAAAGGACTACAATTCCCAATTGTATTTATGCCTTTCTGCGATTGGAAACTATTGCCAAAATCAAATGAATTGATCTGGCTTCAAACAAATCAAGAACCATTTAGTGAACTTGGTAAAACGGCCTTGGTCACTACGAATGCATTGAAAGAAACTTATTATTCAGAAAATTATAATGAAGAAGTCAATCAGACAGTAATAGACAATATGAATATGCTTTATGTAGCTTTTACAAGAGCAGAAGAAAAACTTTTTATTTATTGCCCACAGGACAACAAGAAAGATCTCAATAGCGTTTCCAAATTGATCAGCAGAACTTGTCACCAACTTGATCCGGAACAAATAGATACTTTTTCCAGAGGCGAAAATTTTATTAAGCCAAAAAGTGACAAAAATAAATTGAATTCAACATCAACAGATCTGAGAATTTATCCATCTAATCGCTGGCAAGATAAACTCTCACTCTCTTCTCATGGAAATGACCTAATTGAAATGATAGAGAAGAAAGACATGACCAAGGTCAATTACGGAATTCTTATCCATGCACTTTTAGCTGAAGTGAAAGACACTTCTGAATTCAAACATCTTGCTGATAAATTTGTCTTTGATGGATTGATAACGGATGATCAAAAGAAAATCCTGCTTGAAGAAGTTGAAACGGTTTTGAAAGTAGAGGAAATCGCCGGACTATTTTCCAAGGAATATGAAGTCAAAGCCGAAAAAGAGATCATACTTCCAACAGGAGAGGTCCTTCGACCTGATCGTGTTATTATTAAAAACAAGGAAGCGATTGTAATTGATTTCAAAAGCGGTCAGCCTCATAAAAAGCATGAAAATCAAGTCACTCAGTATGCAGATATACTTAGGAAAATGGGCTATTCACCTGTTTCATCGAAGCTGGTTTACCTGACAAATCGAAGTGTTATTTCGGTCTAATACGATCTTAGAATTTGCTATTTACGCGATTAAAACTTACGTTTGACCTAGCATTACACAACTATGTACACGAACCGCCCACTACAAATCACATTGATCGACGACGATCCTCAGATGAGAGAAATGTTGAACGATTTTTTTACCGGAAAATATGCTCATTCAGAGGTTAGTACTTATGCCACTGGTGAAGAAGCTTTGAGTAAAATGATGGTCGAACCCCAATTGATCGTTCTGGATTATCACCTTGATTCCAGTGATGCAATGGCAATGAACGGACTTCAAGTATTGAAGAAATTAAAAGACAAATTCCCTAACGTTCCTGTTATATTCTTATCAGGTCAGGAGAAAGCAGAAGTTGCCGCAAATACAATGAAATATGGTGCATACGATTATATCGTAAAAAACGAAAGTGCTTTTCACAGACTTGAAATCTTATTCAACAATATTCTCGGACATGTTGAATTGAAGAAAAATTTAGGTGCGCAGAAATTCTTCAATGGCATCCTGGTAGCATTGGTAGCAGCAATGATCATTGGAATTATTGTTTCAAAAATGTCTTAAGGACTATTTTCAACTTGACAGAAAATAACAGATATCATTTTCTGGATAGTAGTCGCGGAATAGCTGCATTTATTGTCTTGATGGCACATACGATCAAGACATTTTCTCCGACTTTCTTTCAATCTTCATTCAGTTTTCTCTGGGATTCCGAAGCTGCCGTCCTTTACTTTTTTATTCTCAGCGGATACGTTCTGACAGAATCAATTCGAACTGAACGACTCACTCCTTCGTCCTATTTCAACTTTTCAGCGAAAAGAATTTGTCGAATTTATCCGGCATTTCTTATCGTATTAATTCTCTCCTTTCTTCTCTATCCACTCTTTAATTCACCTGTCAACGGTTGGTTACAAGAATATTGGCAGAAGCTACCAACTTCATTCGATGTTATTAAACAGTCAATTTTAATTGCTAGAATTCCGAATGAACCTGCCGGAAGAATTCTTCCACACGACTGGACGCTGTCAATAGAAATTTTGATTTCACTTGCGCTGCCGTTTTTAGCTTGGATCTCCAAACGCAGCTCTTGGCTTGTGGTTGTATTGACTTATGTATTGGTAAAAACCTTACCAATCGATTCTTTTATTTTTGATTTCGCTATAGGAGTTTTCATTTCTACTAAAAAGGACTACTTGATTTCTGTTTGGAAAAAAATGAACCTTTTGGGACACGGTTTCATCATCCTTTTTGCAATAATCCTGACTCAGATCAGTAAACTTCTGCCCGATTATTTGGGTCAGATAGAGACTTTCATGATACATTCAAAGAGTTGGGGTCTGGGAATTCTATTAATTTCACTAATTTCCTCGATTCGGGTGCAAAAATTCCTTACGAATAAATTCCTTATGCTTCAGGGAAAAATCAGCTACAGTTTCTACTTGGTTCATTTAATAATAATTGGAATTCTTTTCAAATGGCAACCTGAACTGTCTGTGATTTCGGCTTTCATTCTCTGCTTTTCGGCTTCATTTCTACTATCGGTTTTACTTTACAATTCCATTGAAAAGCCTTGGATTCAAGTTGGTAAAAAGTGCTTTTCCGGTACAAAAGGACAATAAAATACCTACCTTTGCGGTCAAATTTCTAAAGTATGTCAAACGGTATTTATCAAGTTCCGGTCGCTATAAACGAACCGGTTTTAAATTATGCGCCGGGAAGCCCTGAGCGTGCATCTATAAAAGCAGCATTGAAAAAAATGCGTAGCGAAGTCAGAGATATACCAATGTATATTGATGGCAAAGAAGTTCGATCAGATAAACAAGGACAGATTCGTCCACCTCACGACCATCAGTCTGTTGTGGCCAATTACCATCAGGGAAATAAGACTCATATTGAATCAGCAATAAAAGCAGCGTTGGCTGCCCGTGAAAAATGGGCTTCGCTGGACTGGGAACATCGTGCGAGTATCTTTTTAAAAGCTGCTGAATTATTAGCAGGACCATATCGTGCTCTCATTAATGCAGCGACAATGGTTGGACAAAGCAAAAGTATTTATCAGGCAGAGATTGATGCTGCATGTGAAATGATAGACTTCCTTCGTTTCAATGTTCAATACATGCGCGAGATATACACTCAACAGCCGATATCATCTAAAGGTGTTTACAATCGATTAGAGCAACGTCCGCTGGAAGGATTTGTATTCGCATTGACTCCGTTTAACTTCACTGCCATCAGCGGAAATTTACCTTCTTCTGCGGCCATGATGGGAAATACGATTGTTTGGAAACCTGCCAACACACAAATTCTTGCCGCAAGTATTATGATGCAGGTATTCAATGAAGCCGGTGTTCCTCCGGGTGTAATCAATCTGGTTTATGTATCCGGTCCCGATGCAGGTGAGGTAATTTTCAATCACCCTGAATTTGCAGGCATTCACTTTACAGGTTCCACTTCAGTATTCCAAGGAATCTGGAAAACAATTGGCAATAACATCCACAAATACAAAAGCTACCCTAGAATCGTTGGAGAAACAGGCGGGAAAGATTTTATTCTTGGTCACCCTTCTGCTGACGTTGATGCATTGATTACAGGGTTAACTCGTGGAGCGTTCGAATATCAAGGACAAAAATGTTCTGCTGCTTCTCGTGCTTATATTCCGAAAAGTTTATGGCCTGCTGTTAAAGAAGGCCTTATTCGCGATATCAATTCTTTCAAGATCGGACCTACTGAAGATCTTGGCAATTTCTTTAATGCTGTAATCGACGAAAAAGCATTTGACAAACTTGCAGGTTATATTGACGATGCGAAAAAGAATCCGGATGTGAATGTAGTTGTCGGTGGTACTTATGACAAATCGAAAGGTTGGTTCATTCATCCGACAGTAATTGAAGTCAAAGATCCATACTATGTAACAATGTGCGAAGAATTATTCGGTCCTGTACTTACGATCTATGTTTACGACGACAATAAATTTGATGAAGTTCTGGATACAG
>ERZ795044.5330-NODE-5330-length-10432-cov-4.012913_pt1 | contig 10432 bp, 7 predicted proteins | sample MGYA00375128_ERZ795044 | MGnify/ENA primary metagenome ERZ795044 (study PRJEB30173, sample SAMN05720213) | anaerobic digester metagenome | isolation source: active sludge of municipal wastewater-treating anaerobic digesters | place: USA | collected 2014-12-22 ... | reverse complement strand
TTTTTACGCTTCTGAAATTAGTATAGTATGGTCTCCTGTTGACCTTTGATATCTTCCCGGCCAGTATCGATCTCCCCGCCTTATCCTTAAATTCCTGAATAATTCCATGGTGCAAACCTAACAGTTTTTTGTCAAAATCGACAAGCAGGATTGCTTATATTTCACCGATGATTTTCAGAAATTCTTCCTCATTTTTTATTTCAATTCCGAGTTCAATTGCCTTTGCCCTTTTTGATGGTCCCATATTCTCTCCGGCAAGGATAAAGGAGGTGGAGGAACTGACCGACGATACATTCCTTCCCCCGTATTTCCCGATTATTTCCTTGTATTCATCCCTCGTATGCTTCGTGAAAACACCTGAAATTACAATGTTTTTACCCCTCAGCACATTTCCCGTGGCGGCCTCTTCAGCTTCGCTTTCAAGCTGAACTCCGGCGGACCGGAGCCTGTTTATCAGTTCAATATTCTCCGGATTATTTAAATATGATTTTATACTTAATGCAATCTTGGGACCTATCTCTTCAACTTCTGTAATCTCGCTGATACCGGCACTGATCAGTTTGTCGATGGACCGGAACCTGACCGAAATCTTCTTTGCAACCGTTTCTCCTACATGCCTGATCCCCAGTGCAAACAGTACTCTGTAATATGGTACGTTCCTTGAATCTTCAATGCTTCTTATTATATTGGATGCGGATTTTTCTCCTAGCCCTTCAAGCGATGCCAGCTCCCCGGCTTTCAGATCGTACAGGTCTGCAGCATTCCGGATCAGCCCCCTGGTGTACAAGAGATCCGTGGTTTCTTCCCCCAGTCCTTCAATATTCATTGCCCTCCGGCTGATGAAATGACTTATTCTGCCCTTTATCTGGGGAGGACAATGGAGTATGTTGGGGCAGTAATGATTAGCTTCTCCCTCATTTCTAACAAGTGGTGTACCGCACTCCGGGCATTCTTCAATAAAGCTGATCGCCATGCTCGTATCTGACCTCGAAGCTTTGTCCACACCGACTATCTTTGGTATTATTTCTCCGCCCTTTTCCACATAAACCATATCACCCTCATGCAGATCGAGAAGTGAAATCTGGTCAGCATTGTGGAGAGAGGCTCTTTTAACAGTGGTGCCGGCCAGCTGGACAGGTTCAAGGTTTGCCACGGGAGTAACAGTGCCGGTTCTGCCGACCTGGTAGGATACAAATAAAAGCTTTGTCAATGCCCGCTCAGGTTTGTATTTGTAGGCAATTGCCCACCTGGGCGATTTAGCAGTGAAACCCAGCTGCAGCTGTTGATCGAGGGAATTTACTTTGATGACAACCCCGTCTGTGTCGAACGGGAGATCGTTGCGCCTGGTTTCCCAGAACTGAATGAATCCGATAATCTCATCCAGGTTCCTGCAGAGCCTGTAACTGTCAGATACGGGAAATCCCCATTCCTGCAGTTTTTTCAGATTATCATAATGATTGTCTGCCGGCAGATCATCGCCCAGCAGGGAATAGAAAAGGCAATCCAGCTTTCTGGCTGCAACCAGGGATGGGTCAAGGATTTTCAATGTCCCTGACGCAGCATTGCGGGGATTAGCGAACAGATTTAAGCCTTCCTTTTCCCTTTCTTCATTCAGCTCCTTGAATACACTCCTGGGCATAAGTATTTCCCCCCTTGCTATAAAGGAAGCTGGGACAGCGTCTGAACCGATCCTGCCCGGAATGCTTTTTATGGTCGTTATATTTTCTGTGACGTCATCTCCCCTGGTACCGTCGCCCCTGGTCAGGGCTTTTTCCATTGATCCTCCTGAATAGGATATGCTTATCGAGGCACCATCGAATTTAAGCTCACAAACATAGCTTATTTCACCCATTACTGATTTCCTTACCCTGCTGTCAAAATCCCTGATTTCCTCTATACTGTATGTGTTCCCCAGCGACAACATCGGATATTTATGTTCGAATTGCCGGAACTCACGTGTCAGGTCACTTCCAACATGCCGGGTCGGCGACTCCTCACTGTAAAATTCAGGATATTGTTTCTCAAGGGTCTCGAGTTCATTTATGAGCAGATCATATTCGAAATCGGAAATGACAGGATCATTGAATACGTAATAATTCCTGTTGTGTTCCTCAATTTCACGGCGCAGCTTCTCAATACGCTTCCTGGCTTCAGTCTGGTTCATCTGCAGGGTTATTTTTATTTAATCAGATCATTTCAAGGGATCAGTTCCACACACCATCGATGATCCGGCCGCAGCTGTCACATTTTCCATCCCTTATGGTGTTTGAGGTTACACGGAATCCCTGGCGGGAGATCAACGGCTTCTTGCATGACGGACATTTTGTATCCGAAAGTTCATTTCCCGGAACATTACCGGTGTAAACATATAACAAGCCCTCTTCAGAGGCAATGCTTGCAGCCCTGTTAAGGGTTTCGATAGGGGTGGGAGGGAGTTGCTCAAGTTTATAAACTGGAAAGAATCTGCTGAAATGAATGGGAACCTTCTTAAATCCGTTGTCACTCAGCCATCTGCACATTTTCCTTATCTCATCAAGATTGTCGGACCATGTGGGAACCACAAGATTGGTTATTTCGAGCCAGATACCCATATCCCTGTAGATTTTCAATGAGTCAAGAACAGGTTGAAGCCTGCCTCCGGTAAGTTTAAGATAGGTACTTTCATTGAAAGATTTCAGGTCAATATTTGCTGCGTCAATCACGCTGCATAGTTTCTTAAGCGGCTCAGGATTGATGTAACCGTTCGATTTTACAATGTTCTTTATCCCTGCTTTTCTTGCAACGATTGCGGTTTCATAAACATATTCATAGAATGTTACTGGTTCCGAATATGTATATGCAATGGATTTGCAACCCCTGCTGATACACTCCTCCACAACCTTGTCGGGCATCAGGTCGTAATTCCTGGTTTTTTCAGGGCTGGTCTGCGAAATTGTCCAGTTCTGGCAATTAAGACATGACAGGTTGCATCCGGCGGCAGCTATCGAGAATGCCCTGGACCCCGGCAAAAAATGGTACAGGGGTTTCTTCTCCATCGGATCAACATTCACGGAACACGGGCTTCCGTAAGCAAGCGTATATAACTTTGATTTTCTGACTTTCCTGCTTCTGCACCGGCTGACTTCCCCTTCCCTGAGAACACATCCGTTTGGACAGATCATGCACATGATCCCTCCCGGTGTTTCTTCCTGAAACATGGCTTCCTTTTTGTAGATGCCTGCCTGCACAGAAGACATTTCAGACAGGAGGCTGCCGTACGGAACACAGATCAGACCTGTGGATAAAGCTGCACACCTTTTTACAAAGTTGCGTTTGCTTATCATGTTACGATGATTTTCCATATGAAATTCTCTTAATACTTACCTCTGTTTGCAAAGTTATTAAATGATGTCATTTTCTGGCTTTCAAAGCAAAAAGATATCCCGTGAGAACCAGTACAGGAAAGATGAGCAGGGACGGCCCTATACCAATTAACGGAACTGCAAAGCCTGAAAACACAATACATCCGGCCGCCGATCCGGCAAGGTCGGCACTGTATACTGGTGACGGCACTGACGGAACCATGGCGGTTTGAGTGAACTCCCGGAACAGGTTGCCGGTGATGGCTGCCGGAATAAATCCCGAAATTATCAATGCCACAGTCACAAACACATTGCTATCTGAGTCAACCAGCCTTTTTATTGCAAAATACATTGCCAGATAACAAATTATCAGAAGCCACGACTTGATCCGGTAAGTGCGGCTTTCAAGAAAGGGTATGCTGAGCCCGGAGCCGACGGCCAGCCCTGAGAGCAGGCCGGCAAGTATCAGGCCTGTAACCTGATACATGTTACCGACCGAAGACTGCAGGACTAGCAGCAGGATTATCTCATAGCCTGCCAGCGCAGAAGAACTGAAATACATTAGCATATTTGTCCTTCTCACCGTCAGGAGGGGCAATAAGAAAAGTAAGGCCAGCAAAATGATCAGGGGTAGTTTTTCATTGATACTCTTGCTGATATTGTAAGCCTGAAAATAAAAGGTTGCAACCGGGGTTAGAATATGGTTCAGCCTTACAGACTCATCAATCACTGAAATAATCTGGTCTGTTTTCAATTCTGTCAGATCGTCAGCCAGGTAATCAGGCCCTACATAAAGATTGCTTATTCCCTTTTTTTCCGTTAGCTCACAGAATGATATTGATATTTCCTTGTCTGCTGCCAGAAGATATAACTTATTTCCACCGACGGGAACGACATATCTGAATACAGCTTTAAGGCTGTTATAGATTGATGAGAAAAAAAGTACCGACTCGATATTCAGATAATCGGGATTAATGCCCGGTGCACAGGAAAATACGCCTTCCGGCTTCAGTACCTTTTTGACATGCATGAAGAATTCATAAGTATAAAAACGGTTAAGCAGGAGGGAAGAAGGAGGTGGAAGGAGTAAAATAACAGCATCAAACTTCTCCCCTGCATTTTTGATGAATGTGTATGCATCTTTGTTTTCAACCAGCAGATCAGGTATCTTAAACGGTTCAGTGCTGCTTTCAGCCTTGATCAGGGCCGGATCACGTTCAACGTATACAACCCTTTTTGCCTTGTATTTATTTATTTCGCCAAGGTGTGGATATAATGATCCGGAGACAAGGAGTACCGCTTCAGGATTATCAAGTTGAAGCATGGGATAATGTATGTCTTCTTCACGTTCTATTATATCATCGCTGTAAAAAAGAAGCCTGTGATCGTAGTAAGTGCTTTTTTCTTCGCCGTACATCCCCCGGGTGATATTCCCGTAAGGTGTATCTGATGAATCTGTTACCGTAAGACCCCTGAGAAGAAGCTGCCTGAAATATTTGTCGGGTGCTGATATGATCACTCCTGCAGACAGGGCCAGGACGATTATCCCGGTGAGCATCAAGTTCCGTCTGTTCAGGCCGGATTGTGAAATAACGGTATAGGAAAACCCCGAAATGATTATCAGGATAATAGCCTGGTAATTGTTTATACCGCCATGGCTTGCAAATGAAATTAATATACCTGCTGCAATTCCTCCGGATGTTTCGACTGCAAATGATCTCCCCGGCCTGAAATCCTTTATTGATGAAGCCTCTGAAACCAGTTTGATAAAGGTAAAACCTGAAATGAAACAGAACGGTACAAGGACAATGAGGGTAAATATGATGCTGGCAAGATATGAAGGTGTTTCACCCGGATTAAGAAAAAGTCTGGAAAGTATAATTAATAAAAAAACTGATATTACAGGTCCTGAGAAAAACAATAGATTGATGCTCAGAATATTGGTTATGGATGTTTTTGGAGCTATTGCCGAACCGGCAGCTGATGCCATTAGCCACGATCCCAGGAACGTACCGGCAATCAGTTCATAGCCACCGGAAATATTCAGGATTTCCCTTAGCAGAAGCAATTGAATGGCAGAACTTACAAAGCCTACTGCAAAAAGATTTGCTCCGATTGCACCACGGGTTCGCTGTGTGCGGCAATAAAACTCATTTGGAGCATCTGATTCCCGTTTCTTGAACAGATTCCGGAAACGGGAATAATGCAGGAAAAAATGAAGCAAGCCGGTTGAAATAAAAGCCATGCCTAATACAACATGCTGCCCTGCCATGGATTTTAAAAAAGCAGCATCCCATTCAGGAGCTGTATGCAAAATCCTGAGCAGGCCGGTTGCAGCAGTAAGCAGAAATAATGCGGCAATTATAAGATTCCAGAATCTGAAGTGTAATTGAATCGTGAATTTTCTGTTCCTGAAAAAAAAGTAACTGAGGCAGTACAGTGCAATTATTGTTAATAAAACTGGAGTAACATAATACATGGTTACTTTTTGATTTCATCGAGAACGATTCCTTCATAGACAAAAATGTCGGCCTTTTTCCATCCGTCCCAACCAATACCTGTCTTATCCCGCGACGTATAACCAAGGAATTCTTCAACGGTCCATCCATTCTCCTTTGCAACCTGCGGAAGCATTGTTCCAGAGTGAAAATCTTTTTTTATATAAATGCCATGTTTCCCCAGGATTATTTCATTTATGTCAGTGATTTTCTTCAGCGGGCCCAGGACCGTTATTTCGATATCGGTTTTTGCAAACTCTCCCTTGGTAAGGGGAGGGAACCTGGGATCTTCAAAGGCTGACGACTTTGAGGATTCAAGAACAACCCTGAAAAGCGGATCGGATGAGATGAATTTTCCGATACAGCCTCTTAACACGTTATCAATCTTCAGTGTTACAAAAGCACCCAGAGGTTGTTTGAAGATTGCCGGCAGCTTATTCTCATCCACGGTTATCATTTTTCTATCATTGAGCAGGGATCTTATATTGTTTCTTGCGAGGGCAATAAGCTCTTCCTTTTCCCTGGCCGTGAAGGATATTTCGTCATAAAGACTTCCCGTTGAATGTCCGGGAATTTTTTTTTCGGCAAGTATTATTGCATTGTAACCCACAACCTCATCCTTGTTGCCGTACTTTGAGTCACCCGAATTACAGTAATCGACCTTGCTGAATTCAAGATTTCCTTCCTGTTCGGCCAGGTACATAAGAAGCAGGCCAGACGTCCAGCCGCACATACTTGTTGCCAGCCCCGGTTCATTTCTGAGCGAGTTTTTTTTCAGCGTATTGAGGAAATTCTGCGGATCCCCGGAAATAATTGCATCAGCTGTTGCCTTATCAACCTCGCAGGCTGTTTTGTATCCGGGATAATGGGAAAAATCGCTGCTTATTATAAAAAGGTTATCGGAATTGAACCATGGTTTAAGCGCCTCTGCAATCTTCTTTATCGAATTTATGTTATTTGTTCCGATAATAACAGGCACAATCATGGGATCGCCGGTTAAATAATACTGTATGAATGGGATCTGGACTTCGAGGCTGTGCTCCTGCAGGTGGGCGCTGACCGGATGATTGAACAACCTGTTGCTTCTGAGGGAATTTGCTATTTCCCGGTTGACCCTGATCTTGCCGAGAGGGGTAACAAAGTCGCCGGTATAATATGCAGATGCTCCTTCAAAGGCCATTATATGACTTGAGCCAATGATAAATATATTTTTGTATACGGTTTTCTTTCCGATGGCGGAAAAAGCCGAAGCGGCTACCCGCCCCGAGTAGATGTAACCGGCATGAGGACTGATGATAGCCCTTACATGTTTATGATCCACAGGTTTTTTACAGTTCTCAAATAGCTTTGAGATATCATTTCTGAGAGTCTCCTTATCGGCAGAATAAAACCTTCCCGCCACAGCGGGGTACCTGTCGGCCGATCCTGGCTGAGAATATGTCTCCATGACTGTAAGAATTGAGAGCAAAACAAACCACACTGCTGGCATAGTTAAATCTTACTGAATTACCAGAATAAAGGTAGGTCAAAAAAACGAAAAGTGGTTGTTTTTGTAGAAGTATTACTCGCAGGGGGGGACTGCTAGATGAAAATCATTGACTCCTTCATTATTTTTCCCGCTTCATCAGTGCCATAGATTTTAAGTCCCACACTGACCTTTGAATTGCTTACAACATCGATTACCGGACTGAGATCATCTTTAATATCATCTATATCATCAAAATCCTCAAGGGAGAAATAAACATGAAGGAAAAGAACACAATCCTGTTTTTCAATGTTTGTAAGTGCCTTTACTATTTTTGCGAGCCATATGGAAGATGCCGTATTGAAATATTCAAGATTTAATCTTAGATTTGTTGTTGGCCTTGGATCTTTTATATAATTGTTTACCCATTCGAGAATTGGTTCAAAGATTCTGGGAGCATTGATTGGGATTGATCTTCCTGAAAGTATCAGTTCACCTGTAAGATTATTGAAATCGACCAGGGGTGTTTTTTCAGTCTGTTCGACAAACATGTGTTTAAGCTCCTTCATGGCAGGCTGTGTTGTTTCCATTATAAATCACAAATATCATATTCAAAAGTAAAATTTCTTTTCATTAGTGATGTAACTTTTTATCAAAAAGAAATGAATGATTGTCAAATAAAACTGTTGTTTGGTATAAAAAATCAGTAATGCCTGCAAAACAGCCACTCATTCTACGCGAATCCATGGGCTTATACGGCGGAAATATTTAAATGTTATATTTGCATGCGAATATTTTAACATCAATGGAGATTGTTCTGAAGCAAAAGATCAGGGAAGCGTTAAGCAGCCTATACAATGCAAAGGTTGATGATAATCATATTCAGCTGCAGGAGACCCGGAAAGATTTTCCGGGCGACTTCACACTGGTGGTTTTTCCTTTGCTTCGGTTTTCAAAAAATACACCTGAGCAGACCGGCGAAAGCATAGGCAATTACCTGACTGACAACTTCCCTCTTATTTCGGGATTTAATGTGATAAAAGGATTCCTTAACCTTGAAGTTTCATACAAGTGGTGGATCGAGTATTTTTCGGCCTTGTGCGGGGAAAAGGACTATTTCAGGAATTGCAGGATTGCAAACCCTGAAGTTATTCTTGTTGAGTACTCATCTCCAAACACAAACAAACCCCTTCATCTGGGACATATCAGGAATAATCTCCTGGGATTCTCGCTTAACCGCATCCTTGCGTCGTGCGGTCACAAGGTTATCAAAACCAGCATAGTGAACGACAGGGGGATACATATTTGCAAGTCAATGCTGGCCTGGCTTAAATTTGGTAACAATGAGACTCCGGAGTCTGCCGGGATTAAAGGGGACCATCTCGTTGGCAAATATTATGTGAAATATGAGCAGGAATACAAATTGCAGGTGGATGAGCTTATCAAAAACGGTATGGGCGAGGCTGAAGCAAGAAGTTCTGCACCCCTGCTTAAGGAGGCCAGGGAGATGCTGCTGAGATGGGAGTCGAACGACAGGGAAACCATGGAGTTGTGGAAAATGATGAATTCATGGGTTTATGCCGGGTTTGATGAGACTTACAGGATGCTCGGAGTTGACTTTGACCGGGTTTACTATGAATCGGAAACTTATCTCGCAGGAAAAGAAATTGTTCTGAAGGGATTAAGGGATAACATACTTTACCGGCAGGAGGATAATTCAATATGGGTTGACCTGACGTCAATGGGGCTGGATCACAAACTCCTTCTCAGATCGGACGGAACGGCGGTTTATATAACCCAGGATCTGGGTACTGCCGTGGAAAGATTTAATGAATTCGGATTTGATAAAACCATTTATGTTGTCGGGAATGAGCAGAATTATCATTTCCAGGTGCTCGGTGCGCTGATGAAAAAGATGGGATATCCATGGGCCGGCGGCCTTATTCATTTCTCGTACGGGATGGTGGAGCTTCCGGAAGGCAGGATGAAATCACGCGAGGGTATCATTGTTGATGCGGATGACCTGATCAGGGAAATGCATGATACTGCCCGTGAGGTCTCTCTGGAACTTGGCAAGCTGTCTGACTATTCTGAGCCGGAAAAGGAGGAAATTTTCAGGAAAATAGGACTCGGGGCACTTAAATATTTCATGCTGAAAGTGGACCCCCACAGGAATATGACATTTAATCCCGCCGAATCCATAGACTTCAATGGAAATACCGGACCCTTCATCCAGTACACCTATGCAAGAATAAGATCATTATTCAGAAAAGCTGAACAGATGGGCATTTATCCCGATAAAAAGGCACTGCTTACTGCCAGGCCGGGACAAAAAGAGATCGAACTGATCAAATTGTTCAGGAAGTTTTCAGATGTTGTTTCCCAGGCGGCATCAGAGCTAAGCCCCGCACTTGTTGCAAACTACTGCTATGACCTTTCAAAGGAGTACAATCAGTTTTATCATGACTTTTCAATATTGGGTGAGGAGAACATGGAATTGAGGGATTTCAGGATATATCTTTCGGAGGTTGCAGGTGATCTGATTTTGAACGGGATGTGGCTTCTGGGGATTGAGATGCCTGAAAGAATGTGAATTAAGTAATAAACCTTGATAATAATATGTTTGAGAATTTAAGCGAAAAGCTGGAAAAGTCCTTTAAACTACTCAAGGGGCAGGGCAGAATAACTGAAATAAATATTGCCGAGACCCTCAAAGAAGTAAGAAGGGCTCTTCTTGATGCCGATGTCAATTTCAGGATAGCGAAGCAGTTTACCGATACTGTCAGGGCGAAAGCTCTAGGTCAGGAAGTCCTAAAATCGGTGAATCCGTCACAGATGATGATCAAGATTGTCCACGATGAGCTGGTAGCATTAATGGGTGGCGACAAATCAGATATCAATATAAAGATAAATCCGGCTGTCATTCTCATTGCGGGCCTTCAGGGTTCAGGAAAGACCACTTTCAGCGGCAAGCTTGCGAAATGGGTGAAGACCAAAAGAGGGAAGAATCCCATTCTTGTAGCCGGTGACGTATATCGTCCTGCGGCAATTGAACAGCTGAAGATCATTGCCGCCCAGGCGGAAGATCGGAAGAGCGTCGTGTAGGGAAAGAGTGTGAGGACTTGTGT
>ERZ795044.5318-NODE-5318-length-10452-cov-6.706839_pt1 | contig 10452 bp, 10 predicted proteins | sample MGYA00375128_ERZ795044 | MGnify/ENA primary metagenome ERZ795044 (study PRJEB30173, sample SAMN05720213) | anaerobic digester metagenome | isolation source: active sludge of municipal wastewater-treating anaerobic digesters | place: USA | collected 2014-12-22 ... | reverse complement strand
GAACTCGGCCTGCTTGCCGTCGATGATGGTCAGCTCCGCGACCGCTCCGAACATGAAATTTCCTCCGCCGTTTTTACCAGAATAGGCGTTACAGCGCCCTTGTCATCTGCCAGCTTGCGACTGATTGCGATCATACCACGGAGGAACAGGGTGTCGGATAACCTGGCGGAACGGCGGATCGAGACGGTGAAGCGCCATATGGCGCTGGAGATCACCCACGAATGGGACGCGGTGATCGCAACCTTCGACCACCCCCGCTACGAGATGTACGGCACGGGACAGGTGTTCGATGGCGAGGAAGCCGTCCGGGCCTATTTCGCTGCCTCGCGAACGCCCTTCCCCGATCAGGGGAATGAGATCATCTCGATCGCCCATGGCGGAGACACCGTGCTGGTCGAGTTCTGGCTGACGGGCACGCATTCGGGGCCGCTGAAAATCGGCGACAAGGTAATCCCGTCCACCGGCCGCGCCTTCAAGGTGCGGATGGCCGCGACCTTCGAGTTCAAGCCGAACTCCGACCGCATCCTCTGCGAGCGGCCCTACTTCGACCAGATGGCCGTCCTGAAAGCGCTCGGAATCACCTGAGGGTTATTCACCCTCTTCCGCGTAGTTCGCCAGGCCCAGCTTCTCGTTCTTGCGCGCGCCAGCGAGAATACCCGGCAGCGCATAATTGCCTTCGTGGCAGGCGTACTCGTACGCGGGCTGCTTCGACTGGTTGAAGATCATCTCCGCTTTCCAGACCTGGCTGAACAGCTTCGGATCATCGACCGAGAACTGATACAGGATCTGCGTGTCCCCGATGCGCGAGAAGCGCTCGATCACCTTCGCATCCGGCGACAGCAGATAGCTGTTCTGGAAGAAGGTGCGGAGGCTTTCGCCGGGGTTGAAGTTGGTCGTCTCGACAACCAGCGTATCGCCTTCCCAGCGACCCTTCGAATTGCCCAGCCATTGCGGGTTTTTCTGGTCCGTCGTCTTGAGCGGAATGATGCGCGCATCATGGTTCATCTCGACAACGATGACGACGTGCTCGCCCGTCTGCAGGAACTGGTACGTGTTGTTGTACATCACGTTGATCATCGGCGGCCCGCCGGTGGAGCCGAAGCCGACGAGGCAACGCTCGGCCATCGGGCGCGTCTCGGGACCATCAAACGTGTTGCGAACGAAGTGCAGGCTTTCGTCGAACTTCTTCTTGCCGTCAGCCGTGTAGGGAATGCGGCCCGACGGCGGATCGACGATCCAGGACGAGCGGATCTCGCCATTGATCTTCGCGAACTGCGTTCCCGCGTCGACGTAGAAATTGTTGTAGCCGCCCACATCCTGCCCCGCTTTCGGAGCGCCCGAATTCGGATCGGTGGGCAGCGAAGCGCGCACATCGGCAGCGGCGCGGCCGGCTTCGATGCGCTGGGCGTCGGCTTCGGGGATCGCCAGCGATTTGAACTGGCCCGAACGCTCAAGCGAGGTGAGCGACACATTGGTCCAGAAGCCGTTGAAATCGGGCTTTCCATCCGGCGTGCGGGGCGGCTGGTAGGTCGCCTGGGCAAAAGCCGCCGGAGCGACTGCGATTGCCAACGCAACGAGGCCTGCGAAACGCAGCTTCATGGTAGTGTCCTCCGAGTCATTTGACCGCGGTGTGTCCGCAGCTTTTTTATTGTGCAGGCACGTTACTCCCGTTTGCGACAGCCGCAAAGCGGGGCGGGATTACTCCCCCTTGAACACCGGCTCGCGCTTTTCGAGGATCGCGGCGACGCCTTCTTCGTGGTCCTTGGTGTGGTGCATCAGGCCCTGCGCGGCGGCGGACATTTCCATGATCGTGTCATAGGTCGACTGCGTGCCATGGCGGAGCAGCTGCTTGGCGACGCGCAGCGAATGCGGCGGCTGCTTCGCGATCGATGTCGCGAGGGCCATTGCTTCTTCCATCAGCTTGTCGCCGGGCACGACTTTCGAAACGAGGCCCCATTCCTGGGCGGTCTTTGCGTCGATCAGGTTGCCGGTGAAGAGAAGTTCGCAGGCGCGGCTCATGCCGATCACGCGCGGAAGCAGCCATGCGCCGCCATCGCCGGGGATGAGCCCTACCTTCAGGAAGGTGACGCCATAACGTGCATTGTCGGACGAGATGCGGATATCGGCCATGCAGGCTACATCGCACCCGAGGCCAACAGCCGCGCCGTTCACGGCGGCGATCAGCGGGATTTCAAGATTGTAGAGCGCGCGCACGATCATGTGGACGCCGTTCTTGTAGTTGTCGCGAACCTCCGCGGGCGAGCCGGCGAAAGAGCCGACGCGATCGCGCATCGCCTTGACGTTGCCGCCCGCCGAGAAGCCCTTGCCTGCGCCGGTAAGGATCGCGCAACGGAGCGATTTGTCGGAGTTGATCTGGGCGCAGGCATCGCGAACGGCTTCGCCATCGCCCGGCTCGCCGAGGGCGTTCATGGCGTCCGGACGGTTGAGGGTCAGGATCGCGATGGGGCCTTTTTTCTCGAGCGTGATCATGGGGTCGTCCTTGCGAACCGTGTTGGAACAGGTGGCAAGCGATTAGCGGACGCAGGGGCGGCTGTCATCCCGGGCAGAGGCGGCTTTTGCGTGTTGGCGCGCGCGGGCGCTCCCGCTGGTGGCGGATTGGGGGGATTGGGCTTCAAACGCGGCTGCGCTGGCGGCCGCGTTTTCGTCTGTGGCAGCGAGGTTTTCACCGCTCATCCCGGCCGCAGCGCAGCGGAGAGGCGGCGGGGGCAAAACAAAAGGCCCGCTGTTTCCAGCGGGCCTTCCGGTTCAGTCACCCTGCTCTCAGCTGTTGCTGAGTTCCGTGTAGCGGCGCAGATGCCAGTCGGTGTTGCCGAACTGGGATTCGATCATCGTCACGCGCTTGAAGAAATGGCCGACATTGAGTTCGTCAGTCATACCCATGCCGCCATGAATCTGCACGGCGTCCTGGCTGATGAGGCGACCGGACTTGCCGATCTGCACCTTGGCGCCCGAAGCCGCGAGCTTGCGGGCCTTGTCGGATTCGTCGAGCTTCAGCGTCACCATGTAGGTCATGGAGATGGCCTGCTCGGCCGCCATGAACATGTCGACCATGCGGTGTTGCAGAACCTGGAAGTTGGCGATGGGCTGGCCGAACTGCTTGCGCTGCTTGGCGTAGGTGATGGTGGCTTCATTGAGAACCTTGAAGCCGCCGCATGCTTCGGCGCAGAGCGCGGCGATGGCGTAGTCGACGACTTTCTCGACGAGCGGAAGGCCGTTATCGACCTGACCGATGACGGCGTCAGCACCGACCGATACGTTCTCGAAATACACTTCCGAAGCGCGCAGCCCATCGACCGTCGGATAGTCGCGCGTGGTGACGCCCTTGGCGTTCTTCGGCACGAGGAACACGGTGATGCCGCCCTTGTCGCGCTGGCCGCCCGAAGTGCGGGCCGTGACGAACAGGTGCGTGGCGAAAGGCGCGCCGACGACAACAGCCTTGTGGCCGTTCAGCGTATAGCCCGCGCCGTCTTTCTTTGCGGTGGTGGAAACGTCGTTGAGGTCGTAGCGGCTCTTCGGTTCGGAGTATGCGAAGGCGAAGATGCTCTCCCCGCCGATCAGGCCGGCGACATGCTCTTCCTTCTGCGCGGCGCTGCCGCCATGGCGAAGGAAGTTGCCGCCGACGATGACGGTCTGCAGGTAGGGCTCGATCACGAGGCCCTTGCCGAACTCTTCGGAGATGATCATCGCCTCGATCGGGCCGCCGCCAAAGCCGCCCTCGTCTTCAGAGAAGGATGCACCGAGGAGGCCGAGCTCAGCGAACTGCGCCCACATCTCGGGACGCCAGCCGGATTCCGATTTCGCGACCTTGCGGCGGGTGTCGAAATCGTACTGCTGGCGAACAAGGCGGGCGACCGTTTCGCGCAGCTGATCCTGCTCGGAGGTGAAGCTGAAATCCATTGGGTAGTTCTCCTTGCGACCCTTCTAGGCCGTGGGTTCAGGGTCGTGCAACTAAGATCAGGCAGGCGTTGGCGATGGCGCGACCTTGGGTCGCCGGGGTTTGCGGAGTGTGGCGATGAAGAGTTCCGCAACGATAAGATTCGGTACCCAGGCGAGCCAGGCGATGTACTGGTAGGACCAGACGAAATCGGACGGTATCAATCCCGCCTCGCCAAGCACACCGGCGATGGGAAGCTGGAGCCGCAGCGTGACAGCGCCGAAGGTCAGCGCGAACGAGCGGATCATCCATATCTCGTGAGAGGTGAAGTCGCGGCGCATGGCGGCGACCAGCGCCATCATCGTGAACGGAACCCAGAACACCGCAAGCAGGAAGAAGCCCCAGCCGGCGATGGGCCCGGCCGTGGACGACAACGCGATCGATCCGCCGGCAAGACCACCGACGACACAGGCAAGGACATAAACCCTGCCCATCCAGCGATGGAGCGTGGGCGCTTTCCTGCGCAGCGGCTTCAGGAACTGGAACGCGCCGAGAAGCATGGCGACGCCGGACGCGGCCACATGCGTGCGCAGGCCCCACGGGTCGAACATCGGATTGGTGATCGGTAGATGCACGAAGCCGGTGGCTGCGTGGAACAATGCATAGCCACCCACGCCCACGGACAGGAACGCGATCACGCCCCACGTCACGCCGGAGGCCATACTTGCGGCAGACATCCCGAGCCCTCCCTTTTCCCCTCTTTTGCCTTGCGGCCGGGGGCTAGTTATCCTGGGAGCCTATCATTGATCCGGCGCATTTCAGAGCCCCAGCACCATCTTGGCGATGATGTTGTGCTGGATCTCGTTTGACCCGCCATAGATCGAGGTCTTGCGCATGTTGGCGTACATCGGCGCCGTGAGGTGCGCGTATTCCGGGCCGATCGGATGCTGGTTGTCGCCATCTTCCGGGAAGCCGCGGAAGTACGGCGCGCCATAAACGCCGACAGCTTCGAGCGTGAGCTCGGTGATGCGCTGCTGGATTTCGGTGCCCTTGATCTTGAGGATCGAGCTTTCCGGTCCCGGGCCCTTGCCCTGCGCTTCGCGCGCGAGCGTGCGCAGCTCGGTGTATTCGAGGGCCGAGAGATCGATCTCGAGTTCGGAAATCTTCTTGGCGAAGTCCGGGTTGCGGATGATCGGCTGGCCCTGGTCGAGTTCAACGGAAGCGATCTCGCGCAGGCGCTCGATGCCTTTCTTGGAGCGTGCCACGCCCGCGATGCCCGTACGCTCGTGAGCGAGCAGATACTTCGCGTAGGTCCAGCCTTCATTCTCTTTGCCGACGAGGTTGGCGACCGGGACTTTCACGTCGGTGAACCAGGTCTCGTTGACCTCGTGGCCGCCATCCATCGTTATGATCGGACGGACTTCGACGCCCGGCGTCTTCATGTCGACGAGGATGAAAGAGATGCCTTCCTGCGGTTTCTTGGCCGCCGGGTCGGTGCGGCAGAGAACGAAGATCCAGTCGGCGAAATGGCCGAGCGTGGTCCAGGTCTTCTGGCCGTTGATGATGTAGTGGTCGCCCTCGCGCACGGCTTTCGTTTTCAGAGAAGCGAGATCGGAGCCGGCGCCCGGCTCGGAATAGCCCTGGCACCAGAAGTCCGTGCCGTTGATGATGCGCGGCAGGTAGTGTGCTTTCTGTTGGTCCGAGGCGAAGGCCATCAGCACGGGCGCGAGCATCGACATGCCGAACGGCGGGATCGGGAGCGTTTCAGCGCGGGCGCATTCTTCCTGGAAGATGAAGCGCTGAACCGCCGTCCAGCCAGTGCCGCCATATTGCTTCGGCCAGGCCGGAGCGCCCCAGCCGCGTTTATAGAGAGCCTTCTGCCACAGGAGGAAATCCTCCTTCGAATACTCGTCGCGCGAGAACTTGCCGCGCAGCTCAGCGGGGTATTCGTTCTCGAGCCAGGTGCGGACTTCCTGGCGGAAGGCGATGTCTTCAGGCGTAAAGCTGAGGTCCATGACGTTCTCCGAGGCGGCAGATTGCCGTAGCGTGAACGGCATTATCCTGCTCATTGGGAACACGTATGCTCCGGTTTACCTCAGGTACGTCAAGCGGAAACGCTGAAGGACGCGAGGTCGCATTGCCGCAACGTCAGGCTGCAAACCTGCCGTTTTTTGGAGTAAGCACCAGCCACCATGCTCCAACCCATCAAAACCCCCTGCGTGAAGGTCTGCGTCGTCGACGGGCAGAGCGGAAACTGCCTTGGATGCGGCCGGACTCTCGGCGAAATCGCCCGCTGGGCGAGACTTTCGGATGACGAACGGGACGTGGTCCTGGCCGCCCTGCCCGCCCGCATGGAATCACTGAAAGCAGCGGGAAAATTGGGTTAGCGGAACGAGGCTGCTGTCCGTTTGTTCTTTGCTAGCTGATTATCTGCTAGGAGAGATCGACACGTGACGTCCCTTGGGGAGTCTAATTCGGTGCGGAAGGCTCTTTTTCCTGCTCTGGCGCTGTTCGGCGCGGCGGCCCTCGGGCTCGTCGCCCTGCGTGACAGCGTGACCCCGCGTCTCGACGCCAAACCCGCCCTGGCCGAGGAAGCCGAGATCACGGCGGACGCCCTGCCCCGCGTGAGTTCCCACCAGATCCGCACCGCATCGCTCCGCAAGGAAGGCGATGGACACTACTGGGCGACCGCGCGCGTGAACGACACCCCGGTGAAATTCCTCGTCGACACAGGCGCCAGCCTTGTGGCGCTGAGCAAGCGCGATGCGCGGCGCATCGGCATCAACATCGACAACCTGCAGAAGAACGCTGACGTGCGAACCGCTGCCGGCCGCGTGAAAGCATCAACTACCGTCATCGACGAGATCGTCATCGACGGCGTCACTGTGAGGAACGTCTCAGCGGTGGTGATGGAGGATGGGCTTGAGCATTCGCTGCTCGGCATGAGCTTCCTCAACCGGCTTGAAGGCTGGGACGTGACCACGAACGCCATCGTCATTCACGAGTAGGCATCAGCCCGCCTGCGCGGCCTCGCGCGGATGCACCGCCGCCAGCGCCTCATCATAGATCGCTATTGCAGCCGCCCCTCTCGCGCCCGGCGCTCTCTCCGACAATATGCGGCGCCACTGGCGCGCGCCCGGACGGCCCGTGAACAGCCCAAGCATGTGACGCGTAATCGAATGGAGCACCGCGCCCTCGGCGAGGCGCTGCTGGATCCACGGTCGGAAATCGCGCGCCGCCTCGTCCGCGCTGCGCTGTGGCGCTTCATCCCCAAAGATGCGCGCATCAACGCCCAGCAGCAGAGCCGGCTCGTGATACGCAGCACGGCCCAGCATCACGCCATCGACACGCGGCAGTTCGCGCAGCGCCGTATCCAGATCGGCGATGCCGCCGTTGAGGATGATTTCGAGATGCGGATGCGTACGCTTCAGTTCGGCGACGATCTCGTAGTCGAGCGGCGGAATCTCGCGGTTCTCTTTCGGGCTTAGCCCCTTGAGCCACGCCTTGCGGGCGTGGACGACGAAAGATGTCGTGCCCGCCTTCGCTTGCGTCTCCACGAACGAGAACAGGCGCTCACGCGGATCATCGTCATCGACGCCGAGGCGATGCTTGACCGTGATGGGAACAGAGACAGCCTCGCGCATGGCGGACAGGCAATCCGCCACGAGGTCAGGCTCGCGCATCAGGCACGCCCCAAACGCGCCAGACTGCACACGCTCCGACGGACAGCCGACGTTGAGATTGATCTCGCAATAGCCATAGGCGGCGCCAATGCGCGCGGCCTCGGCCAGCTTTGCAGGCTCCGACCCGCCAAGCTGAAGCGCCACGGGCTGCTCGATCGGATCAAAGCCCAGCAGCCGGTCACGCTGGCCGTGAATGACCGCATCCGCTGTGACCATCTCAGTATAAAGAAGAGCATGACGCGACAGATGCCGATGGAACGCCCGGCAATTCCGGTCGGTCCAGTCCATCATGGGCGCGGTACAGAACCTATGTGCTTGATATTTCATGAAAAATCGTGGAACATCAAAGAACAAGATTTTGGGTTTGTGTCACGATGTTCGCTCAAGGTTCCTGGTGTTTCCAGCTGTTTCCGATCTGCGTGTGTCACCAGTGTGTCAGATATTCAACCTGCGTCATGGAGGGGTGACATATGGCCTCCGTCGACAAACGTGCAGGCAGCTGGAGAGCCCAAGTCAGGCGTGCAGGCAAGGTCCTGACCAAGACTTTCAGGATGAAGGCCGACGCCGAGGCGTGGGCCCGAGATGTCGAGCGCGCGATCGATAACGACATTGACCCGTCTGCCACTCGCATCACCACAAAAGACACGTTCGGATCGCTGATCGATCTTCATATTGACGACCTCCAGCAATATGGAAAACCGCTGCGTCGGTCCAAGGATCACGTCTTACGTCGGCTCAAGCTTGAACTCGGCAGCGAGCAAGTCTCCGGTCTGACACGCGAGCGGCTTATTCGATACGGCCGAGAGCGAGCTGCTGAAGGCGCCGGCCCGGCCACGCTTGCAATCGACATTTCCTTCATCGGTACGGTTTTGACCCACGCTGCAGCATTGCATGGACTGCAAGTGAATACCGATGCCGTAAGGCTGGCCCGGGTCGCACTGCGCCGCATGGACGCGCTCGGGCGCGGCCTGGAACGTGACCGGCGTCCGACGGAAGCAGAACTCGAAACCCTGTTCGCACGTTTCAGGTCCAATCGTGGCACTGCGTTGCCTCTGGCTACCATCGTCAAATTCGCAATCGCGACTGCAATGCGCCTAGACGAGATCATGCGCATCGAATGGAAAGACCTCGATCCGCGCACGCGTACCATTCTCGTGGCTGACCGAAAGGATCCACGGAAAAAGGACGGCAATGATCAGCGGGTGCCGCTTCTCGACGTCACAGGGTATGATGCGCTTGAAATACTTGAACAACATCGCAAGCAAGTCAGCGACAAGGGTCGCTGCTTTCCGTACAATGGACGATCGGTGGGCACCGCTTTCCGGCGCGCCTGCGAAGAAGCCGGCATCATTGATCTTCACTTCCATGACCTTCGTCACGAAGGGACCAGTCGCCTGTTCGAGGCTGGCCTCACGATCGAGCAGGTCCCGCTTGTGACGGGGCACAAGGACTGGAAGATGCTGAAGCGGTACACTCAGCTTCGCCCCGAGAACCTCTACGCAACGCTCGCTAAGCGTCGTTAGGTAGCGTTGGTGGGCGCCGGATCACTTGTCCGATGCTGACGACGACCGTCAGCAAATGCGGCCAGGTCAGCGGGATCATACCGCACTGCTTTGCCCGAAGCCCTGATGAAGCGCGGACCCGTCCCGTAGCATCTCATTTTGTCGAGCGTAGATTTCGACAGGCCTAGCCACGCAGCAGCGGCACTAACATCGAGAAGGTGCACCGGCCGGACAAGAATTGTCTGAATAGAGGTCGTCTCGACTGCCCTCGGCTTAGGCGGTGCTTCTGGCTTCAGTGGAGACGCTTGGTCGACCACCTCGCGTTCCTCGACCTCTGAAGCGACATGTCCTGAGGGACTTGGCTTCGGTTCAAAGGAAAAGAGATCTGGTTGCTTCCGCGTTGCTTCAGACCTGATCGCCTTCTTGGACATGACCCTCACTCCTGACTTTATAACTCATTCACACCGACCGGCCGGTCGCCACTCCACTCGTGCGGCAGCTGAAAATGCGGTGTTTCCGCCGTGGATCGTCACATTGGCGGCAAACTCTGACTCCGCTTGCTACTCAGCGCCCAGGACAGGCCGTTACCGCGGATAGCTCCACGCACTTCGCGGCCAGCAAAACGCTCTAGCGTCGGACGCCATGGCACAATGAACGCTTGGCGCTCCTGAAGGATGATCGCCATCCGGCCTTGTGCGAGATCCACGCGCTGCACGTACGCGCCTTCTACCGAGCCGCGATGCTGCGTCAGGACCGGTACGCCCAGCTGCTGCGACACGCGGCGCGCGGCTTCAGCCAATTCGGCCCTAGCCATGCTCACCATCGCGTGCCCGCCCAGCTTCTCGTCGCTGGCGCCCATCACCCCTTGCTCGATCAAGAACATTCGTCGCTGTTGAAGCGCGACAGCTTCAGCGGCGGCTACCCTGCCCTTGCCAGTAAGGCGCTGCTCGGAGCCCGACAGGATGCGATCCAGCCTTGTCGGTCCAATCGCTTTCACCTGATCCCGCAATGGCAGGTGACTATGAACACGAACCTCCAATGGCGAGCGCATAGCCAGCTTGCGTTCAAAGGCGAGCGCACGCTCTAGATGGTCGCCGGCGATCTGGAACACGCCATCAGCGCTCCGGTTGACGAGGCCGGCACGGCGCATCGCTTCGAGGCGACGGACGTTGGCTTCCATCAGGGCCTGGCTGGCGCCCGGTGCGGCCGAGGCGTGGTGAGCGATGGAGTAAGCCCCACCCGTGCGCGAAGCCACGTCAGCGACGGCGATGTCCGACGGCCGGACTTCGATCACGCGCGGTTCGAGGGCGACATTCGCGCCAACTTGAACACCGTCCAGCTGGGCCAGATCATCGGCCCTTTCCAGCGTTGT
>ERZ795044.5316-NODE-5316-length-10453-cov-5.718600_pt1 | contig 10453 bp, 5 predicted proteins | sample MGYA00375128_ERZ795044 | MGnify/ENA primary metagenome ERZ795044 (study PRJEB30173, sample SAMN05720213) | anaerobic digester metagenome | isolation source: active sludge of municipal wastewater-treating anaerobic digesters | place: USA | collected 2014-12-22 ... | reverse complement strand
TGCTGAACGCCGCCCATCGCTATCAGCTCGAGACCGACTGGCACCGCCGCGTGCCGCCGGCATTCGCTTAAGGTCCGTCAACATGGCCTCATCTGTTACTGAATGGGAAACCGTCATCGGCCTCGAGATCCACGCGCAGCTCGCGACGCGCTCGAAGATCTTCTCCGGCTCGGCCACGGCCTACGGCGCTGAACCGAACACCCAGGCGAACCTCGTCGACCTCGGGTATCCGGGCGTGCTGCCGGTGCTGAACGGCGAGGCCGTGCGCATGGCCGTCAAGTTCGGCCTCGCGGTCAAGGCGGAGGTCGCGCACCGCTCGGTGTTCGCGCGCAAGAACTACTTCTACCCGGACCTGCCGAAGGGCTACCAGATCAGCCAGTACGAGCTGCCGGTGGTTGCGAAGGGCCAGCTCGATATCGTGCTCGATGACGGTACGCGCAAGCGCATCGGCATCACGCGCGCGCATCTGGAAGAAGACGCCGGCAAGTCCCTGCACGAGGGCCTGCCGCGCCAGACAGGCATCGACCTGAACCGTGCCGGCACACCGCTGATCGAGATCGTCTCGGAGCCGGACATGCGCTCCGCGAAGGAAGCGGTCGCCTACATGAAGAAAGTGCACACGCTCGTGCGCTATCTCGAGATCTGCGACGGCAACATGCAGGAAGGCTCGTTCCGCTGCGATGCGAACGTCTCCGTGCGACCGAAGGGCCAGGAGAAGTTCGGCACGCGCGCCGAGATCAAGAACATCAACTCGTTCCGCTATGTCGAGAAGGCGATCAACTACGAAGTCGAGCGCCAGATCGAACTGATCGAATCGGGTGGCAAGGTCGTACAGGAAACGCGTCTCTACGACCCGGACAAGGGCGAGACGCGCTCGATGCGCTCTAAGGAAGAAGCGAACGACTATCGTTACTTCCCGGACCCGGACCTGCTGCCGCTGGTCATCGACGAAGCGTTCATCGCCAGCGTTCGGGCCGGCCTGCCGGAGCTTCCGGACGAAAAGGCGGCGCGCTTCGTCGCCGAGCATGGGTTGTCCGAGTACGACGCCGGCGTGCTGACGGCGAGTCGCGAGATCGCCGCGTTCTATGAAGATGTCGTCGGCCGGCTCGGCGGCGATGCCAAGCTCGCGGCCAACTGGGTCATGGGCGATTTCTCCGCGTTCCTGAACAAGGACGGCCTCGAGATCGCGCAGAGTCGAGTCAGTGCGGCGCAGCTGGCCGGGTTGCTGAACCGGATTCGCGACAACACCATCTCCGGCAAGATCGCCAAGGAAGTGTTCGAGGCGATGTGGGCAGATTCGAGCGACGCGGACGCCGTCATCGAGGCGAAGGGCCTGCGACAGATCACCGACACGGGCGCGATCGAGCGCGCGATCGACGATGTGATGGCGAAGAACCCCGGCCAGCTCGCGGACTATCGCTCGGGCAAGGACAAGCTCTTCGGCTTCTTCGTCGGTCAGGTCATGAAGGCGACCGGCGGCAAGGCGAATCCCGCTCAGCTGAATGAGCTGCTGAAGCGCAAGCTCGCGCCTTGACCGACGCGCTGGCGGAAATCGATCTCGTGCGGCGCTTCGTCGTCGAGGATCAGGCGGTGCGCGGCCAGTTCGTGCGGCTCGATGCCGCGTGGTCCGCACTGCTCGAGCATGCCGACTATCCCGAACCCGTGCGCATGCTGCTCGGCGAGGCGATGACGGCGGCCGTGCTGCTCGCTTCAACTTTGAAGTTCGAGGGATCGCTGACACTGCAGATCAAGTCCGAAGGCGCGGTGCGCCTGCTCGTGGCGCAGTGCACGCACGATTTCCGCATTCGCGGCGTCGCCCGATTCGATGTCGAGCGCGTCACCGCTGATTTTGCTGCGCTGGCGGGTGGCGGGCACATGACGGTGACCGTCGATTCGGACGACTATGCATCCCGCTATCAGGGCATCGTTGCGATCGACGGCGATTCTCTCAGTGAATCGCTCGAGCACTATTTCTCCCATTCCGAGCAGCTGCCCACCTGCGTGCGTCTTGCAGCAAGCGATCGGGGTGCGAGTGGCCTGCTGATCCAGCGGCTGCCGCAGGAAGGCGGGCTGGGCGCGGCGGATCCTTCCCAGGGCACCTGGGAGCAGGCGCATGCTGCGCTGCTTGCGCTCGATCGTGAATCGCTGCAGGGCGCGCCGCTCACCTCGCTGTTGCACGAGTGCTTTGCGGGGCAGGACGTGCGCGTATTCGCGGGCGCGGAGGTGGCGTTCAAATGCCGCTGCGATGCGCAGCGTGTGTCCGGAATTCTGCGCTCACTCGGCGAGGCGGAGGTGCGTGACATTCTCGCCGAGCAGGGCGCGGTGACCGTCACCTGCGAATTCTGTCAGCGGCCATACCGCTTCGACGGCATCGATGTCGAGCAGTTGTTCGCCTCCGGCGCCGTGCCGGGTAGCGAACGGGTCAACTGAAGCCCGTCGATTCCACGCGGGACGCGCGAACGATCCGCCTGAGTCTCAGCGTACGGCGGCCAGCGGTGCGCGCGCGCTGCGCTGCGTCGGGCGTGCGGCCGGCTGCGAGGCATCCAGCCGGAACACGTTGACCTTGCCGCTCAGCATGCCCGACTGTTCTTCGAGCGAGCGTGCTGCCGCGGTCGCCTGTTCGACGAGTGCGGCGTTCTCCTGTGCCGTGCTGTCGAACTGTGCGATGGCCTGGCCGATGCGCGACACGCCCGTGCTCTGCTCCGAGGAGGCCGCCGAGATGTCCGCGATCATGTCGCTGACACGTTTGACGCTGCCGACCACTTCGCCCATGGTCTTGCCGGCACGTTCGACCAGTTCAGTGCCGTTGGCGACGGTCGCCACCGACTCGCCGATCAGCGACTTGATCTCGCGCGCCGATTCAGCCGTGCGCTGGGCGAGGCCGCGAACTTCGCTCGCCACCACCGCAAAGCCACGCCCCTGTTCTCCGGCTCGCGCGGCTTCGACTGCCGCATTCAGCGCGAGCAGGTTGGTCTGGAATGCGATTTCGTCGATCACGGTGATGATGTCGGCGATCTTGCGCGACGACTGATTGATCTCGCCCATGGTCTTCACGACCTGGTCGACGACGGCGCCACCCTCTATTGCAACATCGCGTGCGGTCACGGCGAGCTTGCTCGCCTGGTGCGAGTTCTCTTCATTGCGCTGCAGCGTCGAGTTGATCTCCTCCATGCTGGAGGCAGTTTCTTCGACCGACGCCGCCTGCTGCTGCGTGCGATCCGCAAGGTCCGCATTGCCGCTCGAGATCTCGCGCGCCGCGGTGTCGATCGACTCGGTGGCATGGCGGATGTCGCCGATCAGCGAGCGCAGCTGGTCGATCGACTGGTTCGCGCTGTCCTTCAGCGCCGCGAACGTGCCGGAGTATTCGCGGGTCATTTTCTCGGTCAGGTCGCCCTGGGCCACCGCAGAGAGAACGCGCAGCACGTCGTTCAGTCCGGATTCGCAGGTCTGCACCAGCCGGTTGATGGATTCGCCGAACAGCTTGAAGAAGCCCTGCTTGTCGGCAACGTCGACGCGCCGCGTGAAGTCGCCGCGCGCGGCCGAATCGACCAGGGCGGCGATCGATTCCTCGACGGCGAGCTCGGCCGTCCGGTCATGCCATTCGAGGACTGTTCCGACCCGTTCGCCGCCCGCGCCGAGCACGGGGCCCGCCGCGAGCTGGAACGTGCGAGCGCCCTTGCGCAGCGTGCGGCGCTCCGTGGTCGTGAGCCCGTTGAACTCGCCCGTCGCATCGATCTGCTGCACGCGGCCGCCGGCCAGTTTGCCGGCATCGAAGCTCGAGTCCACGGCACGAATGTCGGCCTCCGCGGCCCGCCACATCTTCGCGGCGGCTTCGTTCTGATAGACGATCGTCTGGTCATTGTCGATGATCATCACCGGCGCAGAGGCCGTGTCGAGTGCGCGGCGCACCCGGAGATTCTCGGCCGCGATGCGGCCGTCGCGTTCATTGCGGTCGGCGAGGTCGCGCTGCATGCGGTCCAGTGCGATGAAGAGTTTGCCGAATTCATCCTTGCCATCGGTGGCGATGACGCTGGTGAGATCGCCGGACGCGACCTTGTCCGCCACGTTCATCGAGGTCTGCAGCGAGCGCGTGACGTAGCGCACCAGGGCGACCGACAGCAGAAGCTGCAGCAGACCGAAGCCTATCAGCACCCCGATCTGGATGTTGCTCGAGCGTTTCTCCAGCGCGGCCAGCGTCACGTGCGTCGAATCAGCGACCGCTTCCAGTTTGGTCGACAGCGCTTCGCCGGCTTCTTCGAGTTCGCCGAAGGCGACCAGGAAGGCGGGCAGGCGTGCATCGAGTTGGGCAGGTGACTCGAGCGCGAGTGTCGTCATGGTCTGTCCGCTCGCGATGTAGCTCTCGAGGGCGGGAGTGATGTCGGTGACGAGCTTCTTGACCTCGGCATCGAGGGGTAGCGCTGCGTTCTCGCTGAGGTTGCGGCGGAAGCGCGTGGCGTGCACCGAGAGTTCTTCCTGTGCCTCGCGGATGGCCTGCGGGTCACCCTTGCGCGCACCCAGAATGGCGGCCAGTACGTCCGCCCGGATGGCGTCGTGCATCATGTCGCCATCGACGTGATTCCGCAGCGCGGTTTCCACGATCGCCTGCGCTGCGCGTTCATTCGCAGCGAGGTGCTGGTTGTAGAAGCTGACGCCGGAGATCAGCAACGCGCCGGCGAGTCCTGCGCCAGCCAGGAGCATGAGTTTCTGTTTGACGTTCATGTCGTATCGACCTCGACCTTGCTGCGAACCATTCGCTGCCATAGGGCTTGACGGTCGGGGTCGGCCTGACTTGACCGAGGCGAATACGTTTCGCTGTGTGATGTGCCCGGCGTCACGCTTTGCGGTGGGGCGGGGCGGACTCGGCATCAGGGATTCCCTGAGCAGATACGTTTACGAATAAACACTTGTGCTGATATTTGCAAAATTGCGCAATTATTATATTCTTACCGGATGGGCATCTCCGATCTCACCCAGTGTCTGCGCGCGCTCGCGGACCCTGCGCGTCTGCGCTTGCTGGCGCTGTGCGCGGATGCGCCGGTGCCGGTGTCCGATCTGGCTTCTGCGCTGGGCGCGTCGGAGCCCACGGTTTCGCGTCATCTGAAGGCGCTCGCCGCGGTGGGTCTCGTGCGCCGCGCTCGCCGCGGCCAGTTCGTCGAATATTCACTGGTGACGGACGGGCCTTACGGAGTGCTCGTCGTCGAGGCCCTGCGCTTCGTGCCGCAGGACGATCCGGCCCTGCATCGTGCGCAGAGGCGCTTGCTGCGTCGCGTTGCCAAATCCTCTGCGCAGCCGTCTGAGGTCGCGTAGACGCTCTCGCCCAGGTTGGCCGGCAAGGAGTCGGCCCGAGTCGACGCCGCCTTGGCGGCCACGATCCTTGCCGGCGCAGGTGCCGGGTCGCGGCCGCGCGCCGCAGATTCCTGGGGCCTGGTGATCGGCGTCTGTCCGGTGCAGACACTCGCCGCGCTTGGAGCGCGTCACGGCCGCTTGCTGGTGACGGTCAGCGGCGTGGCCCAGCGCACGGCGCAGCGTCGCCGACTCGCGGATGCGGGCCTGGACGCGCAGGTCGTGTTGCGCGGTGATGCGGCCGCGTTGCTGCAGGGAGAACGTGTGACCACCGCGTTCATCGATGCAACCGGGGAGTCCGGGCCTGCCTCGATGGATGCCGACCTGCGCTGGGCGCGGAGCCTGCTCGCAGGTCCGGGGCGCTGCTGGCTGCTCGCGGACTACGACGCGCTCGAGGCTTCCCAGTCCGGCGGAGGCCGTCCGCCGCCACTCGAGCTGCGCGCGAGGCTCGAACAGCAGGGCTATGTCGCCGAGCGCATCCACCCCGTCGAAGCCGATGGCCTGCATCGTCTGCTGGTCGAGGCCAGCCTGCGCAGCGTCGCGCGCGTCCAGGCCGCCTGAACCGAATTTTTCCGAGGTGCACCGTGTTACAGCCTGCTGATTCCCGTCGCGACGCTGACCTGAAAGTGTCGTTCGAGTTCTTTCCGCCGGCGGATGCGGCCATGGAGTCCACGCTCTGGGCCTCGATCCAGCGCCTCGCGCCGCTTGCGCCACGCTTCGTATCCGTCACCTACGGCGCGGATGGATCCACGCGCGAACGTACGCACAACGTGGTCACGCGCATCCAGCGCGAGACGGCACTGACTGGCGCGCCCCACCTGACCTGCATCGGCGCGTCGCGTGGCGAGATCCTCGACATCGCGCGTCGTTACTGGGACCAGGGTATTCGCCACATCGTTGCGCTGCGCGGCGACGCCCCGGCGGGCACCGTCCTGTATCAGCCTCATCCGGATGGCTTCGCCTACGGGGCCGATCTGGTGGCGGGCCTGCGCCGTCTCGCGGATTTCGACATCTCCGTCGCCGCTTATCCCGAGACACATCCCGAGGCAAAGTCGGCCGATCAGGACCTCGAGAATCTCAAGCGCAAGGCGGACGCCGGCGCTACGCGCGCGATCACGCAGTTCTTCTTCGATGCAGACGACTACCTGCGCTTCCGCGACCGCTGCGTTGCCGCGGGCATCAGCGTCGCCATCGTGCCCGGCATCCTGCCGATCACGCGCTTCCCGCAGGTCACACGCTTCGCGGCACGTTGCGGTGCGCGGATCCCAGACTGGTTGGCGGAGCGCTTTGCCGGTCTCGACGACGACCCGGATACACGCAGACTGATCGCCGCCAATGTCGCGATCGAACAGGTCTCGCGGCTGAAACGCCACGGTGTCAGCGAGTTTCATTTCTATACGCTGAATCGCGCCGAGCTCACCTACGCGATCTGCTACGCGCTCGGCGTTCGTCCGCAGGCGTCAGCCGACAAGGCCGGTACTGGCAAAGGTGAGGCGGCATGAACTCGCTGTACGGGCAGGCGGAGCAGGCCGGGCACGCGAGGCACGACGAGCATTGCGGCTGCGCGCCGCGCATCGACGTACGCAGCCTCGAGCGCACAGCCCCGGGTGGCGATGGCAGCGATGTGAAAGCCGCGGCCGCACCCTATGCGGTGAAGCCCATCGACGAGACGGCGCGCGAAGAGCGCGTGCGGCGCCTGCGCGAGCTCGTGGAGCAGCGCATCGTCGTGCTCGATGGCGCGATGGGCACGATGATCCAGCGCCACAAGCTGGACGAATCCGGCTATCGCGGCGAACGGTTCGCGAAGTACGGCCGCGACATCCGCGGCAACAACGACATCCTGATCCTGAGCCAGCCCGAGATCGTGTCAGGCATCCATCGCGCGTATTTCGAAGCCGGTGCCGACATCGTCGAGACCAACACGTTCAGCTCCACGACCATCGCCCAGGCCGATTACGGCATGGAAGCGCTGGTGCCCGAGCTGAACTATCGCGGCGCGCGGCTGGCACGCGAGGCGGCCGATGAAGTGGCTGCGCGCACCGGATCGCCGCGCTTCGTCGCCGGCGCGCTCGGCCCGACCAATCGTACCGCCTCGCTGTCGCCGCTGGTCACCGATCCGGGCTTCCGCAACATCAGCTTCGACCAACTCGTGGCCGCGTATGCCGAGGCCACGCGCGCGCTGGTGCACGGCGGCTCGGATCTGATCCTCATCGAGACGGTGTTCGATACGTTGAATGCGAAGGCAGCGCTGTTTGCCGTGCGCCGGACTCTGCAGGAGCTGTCGCTCGATCTGCCCGTCATCGTCTCCGGCACGATTACCGATGCGTCCGGCCGCACGCTGTCCGGGCAGACCACCGAAGCGTTCTGGAACTCGATCCGCCATGGCGACCTGTTCGCCGTCGCGCTGAACTGTGCGCTCGGCGCGAAGCAGCTGAGGCCCTATGTCGAGGAGCTGTCGCGAATTTCGGATACCTACGTCTGCGCCTATCCGAACGCCGGTCTGCCGAATGCTTTCGGCGAGTACGACGAGACGCCGGCAGAGACCGCCGAGATCCTCGCGGAGTTTGCGCGCTCGGGATTCCTGAACATCGTCGGCGGTTGCTGCGGTACGACGCCGGATCACATCCGTCGCATCAGCGAGGCGATGCGCAACGCTGCGCGTCGCCAGCGCTCGACGCCGCCGGTGGCCTGCCGGCTGTCGGGCCTCGAGCCACTGACGATCAGCGCCGACACGTTGTTCGTGAACGTGGGTGAGCGCACCAACGTCACGGGCTCTGCGAAGTTCCGCAAGCTGATCGAAGCGGACGACTACGCCGCGGCGCTCGAGATTGCCAAGCAGCAGGTGGCCTCCGGCGCGCAGATCATCGACATCAACATGGACGAGGGCATGCTGGATTCGGAAGCCGCCATGGTGCGCTTCCTGAACCTGATCGCCGCCGAGCCGGACATCGCGCGCGTGCCCCTGATGATCGATTCCTCCAAGTGGAGCGTGATCGAAGCGGGTCTGAAGTGCGTGCAGGGCAAGGCCGTCGTCAATTCGATCAGCCTGAAGGAAGGCGAGGCCTCGTTCATCGAGCAGGCCCGCAAGGTTCGCGCGTATGGGGCGGCCGTCGTCGTCATGGCGTTCGACGAAGCTGGCCAGGCAGACACCATCGACCGCAAGGTCGACATCTGCCATCGCTGCTACCGCATCCTGACCGAACAGGTCGGCTTCCCGCCGGAAGACATCATCTTCGATCCGAACATCTTTGCGGTGGCCACGGGAATCGAGGAGCACAACGGCTATGGCGTGAACTTCATCGAAGCCACGCGTCGCATCAAGCAGGAACTGCCGCATGCGATGATCAGCGGTGGCGTCAGCAACGTCTCGTTCTCGTTCCGCGGCAACGATCCGGTGCGCGAGGCCATGCACAGCGTGTTCCTGTACCACGCGATCCAGGCCGGCATGGACATGGGCATCGTCAACGCGGGCCAGCTCGCGATCTATGCCGACATCACGCCCGATCTGCGCGACGCGGTCGAGGACGTGATCCTCAATCGCCGCGCCGATGCCACGGAGCGGCTGCTGGCGATGGCGGGGCGCTTCAAGGGCGAGTCGGGCATGAAGCGCGAGGCCGATCTCGAGTGGCGCAGCTGGCCGGTGACGAAGCGGCTCGAGCACTCACTGGTCAAGGGGATCGACGAGTTCATCCTGGAAGACACCGAGGCCGCACGTCTCGAGGCCTCGCATCCGCTGCGGGTCATCGAAGGGCCGCTGATGGATGGCATGAACGTCGTCGGCGATCTGTTCGGCGCCGGCAAGATGTTCCTGCCGCAGGTGGTCAAGAGTGCGCGCGTGATGAAGAAGGCCGTCGCGCATCTCGTGCCATACATCGAGAAGGAAAAGGACGGTGCGCCGCGCTCTAACGGCAAGGTCGTCATGGCCACCGTCAAGGGCGACGTGCATGACATCGGCAAGAACATCGTCGGCGTCGTGCTCCAGTGCAACAACTTCGAGGTCATCGACCTCGGCGTCATGGTGCCCGCGCAGAAGATCCTGGATGTCGCACGGCGCGAGAACGCCGCGATCATCGGCCTCTCCGGGCTGATCACGCCATCGCTCGATGAAATGGTGCACGTGGCGCGCGAGATGAAGCGCCAGGGATTCGAGATCCCGCTGCTGATCGGCGGCGCGACCACCTCGCCCGCCCACACGTCCGTGAAGATCGCCCCGCAGTACGAGCATGGCGTCGTCTACGTGAAGGACGCGTCGCGCGCAGTTGGCGTCTGCCAGTCGCTGGTGACGCCCGATGCAAAGTCGGACTTCGTTGCCAAGCTGGCCGAAGACCATGTGCGCCGTCGCGAGCAGCATGCCGGCAAGTCCGTGAAGCAGCCGGAGATGTCCCTCGAGCAGGCGCGCGCGAACCGGCGCGTGATCGACTGGCCGGCGTATCGCCCCGTCGTGCCGCAGCTGCTCGGTACGCGCAGCTTCGAGGACTATCCGCTCGAGGAGTTGCTGCCGTACATCGACTGGATGCCGTTCTTCAATGCGTGGGAGTTCGCCGGCAAGTTCCCGGACGTGCTGACCGATGCTGTGGTGGGTGACGCTGCGAGCCAGCTGTATGCCGATGCGCGCCGCATGCTGAAAACGTTGATGGCCGAGCGCTGGCTGCGCGTGCGGGCCGTGATCGGGATGTTTCCCGCGAATTCCGTCGGCGATGACGTCGAGCTGTACACGGACGAGTCGCGCAGCACCGTGCTCGCGACGCTCTGCCATCTGCGCCAGCAGAAGGGGAAGTCACCGGGCCAGCCGCATGAGTGCCTGGCCGACTACGTTGCGCCGCGCGAATCCGGCGTCGCGGATTACTACGGCGGGTTCGCCGTCACGGCCGGCCTCGGCATCGAGGAGCATGTGGCGCGATTCGAAGCGGCGCATGACGACTATTCCAGCATCATGCTGAAGGCATTGGCTGACCGATTCGCCGAAGCGGCCGCCGAGCATTTCCACGAGCGCGTGCGTCGTGAGTTCTGGGGCTATGAAAGCGGCAAGCGCCTGACCAACGAGCAGCTGATCCACGAGGAGTATTCGGGCATCCGTCCGGCGCCGGGCTATCCCGCCTGCCCGGATCAC
>ERZ795044.5314-NODE-5314-length-10455-cov-4.516250_pt1 | contig 10455 bp, 10 predicted proteins | sample MGYA00375128_ERZ795044 | MGnify/ENA primary metagenome ERZ795044 (study PRJEB30173, sample SAMN05720213) | anaerobic digester metagenome | isolation source: active sludge of municipal wastewater-treating anaerobic digesters | place: USA | collected 2014-12-22 ... | reverse complement strand
AAATCTGGTTCAAGACCTTCAAACACAAGAAACTGAATGTGGCGGCCATTGTCGGCATTCATCGATTCGCGCACAAACAGCAGTCGGAACCCGGCCGCCCTGATTCGCAGCTCTTCGTCAAGCTCGCGGGCTGCCGCTGTCTCTGCTGACTCGAGCGGATCCTGGCCGCCGCCGGGCAGCAGCCAGTAGCGCCTGCCATTCTTGTTGTGGCGCACAAAGCAGATTCGGCCGTCTTCCCGCTTCAGAAGAACGGTTACGCGAATGCGGATATGGTTATTGACTATTTCGGGCTGTTGCACACCTAATTAATCGGCAACAGGCTGCGCCGGAATGAATAAAAAATTACCGGCTCAAGGTTTCGATGTTCAAAATTTTTATCGAACTCAGGCTGAAAAGTTCTTCGATATTGCGCATGTCACAGCGGTTGACGCATATCGAGCGGGTCGGTTCGAGCTGATTTTCTGATTGTATTTTTTCGAGCTGATAATCGAAACCGTTGTTTTTAAGAATGTTCAATGCCCTGAGAAGGTCGGCAGGGGTGACAAAGTTAAAAATGCAGAATTCGCGCCGCCCGCCTGATTTCTGGTAGATGATCTCGTTTTCGAGAAAGACCTTGCGTATGCCGGCAAGGTTCTCGACGTGAATCGTTTCGTTGGCGCTTGTGAAAAAATAGCCGTCAGCGTGCAGGGCGTCGAAAAATCTTTCAGTCAGCCGCTGCTTGTTGTCGCTGTCAAAGTAGATCATGGTGTTGCGGCAGAAAATGATATCATAGCTGCGGGCCGGCCAGCTGTTGAGAAGATTTAGAACTTCAAATTCGACAAGCTTTGCGTATTCAGGCTTGACTTCCCAGCGATCGTGCCCGGCAACCGTAAAAAATCTGGTCATGGTTTTCGGGTCGATCAATCGCATCTGGTGGCTGTTGAAGACACATTGCCGGGCCGATTTGACCACTTCTGAAGAGATATCACTGCCGATCAGCTGCAGATTGAATTTTTCTGAATCAGGCAGAACGTCAAGCAGGGTGAACAGAATCGAAAACAGTTCGGCACCGACCGAACAACCTGCCGACCAGATGCTGATGCGGTTGTCGCCGGTCTTTTTTTTGCGCGCGAGCAGTTCGGGCAGAACATTGCGGCGCAGAATGGTGAAATGCTCGGGGTGCCTGAAAAACCAGGTTTCGTTGGTTGTCAGATTGTTTAGGAGATCCATGCGCAGCTTAAGATCGCGTCTGGCTCTGAGAATGATATCAGACAGGGTGCGGCAGCTGAAGTCAGCCATCAACGGCTCTATGCGATTCTCGACAAAAGAGTAACGGGCCGGCGGAAAACTCAGGCCGTATTCTCGCGACAAAAACGAACAGAAATCCTCGATTTCCTTGCCGCTGAATCTGCTGAGTGCCATTATTCTGCCTTTCTTAAGCGTTTCGCATACTTCTCGGAAAAACCCGGTTGGCGATTACCTGCCAGGTAGGGCGCATCTGACCGCGAATCTCATCAGCGCACTGTTCACAGACAAGTCTTTCGCTGTTCTGAAATTTCAGGTAACCGACTTCAGGTATCCTGAATTCTTTCATTTTCAGGCAAAGGGGGCATCTATCTTCCATGACTTCTCCGGTCACTGATTGTAACACAACAGGAAGGCCTGTTCAAGCCTGTTCAGAATGATTTGAATTCTTCCGGGTCACCCATGGTATCTTTCCATGAAATGACGACAAAGCCGGCGAGTTCAAATTTACTGTCTGCCAGGCCCATTTTCGGGAGCATTTCATCGTAGATTTTGCGGCGGGTGGGTGGCTTGTAAGAAACTTCCACGCGATGAACATCATAGAGGCGCAGGTTCATTTCTGAACCGAAAACCCGGTGAACAAAATGGGTCGTAAGCGAGTGAAGCAGCCCTATACTGGGGTCATTTCCCAGGCCGATCTTGTTATAAAGCTTATTGTAGTCTGGCCCGGCGTAAAAAGTGGTGTTACGTTTGCCGCACGAAATGAACATGCCATTACAGGTCATTTCGGGGTAATAGAGGTAGTCACCAGGGCTGTCTGTGACAGCATTTGGTGTAACGTTACTGTTCGGGTCGCTGACGCCCATTTTCTTGCGCAGGTCATGCAGCAGTTTGTAGACACCGTAATTCGGGCTGCCGGCATCGGTGCTCAGCGCGCCTCGCTCTCCTGCCGTGCCGCTTTCATAGTTCCCGGCGTAGGCTTTCCAGACTTCGAGACTGGCCTCATCAAATTTCTTGAAGTTAAACTTGCCTTCGTTGTCTTCGTATGCAGTTTTTAATTTATCTTTCAGTTCATTTTGCGCACTGCTGTTAATCGGGAATTCGGTAAAAAAGCTGTCGAGATCAGCCTCGAAATCTTCAACCGTGCTTTTTGCTTCTATTGTTCCGCCATGATTGCGGTCGAGGCAGTTGGTTTTTGCGACACCTTCATCGGCAATTTTCTCGGCGAGCTTATACTTCATGTAAGGAAAAAGCTCGTTTTCAAAACAGTCGACCGGGCTGCGATAGTCATAGACAATGCGCTCTCTGGCAATGACAGTGGCTGCAACATGGTTCTTAAATGCCGCATCATTAACGTCGTCGCGAAAGAGCTGTTTAACCGTATCAGAATAATCTGGAGCTGTCAGTGCACTTTTGCCTGAATCATAATCCTGCGGAAACCCGTAATAACCGTCGACCGTATTGCGATCGCCCCTCTGGTTAAAATCGCCCGCCACAAAGATGTTGCCATCGCTGACAATGCTGACGTTTTTGGGCGGATTACCCTTGATCACAATGTCTTTTTCGCAATATATAATACCGTTTTCCGGCACATTTACCTTGCTTTCGCGCATGTTGCTGCCGAAATCAAGGTAGGCGGCCTTGACGTGGTTAGCTCCGTCTTTGGTCCAGCCAGAGGGCATGCGATATTTGACGCTGAGACTGCTGCTGTCATTTGCGGCAATAAAAAGCCCCTTCGAAGTTTTCGCCTCAGCTTTGTAGTCATTGAATTTTGGCGCCTGTGGTGGTAATGAGATACCCGCATGTTTGTCTTTGATCCAGGGCTTCAGATCTTCACCTAAGGCGGGAGTTGCCTTCTTCAGCTCATTTGGATACGCACCGAACTTCTTTTCAGCGGGGTTGTCATAGGTGCCGTTTGTCGGAAAAACAGTGTTCGTAGGGATCACGATATTTTTTTCAGGGGCGCCGCGTTTCTCGCGAAAATTAGCTTTCAGCGGGCTGTAAATAAATATGCCGCCGCCGCCACTGATGATGGCATTCATGTCCTGGAGTTCCTGGATGGTGCCGTGCCCGACCGGGCTGTGACTCGACATCATTATGCGCCCGATTTCGACGCCTTCGTGGCCATAAAGATGACCGGTTGAAAAAATATTTCTGTTATTGTTATTGGGTTCGCCGAATACCAGCGAGAGAAAGCCGCCGTCATACATCAGAAATTCCCGGGCCGGGAATCTGCGGTTGATGACCGCTTCAACTTTTCTGACCGTGGTTTCGTAGATGCCCTGTGATTCGATTTTTATATAACTGAGACTTTCATCTATTGTTTTGGTTTTGTCGTCATCTTTGTAAGGAATGCGCCCGACTCTTACGCGAAATTTTCCGTCACCGAGGCTGCCGGTGTAGGTTCCGGAATTTGTCTGATCGATTTTCAGGCCATGGGTCGATACATCCTGCAGATAGCTTTTTCGCGTTTTTGTTCCCTGCCATTTGAGATCTTTCGAAAGTTCGTGAGTCAGAAAGCTCGCATTTCTGAAAAGTTCACCAATTGCCAGTTCGAGTCCGGCCTCTGCCAGAGCAAGTGCTTTCACCCTCCGGCTTTCCTGGATTGTGGTCTGCATGCGGTATGACGAGAACGTGTGAACTGCTGCAATGATGAAGAGAAGAACAATACCCATACCGATGGCGGTAATGATTGCCGAACCTTTGCGTGAGGCAGAAAAAATGTTCATTCCGGGCTCGCCCCCCTCTCTTTTACTGAAATAACTATTTCATTGGCGTATTTGCCGGCATCAGGGCCATCCTGGTTTCTCGCCAGCTTTAGTCTGACGTAGATATTGCCTGATCTTGACGCGTCAGGATCTTTTACCCGGTAGAATACGCACTCTTTAATGCCGTTCAATACCTGAAAAACCGTCATTTCTGAGTTGACCGGCTTCTTCTGGTTGTCATACGGCATCATCTCACGGTTTAGAACCCAGAGACTGTCAGCCTTGCTTTCGTCTTCCTTCTCGACAAAGTATCTTATTTCATGCTGAACATAATTTACCTGACCTGCCGGCAGGTCCATTGGGTCTTTTTCGAAATCATAAAGAACTTTGGTGAATTTCAGCTGATTGCTGCTATCTTCTGTTTTCAGGCCGGCGACAGCAGTCGGGTCTACTGCTGGCGGCAGGTTGTCAAAGATGTAATTTGATTCGCGCAGGTCATCGGTGATCTTCAGAAGAGTGCGGTCAAGCTCGTCGTTGATCGTATGATTGGCGAGAATTTCTTTTGCGCTCCGCTGACTGCTCGAATACACGCGCCAAAGTGCGGTCAGAATAAGGGTGAGAATGATCATTCCCACCATCAGTTCGATCACAGTTGTGCCTTTTCGCATGCTTCGCAACATCTTATTCCCTTTGTGAGATGGCGGTTGAAACGCTGAGCCGGTGATTGCGCTTGTCTTTGCCTTCATAGGCTATCGTGAATTTGAACACGTAAACATTCGGAATCGAGCCGGGCCCGGCGGCATCGGTAAGCACCGGGTCAATGGCCGTTTCTTCGGGAACAATCAGATAGTCTATGCCGTTGATCGGGTGCTTGCGGTATTCATCATCGTTTTTGATTTTCCACTCAAAGGTTTTTTTCTTTTTGGCTTCATCTGAGTATTGATCGGCGTCAAGCATGTCGAACTTAAACGACCGGCAGATTTCCTGAACTTTCTGGGCCACGAAAGCCGCCGATGAATGGTCGCGGGTTGCCGTAACCGTCTGGGTCTGACTGACAATGACGTTCAGCGACGGCACTATTATCAGAGCCAGGAGAACGACCCCGATCATGATTTCGACCATTGACATGCCCGAACGGAAACAGGTCATATTATTCCGGGTAGATGAGAAACTCCCGCCTCTTTTTCAGATAATCGTTCAGCTCGCTCTGCAGGCCCGCATGAATCTGCATCAGAGTCTGGCCGCCAAGAATGCCGCGTCTGACTTTGCTGCTGCCAAGAAGAGTGTCAAGCGCCTCTGCTGCAGCGGCATTGCTCAATGGAATTCGGTCAGGATACAGCTCATTGAGGGCGCGAAGAATCGCCATGCCGGCCAGGAAGGGGTCGAAGGTCAGCCGGTCGGTTACCACGATTTCGATGCCTGTGGTTTTTTTCTGGGCAAAAAGGCCGTAATATGGCTTTTCAGAAGCCGGTATGAACCTGACGCCGGCCAGTTTATGCCTTTCGAGTTTTTGCGAAAGGAGCTCGCCGTCGATCCAGGGGGCGAGAATGTAATGAAATGGCCGATTCGTGCCAACTCCGGTTGAAAAAACGCCCATTTCGCCGAGAAAACCGGTTACTGCGTAAAACAACGGCGAATCGGGCTCGGGAATATGGTCAGAGGGTGGCACCCAATGCAGACCGGTGTCTTTGAACGTCATGCCGCGCGAGTAGCCTTCCATGCCGATGACGGTAAGATTTGCACCCAGACCGAAAACTTTGTTGAAATAAAGGGCGAGCTCGCCAACGGTCAGACCATAGATGAGCGGAACCGGATACACACCAAAGCGGCTGCGAAGCGCGACTTCGAGCACCGGGCCGCTGACCATGGTCGCGTTGATCGGGTTGGGGCGGTCGAGCACCAGAACCGGCACGCCGGCTTCCCTGGCCAGGTCGAGCAGCTGTGCCATGAGGGTGACGTATTTGAAATAGCGCAGGCCGATATCCTGAAAGTCGATTATCAGAAGGTCAAGGCCCTGAATAGTCGAAACCGGGGGGCGCTGCAGCGGGTCAGAAATTTCGTAAACTCTGGCGTTGGTGAGGGCGTCATATTTTACTTCAGGGCTTTCGCCAGGCATCGTCTCACGAAAATAGCTGTCGCCGGTCAGAATTGCCTTTACAGAAGCGGCTTTCGCCAGTCGGTCGATGCTGTGGCTCAGCGACATGTCGACTGCGGTTTTTGCCGTGAAGATCGCCAGCTTTTTCCCTCTTACCATTTCTGGATGCTCTCTTGCCAGCACATCGATCCCGATTTTAACCCGGGGTGCCGCAGATAATTGCGGCAAATAGAAAAAAACCAGCACCAGCAGTGCCAGCCTTGCGTATAATTTATTGTATTGCAAGTTCATACCTATATCTTACTTGATAAACCCCCGCCCTTCAACCAGATTCCCTGCAATTTCGAACTTTGCCTTTAGCTGAAGCGTTACATGCCAAAGTGAGGTATAATTAAACGAAAAGGTTGCGCAGGAGGAACTTATGATTCGTGAACCAGCGGTAGCGGGCCGGTTTTATGAGGCAGATGCCGACCTGCTCAAAGGCCAGATCGATGGTTGTTTCAGGCATAAACTTGGTGCAACAGCATCGCCAGCGCCTGTGCAGGGCCGCCTTGCGGGTTTCATTGCGCCCCACGCCGGTTATATGTTCAGCGGCCCGGTTGCTTCGCACGCTTTTGAACGACTTTCCCGCGAGAACCCCTTACCGCAGACCATAATTCTTCTTGGCCCGAAACATACGTATTATGGAGCTGAATTCTCTGTCAGCGCCGCCTCATCCTGGAAAACGCCACTCGGAACACTCGAAGTCGATGTGGCTCTGCGTGACCGCATGCTGTCTGCCGTCAAAACACTCAAGGCCGATAACGATGCACACGCCATGGAACACTCAATTGAAGTGCAGTTGCCTTTTATTCAGTATTTCACGGCCAACAGACCAAGAATATTGCCCATCGCTTTGCACTATTCAACGTTTCAGGTGATTGAAAAGCTCGCCTCCGATATAGCGGCAGTGCTTCTGGCCGAAAAAGAGCAGCATATCATGTTAATTGCCAGCTCAGATTTTTCGCATGATACTCCGCGCGAAGAGGCCTATCGGCTGGATCGTGAAGTGGTCGACCGCATTCTTGCCCTTGACGCCGAAGGGTTCTATCGGCTGATTGTTGAAGAAGACCGCTCGGTTTGTGGCCTGATGCCAATTACGGCACTACTGATTATCCTTGCTCAGATCGGGCAGAACATCGATGCTTCGCTGTTGAAATATGCCACCAGCATGGATATCATGCGCCATGACCGGGGTGTCGGTTATGCTTCGATCATTTTCGAGGAAAAGGCATGACCCCATTCGAAATCGGCATTATCGTCGGAATGATCTGGTCATTCGCCCTGGTAGTCTGGACTCTGACAGAGCTGACCAGCGGCGAGCCCAGCCCATGGCTGATGCTGATTGCCTATATTTACGAAGGGTTCAACTTTACACCCGCAGGTATTTTGAAAGGGGCCGGCTGGGCTTTTGCCGATGGCTTTATTTCAGGCTACGTTATCAGTTTTCTTGTTCAGTGGGTGATTTATTGAGCTTAGAAAGAGACGGTGCCGGCCAGTTCGAGCCGGCGTTCGCGGTAGTAGTCGTGCAAACGGTCGCCGAGAGACGCAAAGAGACTGCCGGTTGAAAAACGGTATGACAGAAATACAGTGGCACCAACCCCGTTTTCGCTAAATGTTTCGGTGTTGCCGAAACGGTAGCTGCTGACGATGTAACTGCTGTCAACTCCCCACCACCATTGTGAGCCGACCGACCGTTCCCATGACAGGGCCAGTTCGCCGCCTTTGTGATCAGATGGGGCCCAATAATTGAGGAGGCTGCCGTTGCGGTCTGTCTGTTTTTCAAAGCTGGCCTGGAAGGCTCTGAGCGTGGCTGTCAGAAACGGGGCATTGCGATAAAACACCGCATGAATCAGCTCGCTGTCATAACGGCGGCGTGAATTGCCATCAGAGATATCGCCGAAAGTTACAGTCTGCACTGCCCGGGTGCGTTGGTGCAGGTCGCCATAGAAGCTTACGCCGGTAGATTTTTCGTTATACCGGTTCTGCACCGTGAAAATGTTGTCTTTGTAAGCGCTTTTTCCGGTTCTCAGACCAAGCTTAAGGTTTTCTGTTCCCGAAATGCCCTGAACTGAATAGCCGCCGACACTGTCACCACCTGGAAATATTTCGGGAGCCAGTGTAACTGCAAAACTTGTCTGTTCATCTGCTTCATAGTGCAGAGTGCCGGAATAAACCTGGCTCGATACTGAAACGCCGTTATTTTCATGTGACCAGTTCTCAAAACGGTATCTGCCGCTGAGTTTACGATATTCTGCTGATGGAAAAAAGCCATCGATCGAAGAGACAATTTCGAGCAGATTTTGATCGTTTTCTCTTATGCTGAGCCCAAGAGAGCCTTCGTTACTGAGTTTGCGGCGATAGTTTTCGAGCTGTGAGCGGTTGTAGTCGGAGAGGGGATGATACTGGTGAATCGTTTCGATCTTGTCTCTTGCCTGATTGAATTCGCCCAGATGATAGTGCACCATTACCAGACCCTGGGTGGCCCGCAGATTTTTTGGTGACATTTCAAGAGCCATTTCATAAAAACGTCTGGCTTCCTCAAGCTTGCCCTGTGAAAGACGCAGGTCTGCCAGTTCAAGATAGGCTTCAAGGCGGGTTGGTTCGCGGGTAAGCTTTTCAATTGCCAGATCGCGTTCAACCGCCTGCAGATTTCGCAGTTCTCTTGTCAGCGTATCCGGGCTGTCGGGTTCGGGGATAATGGTATCGAACGGCTGCCCCTGCAGGTTTGCGGCAGCCATTAAAAAGCCGATAAACAGAAATTTTCTCAAATATTTTTTGAGCATGCACTTTACCTATCGGCATATTGAGAAAATTACCAAATAAAAAAGGCTGCTCCGAAGAGCAGCCTTTTGGTTGAGCTTAAAGCTTATTCGCGTTCGGTGTCTTCTTCTTCAGAAGCTTCGTCTTTGCTTTCTTCTTTGTTTTCAGTGCCTGGGGCCGGGGTTTCTTCGTCAGTTGATTCTTCAACTTCGACGCCACCCTTTTCCTTCATTTCTTTTACTCTCTGTTCCATTTTGGCTTTGATTTCTTCAAGCTTGGCTTTCGGAACATTGAGGCTGATCTGAACGGTGGTTTCATTGGCGGCCAGTTTGATCATGTTCATGATTTCGGCAGCTTCGGGAGCCTGGGCAGCGAACATCTTGAGCATGGCCAGGAAACCGTTGAGGGCGGTCATGACGTTTTCAACATTTTCTTTTTTGTCAACTTCGCCGTTGAAATTGAAAATGATGTTTTCGCCATGGGTGAAACCGAAAAAGAAATAGTTGAGAGCTGCGAGAGGAGCAGCCTGCGGATTCTGTTTTACTTTTTCTTTCAGTTCGGTCGGAATCATGCCGGCGCCGCTGATAGTAGCCTGAGCGTCAAGTTTCTGCAGGATTGCATAGAAATCTTTTCTTTCAGTTACGGCTTTGCCTTTGCCCATTTTAACGGCTTTAACGGCATTAACACCAGGTTCGGCGCCTACTACAGCAGTTGCGGCATCAAGGAAAATACCGAAACCGTCTTTTTTGTTCTTCGGAACGATAGCATCGAAACCGTCGATTTTGGTGATTTCAACGTCTTTGGCGGCGTCTTTGTCAGCTTTGATGGCTTCGGTAATCTTGGCGGGGTCGAATTTGCCTTCGATGATGGCGCCGGCCATCTGAGAGGGGTTGGTCGGGTCAACTTTGCCAGAGGTGAAAACTACGAACTGGCTGAGGCCTTCCATTGGGTTGAAACCGGTTTTGGCCATGAATTCGTCATAGGCTTTTTTCTGGTCGGGGTTTTTCTGCAGGTTTTCTTCAAGAGCTTTTTTTACTTCAGGGGTGGCCAGGAACTTGGCGACGTTAACCTGAAAAACAAAGTCGGCTTCCTGGGGAATGAGCGGCATCAGGTCGGCAGCAAATACTGCTGAACCGGCAAAGGCGAACAACAGGGCGGCTACAAGCATCAGCTTTTTAAACATTTCTAACTCCTCAATTTGTTTGCGAACGTAGATTTCTAAAATCCAAGAGGCATAATATCGCCACCCCCCGATAATGTCAAGCGCCGTACACCGACGGGTTTTGCTGCATGATGGGCGCCGGGTATTGAAAGTGCCGGCAGGCTGTGGTAGCATTTGCATGCCTGAAAAATCGATAGAACAGGAACCCGCCATAATGGAAGCAAATCAGATCAAAAAGCTCTATCAGGCCATGTCCGAGAATGGTTTTTCGACTCTCGAACTCGAGCTTGGTAAAAAGAACAGGGTCCGCCTGACCCTGGAACAGACCTCTGCGACCGAAATGATTCCCGGAGACGTTCTCGCACAGCTTGCCGAAGTCGAAGACAGCGAAACTCCTGCCAATACCCAGGTCGAGATCCGGTCTGACAAGGTTGGCACCTTTACTTTCTCCGATCGCAAGCTCA
>ERZ795044.5298-NODE-5298-length-10463-cov-8.411991_pt1 | contig 10463 bp, 8 predicted proteins | sample MGYA00375128_ERZ795044 | MGnify/ENA primary metagenome ERZ795044 (study PRJEB30173, sample SAMN05720213) | anaerobic digester metagenome | isolation source: active sludge of municipal wastewater-treating anaerobic digesters | place: USA | collected 2014-12-22 ... | reverse complement strand
AGATGGCGCTGCAGGCCCATCCATTCCACCGCGCGGTAGAACGCGCCGAAGTCGCTGTGCCAGTCCTCGAAGTCCATCAGTCCGGCCTTGCGCGCCTTTTCCCAATAGCGGACCGTCACATCGAGCACGAAATCCTCCTCCCAGGTCAGGAAGGCGTCGCGCATCAGGCTGGCGATGTCGTAGGTGACGGGGCCATACACGGCGTCCTGGAAGTCCAGCACGCCAAGTCGCGTCGCCGGAGTCTGTCCGGGCACCGCCGGGATCATCAGATTGCGCGGCATGAAGTCGCGGTGCACAAAGACTTTCGGGGCGGCCAGGTTGCGCGCAACGATCAGGTCGAAGGCCTTGTCCAGTGTTTCGCGCTGTTTGCCCTCCAAAGCCACGCCTTTGTGCTGCGTGAGGTACCAGTCGGGAAACAGCGCCAGCTCCCGGCGCAGCAGCGCCTCGTCGTACGGCGGCAGCACGCCGGGCGCCGACGCCCGTTGCCAGGCGATCAGCGCGTCCGTGGCTTGCGCGTACCAGGGTGCGTTGGCCTCCGGGCGGTCCGGATCGATCACGCCCATCATCGTCTGTGTGCCCAGGTCGCTGAGCAGCATGAAGCCCTGCGGCTCGTCCCAGGCCAGGATGCGCGGCACCTTGAGTCCGGCGGCTTCCATCAGCCGCCCCACGTGCACGAAAGGCGCGCAGTTTTCCTGCGCGGGCGGCGCGTCCATGATGATGCAACTGCCCGCTCCACCGACCCGGTCCACCCGGAAGTAGCGCCGAAAGCTCGCATCGGCCGAGGCCACGCGCACCGTATCGGGCACCAGCCCGTGCATCGGGGCCTCGCGCGCCAGCCACGCATGAAAGGCCCCGGCGCGTGCGGGATCGGCCCAGACGGGTGCAGGGGGTTGCGGCGATGCGGCCACGCTCGGGTCAGGTAGATGTTTGCTCATGGATAATCCATTCTACAAATCCAGCCCCGCCAAGCCCCGCCCGACCTGTCCGCCATCCGACCGAGAGCCGGCCCTTCCCGTTTGACGACTGCCCCCTTGCCGCCCTCGATGAAGCCCCCGAAGCCAAGATCGCCCTGCCGACGGACCCCTGTGGCCGTCCTGGTGGCCGGCTTGCTGGAGGGCGTGGCCTGGGCTCAGGGCGCCGACGTCGATGCGATGAAGCTGCGCCGCACACCGCTGCTGGAAGAAAAAATCCCCAGCCTGGTGCGCCGGGACATGCCCACCTTTCTGTCCGGCGATAGCCTGAACGGCCAGATCGATGAGCGGGTGGTCATCGAAGGCCAGGCCGAGTTGCGCAACCGCTCCACCGTGCTGCGTGGCGACTGGCTGCAGTACACCCTGCCTGACGACACCGCGCGGGCCCGCGGAAACGTGCGCATCAATCGCGAAGGCAACGTGTACCAGGCGCCCGAGGCCGAACTGGAGGTCGAAGCTTTCCGCGGGTATCTGACAAAGCCAACCTTCGACCTGCTTCGCAACGGCGCACAGGGTGACGCCGAGCGCATGGACTTCCTGGACGACAAGCACGCCATCCTGCACAACGCCCGCTACAGCACCTGCAGGCGGGACGGAGGCCCGGAATGGCTGCCGGACTGGGTGCTCAAGGCCCAGCGCATCAACATCGACAACGAGGATGAGACGGGCGTTGCCGAAGGCGCGACGCTGCGCTTCATGGACATCCCGATCCTGCCCATTCCGGAGATCAGCTTTCCCCTGAGCAGCAAGCGCAAGTCCGGCTTTCTCACGCCGATCATCGGGCTGGGCAACGTCAACGGTGTCGAGGTCTCCCAGCCGTACTACCTGAACCTGGCGCCAAACCGCGATGCCACGGTGTGGGGCACGCTGATGTCGAAGCGAGGCGTCGACCTGGCCGGTGAATTCCGCTACCTGGAGGCACCCTACCAGGGCCAGATCTGGGGCAACTACATGCCCTGGGACCGCCTGCGCGACGAAAAACGCTGGGGGTTTGCGGCCGTTCACAACGGCACCCTGCCCGGCGGCATGGGACTGAACCTCAACCTGAACCGGGTCAGCGATGACAACTACTGGAAAGACTTCACCCGGGTCAGCACCTCGCTGACCACGCGCCTGTTGCCGAGCGATGCCAACCTCACTTGGAGCCAGGGCGGGTTTTCGGCCGCCGCACGCGCTCTTTACTGGCAGACGCTGCAGGACAGCTCCGCACCGATCACGCCGCCGTACAACCGCATGCCGCAGCTGACCGCGCGCTACGGTGGCAGTGCCGGCGCCGGGTTCGACTACAGCGTCAACGCCGACTACACGAAGTTTGAGTCGGTGCCCTCGTTGACCGGTCAGCCCAATGGACAGCGCGCTTTCGTCGCTGCGCAGGTGAGCCGGCCCTGGATTCAGCCGGGCGCGTTCGTCACGCCGAAACTGATGCTTCAAGCGACCAACTACGCCTTCGACGGCAACTTGAGCAACGGCGACGCGCGGGCCAACGTGACCGTTCCGACGGTCAGCCTGGACAGCGGCCTGATCTTCGAGCGCGACACCAGCTATTTCGGCCGCGACCTGCGCCAGACGCTGGAGCCGCGCGCCTTCTATGTCTATACGCCGTATCGCAACCAGAACTACCTGCCGAATTACGACACGACCAGCTTCGACTACAACTTCACCACCATCTACCAGGAAAACTCCTATGCCGGCAACGACCGCATCGCCGACAACAACCTGCTGACCCTGGGCCTGTCGACCCGGCTGCTGGATCCGGCCACCGGCGCCCAGGCCGCGCAGTTAGGCATTGCCAACCGGCTGCGTTTTTCCGCCCAACAGGTCACATTGCCCGGGCAGGCGCCGGTGCCCACCGGGTGGAGCGACATCCTGGTGGGTGGGATCGTCAACTGGGACCCGCGCTGGAGCGCGCGCGCGTTCATCGAGTTCGACGCCAAGACGGCCAGTTCGGTGCGCACGACCGTGGGCGGGACCTACAATCCGGGCAATTACCGGGTATTCAATGCGGCGTACCGGTTGCAGGCGGGTACCAGCGAAACACTGGATGTCGGCTGGCAGTGGCCGATCAACGATCTGTGGGGCGACACAGGCCTGGAACTGGGCAAAGGCAAAGGGCAGGGCCCGGGCCGCTGGTACACCGTGGGACGCATGAGCTACAGCCTGATGAATCGCCAGCTGACGGACGCGTTGCTCGGGTTTGAATACGACGCCGGTTGCTGGCTCACGCGCATCGTGGTCAGCCGCCTGCAGACCAGCACCTCGTCGGCCAACACGAACATCACCATGCAGCTTGAACTCGTTGGTTTTTCGCGCCTCGGAACCAGTCCGCTCAAAACCCTTCGGGACCATATCTCGCGCTACCAGTACCTGCGGGATCAAACCACCACCCCCAGCCGCTTCAGCAACTATGACTAAGAAACAACCGGGCCTTCTTGCCATGACCGTACCGACCCGCAAAATCGGACAGGGCATCCTGGCCAGCGCGTTGCTGGTGACTGCGTTGCTGCCGGCGACCGCGATGGCACAAGGCCTGCGCCCGTCGGGCAGCCTGGGGGCCAGCGGGTTGGGTTCCTCCGGCCTGGGCAGCAGCCTGAACGCGCGGCCCGCCAGCACCGGACCCCGCCAGGCGGACTTCATCGTGGTCGTGGTCAACAGCGAACCCATCACCAACAACGAGGTCCTGGCCAAGCTGGTCCGCACCGAGCAGCAGCTCGCCCAGCAGGGTGGCGCGCTGCCGCCGCGTGACGTGCTCGCGCGCCAGGTGCTGGAACGCATGATCAACGAGAAGTCCCAGGTGCAGCTCGCCCGCGAGGCCGGCATCAAGGTGGACGACGCCGCGGTGGATCAGGCCGAGCTTGCGATTGCCAGCCAGAACCAGATCACCGTGACGGAGTTGCGCCGTCGCTTGACCCAGGACGGAATGTCGGTCAGCCAGTTTCGGGAAGACCTGCGCGACCAGATCCTGCTGACCAAGGTGCGCGAGCGCGAACTGGAAGCCAAGGCCCGCGTCACCGAGGTCGATATCGACCAGTTCATCCTGGAAAAGCAGGGCGGCGCCGACCAGGCCAATGCCGAAATTGACCTGGGCATGGTGCTGGTGGCGGTTCCGGAGAATGCGGAGCCGTCCCAGGTCGCCACGCTGCAGGCCCGCGCGGAAAGCATCGCGAAGCGCGCCCGCGCCGGCGAGGATTTCACCGCGCTGGTCAAGGAGTTCTCCGACGCCCCCGACCGCGCCCGCAACGCCGGCCAGCTGGGCCTGCGCGCGGCGGACCGGTACCCCGCCCTTTTCGTGGAGGCCACCCGCGGGCTTCCCAAGGGCGGTGTCTCCGAGCCGGTGCGCTCCGGTGCGGGCTTCCATGTACTGAAAGTGCTGGAGCGTCGCCAGGGCAGCCTGCCCGCGATGACCGTCACCCAAAGCCGTGCCCGGCACATCCTGTTGCGCCCCAGCGCCCAACTGAGCGAGTCGGCAGCGACCGAGCGTCTCGCGGACTTCCGGCGCCGGATCGTGGCTGGCCAGGCCGATTTCGCCACCTTGGCCCGCGAGAATTCCCAGGACGGCAGTGCCCGCGAGGGAGGCGATCTGGGCTGGGTCAGCCCTGGACAGTTCGTGCCTGAGTTCGAAGAGGCCATGAACAAGCTGGCGCCCGGTCAGATCAGTCCGCCCGTGGTTTCGCGCTTCGGTGTCCACCTGATCCAGCTGACCGAACGGCGTGAAAGCCAACTCAGCCCGCGCGAGCAGCGCGAGATCGTGCGCGGCCTGGTGCGGGAAAAGAAGATGGAAGAAGCCTACCTGACCTGGGCCCAGGACGTGCGTGCGCGCGCCTATGTCGAGTTCCGCGAGCCGCCGCAGTGAAGGTATTGGCCCCCACGCTTGGCACTGCGTGTGCTTCGCGCCTTGCAGGCCGCGGAGCCGCCAGAGGCAGCTCCTCTTCAGGCTGTCCAAGCCCGCGCGGGCGAGCTTGGAGCCGCAGCCTTCAGCCCCCCAAGGGGGCTCGCCCTGCTTGGGGTGGCCGGGCGGCAGCCTGATGAAACACATTCCGCGCAAGCGCTTCGGCCAGCATTTCCTGACCGACAGCGGCATCATCGATGCCATCGTCCGCGCCATTGATCCCCGGCCGGGGCAGGCCATGGTGGAAATCGGGCCCGGCCTGGCCGCACTGACTCAGCCCCTGGTCGAGCGTCTGGGGCACTTGACGGTGATCGAGCTCGACCGCGACCTGGCGGCCCGGCTGCGCGCCCACCCGCAGCTTTCGGTGATCGAGTCCGACGTCCTGAAGGTGGACTTCTCCAGCATCGAGCGGCCGTCGGGCGCTGCAAGACTCAGAGTGGTCGGGAACCTGCCCTACAACATCTCCACGCCCATCCTGTTTCACTTGCTGCGGCATGTGGACATGATCGAGGACCAGCACTTCATGCTCCAGAAGGAAGTCATCGACCGCATGGTGGCACAGCCGGGTACCAGCGACTACAGCCGGCTCTCGGTGATGCTGCAGTGGCGCTATGACATGGAAAACGTGCTGTTCGTGCCGCCGGAGAGCTTCGATCCGCCCCCGCGCGTGGACAGTGCCGTGGTGCGGATGGTGCCGCACGCCGCGCCGGCACAGGTGAACGTGGCACGGCTGAGCGAGATCGTCCAGGTCGCGTTCAGCCAGCGGCGCAAACTGCTGCGGCACACCCTTGGCCGCTGGCTCGACGCCCAAGGCTTGAGCGGACGCTTTGACGTGCAGCGGCGCGCGGAAGAGGTGCCCGTGGCCGAGTATGTGGCCTTGGCCCTGGCCACACCGGCGTAAGTCCGCCAGCAAGGGGCCCATCGCGAGCCGGCCAAGAAAAAAGCCCGCCATGTGGGCGGGCTTCAGACACAGGCCAATTCCTCGGCCAACCTGGCGAATGGATCAGGTTCGCGACCGCTCAGGCGGCCGTGAGCCAGTAACCCGCATTGAAGGGGCTGCTCATGCGCAGCGCCTGCGGTGTGATGTCCACCAGCAGGCTGGTGGGCATTTTTTCTCCGTTCTCGGTCATCAGTTCGATGCCCTCGGCTGGGCCGCTGGCGGCCTCGCCCTTTGCCTCGTTAGCCCGTTCCGCTTGGCTGGTTTGTGCGGAACGGGCTACAGAAAAGAATAGAAGCACCTGAACGGGACTTTTCGCTCGCCCCAGTAGTCGGCGGCATCCCGGAAGATGTCGAGCAGCTGCTCGCGCGCTTCCTTGTCGAACTTGCCGTTGGCCGGTACCTGCTCCAGCACCACGATGAAGCCCGGCTGGGGGCCCGACTTGTGCAACGGGTCCGTCATCGAGTCGTACAAGGCGTCGAAATTCTTGCCGAAGTGGGCTGGAAACGTGAATTGCTGGGCGATGAGGTCCAGCACGTCCTGCTTGCTCTGGGCAGACGACAGGTTGGCGTATAAAAAGTGATGACCCAGCCCCTGTGCGGCCTCCTGCAGGTCGCTCACGCGGAAGGCGCGAATCGACTGCACGATATTGGTTCTCACGTTACGAAGTGGCGTATCCATCTCCGCTGCTCTTTCTTAATAGTCAATAAAACTGGTTGCGACCCTGGGGGCCGGACTTCTCGGAACTCAACACCCTCATTCGACAATCCGCCGGAAACTGGCGTAATGGTCGCCGGTGTAATAACAGGCATCCGGTGTGCGCGGTTGACCGCCACACACGATGCGTCGCGCTCCCCGATTTCGCGAACCCGGCGTTTTCACCGTGTATTCCAGGTAATAGCCGCGCTGTTTGGCGGGCAGCAGGCGCTCCCGATTCCCGAACACCGTGCCGTCCTTCTCATAAGGAAACGGCCCGCCATCCCGGATCAGCTGAAGCGTCTGGCGACCCTGCGCAGGCAGTTCCGCCACGGCGATCACCGCAACGGCGTCTGCCGACGTTGACTGCCGGGCATGCACCAAAACAGGGCTTGCCAGACTGCCCAACAGCAGGCCACCTGCGAGCAATAGCTTGTACTTGTGGACGAATGCAGCTCGCAACATGGAAATACACTTGGTGAGAACTCCGGGTAAACCCCGAAATTTCAGGCCGTAGTGTGACCGAACCACGCAGAAAAAGCAAGCGGATGCCCAAAAAATGGGCATTTCATTCAGAAACGCGCCTGCAGTAAGTTAGTGCTTGCTAATTGGCTGGGCCTCAACGTGCCACATTGGCGTCCGCCACCGTCAATGCCGTCATGTTCACGATGCGCCGCACCGTGGTGCTGGCGGTGAGGATGTGCACCGGTTTCGCGGCCCCGAGCAGCACCGGCCCGATGGCGATATTGCCACCCGCGGCAGTCTTGAGCAGGTTGTAGGAGATGTTGGCCGCGTCGATATTGGGCAGCACCAGCAAATTGGCGTCGCCCATCAGGGTGCTGTTGGGCATCAGGGCCTGGCGCGCCGCGCCGTCCAGGGCCACATCGCCGTGCATCTCCCCGTCCACTTCCAGCCAGGGGGCCTGGGCTTTCAGCAACTCCAGCACGCGGCGCATCTTCAGCGCGCTCGGTTGGCTGGATGAGCCGAAGTTGGAATGCGACAACAGGGCTGCCTTGGGCCGCAGGCCAAAGCGCATCATTTCCTCGGCGGCCAGCATCGTGATCTCGGCCAGTTGTTCGGCGCTGGGGTCGTAATTGATATGCGTGTCCACCAGGAACACCTGGCGGCCCGGCAGCATCAGGCCGTTCATCGCCGCATAGGTGTGCACGCCCGTTCGCTTGCCAATGACCTGATCGATGTATTCCAGGTGCAGTCCGGTGCTGCCCCAGGTGCCGCAGATCAGGCCATCGACCTCGCCCTTGTGCAGCAGCATCGCGCCGATCAGCGACAGGCGCCGGCGCATTTCGATCTTGGCCATCTGCTCGGTGATGCCCTTGCGCTCGGTCATGCGGTGATAGGTCTGCCAGAAGTCGCGGTAGCGCGGGTCCAGCTCGACGTTGACCACATCGTAGTCCAGCTCCTCCTTCAGGCGCAGGCCGAACTTGTCGATGCGTTTGGCGATGACTGCCGGGCGACCGATCAGGGTCGGGCGGGCCACGCCTTCGTCCACCACGATCTGCGCGGCACGCAGCACGCGTTCTTCTTCGCCTTCGGCGTAGGCCACACGCTTCTTCTGCGCGCGCTTGGCCGCCAGGAAGATCGGCTTCATCATCGTGCCGGAGGCATAGACAAAACTCTGCAGCCGCTGTCGGTAGGCGTCCATGTCGGCGATCGGGCGCAGGGCCACGCCGCTGTCCGCCGCGGCCTTGGCCACGGCCGGCGCGATCTTCATCATGAGGCGAGGATCAAACGGCTTCGGAATCAGGTATTCCGGGCCAAACGCCAGCTGCTGGCCCGCATAGGCCACCGCCACCACCTCGCTCTGCTCGGCCTGCGCCAGCTCGGCAATCGCGTGCACGGCCGCCAGTTCCATCTCCAGCGTGATGGTGGACGCCCCGGCGTCCAGCGCGCCGCGGAAGATGTAGGGGAAACACAGGACGTTGTTGACCTGGTTCGGGAAATCGGTGCGCCCGGTGGCCATGATGGCGTCATCGCGCACCGCCTTGACCAGGTCGGGCATGATCTCCGGCGTCGGGTTGGCCAGCGCAAAGATCAGCGGCCGCTCGGCCATCGTGCGCACCATGTCCTGCTTGAGCACGCCGCCGGCGGAAAGGCCCAGGAACACATCCGCGCCCTGGATCACTTCGGCCAGCGTGCGGGCCTCGGTCTTCTGCGCGAACTGGATCTTGTCCTCGTCCATCAACTCGGTGCGGCCCTCGTAGACCACGCCAGCCAGGTCGGTCACCCAGATGGCTTCGCGCGGGATGCCCAGTTTGACCAGCAGGCCCAGGCAGGCCAGCGCGGCGGCGCCGGCGCCCGAGGTCACCAGCTTGATCTTTTTCGGGTCCTTGCCGGCCACTTTCAGGCCGTTGAGGATGGCCGCGCCCACCACGATGGCGGTGCCGTGCTGGTCGTCATGGAAGACCGGGATCTTCATGCGCTCGCGCAGCTTGCGTTCGACGTAAAAGCAGTCCGGCGCCTTGATGTCTTCCAGGTTGATGCCGCCGAAGGTGGGCTCCAGCGCGGCGATGATCTCCACCAGCTTGTCCGGGTCTTTCTCGTTGATCTCGATGTCGAACACATCGATGCCCGAGAACTTCTTGAACAGCACGCCCTTGCCTTCCATCACCGGCTTGCTCGCCAGCGGGCCGATGTCGCCCAGCCCCAGCACGGCCGTGCCGTTGGTCACCACGCCGACCAGATTACCGCGGCTGGTGTATTTGAATGCGGTGGAGGGGTCGCGGGCGATTTCCTCGCAAGGCGCGGCCACGCCGGGCGAGTACGCGAGCGCCAGGTCGTGCTGGTTGACCAGCTGCTTGGTGGCCGCGATGGAGATCTTCCCTGGGGTGGGAAACTGGTGGTATTCGAGAGCAGCGCGGCGCAACTGGGCGCGTTTTTCTTCGGCTTTTTCGTTTTCGGCGGGCATTCTTGTCTCCTGCGCAGGTGGGTCCGGGGTGGCCGGGCCGCCTGTCTTGTCGGGTTGGGGTGGCCGATTGTAGTGCCCGTCAGGGGAAAACCCTAGTAAGTGAATCTGCGTAAGTGGGTGCTCCGCTTTTGACTTTTTTCGTTGGAATGCAGCCACGCCGGGCGATCCGATCGATCGCTCCGATCGGAAATGGCGCTATCTTTTTCATTGCACAAACCGACCGTTCCACGCTGGGTTATGGCCAAAATCGTCAGGATTTCGGCGCCAGCACCGCCATCGTGATGCGCGAGACGCAGGTTAGTTCGCCGGCGTCATTGGTCAACTCAATCTGCCAGACCTGGGTGGTGCGGCCCACGTGGACCGGCCTTGCAATGCCGGTGACCCAGCCGCTGGTGGCACCACGCAGGTGGTTGGCGTTGATGTCCAGGCCGACGGCACGGTAACCCTCAGGCAAGGTAAAGGCGGCGCCGCAGGATCCCAGGGTTTCAGCCAGCACCACGCTCACGCCGCCGTGCAGCAGGCCATAAGGCTGGCGGGTGTGGGTGTTGACCGGCACGCGGGCGCGAATGAAGTCGTCGCCGACTTCCAGGAATTCAATGCCCAGGCGGGCCACCGCGGTATCGACGTGAATGGCGTGAAGGACATCGATCGAGACGGCTTGTTTCCAGAGGGACATGGGAGCGCTTCCAGTTTCCAAGAAAGCGCCATTGTCCCAGCCCCGCGCCTGCCGATGACCGCGAACGGCCGGCGCGGAGGCCGTCAGGCCGCCATCATGCTGCCGGTCTTCAGGTAGCCTGAGTGCCAGCCCAGCGCGTCGTCCAACAGGTGCGGCGTGTGCTGACCCAGTGACTCGCGCTGCGCACGCTCCATGTAGTCCAGCAGCGCGGGCCGGTAGTCCGGGTGCGCGCAGCGCTCCACGATCAGGCGCGCGCGCTGGGTCGGCGACAGGCCGCGCAGGTCAGCCAGACCCTGCTCGGTCACGATCACCTGGACGTCATGCTCGGTGTGGTCCACGTGCGAGACCATGGGCACGATGCACGAGATCGA
>ERZ795044.5297-NODE-5297-length-10464-cov-4.036027_pt1 | contig 10464 bp, 12 predicted proteins | sample MGYA00375128_ERZ795044 | MGnify/ENA primary metagenome ERZ795044 (study PRJEB30173, sample SAMN05720213) | anaerobic digester metagenome | isolation source: active sludge of municipal wastewater-treating anaerobic digesters | place: USA | collected 2014-12-22 ... | reverse complement strand
ATGGTAATAATCACCAGACAACACAATTTCGCCGTCCACACTCATTTCTTTATCATCTGAACAAGGGCAAGATTTTATTACAATTTTCATGTTTACTTATTTTCAATATTTTTTCCAATGTGATACCCGTCACAAAACAAACACTTATAATTAGAAAAATATTTTCCATGTTTAGTGGCCATTTGTTCAGCAACCTTCGTGGCTGTCTGTTTTGTATTGTATTTAACCTTTGGAATACCACTACCATTTAGATGACTCCTTTTAGAACACAAACCAATTAAATGCCCTTTAAATAAGTTTCTAACGAATCTTACAAATGGCCCCTGATATTTTAAAACTAATATTATATTTTTGAGTGTCATCTTGCATAATATTCAATGTTATTGAGTGTAACAAATTTGTTAAACAATTCAATAAATTTATAAAACTCTTTATTTGCAATGCATTTTTCAATTTCAACTATTTCTTCTGAAATTGGTTCGCCTGTAACAGCATCATAAAATTTTTCAAACGAAGACGTTGCAGTTAAGTCAATCCAATCTGAATCATCGCTGTTAGTCAAACAAAACGATTTACCCTCCCATTTGTGATGTATAAAAACTTTCATATTTTAAAAATTGTAGCTCAGGCGGGACTTGAACCCGCACGACCCTTTCGGATCACAGGATTTTACTTAAAGGCAGGTTCCAATAAACCCCGTCATATAGATACCCTTATGTAAGTCCTGCGTGACTGCCATTTCACCACTGAGCCAAAATGCAAGTTGAAAAAACGTAGCCAAACCTTTTGATTTGGGTTAACAACTTCACTTGCCAATCGTGTTTACTTGTGCGCACAAATAAAAACAATAAAGTTTTATCTGTTACAAATATACGAAAGTTTTTTTCGCCGTCCAACATTTCAATGAACTTTTTTTTGTGACAACAACAGGATTCGAACCTGCACATTCTACGATCTAACGGTAGCGACTCCTTCCAATTGGTCTATGTTGCCATATTTTTGTACCCCCACTGGGATTCGAACCCAGACACTCCGCTTTTGAGACGAATACGACTTCCAGTTACGTCATAGAGGCATTATATTATTTTTTTGTTTAAAATATTCTTACTTCTATAATTATCAGTATAACTGTGGCAATTTGGACATAAAAGTTTCAAATTTTCTATTCTATTATCATTATTTATACCGTTTATGTGATGTAATTCTAAATTAATAGGTTTATCTAACCAAGTAACGTTTTTACAACACTCACATTTATATTCTTTTTTGCCAGTTTTTAATAACAAGTTTTTTAACTTAAAAGAAGAATATGGTAATCCTGATTTATAATTACAATTTTTAACAAGTAAATCTTCAACATTAGTATTTTTTTTTGTCCATTTTTTATTTTTATTCCAAATTAATTTACAAAAATGTGAATGATTAATTTCAAATTGTATTAATCTTGTTTTAATATTTTTATAATTGCTGCCAGATGCTTTAAGCCCCAATTTAAGCAATAGTTGTCTTATAGAAGTACACTCGTTAACTAATAAAACAAGTCCTTCTTTTGTATATTTTATATTTGACATAATACAATACTTTTTTTTGTATGGGTGACGGGCTTCGAACCCGTATAAGCCAGAATTTTAAGTTCTGCCGCTGTTCCAATTTGCGTTAGCCACACCCACATATTTTGAGACCATAGAGGGAATTGAACCCCCGTAAAAATAAACAGTTTTGCAGACTGCCCCAACATACCAACAGTTAGCATATGGTCATTAAGTTTCCGAGTGGGAGTCGAACCCACAAATGTCAGACCGATACTTGAAAACATTGCCTTAAGGTATTTTCAAAAATTTACAGCCCCGCGTATGCCAATTCCGCCATCGAAAACATTTTGTACCAGTGGTAGTATTCGAAACTACTAAGCCTTTCGGCAGCGGGTTTACAAGCCGCCGTGCCACTCCAACTGCACCGCACTGGCATTTATATTGTACCTCGTAAGGGACTCGAACCCTTAAAACCCAGATTCTTAGTCTGGTATGTATCCCATTCCATCAACAAGTCATTACTTGTGAAAGTGGTAGGATTCGAACCTACTAAGCGATTAAGCACTGATTTTACAGACCAGCCCAACCCTCCAACGTTGGCGCACTTCCAATAAAAAAAAATTTCCCGCTCCATCATTACAATGGGCGGGAACACATTTGGTTTTTAATATCTTAAAACCGCATATTATTTCTCCACCCATACTTGTAAAGACAAGCATGATAAACTGAGAGAATAATATGACGATAGTTGTATTTGTTTCATTGTTTATAAATATGTTTCAATTTTAAATCTGCTGCAAATATATGGACATTTTTTTTAGTTTGCAACATTTTTTTTTAAAAAATTTTTTATTCTTGTGAAATAAACCTGTATTTCCACACTAAACCTTGATTATTTGGTCTTTGTCCTTCGGTATTCCACTTGTCCACCAAGGTTTTTAAATTAACACCGCCATGTTTTTCAAGGTACTCTGATCTACTCATCTCTCTTTTCCCTTTTTTTTCCAACTTTCCGTCCTTCCAAGCTTCCCAAAAATATCTGTAAGGTTTTGACTCAATTTCGTGGCTTTCTCTAAATATTTTTTTTGGCTTTGCTTTTTGTAACTTTAAGTCGCTTATTCGTTCATCATTCATACCATAATAAGTGTAATAATCCATTAATTTCTCAATTGGTAAACCCGTTTCATCTGAATAATGTTGGTAATCTGCGTCATCAAACATTGACAAACTGCTTTCTAAAAATTCGATTAATTTGTTAAAGGCTTTGCCCTTTATTTTATGGTGATGATCGTTAACGTGACTAAAATAATAATTCAATTCATAAGGCTTTTCCACATCTCTTTTTGTTGGATGGTCTGCGTTATAAACTTGAATATGTACATACAGATCAGATTCTTCACCATTTCGATATAACACTGTGTCTATCCTTGCAGATTCTCCAGGTCTTGGGCGTTGTGGCCAAAACATATGGTCTGGAAAACTATATCCGTCTTTTTCAAATTCTTCTTCAACTTTATTCACAGCACCACGATAAGTTTCAAACCTATCGTTATTTACTGAATTTTTTTTTTCAGACTCGGTTAAAAGCGAATTTTTTAAATTATTAGAATTATCTGGTTTTTTAGGTTGTTGGCTTTCTCGAAGCATTGCTTTTAATTTACCAACAGTTAAACCTTCTTCCACTATTTCAATATCACTACCGTCACCTTGTTTTTTTGTTATTTCTTCTGCCTTTTTTATTACATTGGTAGAAGCAGTTGCATCTATTTTTACATCTTCTACGACGGTGGACGGCGGATTATTTGACAAGGAATTTTGTGTTGCCAATTTTTTTAATTGTGCTTTCCTTGTTTCAATTGATGGCAAATCAAATAGACGGTGATATGCGGCATTAATAATTTTAATGGTTGATGGGTCATGCACTACTTGTTGGTATGCAATTTCTAATTTACCTAATTGGTCACAAACCCTTTTAATCATGGTTTCAACCTCTCCGTTAGTATGTTGCTTTTTTGTTGCTTCCTGCAAATTTTCTTTCATAAGATATGATTTATAATCTTTTATTATTTTATCAATAAATATTAACGTTTTGGTTGTTCGTTCATGTTTTATATTAAGTGAATCTGTTGCATCATCATATAGGCCAAACCTTGCAGCAAAAAGTTTATAATTGCGATTATATACAAATACTAAAACTTTATTGCCCTTAAAAGTTGAACATTGAATATTTTCGTCTGTGACACCCATTTCACAAACGAAACCATCAGATTCTAAATCCTCCGACACTGCTTCTAACTTATCAAAAATAATCCTTTCTTCGCCGTCCAACTCAACTCTTTTATTTAAAATAACATCGTCTACAATCTCATCTGGATCAATATCTTCAAATAAATTATTTTTTAAGTTCTTCATTTATTTCAAACCCAAACTTTCAAACAATTGTTTTTTAGTCATAGTGATAGTGGTAGTGGTGTCTTCGCTAACTTTTTCTTTAGATAAATTTAAAGTGCCATCATTTACCTTTTTTTCACTACTTAAAAATTGTTTAATTGGTTCAATTATTTCACTATAATTTTTATCAAGTAAACTGTTTCTTAAATATTTCCCCCTATTTTCTGGGTTGTAAATATCATCTAAAAAATGTGCAACTTGCTTTTGTTCCACCACATAAACATCGTAATTCTCGACATCAATTGTAGCCCAATACAAAACAACTAAATCAAATTTCCCAGTGGTCATAAACCTTACCCCACCATGCTTTTTATCTGAAAAAGATTTATAATCAATGCATTCGGGCAAATCACCAAATGATTTTTCCAAACGGTTTACCACAACTGATGGTTCTTCGGCATTTAAATCTACTGCTAATTTTTTAATATCGTTGGGTGGTGTATTAGTATCAGGTCGCTTCCAATTTTTTTCAATTCGCGTTTGAAGCCTTTGTGTTGCGGCTAAACTGGCTTCTTTTTCTTCTGGTGATAACAGCGACTCTTGTACAGGTTGTTGTTTATTCATTGGGTCTTGATTTTGATCTTGATTATCTGTTGGTACATCAGGTGATGCTTCACCTTGGTTGTCTTCCTCTTGATTTAGAACTTCTTCCGCTTTATTCATCACTTCTGTTTTATTTTCAGGTGATAAATTTTTTGCAGCAGCAATAATAGACTTAAACATTCCAACTGTAAATTGTTCGTTATCACTATCTATTTGGGTTCTTAAATCTTGTGCTAACGTCCCTGTTAGTTTTTGGATTTCTTTTTCATCATCAGATTCAGCAGGTACTTCACCCTCAGCACCCGCATCTAATTCTGCGTCTTGTGACCCATCAGATTCGATTGGCGCATCTGGGGTGCTATCAGTTGGCATTGGACTTGGGGCAGGCGCAGGTTGTTGTGGTGTTGGGTTTGGCACATCTAAAACGTATTTGTCCTCATTAATAATTAAATGAAGAAATTTTATTGCTTCTTGAAGTGTCTTACGTTGTTGTTTTCTTCGATTTTCGTAACCTTCCAAATAGTTAAAATCTTCTGCAAATAATGTAGCAGATTTTTTATTGGTACTTTTAACAATATATTGACCAGACTCTTTAACAATTCCAAAAGTAGTGTTACCATTTTTCTTTACAAATTCAACATTTGTATAGGTGGACGGCGAACTGGGCTTCGAAAAATGTTCAAACAATTTTTCGGTTTTTTTGAAGTTGTTTTGCTCGTTTATTGTATAAATCATTTTTTATTTTTTGTTAAATTTGTATTTGTTAGACTCAGAAACACTTGGAATCCCATCGCAATCAATCACAGACAAAGTTATCACTACTGTATCGGAAGATATTATTTTTGTTGAAGGTAAAGTGTTTATAAAATATATAATTGAATTGTTTTTTGATCCTAATTTTATTGAACCATAAGTTGAAGTGTTATTCATTTCTGGTATAAAATCATTCATCCCACCCCAATCGCTTTCGTAAAATAAATGGTCTTTGCAACGAAAAATCCATTTAAACAATCTATTTTGCATAACACCAGAGTCAAAAAAAGTACAAGTTTGTATCAAGTTGTTTTTTTCTATCTTAATTTTTGATATAGGGGCATCGTTCCATTTTTTACAAATACCTCCACATTCAAAGGTTGTGTTAATTGTAATATTTTGTTTACAAAGACTCATATTTTTTTATAAATATATCAATTTTTCATTATTTTTTATATAACACCTTGTAGTCAGTGTATTTAGGGTTCTTTGAGTGAACTCTATATTGAATTGTTGATTTTTTTTCACCAGTTTTAGCACTGGCGGTTCTTAACGAACTATATAATACTCCATGAATAGAATAAAATATACCATCGCTATAATGTAAATCCTTTTTTTTATTTTTTTTGTCGTTATAATTGGTCAAATTATCCATTTTATCAACATAATTTTTGTTGCCAGATAATTGCCTTTGTTTTTTTCCACTTAGATATGATCCAATTGTAGTACCATGACTAATACTTTTTGAAATATCGTAAGATTGATATTTTAATTTTCGTATTTTGTCGTGAATACCTTTGCGCCGTAAATATTTATATGCAATGTTTTGAGGGGAAAATTCGCCGTCCAAATTCAATCCCTTCTGCCTCTGATCGTATAAGTAATCTGCTAACTTGTCTAAAGCATCTTTGAAATCTTTTGGGTTTGATGCATGTTTAAAAGCATCTTTAAATTTTCCCATAAAACGATTTATATTATCTTGAACCGCTTCTGTGTCTATGTTTATATTTGTTTTTTCTGGGTGTCGTATCCAAGCGTCATTTAAAATACTGTAAATCCCGCCACTATTAACATCTTCACCTTTAGAATCTTGTACATACATTTCTACTTTGTATATGCCAATTTTTATATCGTGATTTAAATTCCAAAGATTTTTTTTCCCATCAAAAAACGATTTTACAAATTCCAAATCTTCCGACACTTGACTAAAATCCAATGTCAGGTGTACATCCACATCTGAAAATTCAGACCAATGATAATTTGCATTACTGCCAACCAAAATAACATCTTCATATTTAACCTGAATACTTAAATCTTCGAAAAAATCTTTTGCAATATCTAAAAGAGTTTCACGAACATCTATTTTCATTTTATCATTTTCTAAATCAAAAATTTCAGGGTTTAAAGTGTCTTTGGCTTCAAACGTAGTTAAATCTATATCTTCAAATAATTTCACAAAAAGTTTTATTATAAATATTTAGACTTTCTGTTGTCTCAAATCATCTATTTGTTTCTTTATTTCTTTTATTTGATCTTGATCTAAAATCACATTGGTTTTTACACCTTTGTAATTCGGTATAATGTATGCACTTAACCCTTTTCCTTGACTCGCGGAAACTTTAAATCTTTGATAATGGTAAGGCAAAACGCCTTCATAAACATATTGATGCCCTTTCGAAAATAAAACCAACAAAGTTCTACTCTCGACTATGTATTTAGACATGAGTATGTTTGATGAGTCATAAAAAGAAATTAAATCATTTTCTTGTGATTGTTCTAATAATAACATGCTTTTTTTATCTATATTTAACGCAAACATAAAAAAATATGAAAGAATTAGTTTTTCCAATTGAATTGAAAGGGATTTCGTTTACAAAAGAATTAGAAGGATTTTTCTATAAGGCAGCAAAGTATGCAAAATTTGATAAAATATATCAAATTACACCCGCAAATTTAGTTTATACCATAATAAGTGATGAAAAAACAAACATAGTAGTCTCAACTTTAGAGGCCATGAAAATAGACATTAACATTTTATATGAAATGTTAAAGGAAAACAGAACAGAAGGATATGAAAAAAGAACTGATACAAAAGAAATAATTTTTTCAACCGAATTGAAAGACATTATAATAGCATCTAACAAAAAATTTAAACAAACCAAAAGACAATATGGTATTGTAGAATTATTATTTGCATTATTAAAATTTAAAAATAGCTTAACTCAAACATTCAATGATAATGCACTCGAATATTTTGTGTTCAAACAAACTTTTGAAGAAGTTTCGGAGTTTTATGATACAATGAACCCTAAAGATGAATCAGATATGGAACCTGAATTCTCAGCGGCCATTTCATCTAAAAATACATCACAAACAAATGTTAACACAATTGCGGATTTTACAATAAATCTAAACGCAGAATATGAAAAAGGGAATATCCAACCCTGTATTGGAAGGGAACGTGAAATACAAACACTCGAAAGAGTGTTAAACCGAAAAAATAAAAGAAATGTAATATTAGTTGGAAAAGCGGGCGTAGGTAAAACACAAATTTTAGAAGGATTAGTTGCAAAAATTGTGGAGAAAACCTGTGCTCCTTCATTGCAAAATAGTATAATTTTATCTCTAAACATAAATGATTTAGAAGCGGGAACAATTTGGAGGGGACAATTAGAAGAACGAATCAAAAATTTATTAACATTTCTCGATCAAAATGAAAATGTAATTTTGTTTATAGATGAAATTCATTCAATGATTGGAGTTGGTAGGTCAAATGCCGATCTTGGTAACGCTTTAAAACCTTACTTATCTAAAGGGAAAGTTAAAGTGGTTGGAGCAACTACCACAGAAGAATTTAAACAACATATCGAACAAAATAAAGCCTTAACCAGACGCTTTTTTATTCAAAATGTTGAAGAATTATCTGCTAAAGATACTTTACACATTTTAAAAAATATTAAAAACATTTACGAGAAAACGCACGATGTGATATATAACGATAACATTTTAGATTTAATTGTAGATTTTTGCGACAATTATTTAAAAAATAAAACGTTTCCAGATAAAGCCATTGAAATATTAGATGATTTAGGGGCTGAAATTAAATCCAAAAGAAATATTAGTAAAAAAATAGCAAACTTAAATAAAAAATTAGGTGACATAAAAATCACAAAAAAATATATTATCGAAAACAAAAAATATGAAGAATCTGAAAAAATACTAATAATAGAACAAGGTATTTTAGAACAATTAAAAAATGAAACAAAAAAAGATAACGAACAAAATAAACAAAAAATAACAAAAAGTCAATTTATAAATTATCTTAATGATGTTTATAAAATTTCCAATTTTATTGGAAATGATTATGAAGCAAAAATAGATTTTGTCGAAACTTCAATAAAAACTGAATTGTTCCAACAAGATCATGTTGTAGAATCAGTTTTAAATCACCTTCGAACTAAAAAATTATTTAACGATTACAGCACCCCAAGCGTATTTTTATTTTCTGGTGAAAGTGGAGTTGGAAAAACATTCACTGGAAAATTAATTGCCAAACACCTTTATAATAATAAAATAAAAATTATAAATTGCGAATTATATAAAGAAAAACACGCGATTTCAAATTTTTTAGGATCACCTAAGGGATATGTGGATAGTGATAAAGGAAGCGATTTTTTAGAATATGTTAAATATAATCCAGAATGTACTTTATTGTTTGATGAAATAGAAAAGGCTCATCCAGATTTTTACGATGTATTATTAACACTGTTAGATGAAGGAATTTTAACTGATAAAAGCGGTGATGTTATAGATGCACGTCGTTGTTTATTTATTTTAACAACTAATCTTGGTAGTCAATTAGGAGATGTTACTCCAATTGGCTTTAAGGCTCAAACGCAATCTGAAAAAAACAATAAAACACAATTCAGTTTAGAAAAACGATTTAACCCAGAATTTTTAAATCGTTTAGATGAAATTATTCATTTCAACAAAATTGATAATTTTGAGAATATTTTATTAGACGAGTTTTCAAAAATTAAAACATTAATGGCTGAAAAAGATGTAAATGTTGAATTAACTGATGAAACCAAACAACATATTTTAGATAGTTGTAAAAATAATAAAGGAGCAATCAGAGAATTAAAACGATCTATTTACAAACAAATTAAACAAAAGATTGCAACTACATATAGAAAAGAAAAGGCGCTAAAAATTTAGCGCCCGTTCTTTTTCTTCTTCTTTTTTTTAATTACCGCACCTTCTTTTTTGGGGATTTTAAGACCTCCATTTCGACTGTTGGTGCGTCGGAGTCTTCCCCCAAGTCTTCCCCCGATTCTGCTACTTCATAGGTTAAGTTGAAGTTTTCATCGAACTTCAAGTCCGTTGTAGGTAAACCAGCTCCCAATACATAACCACCAATGTAGTCTTGTATCATTTGTTCGGTTAAAGCAACTTTATTTTTCAATTCGTTTAAAACTGAAAAATCTGCGCGTAATTTAGTTTTCATCACCTCTGGGGTGTCATGTGTTTTTCGCATATTCTTATTTTTTTTCAAATATATATAGTTTTTTAAAAATTAACTGTCCAGCCCAAATTTTGCAACTCAGTTTTTAAACTGTTTGTCATATTAACTGCTCCAATTTTATTAACTTCGCAGCCAGTTGAAACACCTTTTTGTAATATTGGGTAAAATAATTGGTCTATAAATTCAGAAGATAGGTGACTAACGTAGGTTAATAAAATCGTTAAATTACTTGGATTATCTGGAACTCCTAAAAAAATTATATCTGGTTTTGTTGTATAAAGCGATTTAATTTCAAAAGTTGAAATATTTTCTAACGAACATCTCATATATGGATCAATATCTGATTCAATTGCTAAAGATGCTGTACTTACAAGATTATAAGTGTTTCCAGTATTAGAACCCCAAACTCCTAAATTATCTTGAAATTGATAAATTAGATATGAACTGGTATTAGTATGACCAGTAATACTACTATTATCTATTGCGTGTGCAGTATAATTTTTTTGTAATGTGGCATCCCAACCACAAGTGAATAAAAATGGCACATCCTCCATTCCAAACTCATTGTAATAAAAAGTTCTTATCGTGTTTCCAACTATTTCACTTGCATTTGGATAAATACCTTGAACACCATAATTTGTTCGATTAATAAATTCAACT